>Ga0316204_10000403_pt1 | contig 166594 bp, 166 predicted proteins | sample 6monrhotite_MG_2_FD_205661 | JGI IMG/M metagenome (GOLD analysis project Ga0316204, IMG submission 205661) | Microbial mat bacterial communities from mineral coupon in-situ incubated in ocean water Damariscotta River, Maine, United States -... | ecosystem: Environmental > Aquatic > Marine >... | reverse complement strand
GCCAAGTTCTCCGCCGACGCCAAGGCGCTCGCGCATCTGTCGATGTAAATCGCCGGACCTGTCGATGCAAATCGATGGATAAGACGGAACAAAACAACCGGCGGCGGTTGACGCTTCATTTAGGCGATCGATTGAGGCCGCCGCCGGAATTTGTCTAGCTTTTTAGACGAGATGCCAGAGGATCGATCCATGCCCGTGGTTTTGGTTGCCGAAGATGAGCCGCCGTTGGTCGAGGTCTTGACCTACAACCTGGGTAAGGCTGGGTTTGAAACCATCACCGCCATGGATGGCGATGAGGCGCTGAACCAAGTTCAACAGCAGCGCCCCGACGTGATGATCCTCGATTGGATGATGCCGGGTAAATCCGGGATTGAAGTTTGCCATGGCGTTCGCGGATTGCCCGATGTGCAAAATCTACCCATTTTGATGCTCACCGCGCGTGGCGACGAAGCCGACCGCATTCAAGGTCTGGACGCCGGTGCGGACGATTACATGGTGAAGCCATTTTCGCCCCGTGAGCTGGTGGCCCGCGTGCGCGCACTCTTGCGTCGCGCGCAGCCCAACAGCGACGATACGACGCTGGCGTTTGGCGACATCAACCTGAACACCGAACAGCACAAAGTCACGGCGCGCGGCAAGACCGTCAAGTTGGGGCCGACCGAATACCGCTTGCTGAAGTTTCTGATGGAATGTCCGGGCCGGGTCTATTCCCGGGAAATTCTGTTGGACCGTGTGTGGTCGAACGGGGTGCATGTGGAAAGCCGGACCGTGGACGTGCATGTTCGCCGTCTGCGCAAGGCGCTGCTGGACGCCGGCGGGCTCGACCCGATTAGAACGGTGCGCGGCGCGGGTTATTCTCTCGATCACGACGCTCTGTAAACGCGCGGACCTTACCATGGACGCAACGGTTAACTTTACCCGCACGCTGGGCGCAAAACCTTGCGTTCATCCCACGGCGCGTATTCAAGACACAACACTCGGCGCATGGTGCGAAGTGCAAGAACGCACCAAGTTGAACGAAACGGTGATGGGCGATTATTCCTACATTTGCGGCGATGGAGAGGTCATCTATACCGAGATCGGAAAGTTCTGTTCCATCGCATCCCACGTGCGCATCAATCCGGGAAACCATCCGTTGGACCGGGCTGCGCTGCACCACTTCACGTATCGTAGCGAGATGTTCGACTTGGGCGAGGACGACCCCGGATTTTTCGAATGGCGGCGTCAATCGAAAGTCACCATTGGCAATGATGTATGGATCGGCCATGGGGTGACGGTGATGCCGGGTGTAAGCATCGGCGATGGGGCCGCGGTCGGTTCCGGTGCGGTGGTGACCCATGATGTGGAACCGTTCACCGTGGTTGTCGGCGTTGCGGCCAAACCGGTGCGAAAACGGTTCGATGACCAGATCATCGCGGGGTTGCAAAAAATACGTTGGTGGGACTGGCCGCACGAGCTGTTACGCGAACGTATGGGTGATTTTCGCACCCTCGGCGCACAGACGTTCGTGAAAAAATATACAAACCGCTAATTTGTTCGGTATCGAAACAATTCATATTTTTGTTACCTGGATGACCAATCAGCGAAACGCGCAATCGGTAGGTTCCTCACAGATGTACAGAGGATCCCCCGGCGATGACCCCCACCATTCATGTCAGTAACCTAAACAAAACCTTCAAGGATACAAAGGCGCTCGATGCGATCGATTTCATGGCGCATGGCGGTGAGATGGTGGCGCTGATCGGGGCTTCGGGATCCGGCAAATCGACACTGATCCGCCACATCGCCGGACTGATGGCGGGGGACAAAAGCGTGTCCAACGGCTCGGTAGAGGTGTTCGGCTCCACGATTCAGGACAAGGGCCGCATTGTACGCGATGTGCGCAAACAGCGTCAGCACATCAGCGTTATTTTCCAGCAGTTCAACTTGGTCAACCGGATGACGGTTCTGACCAACGTTTTACTGGGCAAGCTTGGCGGCATTCCCAGTTGGCGCGGCTCGCTCGGTATTTTTACCAAGGCTGAAAAACTAGAAGCGATGAACGCGCTGGACCGTGTCGGCATGGCCAAATATGCGACGCAACGCGCTTCGACCCTGTCCGGCGGGCAGCAGCAACGCGTCGCCATCGCACGGGCCCTATTGCAAAACTCAGAAATTATTCTTGCGGATGAGCCGATCGCATCTCTGGACCCGGAATCGTCGCGCAAGGTTATGGAATCTTTGGCGCGCATTCATAAAGAAGACGGCAAGACGGTGATCGTGTCCCTGCACCAAGTCGATTATGCGCTCAAGTACTGCCCGCGCACGCTGGCGCTGAAGGATGGCAAGAAACATTACGACGGCCCGTCGCGCGATCTTTCGATCGAGTTCCTGCGCAATTTGTACGGCTCGAACTCGCTCAATATGCATATTCCGGTTCCGCTCGATGTAACGGATGAGCCCCCCGTGGTGGTGGCCCCCGACGGCGTTGTGCAACCGATACCGGGTTTCGGCCAAGGAACTGAGCCCGTCATGGGGACGGCCTGAAAGCCGCCAAATAAGGGCCAAGTTGCCCGACCCATTTCAATACACCCACCTTTTCGATATACCTTAGGAGTACCGCACGATGATGAAGAAAACCCTGTTGGCCGTTTCGGCCGCAGCTATGATGGTGGCTGGCGCCGCCAAGGCTGACTACAAGCCGTTGGACAAAGACCCCGAAGTCATCAACTTCGGCATCATTGCCACGGAATCCACGTCCAACCTGAAGGCTCAGTGGGTCCCGCTGATGAAGGACATGGAAAAAGCCATCGGCATGCCGGTCAAGGCGTTCTTCGCCCCCGATTACGCCGGCGTCATCGAAGCCATGCGCTTCGGCAAAGTGCACGTCGCGTGGTTCGGCAATAAGTCGGGCATGGAAGCGGTTGATCGTTCCGGCGGTGAAGTGTTCGTTCAGACCTCCAAGGCCGACGGTTCGCAGGGTTACTACAGCCACATCATCACCAACGTGAAGAACACGAACATCAACAAGCTTGAAGACATCTTCAAGTGCGACAAGTCCTTGAACTTCGGCATTGGCGATCCGAACTCGACGTCGGGCTTTTTGGTGCCGTCGTACTACGTGTTCGCACAAAACAACATCGACCCGAAGAAGTGTTTCAAGACCGTGCGCAACGCCAACCACGAAACGAACCTGATGGCGACCGCCAACAACCAAGTCGATGTCGCTGCCAACAACTCCGAACAGATCGGTCGCACCAAGCTGAAAGATCCGACTGCCGCCGCCAAGATCAAAGTGATCTGGACGTCGCCGCTGATCCCGTCCGACCCGATGGTTTACCGCAAAGACATGTCCAAGGAACTGAAGTCCAAGATCAAGGCCTTCTTCCTTGGCTATGGCCGCCTGGGCGACACCGCGCACGCCCTCGAAGTGCTCCACGGCATCAGCGACGGCCAGGGCTACTTCATGGAAAGCAACAACACGCAGCTCTATCCGATCCGTCAGCTGGCTCTGTTCAAGAACAAGCTGAAAATCGAAAAGAGTGAAGCTCTGTCGAGTGCCGAAAAAGCTGACAAGGTTTCCGCAATCGATAACCAGCTCGCCGAACTCAGCGTACTGGTCAAGCATCAGTAACGCATCAGGAGGGACGCCGGGGCTTTTGCCTCGGCGTCCTTTTTTATGTCTCGATACATAATGGAGAAGCCGCGATGACTGTTACTTCCGCGATCCCTGGAAACATCACCGAACTGCCGCCGCGCGATCTGAAACGGTCCGTCGGATCCATGATTATGTGGGGTGCGTTGTTCGCCTTGCTGGCGTATTCGTGGGAAGGGGCGGACATGCGGCCAATGGCGCTGTGGGAAGATAGCGGCAATATGGTTGACTTCGCGGCGAGCTTTTATCCGCCGGATTTTACCGAATGGCATATGTATGTGAGCGAAATGTGGATCACCGTCCAAATCGCCATTTGGGGAACGGCATTGTCCGTGGTGACGGCCATTCCGTTCGGCATTCTGTCATCAGGCAACATCGCGCCGATGTGGATTTCACAGCCGGTGCGCCGTCTCATGGATGCGGCGCGCGCCATCAATGAGATGGTGTTCGCCATGTTGTTCGTCGTGGCGGTGGGTTTGGGCCCGTTCGCGGGCGTACTGGCGCTGTGGGTGCACACCACCGGAATTCTCGCCAAGCTGTTTTCCGAGGCGGTGGAGGCCATCGATCCTCATCCGGTCGAAGGTGTGCGCGCAACCGGGGCAAACTCGTTGCAAGAAGTCATCTACGGCGTGATTCCGCAGGTTCTACCGTTGTGGATTTCGTATTCGTTGTATCGCTTCGAATCCAACGTGCGCTCGGCGACGGTTCTGGGCATCGTCGGCGCCGGTGGTGTCGGCGCCCTACTGTGGGAATACATCCGTGGCTTTTATTACGCCGAAACGGCGTCGGTGATGATCATCATCATCATCTGCGTCACGATCCTCGATGTGGCTTCGCAACGTTTGCGTAAAATGGTGATGTAAGCATTCCCATTCCAGGCTCTGTTTGTTGGTGTCAAGAAATCGTAACGCACGCGTCACATGTCAATCATCGCTGACGTTTACGATGACGCCATGACAAATGAAAAAGGATTTGGAGAGATGATGCTCTCACTGACCGGCGGCCGGGTGCTGCTGGAGGACGGAACGATACGTGAGACCGGGGTGCAGTTCGAAGGCGGATTGATCGGCGGTTTCAACTCGAAAAGCAAACGCCAAAAGGGCACCTGGGACGTGCGCGGGCATTTGGTATTGCCAGCGATCATCGACCTGCACGGCGATGCGTTTGAGCGCCAGATTATGCCGCGTCCAGGCGTTAACTTCCCCTTGGATCTCGCTTTGCAAGATACTGATCGCCAGATGGCGTCCAACGGCATCGCCACCGCCTATCACGGCATCACGTATTCGTGGGAACCGGGATTGCGCGGGCGCGATACCGTTGTCCAATTGCTGGATGCGCTCGACAGGTTGCGCACGCGCTTGCTGTGCGACACCCGTGTGCATTTGCGGTGGGAAACCTACAACACGCCCGGCGCCGCCGATGTCGCCGAATGGATGAACACCGGGCGCGTCGATTTATTGGCGTTCAACGATCATATGGACTTGATCCGTCGCGCACTCGCCAATCCGCAAAAACTTGCTAAATACGCCGATCGTGCGGGCTTGACGAGCGATGCGTATATCAATCTCGTCGATGAAGTGGAAGCACGCAAAACCGACATTCGCGCCAAGATCGAATGGCTGGCGATGCTGGCGGATAAATTGGATATCCCCTGCGCCTCTCATGACGATGGCTCGCCAGACGCGCGGGCGACCTTTCAAAAACTGGGCGTGGAGATCAGCGAATTTCCGACCGATGCGCAAACGGCGTCATTCGCCATCCGCAACGACAATTCAGTCATTCTTGGCGCACCCAACGTGTTGCGCGGTGGCAGCCATTGCGATCGGTTGTGCGCAACGACGGCGATAAGACAGGGGCTGTGTTCGGTTTTGACTTCGGACTACTATTACCCCTCGCTTTTGCAAGCGCCGTTTAAATTGACGGCCGACGGCGTAACCGATTTTGCAACCGCCTGGGCCATGGTGTCGAAAAATCCTGCGTCTGCGGTGGGATTGTTGGACCGGGGCGAGATCAAGGAAGGGCAGCGCGCCGATGTGGTGGTGGTGGACGATTCCATTCCCGGTTGTCCGCGCGTGGTCGCGACGTTCGTGGCGGGGCAACCTGTGCATTTGATCGATGCCGGTTACCGTATGTGCGCTTAAGTGGCAGATCCCGGCGGTGTCAGGTTTCGAACATCATCTGCACACGGTCGCCGCAAAATTGGGTGCGACCGTATTCCAGTGGCGTTCCATCGGGTGTGACGTTGACGCTTTCGGCCATCAACACAGGGCGGTTTGCGGGTTGAGCCAGCAGATCGGCGTCTTCACGGTTCGGAAGTCGCGCCGTCACTTGGGTGGTTTTGCGCATGTAGTCGTTGATGCCATACATCTCCAACGCAGCCGAAATCGATCCGATTTCACCTACGGCTTTGTCGAGGCCTGGAAAACGATTGGCGACGAAGTGGTGATCGGCAAGGCTCAACGGGCGCCCGTCGGCTTCACGCACGGTGCGGATGCGCACCACCTTGACGCCGCGTCGTATCCCCAGCGCTTTGGCAATTTTGGCGGTGCTGGCGAAGACGTCCATCGTGATGACGGTGGCGTTGGGCACGCGGCTTTGCGCGCTGACGGCCTCACTGAATCGGGTGCGTTTTTTGACCGCATAATCGAGAACCGCCTCGGGAACGTAGGTGCCGTGACCTTGTCGCGCGGCGACCAGCCCGTCCTCCGTCAACGATGCGATGGCGCGGCGCACCGTGTGGCGGTTGACGTTGAACTTTGCGGCAAGAGTTTGTTCCGTGGGCAGCATGTCGCCGGGGCGGATATCGCCCGCGATAATGTCGGCCTTCAATGTTTCGCGGATTTGCCGCCACAAAGCGACGCCGCGCCCCCTCTCGATACTGACGCATTCACGGGCGCTGGGTTTGGGACGGGAGGTTCTCATGGGCTCGCTCACATAGAAAGTCGTTACAAAAAATTCAACAAAGCCTCTTTGACGAGGCCCACGAAGGTGCGTAAATATACGCGTAGATATATAGATGTCTAGACAAATTTAGGAGATGTCCATGCCCCCCGTCAAGTCCCAAAACGAAACCGGAGAGCGAACATCCGGTTTGGGATTCTTCGATCAACATAAAGACCGCCAAGCCTGGATGGGACTTTTGGCAAGAACGCCAAAAGAAACGCTGGAAGGCGCTTGGAAAATGTTGGCCGATAAACCCGAGTACGGTCTGTTGCGCGCGCCCGAAACCGGTATGGTGATGGTGCGTGCCCGCGCCGGCGGTGAAGGCGGGCGATTTAACTTGGGCGAAATGAGTGTCACGCGTTGCGTGGTGCGCACCACGGATGGACGAATGGGCCAATCGTATGTCGCCGGCCGCGACCATCGTCACGCGGAACTCGCGGCGCTGTTCGACGCCATGCTGCAAGATCCGGAACGCCGTCCGATATTGAAGAGCGACCTTCTCGATCCGGCGGAAAATAGCCTTCGCCAAAAACGCGAACAAGATTCACGCAAAGTGGCGACGACCAAGGTGGATTTTTTCACCATGGTGCGTGGCGACGATTGAGGAGGCTAAGACGATGACGATGCAAGCTGTACCTATTGCGCCGATGACGGGTTTCGACGATCCCGTGCAAGGCTCTCAACGTGTTTTTCGCGTGCTGCTCGACGCCATGTCCCATCCGGGAAAAATCGTCACCATTGATGATGTGGAAGATGCGCCGGAGCCTCTCAATACGGCGACGGCTGCGATCTGTCTCAGTTTGGTGGATTTCGAAACGCCGCTGTGGGCCGACGCGGACATCGCGTCGAGCGGCGAAGCGATGAACTACCTGCGCTTTCATTGCGGTTGCCCGGTGACCCAAGACCCCAAGGCGGCGCAAACCGGTCTTTTCGCCGATGTCGCCACGCTGACGTCGTTCGAGCGTTTCAATCCAGGTACCGATGAGCGCCCGGACCTGTCCACCACGTTGATCGTTCAAGTGGATGGTCTCTCAAATGATGGCGCCATGACGTTGCGCGGGCCGGGTATCAAGGGAACGCAATTCCTGAACGTCGACGGCGCGTCGGTCGCCTTTTGGGATGCGGTGCGCGAAAACACCGGCATATTTCCGCGCGGCATCGACCTGATTTTAACGGCGGGTGACAAGATCGTCTGCTTGCCGCGCACCACAAATGTTGAGGGTTGATCCATGTACGTAGCCGTTAAGGGGGGCGAAAAAGCCATTGAGAACGCCCACAGCTTGCTCGCCGAAGAGCGCCGTGGAGACACCTCCATTCCTGAGCTCACCATTGCCCAGATCAAGGCGCAGATGACTTTGGCGGTTGACCGGGTGATGACCGAGGGCTCGTTGTACGACCGCGACTTGGCGGCATTGGCCATCAAGCAGGCGCGCGGCGATTTGGTCGAGGCGATTTTCCTGTTGCGCGCTTTTCGCACCACGTTGCCGCGTTTCGCCACATCGGAGCCCATCGACACCGGGGCGATGCACGCGCGCCGACGCATCTCCGCCACCTATAAGGATTTGCCGGGCGGTCAGGTACTCGGCCCGACCTTTGATTACACACATCGTTTGTTGGATTTTTCGTTGATGGATGAAGGCAATGAGACCGAGGCGGCGCAAGACATGAGTTGTGAGCCCGGTGAGCCAATGCCGCGCGTGACCTCGTTCCTCAACCACGAAGGTTTGATCCAACAAGACCCCCCCGGCGACGACGATGCAGAGGTTGCCGATCTCACGCGCAGTCCCTTGGATTTTCCCGCCGGTCGCGATGCGCGCTTGCAAAACCTAGCGCGTGGCGATGAGGGTTTTTTGCTGGCGCTTGGTTATTCGACCCAGCGTGGCTACGGCAACAATCACCCGTTCGCCGGTGAAATTCGCATGGGTGAAGTCGAAGTTGAAATCGTGCCCGAAGACTTGGGTTTCCCCGTGGTGATCGGTGAGATCACGGTGACCGAATGCGAACTGGTCAATCAATTCAAAGGCTCCGCGACCGAACCGCCCCAGTTCACCCGTGGATACGGTTTGACCTTCGGGCATGGTGAACGCAAGGCCATGGCGATGGCGTTGGTGGACAGGTCTTTGCGTTGTCAAGAGCTTGGCGAAGAGATCGCGGGCCCAGCGCAAGACGAAGAATTCGTGCTCTATCATTCCGACAACGTTGAAGCGTCGGGTTTCGTGCAGCATTTGAAGCTACCGCACTATGTCGATTTTCAGGGCGAGTTGGAAATGGTGCGCAATCTGCGCACCGAACAAGAACAGATGCAATTTAAGAAGGCGGGGGAATGAACATGAGCCAAGCACAGACGTCATCTCAAACCCTCGAAGGTTATAATTTCGCGTACTTGGATGAGCAGACCAAACGCATGATCCGCCGCGCGATCCTCAAAGCCGTGGCGGTGCCGGGGTATCAAGTGCCGTTCGGTTCGCGCGAAATGCCGCTGCCTTACGGTTGGGGCACCGGCGGCATTCAGGTGACGGCAGGTGTTATAGGTGCGGACGATACGCTGAAAGTCATCGACCAAGGCGCGGACGACACCACCAACGCCGTGTCGATCCGTCGCTTCTTCGCCCGCACCACCGGAGTGAACACAACGGAACGCACGGCGGAAGCGACCATCATCCAAACCCGCCACCGCATTCCCGAATACCCGCTCAGCGAAGGTCAAATCCTGGTCTATCAGGTGCCGATCCCCGAACCGCTGCGCTGGTTGGAAGCCCGTGAAACCGAAACGCGCAAGATGCATGCGTTGGAAGAATACGGTGTGATGCATGTGAAGCTTTACGAAGACATCGCCCGTTTTGGGCGCATCGCGACGTCATACGATTATCCGGTATTGGTCAACGACCGTTATATGATGGCGCCGTCGCCGATCCCCAAATTCGACAACCCGAAAATGAACGACATGCCCGCATTGCAGTTGTTCGGCGCGGGGCGCGAAAAACGCATCTACGCCATCCCGCCTTACACCAAGGTGGAAAGTCTGGATTTCGACGATCACCCGTTTGAAATCCAGAGCTGGGACGAGAGCTGTGCGCTGTGCGCGGCAGAGGATAGTTATTTGGACGAGGTCGTCATGGATGATCAAGGCGGGCGTATGTTTGTGTGCTCCGACACCGATTATTGCCAACAGCGGCGCGACCAGGGGCATGTCGGCTCCATGGGCGCTTCCCAGGCCGCGGAGTAAATCAGCATGAGTGAAGCAACACCCCTTCTCAGCGTTCAAGGCTTGGGCAAGGATTATGGCGGCCATGTCGGGTGCACGGACGTGGCGTTCGATTTGTGGCCCGGTGAAGTCTTGGGCATCGTTGGCGAGTCCGGTTCGGGCAAAACCACCTTGTTGAACTGTTTGTCGGCGCAGCATGGACTGAGCCGTGGAAAGGTGATCTACGACACCCGCATCGACGGGCCGAAAAGCATCTTCGACATGTCGGAATCGGAACGGCGCTTGTTGATGCGCACCGACTGGGGACTGGTGCGCCAAAATCCGCGCGACGGTTTGCGTTTGGGCGTCAGCGCCGGGGCCAATGTGGGCGAGCGCTTGATGGCGGTCGGCGCAAGGCACTACGGCGACATTCGCACCGTTGCGTCCGAGTGGCTGAAAAAGGTTGAGATCGACACCGGCCGTATCGACGACCGGCCGTCGACGTTTTCCGGCGGCATGCAGCAACGTCTGCAGATCGCGCGCAATCTTGTGACCGGCCCGCGCTTGGTGTTCATGGACGAGCCGACCGGTGGTTTGGATGTATCTGTTCAAGCGCGGCTGTTGGACTTGTTGCGCGGTTTGGTGACGCGGCTGGGGCTCAGCGCCATCGTCGTCACCCACGATTTGGCGGTGGCGCGATTGTTGGCGCACCGCTTGATGGTGATGAAGGATGGTCGCGTGGTCGAACAAGGCCTCACCGATCAGGTCTTGGACGATCCGCAACACGCTTACACCCAGCTTCTTGTCTCCTCCATTTTGCAGCCGTAAGGACAGCGTGATGACAAACGACACCCCCATGATCGTCGCCGAACAGCTCGGCAAAACCTTTGTGCTGCACAATCAAGGCAGCCAGGAAATTCCCGTTTTTCACGGCCTCGACCTGACCGTAACCAAAGGCGAATGCGTGGTCTTGCACGGGCCTTCGGGAGCGGGAAAGTCGACGCTGATGCGCGCGCTGTATGGAAATTACTTGGTCAACGAAGGTTCGATCCGCGTCAATCATAACGATGAATGGGTGGATATGAGCCGCGCCGCGGCGCAGAAAATTCTTGCCGTGCGCAAAACCACCATGGGCTACGTGTCGCAGTTTTTGCGCGCCATTCCCCGCGTCAGCGCACTGGACATCGTGGCCGAACCGCTGGTGGTTCTGGGTGAAGACGAAAGCAAAGCGCGCGAACGCGCCGGTGGGTTGCTGGCCCGTTTGCGGGTGCCGGAAAGTCTATGGAGCCTAGCGCCCGCAACGTTTTCGGGTGGTGAACAACAACGCGTCAACATCGCCCGCGGTTTCAGCGCCGATTTTCCGGTTCTGTTGCTCGACGAACCGACCGCGTCTCTGGACGCCAAAAATCGCCAAACCGTGACCGACATGATCCGTGAAGCCACGGAGCGCGGCGTAGCCATCGTCGGCATCTTCCACGATGAAGACGTGCGCAACGCCATCGGCACCCGATTGTTCGACATCAAACCTGTAAAGGAAGCGGCATGAGCCCCTTGATCCTCACCAACGCCCGCATCGTGACCCGTGACGAAGTGGTGCTCGGCACCGTCGAAGTCGAACACGGGCGCATCGTGTCCGTGGATCGGGGCAACACCTCTCTGCCCGGCGCTCAAGATTTGCAAGGGGACTATCTGATCCCCGGTTTGATCGAGCTGCACACCGACAACATGGAAAAAAGCTTCACCCCGCGCCCCGGCGTGCGTTGGCCGTCGATTCCCGCCGCCGTCGCCCACGACGTGCAGGTCGTCGGCGCGGGCATCACCACGGTGTTCGATGCTTTGGCGGTGGGCGATGTCATGCAGAGTTCTTCACGCGTGGCGCAATTGAAAGATATGTCGGAAACGGTGACCAAGGCGAAGAAGCTAGGGCTGTTGCGCGCCGATCATTATCTGCACATGCGCTGCGAGATGAGCTTCGAGACGGTGGTCGATCTGTTCACTCCGTTTGTCGAAAATCCTTTGGTGCGTTTGGTGTCCTTGATGGATCATGCGCCGGGCCAGCGCCAGTTCACCAACATCGATAAATACCGCGAATACTACCAAGGAAAATACCATTTCTCGGACGCGAAGATGGACGCGTTCATCGAAAATCATATGAAAACCTCCGAAGCCTTCAGCGCCAAGCACCGCACGACCATCGTCGAGATGTGTCGCGCCCAGGCTTTGCCGATGGCCAGCCACGACGATGCAACGTCTGCCCACGTCGATGAAGCGTCCAGCGATGGGGTGAGCATTTCGGAATTCCCGACCACAGAGGAAGCCGCGAAAGCCGCGCGGGACAAGGGTCTGCATGTGCTGATGGGCGCGCCCAACATGGTGCGCGGCCAATCGCATTCGGGCAACATTTCGGCCCGCGAGCTGGCCGCCCAAGGGGCCATGGACATTCTGTCGTCGGATTATTTTCCGGGCTCGATTCTGCAAGGCATCTTTACCATGCACCAAGCCATACTCGGCATCTCGCTGCCCCAGGCCGTGGCCACCGCGACGATCAACCCCGCCGACGCCGCGGGCATGACCGATCGCGGTGAAATCAAGCCGGGCAAACGAGCCGATCTGGTGCGGGTGCGTGTTACCGAGGACATACCGGTGGTCGGCGAGGTGTGGAGTACAGGCGCGCGGATTTACTGATAGGGCCAGGAGTTGAGATCATGTCGAGCACACGCTACGCCATCTATTTTTCACCGGAACCGGAAAGCGATTTGTGGCTGTTCGGGTCGCGTTGGCTTGGCCGCGACAGCGCCACAGGGGACAAGATCAAGCGTTTGACGGTGAGCGCCATAACCCCAGAGCGACAGCGGGAAATTACGGCCGCGGCCGCCCTCTACGGCTTCCATGCGACGATCAAACCGCCGTTTCGTCTTGCCAAGGGCCATGATCTTGAAACGCTCGACGAGGCGTTGGAGGCGTTCGCCGCATCCTATCAGCCTGTTACGTTGCCAGCCCTAGAGGTGGCGGAGTTGGATGGCTTTATCGCCTTGCAGCCAACGGAACCGAGTGAACGGCTTCAGAAATTGGCCGCCGACTGCGTGCGTGCGTTCGATCATTTTCGAGAGCCGCCCTCAAAGATGGAATTGGAAAGGCGACGCCAAGTTGAACTGAGCGACACGCAACGCAAGATGCTGGACGCGTGGGGCTATCCTTATGTGATGGATGAGTTCCGCTTCCACATGACCCTTACGGGGCGTCTGGAGGCGGCGGAACGCAAAGCGGTGCTGGCGGACCTTCAAGAGCTTGGCAAAGACATTGCCGGTAAGGCGGTGTGTATTGACGTTTTGACATTGCTTCAGCAAAAAAGCGCCGAGGAGCCGTTCGAGGTGGTCAAATGTTATCCGCTTATTTCGTTGTCTCAGGCGCAATGGCCGCGACAAAAGACGCGATAGAATCATCTAAACCTGCGCCATTGTCGATCATCAAAACGTCGTCGCCTGTGATCAGGTATTCCTTGGCGCGTTGTACGCGGCGTTTGATGTCCGATGCGCTCTCGCGACCGCGCGCTTTGAGACGCTCGGCGAGAATGTTTTCATCGACGGTGATGTAGAGCACTTTGATGGGACGTAGACGACGACGCGCCTCATCCACCACGGTGCGCGATACGTTCACGATCACATGGCGTCCGCGTTCCAGATGCTGGGCGACGGCTTTCGGCACGCCATAGCGCAAGTTGTGGGCGCGCCACTCCAAAAGCATATCGCCGCGTTCGAGCATGGTCGTGAACAAATCCGCGGAAAGCGGGATGTGATCTTCACCACCGGCATCGGCGGGGCGCGTGATGTAACGGCGTGGGAAAATGTAGTGCTCATTTCCCACGAGTGCGGCCTTGGCCCCTTCGATCAGGCTGTCCTTGCCCGCGCCGCTGGGGCCGACCACCAGAAACAAGGTGCCGCGCCGGGGAGGGGCTGCGGGGGAGAAAGGGGCTTCATCATTGGACATGTCAGTCTCCCGCCCCAAACACCCAAGGTCCAAACACCCAAGATATGGAGGCTAAATCACCGCTGAATTGAGAATCGGTACAGAACATGCTTGATGATACATAAACCTATGTCGGTTCGTCGAGGGGACGATGACCGTGATGAGCCGTGGTGCGGATAAGGCGCAGCTTGGGCGCCAATCGATATGCACGGTGTGCACAGAAAATGAACTGATTTCATTAATGTGAGTGCGAAACAGAAATAAGTCCGTGATGTAACGTTTTTATGAAGTGCGTAAAAATATTACTCACGCCAGTGGGGCGGGTAGGCGCGATCATAACCGGGGAGTGCTTCCATGCGCCCCAGCCATGAGGCGACGTTTGGATACGACGCCTTGAAATCATCGAAGCCGAGATCAAGCGACGCCGCGTCCTCGCGTTTGACGGCGCGGAGAAAGCCTTGCACCACCGGCATGTAAACGATATCCGCAGCGGACAAGGCGTTACCGGCCAAGAAATTGGACCCGGACAACATGTCCTCGACCTGTAAAAGTTCGTCATGGCTTTCTAGCGCGCTCTGCTTGATGGCATCGGCTTGTTCGACCGCGTGGCCCTGGTAAAGGGGACGAGTAACGCTGTACAGCGGTTCGCGGGCATAGTTTTCCAGCTCACCGATGCGTTGCCAGATGTGGGCCGTTTGTTTTGCCGTCGTCCCGAATAAGCTTGGCGTGGGATGCTGGCTTTCCAGATACGCCATGATCGCAATCGATTCATAAATCACCGTGTCCCCATCCTTAAGCACAGGGACTTTGCCGCGTGGGTTCAGGCTTAAAAATTCCGGCGTTTTATGCTCACCCTTCGATGGGTCCAGGCGGTGGGAAACATAGTCCACACCCTTCATCTCCATCGCCAACATCACACGCCATGCATGGGGGCTGCCACTGATCCAGTACAGGACATAGCTCATTGGAAAATATCCTTCATCCTTTAATTCGGTCAAAAATAAGTGCTCAATCGCACGATCAAAACATCGTCGTTACGGATGGCGTATAGGGCATCGCGGTCGTCGATGTTGGTTAGGACGCGTCCTTCCAACGCCAATTTGAAGCGGTCGCTTAAGCGCCGTTCGGCCTCAAGCGAGAGCGCGGTGGAGCGGGTCGAACGATCGACCACCGCCCCGGCAAGCAGGGATGTGTCCTGTTCGTCGTTCAGTGTCAGGCGTGCGCCGACGAACACATCATCGTTGGCGCTGGTGGACGGCGCGGTGGATACACTGCGACCGTCGTATTGGTATTCGGCCAGCAGCCCTAAATCCGCATGGCTGTCGCCGATGGCGTACAGCGTGTGTTCGAACCCCGCAACGGCGGCGTAAAAGCGCTTGCCGTGGCCGGAGCGCGTTATCGCTTCCACTTTCCACAAGGTTGCGTCCTTGGTCAGCTGCGCGTCCATGCCGGTCTGGTCGATCAGGTCGTAATGGGGGACCAGAACCGTGGCGCCGTTTTTGACCGTTTGGATGAGACGCGGTTCGCGGCTGGTGCCGTGAAAATGCGCAATGCCGATATCCAGGTCGTCGAACGTCTGACGCCAGCGCAGGGCGAGATCGACGTGACGTTCCTTGGCGTTGGCGTCATAGGTTGCAGCGTCGCGGTCAACGGGCAGCGCCCCTGAATAGCGGCCCTTTTCACCGGCGAACGTGCGTTCGCGAAATCCGGGTAGGATGAAAATGCTCGCCGTGCCCCAGTCGCGTTCTACGTTGGCGTTGAGCATCGACTGGCCGAGCTTATCCTCGCCATCGGTGTTTTCCACACCATCGGTTTGATTGATGATGTCAACCAGATGGCGCGATTCGGTCACCCCCCAAAACACTTTGTCGACGCCGACGACCGTGTCCCATGTATTGCCCAGGTGCAGCCAACTGGCTTCGCGCACATCGACGTGAGTGCGCGCGGGATCATCGCGATCCCAGCGCGCGAAAGGCTTGAAGGTGAAACGATCGTCGCGACCGTTCCATTCGTAAATGACTTCGGGCGCAATGGAGAGCGAAGGGGAAAGGGTTGAACCGCGTTGTCGCGGATGGGAGGGCGCATGGGGGAACACGCGCGCCTCCACATCCGCAACGCCGGATACATCCCACTCGCCGGCGTGAGAAGGGCCCGCCGTGAGCAAGATGAACGCGGCCGCCAACACAGCAGACCGGGCATGTAAGTGTGTTGACGGCCGCATGGCGATCATACCTGTGCGGCGCCGCCATCGACGGCGATGTCCGCGCCGGTGATGTAGGATGCTTCGTTTGAGGCCAGGAACGATGCGGTGGTGGCGATTTCGTCGGGACGGCCTATGCGGCCCAGTGGAACGATGCTGACAAAGCCTTCCTTCATTGCATCGACGTGCTCTTCGGGCACGCCTACGCGATTGAAGACAGGGGTTTCGATTGGGCCGGGGCTGATCACATTGACGCGAATGTTGCGCGGCGCAAGTTCGGTGGTCATCGTCCTGGCAAACGATCGGACGGCGGCCTTGGTGGCAGAGTAGATGCTCGTGCCCGCAAAGCCCTTCATGTTAACGACCGATGAAATCAAAATGACAGATCCGCCGTCGTTCATCAGCGGCAACGCCTTTTGCACAGTGAAAAACAGTCCGCGCGCATTGGTGTTGTTTTGACTGTCGAAGGTCTCGGGCGTCACGTCGCCGATAGGCTGGAACGTCGCGCCGCCCGCGTTGGCGACCACCGTGTCGATGGAACCGAAGGCGGTTTCGGTCTCATTAAAAAGACGATCCAGGTCACTTAGATTTTGCACGTCACCTTGCACGGTCAGGCATTCGCCGTTGATCGATTTTTTCGCTTCGGCCAACGAGGTCGCATCGCGACCCATAATGACGACCTTGGCGCCTTGGTTCGAAAACTCTTGGGCGGTGGCGAGACCGATGCCGCTGTTGCCGCCTGTGATAACGGCAACCATATTATCCAGCTTCTTCATGAGAATATTTTCCTTTTTAAGATGATGAGATAATTGAAATGGGTTTCACGAAATGTCCGCTCAGCGCACCCGTTTCAAGCGGTTCGAGGTAAAGTCGCTTGCACTCAAGCCAACCCGAAAACGGTACGGTTCAAACGTTAGAACGGTGCCCTTGCCCGTCTGATGATTTTTCATTTTCAAGGTGAGGGCGCGCCAGTATTGGTCGAGGTATTGGTTGTAATCGTCGTAGGTCAACGTCTTGAGCAGGGTTTCCTTGCGGTCGTAGAATTCGATTTTCATGGGACGGTATTCGGTTTTATCCGCCCACACGACTTGGCGGGTGTAACCGGAATTTTCGTACAATGGAGTGCGTTCGAACACGAAACATTCGAGCGCCCCGCACGCTTCGTCACGGAGCCATTTATAGTCGTATTTTGGAACCTCAAAGCTGAGCAGGTCTTCATAGGCGAATTCGCTGCCCATGAAGGGACCGGATTTGTTGGCCGATGAAATCCGCTTCACGCGTTTGAGCGCCGGAAGATAAAGCCACTGATCGTCGGCCTCGGTGATTTTGGTGTGCGACAGAAAGGCCGTGCCCTCGACGTCGCGCGGGCGGTCGAAAATGGTCAGACTTTCGTCGCCTAAGCCTTTGGCGCTGACTTCCAGAGATTGCAGCCGCAATTCGCGCGTGCTGGTTTCACCTTGGGCGTTGGACAGCTCCATTTTTAGTTTCGTCTCACTGTCGTTCCAACCCAGGTCACGCCGGTCCATTTCGACGGCGATGGCCAATCCTTGTTCTTGCGGGGTTTTGGCCGCCGCTGGCAGGGTGGATAGGATCACGGCACTCAGCACGCCGACGAAAACCGTTTGAGACATAGTCAATCGTTTGTGTGTCATGATTTTTACTCCGCAGGTTGGGTCGAGAGGCGTTGTTCGTCGCCGATTTCATTGGCGTCGAGGCGGCTTCTTTTTCTTTTGTCCAAAGTCAGCAGCAGCGCAGGCAGCAACAAGAAGTCGGCCACCAGCGCCGCCGCAATGGCGATGGCGGTCAATTGCCCCATGTTTTCGTTGAGCCGGAACGTGGACAGCGTGAGCACCGCGAAACCGGCGATGAGAACGAACGCCGTCACCATGAGGGCGACCCCCACGGTCGAAAAGGCGTAACGCACGGCGTCTTCGGTGCCGAGTTTCTTTTCACGAATGGCGCGCTGGTACTTGCTCAGAAAATGAACCGTCGCATCGACGATGATGCCAAGGCTGGTCGCCGTCACAATCGACGAGGACACATCGACCGTGCCGACGAATATGGACCAGATGCCGAAGGTCATGACGGCGGGAACCAAATTGGGGACCAGGCTGACAAAGCCCAATTTCAAGTTGCGCAGCGCCACCGCCAAACACAACGAGATCAGAACCAGCGCCACCGTGGTGCCGTTCAGCATCGAAATCGCATTGTTGAGGGTGATGTAAGAAAACATCATAATCGGTCCGGACGCATGAATGCCGTCCTTGGTTTTGGCTTTTTCACCGGCTTGCATCAGGTTTTCGGCCAACCACGCCGCGCCCCGATCATCAAGCCCGCGCAATTCGTTGGTGGTCATGTTGTCGGTTGTGGCGATGACCCGCATGGCCGATTTGTCGACGTTGATCTGGTTGTTCAAATCAAGGCCGTAGGGGAGTGACATTTCGAACAGCAACAAATACTGCGCAGCGAGATTGCGCTCATCGGGCAGTCGGTACCACTGGGCGTCGTCGGCATGCATGTTCTTGTTCAATTTCTTGAAGGTGTCCGTCAGGGTCGCCACGTGGACCACGCCTGGTTGGGCCTTGAGCCATTGGTCGAACGCATCGATTTCACGCAGGTATTCGGGTTCGCTGATACCGCCGGGCCCCTGGGCGGGCAAGGACCATTGCAACTGGTATATGCCTGAGAGATTTTTCGTGGCGAAGTCCGTATCGGCGCGGAAGGTCACGCTTTTGTCGAAGTACTGCACGAATTGATCGTTGAGTTCGATCCTCGGGATCAACACGCCTAGCCCCACCACCAAGGCACCGGTGCCGATCAACAGAACCTTGCGGCGCTTGATGACGAACTCGGCCAGATGGTCCATGAACGTCGAGCGGCTTTCAAGAAAACTTTCGTCCGTGTCGGCTTTAATGCGCACAGGCAGAACCGCCATGATTGCCGGAAGAAAGAAGATCGAATAGACCCATGCCGCCGTTACCCCCATCGCGGTGATGTTGCCAAGGTCGCCGAACGGCGGTGAATCGCTGAAATTGAGGCTTAGGAAACCGATCACCGTGGTCAAACTGGTGAGAAACACCGGACCGAAGTTGACGCGCATGCTTTCGACGATGGCGTCGTGTTTGCTTGCCCCATGGCGCATGGATTTGAACATGCTCACCAAAATATGAATGGAATCGGCGATCGCGATGGTGAGAATAACCGTCGGCGCCACGGACGACGGCGGCGTGAGGCGAATGCCCATCCAACCGGCAAGACCCATGGCGGTCATCGCCGAGATAGCGATTACGATCATGGTGCTCAACGTGCCGGTGACCGAGCGCATCAACACCGCCATGCTGATCAACAAAACCCCGTACATCAACGGAATTAAGGTGCCCATATCCGTCATACTGGATTCGAAGAAAGCGGAATTGAGCGCCACCAACCCGGTGATGGCGACGCGGACGTCGGGATGGTTCGTCTCAAACGTTTTCGCCAAATCCCGTACATATGCCATCACGGAAGGAATTTCGGCTTCGCTGAGTTGCGGAAGATTGAAGGTGACGTTGATGTTGGCGGTCGTTCCATCGGGCGAAATCATGCGGTTGACGAGCAACGGCTCCGACAACGCGACGCGGCGGATGGCGCGTACGCTGTCCGGGGTGAGCGGGTCGTCCTTCGTCACCAAGTCACGCACCGTCAATTCGTCGCCCGTGGCATAGCTGTGCTGGTAGTTGGTGATGCTGTCGACGCGGGTCGAGTACGGCGTTTTCCAGGCGGCATTGGTCAATGCGCGAATCGCGGCGAGCATGCGCGGGCTAAACACATCGCCCTTTTCCGGCTTGATGACGAAACTGATATTGTCGTCTTTGGTGTAGACTTTTTGCATCGCCTCAAACGCGGCGAGCTGAGTGTTGCCATCGCTGAAAAACACCCGATAATCCGACGCGAAACCGATGTATTTCGCACCGCTGGCTGCCGCGAAGGTGACCAGCAGCGTCAAGGCGATCACGGCCCAGCGCCAGCGAATCACGCCGTGTGCGAAGTTAATGATCGTTCTTTCGCTCAGACCGATGGTATTTTCCGACTCGGGTGCGCTTGGCATTTTATCCCCGGCGGTGAAATTTCGATGATCTTGTTCCGACATTTGATGGCCTCCCATAAGTCCGTTATCCCCTGGATCATCGGCGCGGAACGAAGTACCCTGAACGCAGACATCCGATGTATACTAAACGGTGTAGTTCGTGTACACTGCCCCGTGTAGTTTACTTCTGTCAATGGTGATTTTTTTTAAGTTGCGATTTTTCATGCGCCAAGTGCGCCAAGTGCGTTGAGTGCGCCAAACCCGAGCCGTTCCACACGAGTCTAGAAAAAGATCAATATGTCCAAGTCCTGCCCCCCCCTGTCGAAACGCGACCAGATCGTTCAAGCGGCGCGTAAACTGTTTCTTGAAGCGGGCTATGAAACCACGTCCATGGATGCGCTTGCGGCCGAAGCTGGCGTTTCCAAGCGCACGGTTTACAGTCACTTCGCCAATAAAGAGGCGCTGTTCGGCGCCATCATGGTCGGCCTGTGCACCGAAACGGGCTGCACCCACCCCAATACCTTGTCGCCGGACGCTCCGCCCGAAGAGGCCTTGAAAGCGTTCGCACGCGATATGGTCGGCTTGGAGCAAACACCGGAGGAACGCGATGTTTTTCGTGTCGTGCTGGCCGAGGGCATTCAGTTTAAGGAATTGGGCGAAGCCTTTTGGAGCAGCGGCCCCGAACCGGCCAAGCAGATCTTAAGCGCTTATTTGACCGAGCAAGTCAAACGCGGCGTGCTGAACATCGAAGATCCGATGGTCGCCGCCATGCAGTTCATCGGCATGGTGAAGTGGCCCCATTCCATGCCGGAACTGTTCGGTATCGATCACGGCACCAGCGAAGAGGATCGCCAGCGCGCCCTCGATCAGGCCATTGCTATTTTTCTCAAAGGCACACGCGCGCCATAGCCCGGCCGGAAACACCAAGCTGTGTGGTCCCGAACGCCGCCTGACATTATTCGCTTTTGCTCCGCGCCTCTCTGGGTTACGGTCCGGAAATTCTGTATTTTTCAGTCGCTCAACGCTTGAAACAGGTTCTTAACAAGGCTTGTTTCGCCTTAAGCGTCGGGCGCGGTGTTCCCCAGGCACCCGATCGCAACACCAGGACCAGGCACCTCATCCTATGACCCGTAAAGTCACCCGCGACGCGGCTCTTTCCTATCACGAGTTCCCCAAGCCGGGGAAACTCTCGATCACCCCCACCAAGCCATTGGCCAACCAGCGCGATCTGTCGTTGGCGTACTCGCCGGGCGTGGCGGATGCCTGTCAGGCGATTGTCGAAGACCCGGCGGCGGCGGCGCGCTTTACCATCCGCGGCAATCTCGTCGGCGTGGTGACCAATGGCACGGCGGTGTTGGGTCTTGGCGACATCGGGCCGCTGGCGGCCAAGCCAGTGATGGAAGGTAAGGCGGTCTTGTTCAAGAAGTTCGCCGGCATCGACGTGTTCGACATCGAACTCAACGAAAAAGACCCGCACAAGCTGGCCGACGCCATCGCGATGCTGGAACCGACCTTCGGTGCGATCAACCTAGAAGACATCAAAGCGCCTGAGTGCTTCATCGTCGAAAGCACTTTGCGCAAACGCATGAACATTCCTGTGTTTCACGACGACCAGCATGGCACCGCCATCGTCGTCGGCACGGCGGTGCTCAACGGCTTGCGTTTGGTGGACAAAAAGATCGAAGACATCAAAATCGTGTCCACCGGCGGCGGGGCCGCGGGCATTGCATGCCTCGACATGCTGGTGTTGATGGGGGCCAAGCGCGAAAACATCTATTTGTCCGATCACTTAGGCATCGTCTACACGGGCCGTGAAGAGGCCGTCACCGAACAAAAAGCCAGCTACGCCCAGGACACCGATGCGCGCGATCTGGCCGACGTCATGGGCGATGCCGATTTGTTTCTCGGCCTGTCCGCGCCAGGGGTGTTGACGCCGGACATGGTTAAGGCGATGGCGGACGATCCGATCATTTTGGCGCTCGCCAATCCTGAACCGGAGATTCGTCCCGAAGCGGTGCGCGCCGTGCGTTCCGACGCCATCATCGCCACGGGGCGTTCCGACTATCCCAACCAGGTCAACAACGTGTTGTGCTTTCCGTTCATCTTTCGCGGGGCCTTGGATGTCGGCGCGACCGTGGTAAACGATGACATGAAGCTCGCTTGCGTGAAGGCGCTGGCCGATCTGGCGCACGCGGGTTCGTCGGCCGAGGTCGCGGCGGCCTACCGGGGCGAAGACTTGGTGTTTGGGCCCGACTACCTAATCCCCAAGCCGTTCGATCCGCGTTTGATCGTCGAAATTGCGCCTGCCGTGGCGCGCGCCGCCATGGACAGCGGTGTCGCATCGCGTCCGATTGAGGATTTTTCGGCGTACCGTGAAAGCTTGGAACGCTTTGTCTACCGTACCGGAATGTTGATGAAGCCGGTGATTGAAGCCGCCAAGCGCGACGTGCGCCGGGTGGTGTTCGCCGAGGGCGAAGACGAGCGGGTGCTGCGCTGTGTTCAGGCGGTGTTGGACGAACGCATGGCCGAGCCGGTGTTGATCGGACGGCCCGAGATCATCCATCACCGCGCCGACAAGCTGGGGCTGCGTTTGGGGGATGTGGAAATCTGCAACCCGGAAAATGACCCGCGTTATCGCGATTACTGGCAGCTTTATCACGACTTGATGGAACGCAAGGGCGTCGCGCCGGAAGCCGCGAAAACCATTGTGCGCACCAACACCACCGTGATTGCCGCCCTCATGCTCAAGCGTGGCGAAGCCGACGCGATGATTTGCGGCACTTATGGTGAATACATGTGGCACCAGCGCTATGTCATGAACGTGATCGGGCAGCGTGCGGATTGCTCGATCACGGCGGCACTAAGCGTTTTGATCTTGCCCATGGGCACCGTTTTTATCGCCGACAGCTACGTCAATCCGGACCCAAGCCCACAGCAGGTTGCCGAGATCGCCATACTGGCGGCGGAAGAGGTCCGCCGGTTCGGTGTCGAGCCGAAGGTCGCGCTGCTCAGTCATTCGAACTTCGGCAACGTCGAAGACCCGTCCGCCAACAAGATGCGCCGGGCCATCGAGATCCTCGATGAGATCGCCCCGAACTTCGAATACGAAGGGGAAATGCATGCGGATGCGGCGTTGGATGGCGACATCCGAAATCGCGTCTTTCCCAATTCACGCCTCAATGGCGCTGCGAATTTGTTGATCATGCCGAACCTCGACGCGGCCAATACATCGACCAATTTGCTTAAGGTCATGGGCAATGGCTTGCGCGTCGGGCCGGTGTTGCTGGGGGCCGCGCAACCGGCGCACATCGTGACCTCATCGGTGACCGCGCGCGGGCTGTTCAATTTGAGCGCCCTGGCCTGTGTCGAGGCGCAGTTGGCGTCAAATGCACCCAGGCTGAAGGGGCTCTAGACGCTTTTTTCGATGATGGACTTGAGGGCTCCGGGCGCGCCTTTCAAGAAGGTGCGCACGTCGTTTGCGATGGCGTCCTCGCGATTGTCGATCATCGGCAAATTGTAGACGAAGTGGCGGATCGCACGGTAGAAAAACATGCCGTGCAGGCCCCAGGCAAGCTCGACCTCTTCATCGGTGATGGGCGCTTCGGCGGGGCTTGGCAGGGCGAAGTCGTGGCGCATTTCCGTGCACAGGGGTTCGAGCAGTTTCGCCCGCACATGGGCGAGGTAGCGGTCGTTGATGTTCGCGCCCTTCAGACCGGAAAAGACGAAAATGCGCACCCAGTTGTAATCGTAAATAGCTTCGGCATAAGCGCGATAGAAGTGGATCATGCGCGCCGACAAGGATTGGTCGCGGTCCGCGATCAAGGTTTCCCAATCGGGGTTCCAGCGGCTGACGTAGATCTCCTGATAGACGCGTTCGATCAGGCTTTCCTTGCTGGGAAAGTAGCGATAGAGCAGCGGCTGGGTGATGCCGATGCGCTCGGCCAAATCGCGGGTTTTGCCTTCCAAACCCTGTTCGGCAAAAAAGGCGATGGCCTGCTCGACAATCAGCGCTTCGCGCGCATGACGCTCCATACGTACACGCGGCCGCTTCACGACGTTCGCTTCGGGGGGTGATTTTGACATGGGCCCGTGTCGGTTCTTTGCCGCAGAGAATCTGGCTTACGATACGGCGTGGTGTTTGATGAGGCCATTGTGCCGGAAAAATGCGCTCCAACATACCCCCTTGTTCGAACTGGGGGTGCGCCTGCGCCAAAAAGGTGCGCCTGCGCCAAAAATGCGAAATTCAGGCCGCGTCGGACTTGCGGCCCATTTGCGGCGGCACCGACCAGACCAACGCAGAGCCTTGGGCTTCGGCTTCCATAAGCCATTTACGGGTGACGTGGTACTTGCGTTTGCGGTCACGGACAAATTCCATGAACACGTCGTAACACGGCCCGTTTTTGCGCGGACGCATGTCACGGATTCCGGCCTCGAGGTTTTGGGCGATATGAATTTGCGCCAACAGCCAGTCGGTGACGTCTTGTTCCTCGAACGATGCAAGGGTGTGCTTGAGAACGTCACGCCATTGATTGGTGCGCGGTTGATTGGGATTGATAATGAACGGCTTATCGTGCAGATGCTTATGGATTGCGCGCCATTTGCGATGGCGGAACTCGGCGACATTGAGGTCGCTCAATTTGGACAAGTCCATTGCCCGTTCCTCGGCCGCAAAGTCCTTGAACTGGCTGGGCCAAGTTTCGGGCGTGCCCGCGATATAGGTACCGTCGGTAGGGTTTGTGTAGCACATACTTATATATATAGGAGCTGATGAGGCGCCGGAAAGGGGTTTTTCGCCATGAAAAACGTTAATTTCATTCCGCTGCGCTTGGCAGGGCCTTTGATGTGTCGGCGCGATCCTGGGCGAAGGTTTGCCAGCGCAGGATTTCCAAATTTCCATCCCGGTCTTCGACCAGGGCGGAGCAACTTTCCACCCAGTCGCCATCGTTGCAATACAGGACATCGCCAATCTGACGGGTTTCGGGGTGATGGATGTGACCGCATACGATGCCATCAAGGCCGCGCCGCGCAACCATGCCAGCCACGGCCTCTTCATAATCGGCGATGAATTTGACCGCGTTTTTGACCCGGTACTTGAGATACGCTGAAAACGACCAGTAGGGGAAACCCAATCGTGCGCGAATGCGGTTGAGCCACTGGTTGAGAACCAGTGTGAACATGTAAGCGCTGTCGCCGATGACCGCCAGCCACTTGGCATAGCGCACGATCGCGTCGAATTCGTCGCCGTGGGTGACCAGCATGCGCCGCCCGTCCGCGGTTTCGTGAACGACCTCGCGTTGAACCTCGACGCCGCCGAAATGCAGCCCAATGTAATCGCGTGCGAATTCATCGTGATTTCCGGGCACGAACACCACGCGCGTGCCCTTGCGGGCTTTACGAAGAATTTTTTGCACCACGTCGTTATGCGCTTGGGGCCAGTACCAAGACCGCCTCAATCGCCACCCGTCGATGATATCGCCAACCAGATAGAGTGTGTCGCACTCGATGGTGCGCAAAAAGTCGAGCAGCATTTCCGCCTGGCAGCCCAAGGACCCCAAGTGTAAGTCCGAAATCCAAACGGTGCGATAACGGTGCGAAAAATGCGTCATATCCATGATAGCCGACGGCGTGTTTGATCCAGAATAAACTCGTGCAGGACTATGGCGCCGGAGACTTTACAGTTAGATGTCATCGCACGGCTGTCAGATAAATTTCACGGATTTGCCATGCAAAAATTCCCGTAGCGTCGCCAAAACATCACAAATGCGGATTTTTTGCGTTCAGGGGAGGCAAATCCGGTCCATTTCAATTAGAGTCCCAAAGGGAGGGGGCCTCTGGGGAAAGGCCTAATATCATATGGGTATCGATTCGCGTCACCGCCGCGAGGGGGAAGTTGTGTCAAAATTCAAAAATCGCAGGCGCGTGCTGAAAGGGCTCGTTGGGGCCGCGGCATGCACCGGGACCGTGACGGCGACATCGGTTGGGCCGACACTGTTCAACATCGCCCATGCGGCATCCTCGGCCATTCGCATCGGCTTTCCCGTACCGCTCAGCGGCCCGTACAGCTGGGAAGCGAACGAGCAAGTGCGCTGTGCGCGGATCGCTGTGGACGCCTTCAATGATGCGGGCGGTCTGGATGGGCGCAAGGCGGAACTTTTGGTCCGCGATGACCGTTTGCGTCCCGGTGAAGCGGCCATGCGCACACTGGAGTTGATCGAGAATGAGCATGCTCATTTTATTTGCGGCTCTTTGTCGGCGTCGGTGCAGTTGTCGGTGAACGCTGTGGCGCGCGCGCGTGAGATCATTTACATGTCCATTTCTCAATCCGACGCCATCAACGAGTCTAAGGACTTTTCCCGTTATACCTTTCACGAAGCCCTGAACCCGCACATGACGGCGGGCGCGGTGGGGCGATACGTGTTTCCGCGCAGGGGCAAGAGGGTGGCGTTCTTGATCGCCGATTACGCCTACGGCCACGAAATGGTGCGCGGCTTTAAACGCGCGGGCGAAGCGTTGGGCATTGAAGTGGTGGCCGAGGTGATGCACCCCATCGCCGCGAGAGATTTCTCACTGTTCTTGCCGACGATCAAAAAAGCAAAGCCCGATGTGCTGTGTGTGTGCAACTTCGGCAATGACCAGATGTACGCGATCAAGCAGGCCGCCGATCTCGGTCTGAAAAACGACATGCAGATTGTCGCTCCGGTGTTGCTGTTTAATCAGCGAACGCATGGCGATGTTGCGGCGTACGCGGGGGTGATTGGCGGTGCCAATTATTACTGGACCCTGGAAGATCGGTTTGAAACCGCAAAACGGTTTAACGATGCCTACCGCACGCGCTTTGATGGCCGGGTGCCGTCCGATTATGGAGCCTACGGTTATGCCGGTGTGCGCGCGTTGCTGGATGGGGTGCTTAAAGCCCAAAGCGTGCAGACGAATGCGGTGATCGACGTGCTGGAGAGCCTTAAGACCGACAGGTACAAAGGGCCGCAATATTTCCGCGCCTGCGATCATCAATCCGTGCAGTCGGTGCTGGTGTTGCGATCCAAACCCGCGGATCAAATGAGCCATGCGCTTGACCTGTTCGATATTCTCGCCACCGAACCGGCATCGGAAACCCATTTGCGCACGTGTAGCGAGCTCGGCCATATGTGAGCAACGCAAAGCACAACGGCCCCGACGATGCCGGGGCCGCCTGCCTACGTGGGAGGAACGTAGGCGGAGAGCTAAGTTAGAGGAGGTAGGGGAAACTTAGCCGTCGTCTTCACCGTGCAGGGTGTCGTATTGGGCGTGGTTGCGCCTTTTCGCAAGTTCGGTTGGCGTTTTGATGTGACGCTTGGGCTGGATGAAAATGCCCTTTTCCGCCATCACGTCATAGCGTGCGTGATTGACTTTGCGCGGCCCGGTCACACGTTTGCTTTTGCCGGGCATTTGGGTGATGTGACCGAGGCTCGCCTGGGTTTCGTATTCGGCATACGTGTCCGCCGCAAAAGCTTGCGTGCCGACGGTGGTCAGGGCGGCAAGTGTTGCGCCGATGACGATGCGGTGCATGGATTTTACTGAAATGTGGATGCGGTCGCTCATGGATCGGGTTCCTTGCAATTTTTTGTTCGGGTTCATTTCATTCGCTTGTAGCGTCAATTGACAGGTTGTTCTGTGATGTTCGTCACACCTTTTGGATGTGGTTATTTTTTCTTCTGCTTCAACAACGCGGAGGGGCGGGGATTCATCCATGACGATTTAATGTCATAACGATGTCATTGATAACAATGATAAAAAATTGGAATTATTTTAGAGGCGAACCCTCTGGCGCGCCGTAGGGGGCGCACATAAGCGACAACCACGCCGGATTGCTCGGCGGCGACCAAGGGTAGGGGCATTTTCAATTCTGGACCTGTTTAGAATACGTTAGCACTCGGCACGCCATAATCGCTCTTTGCGATTCGCACCTGCGAACGCATGCCTAAAGGCATGAGGATTATGCAAGACCAAGGGCTTAGACATTTTTCCGTGCTGGTTGCCGACGACAGCGCGTCGTCGCGCATGTTGATGTCGACCACCCTGCACGACATTGGGGTCGGTATCGTCAACACGGCTTCCAATGGGGTGGCCGCCATAGAGCACCTCCGCCACAGCGCAACCTGTCCCATCACCAGTCAAACCCCGCCGGTGGATTTGCTAATTACCGAATGGGACATGGCACCGGTCGGCGGCATGATGCTGATCAACTGGGTCCGCCGTCATATGGCCTCACCCGACCGCTTCATGCGCACGATGATCATGAGCGGTGAGTTGGATGCGGAAAAGGTTGAGCGGGCTCGTGGCGTGGGTGCAAACGCCGTATTCGCCAAACCTTACAGCATCAATTCCTTGCGCCAGCACATCGTCAACGTGATGTTCGACAATCCGCCGTTTTTCAAATCCAACACCTACTTCGGTCCCGACCGTCGCCGTCACACGCCGGAGATTGTGCTGGACGAACGCCGACGCGTGCAAAAGCCCTATGGCGAAGTTCTCGGCACGGGGGAAAATCCCGATGTCGGGTGCTTCGATTTACCCCATTACGTCAGCGAAATCGCTCTTGGCCGACCGCGAGAGCGCCTCAATCTCGAAGAGCGCGACGGGGCGCACCGAACGCTCTCGCACCACAGTGAAGAGTACACCGATTGGGTGCGCGGCGATGTTGAGGTCTTGCGTCTTGCGTTTCGTCTTGCCGATGAAAACCCCGAAATGCGGGCCCGCAATATGTCCTTGATGGGCAATCTGATCCATCGTCTGGAACGCGAGGGTGCGTTGATGGGCTACCCGCTGGTGTCGGCGTTTGCGCACACCCTGGCAACCGCCATCAAGACGGACGCGCGGCTTTGGCGTCAGACGGCAGAAGTCTTCGATGCCGCCTTGAGCGGTTTGGACACCGTGGTGCGTCAAAACGTACACGGTGATGGCGGCCCGGTGGGAAAGGCGCTGAGCGGGTCGCTACGCCGCCTCAATCAGAGGCTGATCCCCCTGCGCCCGATCAACGCCCACCGCCAAGGCATCGCGCGGTTCGGCTAACGCTTTAGCGCAGCTTGATGCGTCTTATCCACTTCAGCGCCTTATCGGAAAGTCCGGCCACTTTGCCGCGTTCGCAATATGCACCGTTGGTTTGTCCCGGATAGCCGTTCCCGCCGCGTATCAGCATAAAGGTTCCGTAATTACCGGACATCACAACGCAGGTTTGGTCTTTGCCTTGCAAGGTCGCATAGTAAATGTCGCCAATGGCGGCATTGGTTTTTTGAATGTCTCCAACAATTTCTAAGTTGGCATAATATTTTTGAAGTCTTGTGCTGAATGTATGGTTATTCACCTCAACCATTCCGCCACGGAAATAGCGGCCGTACGAAAAAAATCCGCCCGTAAAATAAACCGCTTCCTGGCGGTAACTGCCGTCCTCTCTGATCATGGCTTTTTTTATTTTGAAGCCTTTGAGCTTCATGAGCTCATCAGGAAACACAATATTTGTTTCTTGGATATCGACTTCCTGTTCTCTTTGCCACCCTTGGGTGGTTTTACAAGCCGTCGCCAGCCCCAGGCATATGCCGGTCATCGCCAGAACCTTGAATGTTTTGGTTTTCATAAGTGATTGCATTGTATGAAATTCCCCCAAATATCAGGACGCCCATATAGATATGCATTGAACGTAATACGCACGCTGCATGTGCAACTGATGATGTCAGGTGGCGGATATATAATCAACTTCTAATATGAGGTGTCTCAGACTTGTTGACCTGGGCTGAGGTTTCCCCCATGTGTAACCTATGAGCTTCAATACGAAACCCTCCACCACGGTTTACGTGTGCACAAATTTGCGGATGAGCGGCAGTTCGTGCGCCAATCGCAAATCCAAGGAGGTGCTCAAGGCGTTGCAGGCGCGCGCCGACGCGCGTGCGCTAGTCGGCGGACCGCTTGTGGCGGTGCGCCCGAGCGTGTGCATGGGCTATTGCGGGGACGGCCCGAACATCAAAATCATGGGCGGTGAATTTTTTCACGGCGTGCGCCTGGAAGACGTCGATACGGTTTTGGACGAAGCCGAAAACGTCGCCGGGGATTGACGTGCCAAGGTCTCTTGACTTTCCGCCATTGCTAGACGGGCGCGCAATGCGCTAAAACCGCATGGCTTAACCGTTTTCAATATAACCGGAGCCCATCTTCCATGGCGTCGTACCAATACATTTACGTGATGAAAAACCTGAGCAAGACCTTCCCTGGTGGGAAAGAAATTCTCAAGAACATCACGCTGTCCTTTTTGCCGGGCGTGAAAATCGGCGTCTTGGGCCACAACGGCGCGGGTAAATCGACGCTGCTGAAAATCATGGCCGGTCTCGACACCGATTATTCGGGTGAAGCGTGGGCCGCCGATGGCGTCACGGTCGGCTATCTGGAACAAGAACCGCAGTTGGACGAAAGCCTGAGCGTGGTCGAAAACGTCATGCAGGGGCTCGGTGAAGCCAAGGACCTGCTGGACCGTTTCAACGAGATTTCCATGAAGTTCGCCGAGCCCATGGAAGACGACGAAATGAGCGCACTGTTGGAAGAGCAAGGCGAGCTGCAAGAAAAAATCGACGCCTGCGACGGTTGGGAGCTGGAACGCACCATCGAAATCGCCATGGATGCGCTGCGCTGCCCGTCGGCAGAATCGGAGGTCACCAAGCTGTCGGGCGGTGAAAAGCGCCGTATCGCGCTGTGCCGTTTGCTGTTGCAAAAGCCTGACATCCTGCTGCTCGATGAACCGACCAACCACTTGGATGCGGAATCCGTGGCGTGGTTGGAACGCTATCTGGAAGACTACAAAGGCACCGTGATGATCGTGACCCACGATCGCTACTTTCTCGACAACGTCACGGGTTGGATTTTGGAACTCGACCGCGGTCGCGGCCTGCCTTACGAAGGCAACTATTCCAGCTGGCTGGAACAGCAAGAAAAGCGCCTGGCGCACGAAGAAAAAGAAGAAACCGCACGCCAGCGCACGCTCAAACACGAATTGGAATGGATCAGGCAGTCGCCCAAGGCGCGCCAGACCAAGTCCAAGGCGCGTATCGCGTCCTATGACGAGTTGTTGGCGCAAGACAAAGACAAGCGCATCGGCGGCTCGCAGATTTCCATTCCCGCCGGCCCGCGTCTCGGCTCGTTGGTGATTGAGGCCGAAGGCCTGCAAAAGGCGTTCGGCGACAAGCTGCTGATCGACGGCCTCAACTTCAAACTGCCACCAGGCGGCATCGTCGGCATCGTCGGCGCCAACGGTGCGGGCAAAACCACACTGTTTCGCATGATCACCGGTCAAGAGCAGCCTGATGGCGGCGCGCTTAAAATCGGCGATACGGTCAAGCTCGGCTACGTCGATCAATCGCGCGCCAGTTTGGATGACAAAAAAGGCGTGTGGGAAGAAATTTCCGGCGGGCTCGACGTGATCTTACTGGGCCAAAAAGAAGTCCAGTCGCGCGCCTATGTGTCGTGGTTCAACTTCAAGGGCGGTGATCAGCAAAAGAAAGTCGGCCAGCTTTCGGGCGGTGAGCGCAACCGCGTGCACTTGGCCAAGATGCTGCAGACCGGCGCGAACGTAATTTTGCTTGATGAACCGACCAACGATTTGGACGTCGATACCTTGCGTGGCCTCGAAGACGCGCTGCTTGACTTCGCCGGCTGCGCGGTGGTGATCTCCCATGATCGCTGGTTCCTTGATCGCATCGCCACCCACATCTTGGCGTTTGAAGGCAACTCCGAAGTGGTGTGGTTCGAAGGCAACTTCTTCGATTACGAAGAAGACAAAAAGAAACGCCTTGGCGACGACGCGGTGGAGCCGCACCGCATTCAGTACAAGCCGCTGACCCGGTAAGTGAGGGCGCGTAATGGCAAGGTAATTTGTTTCACCACGGAGTTCACAGAGGGCACAGAGAAAAAAGCCGTTTTCCTGACGTCCTCTGTGTTTTCTGTGAACTCCGTGGTTCAAACACCTCTCCATCCGTTACCCGCGCGTCGTCGGGAACCCAGCCGTCCCAGCACTGGATTCCTACCTATGCGGAAATGACGGGTGTATTTCGTGATACAATCTGCGCGCTCAACGATTCGGAGATGCGTATGGTGGATCTATCCTCAACAGTCGCAACGCTCGGCGTTTCGTTTACGTTGGTAAAGGACCTCTTGGACGTAAAAGAGATTGCGAATTCGACAGAAGCCAAAATGGCGATTGCCGAGCTGACATCTAAGCTGGCTGAATTCCAGGTGCAAATTGCAGATTTGAAGCTGGGGCTTACCAGAACGGCTTAAAATTGATGCCGAAGGGCAGGTTGACGTAGCCGGGGATTTTGACGTTGTCTTCGTCGAAGACGCCGTCTTTGGCGCCCATGTGGCACGCGTCGCAGCGGGCTTTGGAGCCGACGCCCTTGGAGGTGAACACTGCCGGGTCGAGTTCGTCGTGTTTGCGCACAAAGCGCGGCGTGGTGGTCACGGTTTTAGGCGGATTGGTGAGATCGACGCCTTTGAGGAATTTTTGGGCACGACGGTGCGTACTTACGTCGGACGCATTGGCTGTCAGATAGGTTTCGATCTCGGCGCGCAGCGCATCGTCTAGGCTAGCATCTTCGCCGAAGTGGTTGGAAAGATCGCCCATTATCGCGCGCCATGAGGCGGCGGGCAGCATTTCCGGACGGTACAGCACGTGACAATCTGAGCATTCGCGCAGCACATCGGCGTTGGTCACGGGCGGGAACGCGCCCTCGGCGAGGGCGTTCTGACTCACCATTGGTAAGGCCAAGGCGCTCAAAGCGGCGCTGAAAAGCGCTGTGCGCAGAATGTGTTTCATTGTCCCTATCCCCATTCGTTTGAATTCAGTGTGGTGATCATAAGGCAAAACGCATGAACACGTGCTGAACGTACGAAAAAGCCCGCCTCAACAAAGGCGGGCTTTTGGCGTTACATCTGAGATCGCTTAGTTTTTGGTGGCGAGGATTGGGTCCTCGGCGTCTGGATCGTCCATGGAGAACATGGCGGGCATGCTGTCGTCGTTGCTCATCGCCGGGAGTCCGTTGTTGAGCGTCTCGCCGTTTTTGATGGCGTCGGCGCGCACTTGGCGATAGAGGCTGCGCACGGCGGCGTAATAATCCAGCGAGGTTTTTTCCATATCGTCGATGGCGTCCATGTTGCGGGCGCGGAAATCGACGGTCTCGACAACTAGGCGTTCGTTCGGGATGTATTCCTTGTCCGTGTTCTGGGCGTAGTGCCAGACCGGATCGGTCAGGGTATCGACCACCTTACCGACCGCGTCGCGCGGGTTGGAGGGGCCGAGGATCGGCAGCACCAGATATGGCCCGCCGTCAACGCCCCAAGTCGCCAGGGTCTGACCGAAATCTTCTTTATGGTCGGGATAGCCCATGCCGGTGGCCGGATCGCCAAAGCCCAAAATGCCCACGGTGGTGTTGATGGCGAAGCGCGACAGCGTGTTCACGGCGCGATCACTCTCGCCTTGCAAGACGTCGTTCAGCAGGACCACGGGCGTTTTCAAGTTGTTGAGAAAATTGCTGACGATGTCTTGGATCGGCGGCGGGACGAAGCCACGATAGAGCGTTGCCGCGGGGCGCAGGAGCAACGTATCCAAACCGCGGTTGAATTCGAACATCGCGCGGTTGAACGGTTCCAGTGGATCGTTGATTTCGTTGTATTCGGCGACCGCTTCCGGATCGCTAGGGTTGGGCGCGCCGGCGCAGGCGGTGACCAGAAAACCCAACAAAAAAACGACACCCATACGCCGCGCATTCAGGTACAAAGCGCTCATCAAGCCGCTTAAAATAGTAGGTTTTTCGACCATCTTATCGATCATCAAGGGCTCCGTCACACAAACTCAGCGCATTTTAATCGTACCCTTTGGAATTAGCATACGGTCTACGGGTTGACCAGCATGCTGTGGTGTGACCGTCATCCTTGCGCACTCAATGTTGCTAAAATGCCACATTTGGTCGTCTTTTTGGACGATAAGAATCGTTAAAATAGTTCTGGACATCAATAAAATCAGCACATATAAAGATATTGTTATATCGCTATGTTTAATGTGAGATCGAATTGAGAGCGGTGAATTCAATGGATGGCGTGCTTGATGCTTTGCGGGCGGCCGCGGACCCGACCCGGCTGCGTATCCTCGGTCTTTTAGAATCGGGCGAGCTTACGGTCAGTGAGCTGGTGTCGATTCTCGTCCAAAGCCAGCCGCGCATCTCCCGCCACTTGAAAATTTTGGTCGACGCCGGCCTGTTGGAACGGTTTCGCGAAGGCAGTTGGGTGTTCCACCGCTTGAGTTTAGGTGAAAACGGCGCCCGTGCGCGCGCTCTGGTGCATTTGATCCCCGACGACGATCCGCTGCGCGCCCAAGACACAGCGCGCTTGAAGGAAATCGAAAGCCACCGCGCTCAGGTGGCGGAGGATTATTTTAGAAAATACGCCCCCGAATGGGATCGTTTGCGCCAGCTCGACGTCGATGAGGAAGCCGTCGCCACCATCGTGCGCGAAATGCTGCCGTTGACGTCCAAGCAAAAGCTGCTTGATCTGGGTACCGGAACCGGACGGATGTTGCAGGTTTTGGGTCCCGATGCGGGCGAGGCGCTGGGCCTGGACAACAGCCATGAAATGCTCGCCGTGGCGCGCTCCAACCTCAAACGTTGGGGCATGAAGAATTGCCAATTGCGCCAGGCCGATATTTTGGCCTTGCCGATGATCTACGGAACCTTTGACGCCGTGGTGGTGCATCAGGTATTGCACTTCCTCGACAGACCCTGGGTGGCGGTTGGCGAAGCGGTGCGCGCGCTTGCGCCGGGCGGTCGGCTGTTGATCGTGGATTTGGGACCGCACGATGTGGAGGAGCTGCGCGAACGGCACGCGCACCGCCGCCTCGGATTCACGGACGAAGAGGTTCAAGACTGGTTGCAGGCTCAAGGCTTGACAATAGAAACCATTAGACACTTGCCCGGCAAGCTGGGTGTGACCATTTGGCTGGCGCGACGCATCGGTGTCGCCGCCCTGAGATCGGAGCCCCATATGATGAACCAAGGAGCGTCCATATGACCGCCATCACCCAACCAAAACTATGCGGACTGGCGGTGTCTTCGCCGTTACCCAAAGACGCCAACGTGTCGTTTGAATTTTTTCCGCCGAAATCGGATAAGATGGAAGCGAAGCTATGGGAGTGTATCGAACGACTCAAGCCGTTAGGGCCTGCATACGTTTCGGTGACCTACGGTGCGGGCGGTTCGACCCGCGAACGCACCCACGCCACGGTGACGCGCATTCGCCGCGAAACGGATTTGGAGCCTGCTGCACACTTGACCTGCGTCGGCGCGACCCGTGAAGAAATCGACGAGATCGCCCGTCAATATTGGAACGACGGCATCAGGCACATCGTTGCGCTGCGTGGCGATCCGGTCGACGGCATTGAAAAGGATTACGTCCCCCATCCGGGCGGCTACGCCTATGCCGAGGATCTGGTGAAGGGGCTCAAAGCCATCGCGGATTTTGAAATTTCCGTGGCCGCGTACCCTGAAGTTCACCCACAAGCGAAAAGCGCCGAGGCGGATTTGGATAACCTCAAACGCAAGATCGACGCCGGTGCGACCCGCGCCATCACCCAGTCGTTTTTCGATGTCGAGGTGTTCTTGGACTTTGTCGAACGCGCCAAAAAAGCCGGTATCGATGTGCCCATCGTACCGGGTATCTTGCCGGTGACCAATTTCAAGCGCGTGCAGGAATTCTCCGGCCAGACCGGAACTTCCGTGCCGGGCTGGATGGCCGACCTGTTCGAAGGTTTGGACGACGATCCAGAAACCCGCAAGCTGGTCGCCGCGTCCGTCGCGGCGGAACAGTGCCGGGTGCTTTACGCGGGCGGCATCAAGGACTTTCACTTTTACACCTTGAACCGCGCCGACCTCACGTATGCCATTTGCCACATTTTGGGCGTGCGTCCCAAATAGGGCGCCCAACTGCTAAATAAGAGACCAAACCGATGTCCCTCCAAGTGCACAATCCGAACGCCAAAGCTCAACTCGAAGCCGCATTGAAAAAGCGCATCCTGATTTTGGATGGCGCCATGGGCACCATGATTCAACGCCACAACTTCGATGAGGCCGATTTTCGCGGGGAACGTTTCGCTAACCACAATTCGGAGCTTAAGGGCAACAACGATCTTTTGATTTTGACCCAGCCCGAAGCCATCCAAGGCATTCATGAGGCGTACCTGGAAGCCGGTGCGGACATTATTGAGACCAACACCTTCAGCGGCACCTCGATCTCGCAAGCCGATTACGGTTTGGAAAGCATCGTTTACGAGCTCAACGTCGAAGGCGCGAAACTGGCGCGTGCGGCGGCAGACAAGTATTCGACCCCGGACCGTCCGCGCTTCGTCGCCGGTGGCTTAGGGCCAACCAACCGCACCGCATCCATGTCGCCAGATGTCAACGATCCGGGCATGCGCAACGTTACCTTTGATCAGCTCAGCGACGCTTACGAAGAAGCCACCCGTGGCTTGATCGAAGGCGGCTGTGACTTGATCTTGATCGAAACCGTGTTCGACACCTTGAACGCCAAAGCGGCGGTCTATGCCGTTAAAAAAGTCTTCGACGACATCGGCTTTGAATTGCCGGTGATGATATCGGGTACCATCACGGACGCGTCGGGCCGAACCCTTTCGGGCCAGACGGCGGAAGCGTTCTGGAACTCGTTGGCCCACGCCAATCCGCTATCGATCGGCTTTAACTGCGCGCTGGGCGCAGAAGATTTGCGCCCGCACGTGCAAGCGGTCGGTGCGATTGCCGACACGCACGTTTCGGTCTACCCCAATGCCGGCTTGCCCAATGAATTTGGCAACTACGACGACACGCCCGAATACATGGGCCAAGTGCTCAGAAGCTTCGCCGAAGAAGGCTTGCTCAACATCGTCGGCGGGTGTTGCGGCACCTCGCCCGATCACATCAAAGCCATTGCCGCTGCGGTCGCCGACGTCGCGCCGCGTGCCTTGCCCAAGGGTGAGCTGGTGTGCCGCCTGTCGGGCTTGGAGCCGCTGGTCATCGACGACGTCACCGGCTTCGTCAATGTCGGCGAACGCTGTAACGTTGCGGGCTCGGCCAAGTTCAAAAAATTGATTGCTGAAGGTGACTACCAGACCGCCACCGAAATCGGTCGCACCCAGGCCGAAAACGGTGCGCAGATCATCGACGTCAATATGGACGACGCGATGCTCGACGCCGACAAGGAAGTGGTGCGCTTTCTCAACCTCATCGCCGGTGAGCCCGACATCGCACGTGTGCCGGTGATGATCGACAGCTCCAAGTGGGAAGTGATCGAAAAAGGCCTCAAGTGCGTGCAAGGCAAAGGCGTGGTCAATTCCATCAGCCTCAAAGAAGGCGAAGCCGCGTTCAAGGCCCACGCCAAAACCATCATGAACTACGGCGCTGCCGTGGTCGTCATGGCGTTTGACGAACAAGGCCAAGCCGACAGCTATGAGCGGATGATCGACATTTGCAAACGATCCTACGACGCGCTGGTCAAGATCGGCTTCCCGCCGCAAGATATTATCTTCGATCCCAACGTGTTCCCCATCGCCACCGGCCTGGATGAGCACCGCAACTATTCGGTCGACTACATACAAGCTTGCAAATGGATCAAAGCCAATTTGCCGGGCGCGCTGATTTCGGGCGGCGTGTCCAACATGTCGTTCTCGTTTCGCGGCAACAACCCGGTGCGTGAAGCCATGCACTCGGTATTTTTGTATCACGCAGTCAACGCGGGTATGACCATGGGCATCGTCAATGCCGGTCAGTTGACGGTCTATTCCGACATCCCCGAAGAGCTGCGCGAACGTATCGAAGACGTGGTGTTGAACCGCCGCGAAGACGCGACCGAACGCTTGCTGGATGTCGCCGAACAAGCGCGCGGCTTGGGTACCAAAGAGACCGGTCCCGATCTGGCTTGGCGCGAACAGCCCGTCGAAAAGCGTCTTGAACACGCGTTGGTCAAAGGCATCACAGAATTCATCGTCGATGACGTCGAAGAGGCCCGCTTGCAGGCCGAGCTGCCGATCTCTGTCATCGAAGGCCCGTTGATGGACGGCATGAACGTGGTCGGCGACCTGTTCGGATCGGGCCAGATGTTCCTGCCCCAAGTGGTGAAATCCGCGCGCGTGATGAAACAGGGCGTCGCCCATCTGTTGCCCTACATCGAAGAAGGCAAAGCCGCCGGATCGGCCAAGGGCAAAATCTTGATGGCGACGGTCAAAGGCGACGTCCACGACATCGGCAAAAACATCGTCGGCGTGGTGCTTCAGTGCAACAATTTCGAAGTCATCGATATGGGCGTGATGCAGCCTTACGCCGATATCTTGGATCGCGCCCAAGCGGAAAACGTCGACATCATCGGCCTCAGCGGTTTGATCACGCCGTCGTTGGAAGAAATGGTCACGGTGGCCAAGGAAATGGAACGCCGCGGCATGACCCAGCCGCTGCTGATCGGCGGCGCGACCACGTCTAAGGTTCATACGGCGGTGAAGATCGATCCGGTTTATTCCGGTCCGGTGATCCACGTCAACGACGCGTCACGCGCCGTCGGTGTGGCGTCGCAACTGCTGTCCGACACCCAACGCGACGACTACGTGGCGTTGGTTGAAGCGGACTACGCCGCCGTCAAAGCCAAGCACGAAGCCGGTCAACGTGATCGCGATCAGCTCAACTTGATGGTTGCGCGCGAACGCGGCTTGAAGATCAATTGGAACGCTGATGACGTCACCGCGCCGACCTTCACCGGCACGCGCACGTTCGACGATTATCCGTTGGCCGAACTGGTTGAGCGCATCGATTGGACGCCGTTTTTCCGCACCTGGGAGCTCAAGGGCAATTACCCGGCCATCTTGGAGTTGGACGGTGACGTCGGCGACACCGCGCGCTCGTTGTTCAAAGACGCCCAAGCGATGCTCAAGCAAATCGTCGATGAAAAGTGGCTTAAGGCGAGCGCCGTGATCGGCTTTTGGCCCGCCGCCTCGGTCGGTCATGACGATGTCGAGCTGTTCACCGACGATAGCCGATCGGAAACGTTGGCGCGCATTCACTTCCTGCGCCAGCAAATGGTCAAGTCCGAAGGCCGCACCAACGATTGCTTGGCCGACTTCATCGCGCCCATGGGCTCCGACGTCAATGATCACATCGGCGGCTTTGCGGTCACCGCGGGCATCGGGATCGAGAAAAAATCGGCCGAGTTCCAAGCCACCCATGACGACTACAGCGACATCTTGCTGAAGGCCCTGGCGGATCGCTTGGCCGAAGCCTTCGCCGAACGCATGCACGAACGCGTGCGCAAAGAATTCTGGGCCTACGCAGCCGAAGAAGACCTCGCCAACGAAGATCTGGTCAAAGAAGCCTACGACGGCATCCGCCCGGCCCCCGGTTATCCGGCGTGCCCCGATCACACCGAAAAGACCACGCTGTTCAAACTGCTCGACGCCACCGCCAACACCGGGATCGAGCTCACCGACAGCTACGCGATGATGCCCGCCAGCTCGGTCTCGGGCTTCTACCTCGCCCACCCGCAAGCCAAATACTTCGGCATCGGCAAAATCGGCAAAGACCAAGTCGAAGACTACGCCAAACGTAAGGGCGTGAGTGTCGAAGATGCGGAGCGCTGGTTGGCGCCGAATTTGGGGTATGCGCGTTAAGACTAATCAGCTAGGCGTAAATGTTCATGTATTTCATGCAGATCACACGCAGGCAAGAAGCGATGTTTTTGTCGTTTGCGACCATGCATTGATCGTGGATGCGCATGATGAGTTGCGGAAGGCTCAGGTTCATCCGGTGCGACATGTCTTCGAGAACCGTCCAAAACACCTTTTCAAGGCGGATTGTGGTGCTGTGGCCGTGGATGCGAAAGCCGCGTTTCTCGGGAATGAACTCGTTTACCTGATCGGTGGTGCAGGCGTTGAACATATGCCCCAAAAAATTTTCCGGTTCGATTTCAACAAAAATTGACATGGCCTGAAGCCTCTCATTTGGGGGGGAACGGCAGTTTTCCGGTCTATTTACGCAGGCCTCGGAGCGTGAGCGCGCGCGCGGAGATACCGTTTGCAATAATTACTACCACTCGCTTTTTGCCTCAGCTTAGACTTTTCCAGCACGGCGGACAAACGCCGGTTCGAATACGCACAAAAACGAAGTGGGGAGGCTTCAACCATATGGAGTTCTTTAAGAAGACGCTCGATCCGGTCATCGCGCTTATGGCGATTGCAATTTTGGACATCTTTCTGTTTCTCATCGTCGGCGCGTGGACCGTCGGCGGCGGTGAGACCATGATGACCGGGTTGATCGCCGAAGTGTTCATGGGCGACGATCTCAAACGCCTGCCGTTTTGGAATCTCGTGTTCGAACCCGACATCGGTTATTGGAAAATTTACATCAGCTTGGGCATGTTTTTCGGTGCATTTGTCGGCGCTAAATTAAGCAATGAGTTTTATCTGCGTTTTCCGCGACGTATTTCGGAATGGGTGTTGATCACCATTGGCGGCCTGCTGATGGGTATCGGCATCCGACTTGCCTTTGTGTGCAACGTTTCGACCTTTTTCGGCCTCACCCCGGAAATGAATCTGGGCGGCTACCTGGCCATCAGCGGCATTGTTGCCGGCGCGTGGGTCGGTTCAATGATTTACAAAAAAATTCTGGAGGGTTGAGCCATGTCCGTCGTTGGCGAATGCATCGTCGCTTTTATTTTCGGCACCACCGTCGGCCTTCTGGTCCAACGCTCGCGCTTTTGCAACACCGCCGCGCTACGCGACGCCATGCTGTTCAGCACCTATCGCAACACCAAGGCCTTGTTGGTGGCGATGATGGTGCTGACGTTTGGTTTTACCTTGTTCATCACCTTCGGCGAAGGCAAGACCATGCACTTCGACGTTGGCCTCAACACCTTTGCCGGGCTGTTTATCTTCGGTGTCGGCATGGTGTTGGCGGGGGCGTGCACGGTTTCGACTTGGGTGAAGGCTGGCGAAGGCAACTTCGGCGCGGTTTGGGCGTTGATTTTCACCTTTGTCGGCATGTTCCTGTTTTCGCTGGTGTGGTCGGCGAACTATTGGCCGCCCGCGCCCGCCAGTATGACGGGCGAACCGAACCTCGAAGCGCTGCAACTGGGCTACGCCAACGCGCGCACCTTGCAAGACAAGTTCGGCATCCCCGCCATTGTGTTCGGGTTGATGCAGATCGCCGTGCTGTACGGCATCTACCGCGCCATTTTGCGTAAGGAAGCGATCCAGGCAGGACATCACCGCGACGTGGCAAAGAGCCATGAGGCCGCCGCCGTGCCAAAACCGGCCTCCGCCGAATGATATCAACACGCTTGAAGTGAGAGAGAAAAAGCATGGGACTGTTCAGCAATAAACCGAAGGTCGAGGAAGCGACGACCAGCCACGACGTCACCTTGGGAGACGGCAACACGTACACGGTCGTTCAGGTGGTCGACTGCATCGGCGACAGTTGCCCGCGACCGCAATTGATGACCAAAAAAACGATCGGTGGGATCGGCGTCGGCCAAGTGATCGAGGTTCTGGTCGACAACCCGTCGTCCATGGAGGCCCTGCCGCCCATGTGCGACGAGTTGGGCGCGACCCATTTGGAAACGGTTAAGGATGCGCGGTGCTGGAAAGTCTACATCCGCAAGGATTGATCGGTTGGGAGGAATGACATGCCTAAGATAGCCATGACGATCTACGCCTGGGGGGCGCTGATCATTTCGCTGGGCGGGATCGCGGCGATGCTGATCGCGCCGCCGCCGAGCCTGCGCACCGACCGCGACGGGGTGGCGCATTTCACGCCTCAGGTGAAGCACCCGGAAACCGGCGAAGCCGTCAGCGTCAACACCCTGATCCGCCACTATCGCGGCGATTGAGGAGGCCTGGACATGGATATCGATATCGAAACCGCATCCCAAATTGTTATGGCCGTCATCGCGTTCGGCGTCATGTACATCAGTTTTCTCAAAGACACCCTTTGAGCGTGATGGATTAAGGAGCCCTCATCATGGATAAAGCCAGCGTTCTGTTCTGCATCGGGTCTCTCGCCCTTTCGCTGTTGATCGCCGTTGTGGCCTTCCCCTTTGCGGCCATGGACGCTGAGGTCGTTACCGCTGCGGCTGCGCCTCAGCCCGCCTACAAGATGGGCAGCGTCGATGTCGGTCAAGGGTTCGGTGAGCTTCCGGTCGAGGATCTCATGGCCTACTACGTCGAAAACCCGCCGGTCGAGGACGCCGGGGCGGCTCCGGCACCAGAAATTCGCTTTGGTGGGTGCTGAGCATGATACGGCGCGCGCTGAGCTTCGCTCTGGTGTGTTGGGCGGCTCTGTCGTGGAGCGCCGTCGCGACGGCACGCGAGGATCACGGCGCTTTGACGTTCGTCGCCCATGAAGCTGAAGTGGCGGATGCGCATGTGATCGACGTCAGGGATTTGCAATCGTGTGCGCAAGCGTCCCTCCCCGGAGCCCGCTGCCTGCCAATCAGGTCCTTAGTGTCGCCCACCGATGGGCTTGTCGGCTTTCACGCCTTGCGCTGGTTGCTCGGCACGGTCGGGCTGAGCGGTGCGCAAACGGTCCTGGTGATCGGCGCGAACGCGCGTGACGTACGCACGGTCGGCGCGCTGTTGTACCTGGCGGGTCAGCGTCGTGTGCGGTTGCTCGACAAACCGTTTGCGCCGCAATCCGATGACCCCGGCGGGGTGGCGCGCAGCCTTAGCCGTGAAGTCGTTTTCACCGAACCGATGCGCGACAAACGGTTGCTTATCAATCGGCAATCGGGTGGCGCACCGTACACCGATCTTGCCAGCTTCGCCGAAGCGGTGGAGCGCGGCGACAAAGAAGCCCGGCTGCTTTTGCCCTGAACGCAATTCGGTGTGCGCACGAAAGGAAGACCAATGGACGTTTTGTTGCATGTGACCACCCCGGATGCGGTACGCATTGCGCTGGCCTTGGGCCATGCGCTGAGCGAACGGGGCGCGACATGGGGGTGCTTCCTCACCAACGATGGGGTCAAGGCCCTGGGGGATGCTGCGTTTCTAGCCACCATAGAGGGGGCGCAACGTGTCGCAGTGTGCGAGCACTCTTGGGACTTGCACATGGCTGGGCAACCTTGCCCGGTGGAAAAAGGCAGCCAGACCATCAACAGCGCCCTGATGGGCGATGCGGACAAAGTGGTCAGTCTTTGAGACGAGGGGGCGAAATCGTGAGTGCAAAATCCATCTTGGTTCTGGGACGGCGCGATCACACCGAAGCCATGCGCGTGGCCGCAGGCCTGACCATCGTCGGAAACGATGTGCGCTTGGTGTTCATGACCGAGCCCGTGGCCGATTCTGAGGCCAACGCCGCTCAGGCCGAACTTTTGGACCTGTCCGACATTACGCCCGAAACCACCGTTCAACAGATGGCCGACGAGTTGATCTTTCTGGACGGGGAAGCCTTGGGCCGGGCGATCGCCGAAAGCGATCGCGTGCTCAGCCTTTAAGGCCAAAAACGAAAAGACGGAGGAACCGCCATGAAGACCATTTTGGAATTGAACACAGGTCTCTTTCCCGATGCAAAAACGGTGGCGAAGGCCATCAGGGCGCGCGAAGGACACGATCGAGTCAACCGGCTGGATGTGAGGGGCCTGCAACAAGACGACACGGAGAGCTGGAACGCGGTCGCAGCCGCTATTCTCAGCGCCGATTTGGTCGTCTCGGTGTAGCGGATGAACCGCGACACTTGGAGCGAGAAAGGGAGCTTCTCATGACAAAAGCAAAACAAGTTCTGGGTAAATGGCTGGGCATGACCCTGGCCGTGATGATCGTCCTCACGGTCGGTACCGCCAAGGCCGCCGAGCCGCTGGTCGATGTGGACTGGGTAAAAGCCAACGCCACGAAAGCAGACGTGGTGGTTATTGATGCGCGTGGCAAGGCCAATTACCTGCGCGGTCATATTCCCGGCGCGGTCAACACCAACTATGGCAAAGACGGCTGGCGTGTCGCCAAGAACGGCGTGCCGGGCGTGTTTCCGGACGACCCGTCCAAGTTGGCGGCTTTGATCGGCAGGCTGGGAATTGATAACGCCACCCATGTGGTGTTGGCCGCACCAGGCAACAGCTCGTCCGACATGGGCATCGCAACGCGCATGTATTGGACCTTCAAGGTCTTGGGCCACGACAACGTGTCCGTTCTCAACGGTGGCATGAAGGCTTATCTCGCCGCCCAGGACAAGAAGGGAAATCCGACCAATCCGCTTGAAAAGGGTGCGGCGAAACCTCAAGCGAAAACCTTCACCGTGGCGCTGCGCAAAGACATGATCCCGTCCACCGCCGACGTCAAGATGGCCTTGGACAAGGGTGTGTTCATGGTCGACAATCGCACCGCCGATCAATATATGGGGGTGAACCGTCACGGCAAAGCCAAGGCCAGCGGAACCATCCCTGGTGCGACAAACCTGCCGCAAAGCTGGATGACGAAGAATGGCGGCGGCATGTTCCGCTCCAAAGACACCATCGCCAAACTCTACCAAGCCGCAGGCGTGCCGACCACGGGCGATCAGATCAGCTTCTGCAACACCGGGCACTGGGCCTCCATCGGCTGGTTTGCGTCTTCGGAAATCCTCGGCAACAAGGACGCAAAAATGTACGATGCGTCGATGACCGGGTGGACAGCGGCGAAATTGCCCGTGGAAGCCAAGATCAAGGTCAAATAAGTTTCACGCTTATAGGGTTCTTAATGACGCTCAAGTCACAAATGCATGTAGGAACCAACACCACGACCGCGGCGCTGTTGGGCGCCGCGGTCGTCATCGTTTCGATGATGGCGATCTTGAAACCGGCTTTCGGCGGCGCGCCGCAACCCCACATCCTCGCGGCGGAACTGCGCATCGCGCGCGCCGACTTGATGCGTTTGGATGGCGGGAACGCTCTTGCGCCCCTTCATGTTCGCGGACTGAAGATGCGGATTGTTGGCGCATTGGGTATCCTGCCATGGTTGCTGCGCCAAAACGGCGACGATGTGGGGGCTGAGCGGCTTCGCGGCTGGGCTTTGAAAACGCTTGATAACCGAACCGAACGCGCACGCTTGATCGGGTTGTTGGAAACGATAATCGTGCGCCATCCTCTCGACCTGTCGCGGTATGCGGTGGACCGTTTGACGGCTGTGCAAAAACGCGAAGCCCGCGCCATCCACGAAACCTATTGCGCGGGCTGCCATGATGGGGCGGGCCAAGGCGATGCGGACGCACTTCTGCCCGCCCGCGATTTGTACTCGATGGCCCGCGAAAGCAGTCCGGAGGATTTCCTTGCGCGGCTTATCAACGGGGTAAAAGGAGATGAGACGCTGCTGTTCGCCAATCCGCTAAGCGCACAACAGGTGGCGGCGCTTTGGGTGTTGTATCGAGAGCGAACATCGTCCAGCGGGAACCCATTTCTCCCCAACGATGGGATCACGAGAGGGGTGGGCCTGCATCGAAAAGGGCCCTATAGTCTCGCAAAATCAATTCGCGCGGGTGCGATGTGGTGAAACGAATGATCTCCCGATGGTGGCGAGCAGGCCGGGACGCGCGGGGCACGCGCGCTCGTGTATGCGTCTATGCGCTTTTGACGGCGAGCGTCATGTCGACGGGGAGCGACCTTGCGCTCGCTCGGGAAGACACGAGTCCGGCGGTCATCACGATCGGTGTACTGGCGCATCGCGGCGATGCCTTCGCCGAGAAACAATGGAGAGATACCCTGCACCACCTGCAACGCTCCATACCTGAGCACACCTTCCGCATAAAACCGTACAATCTGAAAGGGCTTGAACAAGCGGTGCAAGCGCACACCGTTGATTTCATTCTCACCAACCCAGGGCACACCGTCTATCTGGGGCGCTATTACGGCACCAGCCAATTCGCATCCGTGCAGGCGCCGGGCTCACGAGATCCCAGCCGCAGTCTGGGCTCCACCATATTCACCCGGAGCGATCGGGAGGACCTGAACACCCTATCCGATTTGCACGGCGCGCGGCTTCTGACGGTGAGCCGCCAAGCCTTCGGCGGCTTTCTCATCGGCTGGCGCGCCATCGTGGGCGCGCTCCATACCCGCGCGTCGAGCATCACAATTGATGAGCGGGGCTTTCCGCAAGACGCCATCGTCTCAGCCGTTATGGCCGGTGAAGCCGACATCGGCATTGTCAGAAGCTGTCTATTGGAACACATGGCCGCCAACGGAAAGCTGGACATGGCGAAGGTGAAAGTCCTGTCCCAACGTCATGAGCCGCGTTTCAATTGTGCGGTGTCGAGCGACCTGTACCCTGGATGGGCGTTTTCCAAACATCCCAAGACCTCGGTTCAACTGGCCACGGCGGTGGCCCGTGCCCTTTACGCCATGCCTTCGCCGCAAAACCCCATGGAACTCGATTATGACGGCTGGATCGCGCCGGTGTCTTACGCTTCGGTCGAAGCGTTGTATCGCGAGCTTCGCGTCACGCCGTTCGTGCCGGGGACGTGGACGGTATTGCGCACCGTCGTGCGGGAAAATATGGAATGGTTCGCCTTCGCCGCATTTGTGACCGTCTTGTTTCTGGTGCATGTCGCCCGCGTGCAATGGCTGGTTTGGCGGCGTACGCGTCAACTGGAAATGGAAGAAGCGCATCGGCACAACGCCACGGTGCGCATCCGCGAGCTTGAAGCGGAGACCGCGCGTGCTTACCGCACCAACACGATGGCCGAAATGGCGGGCGGGTTGGCGCACGAATTGAATCAACCGATCGCGGCCATCCTCAACTATGCGCACGCCTTGTCCGGATTGATCAAACAGGAACATGTCGATCCGCATCTGATCGACCAGACCTTGGATAAAATCCGCATCCAGGGCGAGCGGGCCGCTGGCGTGGTGCGCGGGATTTTCAATTATCTGCGCAACCGCCCCCCGAACATGACGGATGCCGATCTGCGCGGCTTGGTGGATCAAGCCTTGGAGTTTATCGAATTGAACGCCGCAAACTCCGGCTGCCGTCTCAATTGGTGCCGACCCGTTGATCCCATCGTCGCCTCGGTGGATGAAATACAATTTCAGCAAGTCCTGTTGATTTTGGTGCAAAACGCCATGGAAGCCAGCGAAACCCAGCCCGATGCGCGCAAGGAAATCGTCATTACCCTGCACGAAGAACTCAACCGCGCGATCCTTGAAGTTAAAGACCAAGGCAAAGGCCTCGACGAGGAAGAGAGAGACCGGGCCTTCGATCCGTTTTACACTTCCAAAAGCGGTTTGGGCCTGGGCCTTTCAGTTGCGAATACAATCATTCAGCGCCATCATGGTGAACTGAATTTAAGTTCGATCAAGGGTGAGGGCGCGACCGCCACCGTCCGTCTGCCAATCGTCAAGGGACAGCCCCATGAGTGATACGAAAGGCGAAGTCATCATCATCGACGATGACGAAGCCATGCGCGATTCCTTGGATTTATTGTTTTCTTCGGTTGGCTTGAAGACACGGATTTACCAAGACGCGGTGGACTTTTTGGACAACCCTCCAAAAACATGCGTGGGGTGCATCGTCACCGATGTGCGCATGCCGAACATCAGCGGTCTGAAGCTGATCGAGCAATTGGGCGATATCGGCATTATCTTGCCGGTGATTCTGATCACCGGCTACGCCGATGTGTCGATGGCGGTCGAGGCGATGAAGCTGGGCGCGGTGGATTTCCTGGAAAAACCGGTCAATCAACAAGCGTTGATCGAGCGGGTGCAGGCCGCCATCGAAAAATCGGTCAAGATGGCCGACCTGTGCTGCCAAAGTCGGGGCGCACAAATGCAATTGGCGACGCTGACCGAACGCGAACGCAACGTTGCCGAATTGATGGCCCAGGGCGAACGCTCCAAGGAAATCGCGCGCGACCTCGGCATAAGTAACAAAACCGTTGAAGTGCACCGCCATAACGTCCTGAGAAAACTTGGTGTCGGCAGCGCCGTCGAAGTTTTGCAAGTGTTCAACGACGCGCGCACGATGGGCGATGTCTGTACGACGCCTGATCGGCGCGCCAACGTTGTCGCAGCCGTCGAAGGCATGGATAGTGCCTCAGACTAATCCTTTTATAACAAAGCAATAGTGCAGGAATTTCCCTCTTTGCGGGGGGACGGATGGACTGCGTCTAGGGGTTTTCACTTAGACGGCTATATATTATGTCCAATTTTATTGTGTGCTTTATCGCCGTAAGATAATTGCGGACATTCGGCCAAGCCCCGAACACAGGAGTTGTGCTCCATGAAAACCAGACGTGAACTATTATCTTTAGGCGCTTTCGCCGCACTCGGACTCGCAGCAGCCCCCGCTCCTGCCGCGTCCGCTCAACCCAAACCGTCCTCCTCCGGCTACACGCCGCGTTGGGGGATGGTTATCGACCTGCGCAGATGCATCGGGTGTCAGGCCTGTACGGTCTCGTGCTCGATGGAAAACGCGGTCCCGACGAACGCTCACCGCACAGTGGTCAGCACGTACGAGATCCCCACGGACAAGGGACCCGGGCAAGCGGTTTTGCCGCGCTTGTGCAATCACTGCGAAAATCCACCGTGCATCCCGGTATGCCCGGTCGAGGCGACCTACCAGCAAAATGACGGCGCGGTCGTGATCGACGCGGAACAATGCGTCGGATGCGGCTATTGCGTCCAGGCATGCCCGTACGATGCGCGGTTCATCAATGAAGAAACCGGTATTGCCGATAAGTGCACCTTCTGCGTTCAACGCGTGGGTGCGGGCTTGCTTCCAGCGTGCGTCGAGACCTGCGTCGGCGGTGCACGTAACTTTGGCGATCTCAAGGCCGAGAACAGCCACGTCGCAACCATGATTCGCGAACACAAAGTCGATGTGTTGCGCCCGCACATGGGGACGCGCCCGCAAGTCTACTACATCGGTCTAGACGGTCGTCTTCAAGACCGCGTCGAAGCCGAGTCCGGTTCGCGCCAGTTGCGTGAACAGAACGCGCATGAGGAGGGTTGAGCCATGGAACACGGTATTGTCGATCTCATTTCATTCGATCAAGGCTTCGCCTGGCGTCACTGGGCGGTGTGGTATTTCCTGCTGGTCGGCAGCGCCGTCGGCGCCTTGCTGATCGCCTTCGTCGCCGCCATGCGCGATGAAAACGCCCCGCAGGTTCGCCCCGCGCTGTTCGCCGCCGCGGCTTGTGGAATCACCGCGCCCTTCCCGTTGCTGGCCGATCTTCATCAACCGGCCCGTTTCATGCATTTTTACCTGAGCTTGGCGTCCGATTCGATCATGTGGTGGGGCTCTTGGTTCCTGCCCGCGTTCATTGGCGGCTTGGCCGTTTTGGTTCTGCTGTACAGCCCCTTCGGCGTACGGTTCACAGCATATCGTCGTCTGGTTTGGTATTGGACCGCCGCGTTCGCGGTGGCTGTGCTGGCCTACACGGCCGGTGAAATGGCCATCGTGCGGGCGCGTCCCGCTTGGCACGACGTGTTCTTCCCCGTCTTGTTGAGCTTGAGCGCCTTCGTTTCCGGTTCCGGCGTCGTCGCCATTGTGGCTGCGGTGCGGGGTGAAAATCCCGGTGCTGCGCCGCGCGTACTTGGCGTCGGCTCGGTGCTGTTCGTGCTCGGCGTGCTGGCCTGGATCGCAGTGGGCTGGGGTGATAGCGTCGGCAGCGGCGGTGCCTTTGCAGAGTTGGCGACCAAAGTCAGTCCCATCAGCCTGTTGCTGCTGATGACCGGTGTTTGCGGGGTTGGGGGTGCGCTCGCCGCGCTCGCCGCACCGCGCGTCGCATCCTTGAATGCCTTGGCGGGTGTTCTGGCGGTGCTCGGCGCGCTTATCTTTCGCTGGGAACTGTTCATGGGCGCTCAATCCCAATTGAAGACCGAAGACGGTCTTATGCCCTTCTCATTGCTAACCAACAGCGATGCTCTCGCCGGTCTGATCGGGACCGTGGGTTTGCTGGCGGTGATCGTGGCGGTTCTGTCTTTCTTCCTTGTTCACGAGGACGAAAACGCAGACAGCCACACGGCATCCCATACAGCGCTTTAAAGGAGACGATGTCATGCAACCGTCACGCAGAAACTTCCTTCTCGGCACCACGGCAGCTTGCGGCTTAGGCGCATTCGCCTACGGATACGCGAAAACCGGCGAGCACCTTCTGGAAGGCTTGGTCGGCAAGGGAAAAATTAGCGGGGTGCGCGGCAACGCCCACGATCCCGAATATACCGTCGATGCCGAAACCGGCGCCGTGTCGCTCAACCCGGATCAGCGCATTTCCTACGCCATGTGCATGGGCTGCACGACCAGCTGCGGCGTCAGAATCCGCACCGACAAAAAGACCGGAGACGTGCTTCGCGTCACCGGCAACCCTTATCACATGTTGTCCACGCACCCGCATCTGCCTTATGAAACCCCGGTCAAGGACAGCTTGTTAAATCTGTCGCTTTTTGAGGAAAAAGGTCTTGCCGGGCGGTCCACGGCCTGCGGGCGCGGCAATGCGGTGCTCAGCAAGCTCAAAGACCCGCGCCGCGTTTTGACCCCGATGAAACGGGTCGGTCCGCGCGGCGGCGGCCAATGGAAGCCGATTGCTTTCGAACAGTTGATCGAAGAAGTGGTGGAAGGCGGCGATTTGTTCGGTGAGGGCAATGTCGAGGGCCTACGCGCCATTCGCGATGTCAAAACGCCGATCGACCCTGAAAACCCCGAGTTCGGGCCGAAATCGAACCAGTTGGTCTTCATGCCGCCTTACAAGAACGGCCGCTTGAACTTTGCCGCCCGGTTCGCCAAGAAGTCCTTCGGCACCGTGAACTTCGTCGGTCACCGCAGCTATTGCGGGCTGAGCATGCGCGCGGGCTATGCGGCGTTGCTCGATGATTGGAAAAAATATCCACACCTCAAACCGGATTTCGACAACGCCAAGTACATGATGTTCATTGGCACCGCGCCGGGTAATGCGGGCAATCCATTTAAGTTGCAGGGCCACTTGATCGCCAAGGCCCGGACCGAGCGCAACGTCAAATACGTGGTCGTCGATCCGGTGATGACCAACGCCCATTCACATGCCTCGAACATGGGCGAATGGGTGCCCATCAAGCCCGGTTCCGATGCGGCGCTGGTCATGGCCATGATCCGCTGGATTTTGGAAAATGACCGTCAAGACAGCGTGTTTTTGGCGCAGCCGTCGCCCAAGGCGGCAAAGGCGGCAGGCGAGTTGTCGTGGTCGAACGCCACCCATCTGGTGATCGACGACGAAGACCGTAAGGACGTCGGACACTTCGTTCGTTACGCTCAAATCAACCCCGATGCGCCGGAAGAGCTGAAGAAATCGGCACTCGCCGTCGATGCGGTCAGCGGTGAAATTGTCGCTGCGGACGCCAGCGCTACGCCTGCCCAGGCCTTTTATGAGGGTACGGTGACGTTGGCGGACGGTACCGAGGTCAAGGTCGCTTCCAGTATGACCATGCTCAAGCGCGAAGCGAACAAGATGACGATTGGCGAATACTCCGCGGCTTGCGGCATCTCGCAAGACAAAATCGTCGAATTGGCCAAAGAGTTCACGTCCCATGGCAAGCAGGCCGCGGCCGATTGCCATGGCGGCACCATGCACAGCACCGGCTTTTACACGGCCTATGCCATCGTCATGTTGAACGCCTTGGTCGGTAACTTGAACGTCAAAGGCGGCACCAGCGCCGGCGGCGGCAAGTACAAGTCCATTGCGCCCGGTCCGCGTTACAACGTTGCGGGCTTCCCGGGCAAGGTTAAGCCCAAGGGCGTGAACCTTGGCCGTGGCGGCATGGCGTATGAAAAGACCAGCGAGTTCGCGCGCAAGAAGGCCGCCGGTCAAAATCCGTACCCTGCCGATGCGCCGTGGTATACGACCGCTCCGCCGCTGTCGACGCACTTCCTTTCGGCGGCGATGTCCGGCTATCCGTACAAGGCGAAGGCCCTCATCACCTGGTCTACCAATCCGATCTACGGCATCGCCGGGATTGAGGAGGTGGTTGATAAAGGCATGCGCGATCCGAAAAATATCCCGCTGTTTGTCGCCATCGACCCGTTCGTCAACGAGACCACCCGTTACGCCGACTATATCGTCCCCGACACCGTTTTGTATGAAAGCTGGGGATGGGCCGGGGCCTGGGGGGCTTCGCTGACCAAGGTTACAACGGCGCGCTGGCCGGTGATGGATTCGCCCATTGATAAGCTACCCGATGGGCGTACCATCGATATGGAAACCTTCCTGATCGAAGTGGCCAAACGCATGGGCCTTCCCGGCTTCGGCGACAAGGCGATTGTGGACAAGGACAAGAACCTGCTGCCTTTGAACCGCCCGGAAGATTATTACCTCCGTGCGGCCGCCAACGTCGCCTTCGACGGCAAGCCGGTGGCGGATTCCGATGATGAAGAGATGGCCTTAACCGGCGTCGAGCGCATGCGCCCGGCAATGGAAGAAATCTTGAAGCCCGAAGAGTGGCGCAAGGTCGCCTACGTCTACAACCGCGGCGGTCGTTTTGGCAACGTGGAGACGAGCTACAAAGACGGTCACCTTGCCAAGATGTACAAAAAGGGCATGCAAATCTGGAATGAGCAACTCGGCGTATCGCGCAATTCCATGACCGGCAAGCGCCATACCGGCTCTCCGACTTTCATGCCGCAAAGTCTTGCGGATGGGCGTCCTATAGAAGAAGTGTTCCCCGCAAGCGCGTGGCCGTTCCTCGCCGTTTCAACCAAGTCGCAATTGCAATCGTCGCACACCATCGGCAATCCGTCGTTGCAAGCGATCGTGCGTTCGAATGCGATCACGTTGAACGATAAGGACGCGGCGCGTCTTGGCATCGTCACCGGTGACACGGTGCAGGTGAACTCTCCAGATGGGGAAATCGTGGGCAAGGCGCTGGTTCGTGAAGGCATCGGCTCGGGCGTTGTCGGCATCGAGCACGGCTTCGGCCACAAGGCGCTCGGCGCGACCATGTTCGAGGTCGGTGGACGGGTGTTCGCGGCAAGCGCCCTCGCAGGCGAAGGGGTCAGCATTAATGACCTCGGGGTGCGTGACCCCTCTTCACCTCATGAGCAGGTTCTGACGGATTCCGTGGTCGGCAACACCGCCCGTCAAGCCATTCCCGTGCAGGTGAAGAAAATCGCGTAAATAGGCTGAAGACCAAAAAAGCACAACTCCGGCATCAGGGGCGGTCTTCGGATCGCCCTTGATGTTGTGCGCGCTAAGCCCGTTCAGGGGGAGAACTCTGCTTCGCCAGCTTTTCGGCAACCATTTCACGCATGCGGAACTTTTGCAGTTTGCCCGTCACGGTCATGGGAAATTCACGGACGAATTCGATGTAACGCGGCACCTTGTAATGCGCTAGGCCTTCACGGCAATAGGTCGTCACATCGTCGGTGCTCAACGTTTGTCCTGCGTGCAGCTCAATCCACACCATGATCTCCTCGCCCATGCGTTCGTCGGGCACACCGAACACGGCGGCCTGGGCGATGGCGGGATGTTCGAACAGCCAGGCTTCGATTTCGGCGGGGTAAATGTTTTCGCCGCCGCGAATGATCATGTCCTTGATGCGTCCGGTGATGCGCACGTAGCCCGCGTCGTCCATGGTGCCCAAATCTTCGGAATGCAGCCAACCCGCTGCGTCGATAGCCTTGGCGGTGGCATCCTTATCGCCATAATATTCATGCATGATGTGGTAGCCGCGAAAGCAGACCTCGCCGACTTCATTGATGGGTACAGTCGCGCCGCTTTCGGGGGCGACAATCTTGACCTCTTGATGCGGCAGGTTGCGTCCCACCGTTTGCGTGCGCAATCGGATGTCGTCGTGGGCGTCGGTCAAATGGGTCAGCGGCGAGGCTTCGGTCTGTCCGTAACCGATGAGAATTTCGCCCAAGTGCATGTCGTGCATCACCCGCTTCATCAACGCTTCGGGACACGGCGCGCCCGCCATGATTCCGGTGCGCAAGGTGGAAAGATCGAACGCGGCGAAGTCTTCGTGCTCCAGCTCGGCGATGAACATGGTCGGCACGCCGTGCAGCGCGGTGCAGTGTTCCGCTTCGATGGTTTGCAGCACCGCCAAGGCGTCGAAGTGTTCAGCAGGCACGACGATGGCCGCACCGACGCTGAGGCACAGCAGGTTCGCCAGAACCATGCCGAAGCAATGATAGAACGGCACCGGCACGCATAAGCGGTCGCGTTCCGTGAAGCCCATGGCGCGGGCGGAAAACAGCGCGTTGTTCAAGATGTTGAAATGGGTCAGGACAACCGCCTTGGGAAATCCGGTGGTGCCGGATGTGTATTGAATGTTGATGGCGTCATCGGGATCGAGGGTGTCGGTGACGGCGCTCAGCTCTGCATCCGTCACGTTCGCCCCTGCCGCCAGGACGGCGCGCCAATCGTCGGTTTCCGCGAGAGGATCGAAAACGAAAATGCGCCGCAAGTCCGGGCAGCGCGGTCCGGGAAGGTCAAGTTCCTTGAGCATGGCGAGATAGTCGCTGCTCTTGAACCGTGGCATCACGAACAGGGCCTGGACCTGGGATTTTTGCAGCGCATATTCCAGTTCGCGCGGACGGTAGGCGGGATTGATGTTGACCAGCACCACGCCGATGCGCGCGGTGGCGAGCTGCACCAAAAGCCATTCGATGTTGTCGGTGGCCCACACACCGATGCGCTCGCCCTTCTTAAGCCCAAGCGCCAGCAGGCCCTTTGCCAGTTTGTCGCTTTGTTCGATGAGTTCGGCGTAATTCAAGCGGCGGTTTTGGTGGCGGGATACGATGGCGTCGCGCTCTGGGAAGTGATGTGCCACGGCGCGCACGCGGTCGGGAATGGTCGACCACAGCAGCGGTGTATCGCCACCGCGATGATGATAACTCAGGCGTTGGCTTTTATCCTTCGCCATTCTCCACCTCGGCCCAATAGGCGTCCACGCGGGCTTGAATATCGGCGATTGTAAAATCGTCGCGCTTGGGTTCGAACAAGTGTTTGAAGCGGCCTTGCAGCTTCAGGTAGTCCTCCACCGGCACACGTGGGTGGGGAATGCGGGTGTGGGTTACCCGCCCTTCCACGTATTCTTTGAGCGGCCAGATGCCGGTTTTCACCGCCAGTTTGCCGATCTGCACCGTGTCCTTGGGGTCGTAATCCCAGCCCGTGGGACAAGGAGATAGAGCAAGGATCAAGCGCGGCCCTTTCATGGTCGCGGCCTTTTCAATCTTGCGCGCCAGATCCAAAGGCTCCGATCCGATCACGGTCGCGACATAAGCCGGATCGTGGGCCGCCCAAATCGCGAACAGATCTTTTTTGTCGCCGCTAAAGCCCAGCGTGTTGGTGGACGTCCGCGCCCCCAAAGGCGTTGCGCCAGATGTCTGCTGGCCGGTGTTGCCGTAGCCTTCGTTGTCGTAACACAGATACAAAAAATCCAAGTCCCGCTCGATTGCACCCGAGGTCGCCGACAATCCCATGCCATAGGCGGAACCGTCGCCGGTCAGCACCACCACGTCGAGATCCTCATCATCGGAAATGCGCCCCTTGGCTTTCAAGATGTCCAACGCATCGCGCACCCCTTGCGCGCCTGCGGGGGCCGAGGCCATCGCGGTGTACAACCACGAGCCTTGAAACGGCGTGAACGGATAAACCGCCGTTAGCGTCATGCAGCCTGCCGCGTTGACGAACACGGTTTTTTTGCCCAGTACGTCATAGACTTCTTTGACCGCTTCCAGCCCGCCGCAGCCTGCGCACATGGCGGTGCCCGCGCCGAGCAGGTGGGCGGACGGCAGGTCTTTCATGCGTGCGAAGCGACTGGATTTGCTCATGGCTCATCTCCCTCATGCTCAAGGTGCTCGACCGCAGCGATGGCTTGCAGCTTGCGGATTTCGCGCAATTCGGTTTCGCTGTAGAGCAACCTGGGCGGCGGGGTTTCGCCGCTCTCAAAGGCCTGCAAAGCCTCTTCGGCCAACGCCGCGTACTCGGCAAAGACGATATCGCGCCCGCCCAGACCGCCGATGGCGCTCATCAACACGGGCGGCATGTCCGGGTGTCCATAAAGCGCGCCGGCGACTTCGCTATGCAGCACACCGCCCATACCCATCGAGATATTTTGATCGATCACCACCACGGCCTTTTTATGTTTGAGGGCCTCGCGCAAATCTTCACCCGGCCACGGGCGGATCAGGAACGGGCGCACCAGTCCGGCCTTCACGCCGCGGGCGCGCAAACGATCCACCGCGTCTTGAGCTTTGGTGGCGAACGAGCCCATTTGCACGAACACCACCTCCGCGTCGGCTGCTTTGTGGTTTTGCAGTGCGCCGTACATGCGCCCGAAAATCTCGGCGTAGTCTTCGGCGGCCTCCTGGAATACCGCCAAGCCCGCGCGCGACGCCAGATGGGTTTCATAGCGAAAATACGAATAGGGCCCACCGCCCAAAACGGCGACCGCTTCGCTCACCGGCTTATCGGCGCGAAAAGCGTAATCGCCGGGGTCCAGATCAGGCAAGAAACGGCTCACCAACGTGGCGTCGGGCAGGGTCACCGGCTCGCGAGTGAACGACAGATAAAAACCATCCAGATTGACGACCACCGGCAGACGGACGCGCGAATCTTCGGTGATGCGGGTCGCCAGCAAAATCGCATCGACGGTTTCCTGGCACGTCGCGGCGTGCAAGATCAAACAGCCGGAATCGCGGGCGGCCAAGATGTCGTTGTGGTCGGGTTCCAGCGTGATCGGCGCGCTCAGGCCGCGCGACACGTTGACCATCACCAGCGGCACCCGCCAACCTGCTACGGTGTAGAGCATTTCCATCCCATACAAAAGCCCTTGGCTTGAGGTCGCGGTGAAGGTGCGCACGCCTGCCGCCGCACCTGCGCCTGCTGCGGTGATCATGGAATGTTCGCTATCCAATGTGACCATGCGCCCGCCCATCTCGCCATGGTCGATCCAACGGCCCAGCGTTTCGATGATTTCGGTCTGCGGCGTGATGGGGAAGACGGGGAAATATTCAGCGCCCGCCAGCCGCGCGCCCCACGCCGCCGCCGCATTGCCGGTGAGCAAAAGTCGGGTCATGGTGTCCCTCCTTTATCTGCTTCTTTTTCGGGTTCCGCATGAATGGCGTGGGGCGGGCATTGCGCGACGCAAATCATGCACCCCTTGCAGTGATCCAGATCGATTACCGGATAGCCTTCGTCGTCGGCGCGGATCGCGCCGTCGGGACAAAACGATCCGCACACCCAGTTGCAACGGTTGCAGTGCTCCAAATCCACGACCGGGCGCAGGGTGCGCCACAGCCCGGTCTTGATTTGCACGGACGTCGCCGCGCCGTGAATGGTCGGGGCGGAGGTGTCCGCGTCTTCATGCTTTAACGTCACCCAGCCGGTTGCTTGCGGTGTGTTGTCTTCGGTGCGCGGTTTGACCAGACCTGCATGCACGCTCATGGCCTCATAAGCAGTGCGGGCTCGCTCTTGGTTGGCTTCGATCACGTCTGCGCCGTGGTCATCCAATTCCCGAGCAATGGCTTCGTTGATGCTGTCGGCTTCCAAGCCCAGCAGTTGCGAAGCCGCGCCCGCCAGCAGTGCGCCGACGTAGGGACGCTCGGCGGGGTCGTCGGCTGAGAACGGCGGCAAGATGATGATCTGGGCGTCGGTGTTGAGACGTGTGCGCCATGTGTCGGCATTTTCACGGGTGCTCAGCGCCAAGACCGCGTGCGCGTCCAGACCCTGTACGACCCCCGCCGCCGGAATGCCGATCAAGGTGTCGTCGGCGACCAAAACCAGATCGGGGTGGGGGATGACGCCGCGCTCATAAATGGCTGAGGTGTCGGCGCGCACGTAAGCGAAGATCGGCGCGCCGCGCCGTTCCGCACCGTAGCGCGGCGCATCCTGGACTTCGAAGCCTTCGATAAAAAAGGCGCTGCCCAGCATGCGGCTTGCGGTTTTCATACCTTGGCCACCACGGCCATGAAAGCGGATACGCAGCATCTTGCACCTACTGTGTAGGTTGCATCTTACTCTTTATATTCTACGCTCAATTTACGGTCTAAAACACCCCGAAGCGGCGCGTCGCCATGGCGGCGCGCACCCGTTCCGATGCCAGGCGCACGGCGGCTTCGCGGGTGGTGCCGTGTTCGCGCTTGGCGCGTTCCAGAACTTCATGGGTATTGTGGGCGATTTTTTCCGCAATGGCCGCGAACGCTCCGGTCTGGGTCTGTCCGTGAAACTCCATCGCCGCACAGATGACTCCGCCGGCGTTGGCGATGAAATCGGGTACGATCACAACGCCGTTTTCTTCCAGCTTGCGTTCGGCTTCCACAGTGATGGGGATGTTGGCGCCTTGCAAGATCAGCCTCGCTTTGAGGTCTTGCCAGTTGCTCATGTTGATGACGTCTGGGCGCGCGGCGGGAATCCAAATGTCGCATTCGACGCCGATGATGGCATCCGTGCTCAACACCTCACCTGATCCGAACGTGGTCACCGATTGGCGCGATTTTTTGTGTGCGATCAACGCTTGCACATCCAGACCGTCCGGATCGTGAAGTGTGCCTTTGGAATCCGCAGCCGCCACCAACCGCACGCCTTTTTCCGCCAAAAACCGCGCCGCATGCATGCCGACTGAGCCAAAGCCCTGCACCGCCAAGCGCGCGCCGTCGAGGGCGAAATCGCAATACTCAATCGCCATGTCGGCGGCGACAGAGAGGCCGAAGCCGGTCGCGCCCAGCTCATCCAATGGAATGCCGCCGATGGCGCGGGGCAAGCCGACGGCGCGGCCGATTTCGTCTCTGACCCAGGCCATGCATTGCTCGTCCGTGCCCATGTCGGGGCCGAAAATGTAATGCTCTTCACCCGCCAAGGCGTTGGCGAAAGCGCGGATCATGGGTTCTTTGTCGGCATTGGACATGTGCGGGTCGCCGACGATCACCGACTTGCCGCCGCCGTGCTGAAGACCCGCCGCCGCGTTCTTCATCGTCATGGCGCGCGCCAAGCGAAAACATTCCGCCAAGGTGACATCAGGGGCCATGCGCAGGCCGCCGATGCTGGGCCCGGCGGCGACGTTGTCGACCACCAAGATGCCTTTGACGTTATGTTTGGGAACGTTGACGTGGATGACCTTGAGAGGGCCGAGGTCGTCGGAGAACGAGAATACGTCGGTCATTGCCAAAGGCCTTCCACTCTATCCACCACCTGATGATTAAAGCATGCATTTTGTATTTTGTCAGATGGAGAAGGGCATTGCATCAGGGCGTCATGGTTTCGAGAAACGCCAGCGTAACCTGTTGCACGGACATGATATGACGATAAAGCGCATCCGCCGCCGCTTGGGCGTCGCCGCGCTGGACGGCCTCGACGATGGCGGCGTGTTCTGCGTGCGATGACGCCAATCGTTCGAGATTGTTGAACTGAACGCGCCGATAGGGGGCCACGCGCAAGCGGATGTTGCGGCTCAGACCGACCAGGACATCGTTGCGCGCGCCTTGATAGATGAGGTCGTGAAAGGTGCGGTTGAGCGCGATGTAGCGTTCGACGTCGCCGGCGCTCATGATCTTGCCGAGGTGTGCGTGCAGGGTCGCAAATTCTTTGCGCTCTCCAGGCGTCATGCGCAGCGTCGCCAACTGTCCGCATGTGGCTTCCAATTCCGCCATGGCTTCGAACATCAAGCACAAGCGCTCGGCGGAAATTTGTGCAACGAATACACCGCGCCGAGGGCGCTTTTCGGCAAGTTCCGCCGTTACCAATTTTTGCAGCGCTTCGCGCACCGGGGTGCGCGACACCTGAAACCGTTCGGCCAGCGCCAGTTCCTCCAGACGCTCACCCGGTAACAGCTGTCCCGTGACGATGTCGTCTTCCAAGGCACGGCTCAAGCGTAGGGCCGCATTCTCTTTTGATGGCATGCGCTTGGTTTTGAGCACGGGCGAATCCCCTTCCTTACGCGCATCAGTTTACCCAGGTGGCGGAGGAATACAAAGGGCTCAAACTCTATCATGTATACATTTTATGGTTTTAACAAATGAAAAAATATATATAAATATCAGTATGTTATAAAATAGATGTGATGATATTTTATAAATATGCACAAATAATATGCATTATATATTCAGCGCATACAAAATAGGCAGTATTGTCTTCGGCTGAACTCTAATGCATTGATTTTAAATATAATTAAATTTGGCATAGGGCTTGCTACTGGTTTGCCGTGCGATGTGCGCGCAAAACCAAAACGTTGGAAAACGAGGATCCCCCCATGAAACGTCGTGAATTTCTCAAAGCCTCTGTGATTGGCGCCGCCGCGAGCGGCACCTTGGCGGCTCCGGCCGTCGTCCAGGCGAAGGACACCTTCAATTGGAAAATGACCAACATGTACCCTGCCGGGGCTCCATTTTATACGGTCGGACCCGGCAGTCCTTCCGATTTCTGCAAACGTGTCAAAGAAATGTCGGGTGGACGTTTGAACATTCATCACTTTGCAGCAGGCGAATTGATTCCGCCGAAAGAAGGTTTCGATGCGGTGCGCTCAGGCACCATCGAAATGAACGCGGGCAACGCCTATTACTGGGCGGGCAAGATTTTCGCTGCACAATATTTCACCACCGTGCCGTTCGGCCTGAACTTCCAGGGCGTGAACGCATGGATGTACCACGCTGGCGGCTTGGATCTGTGGAATGAGATCTATTCTGACTATGGTCTGGTGGCGATGCCCATGGGCAACACCGGCGTACAGATGACTGGCTGGTTTAAAAAGCCCATCAATTCCTTGCAAGATTTCGACGGGCTGAAAATGCGTATTCCCGGTCTGGCGGGCAAGGTATATGAAAAGCTGGGCGTGAACGTGAAGCTGTTGCCGGGTGGCGAGATTTTCCCGGCGCTGGAGCGCGGCGTGATCGACGCCGCCGAATTCGTCGGCCCCTATCAAGATCGCCGCATGGGTTTGCACAAAGCCGCCAAGTACTACTACACCACCGGCTGGCATGAGCCGTCAAACGTCACCGAGTTGATGATCAACAAAAAGGCTTGGGAAAGCCTTCCCGCTGACCTGCAGGCCATCGTGCGTTCGTGCGCGCAGGCGTGCAACCTTGACAGTCACGCGTGGAGCGAAGCCAACAACGCCGACGCCCTGACCGATCTGGTCACCAACCAAGGTGTAATCGCCCAGACCCTTCCCGATGAGGTGGTGATGCAGCTCAAGACGCTGACCGATGAGGTGTTGGCTGAAAAGTCGGCTGCTGATCCGTTGACCAAGAAGGTTCACGAGCACTTCATGGCGTTCCGCGACAAGCATCGTTCGTGGGCGGCGGTGTCCGAAAAGCCGTATCACGGCATCATCTCCGCTTAAGCGAAGGAACCTCAAAGATGGTCACGCGCAACTTGCACGTTCTCGAACGCTTGGAAACGCTGCTCGGTATTCCGGTCGAATGGGCCGGTCGGTTCGCCTCTTGGTGCGGATTGGCGATGGTGTTCGTCGTCGCGGGCAATGTTTTCGCCCGCTACGTGTTCAACGCCGGGTCGGTCGGTTTCCAAGAATTGGAATGGCATTTGGTGTCGCCCATCGCCTTGATTGGCATGTCGTACGCCATGCGCAAGGGCGAGCACGTTCGCGTTGACTTTCTTTATGACCGGATGAGCGAGAGCGGGAAACAGATCGTCGATTTGTTTTCCGCTCTGCTCATGACGGCTTTGTCGGTGACGATCATTGTGTTGTCGGTGACGTATGTCGAACACTCTTTCAGCCTCATGGAAGGCTCGCCCGATCCCGGCGGTTTGCCGTATCGGTGGGTGCTGAAAGCTTTCATCCCTTTTGGTTTCGGTTTGCTCGCCTTGCAATCGGTTTCGCAAGCGTTGTCGGTGGTTTTGCACTTCGGCCATGCTGCCGTGAGCGCGCGCGAAGCCCGGCGTCAGCACATCGAACACAGCACCCACGTGGCCGGCTGACAACGCGGCGGTTTCAGGAATAGAGAAAATGACGGAAATGGAATTACTGGCCATTGGTATGGTCGGCGGCTTTTTCACGCTGTTGGTGATCGGAGTTCCGGTCGCCATCTCCCTGGCCGTATCGGGGTTGGTGTTCGGCTATTTTGGTTTCGGCACCAGCCTGTTCGGTTTGTTGCCAGGGCGCATTCATGGAGTGGTGACGAACTACACGCTTTTGGCGTTGCCGCTGTTTATCTTCATGGGCGTCATGCTGGAAAAGTCCCGCATGGCCGAGGACCTCATAGACGTGATCGGGCACGCCATGGGCCGTGTGCGCGGCGGTATGGGGTTGGCGATCATCATCGTCGGCGTGTTGATGGGGGCGTCTTCGGGCATCGTCGGCGCAACCGTGGTCACGGTCGGTTTGCTGGCCTTGGGCCCCTTGGTGCGCCGAGGCTATGACAAGGGGTTGGCGTGCGGCACCATTTGCGCATCCGGCACCTTGGGCCAGATCATCCCCCCCAGTCTGGTGCTGATTTTGTTGGCCGACATCTTGGGTCTTTCGGTGGGCACCCTGTTCGCCGCGGCGATGGTGCCGGGCTTGATGTTGGCGGGAATTTTGGCTTTGTACCTGCTGGCTATTGGATATTTTTTCCCGCACAAAGCGCCTGCTATTCCCCAGGAAGAACGCGACGCCCTGCCGAAAAAAGAATTGATCGTTAAGCTGTTCAAGGTGGTGCTGCCGCCGTTGATTTTGATCTTTGCCGTTTTGGGGTCCATCGTCGGCGGCGTCGCCGCGCCGACCGAAGCCGCGTCCATGGGCGCGTTCGGATCCATCGTTTTGGCGCTGGTCGGGCGGCGCTTGAATTGGAGCATGCTGATGGACGTCAGCAAGTCTACGTTGCTGACATCGGCCATGGTGTTTTTCATTTTGATCTGTGCTCAACCATTTGGCCTTGCGTTTCGCGGACTGGGCGGCGAAGGTCTGGTCGCACAAATGTTCGAATACATTCCCGGTGGGGAAATGGCGGACTTGCTGTTTATGATGGCGGTGATCTTCGTGCTGGGCTTCTTCCTGGAATGGATCGAGATTTCCTACATCGCATTGCCCATGTTCCTGCCGGTCTTCGTCAATAGCGATGTCAACATGGTGTGGCTGGCGATTTTGGTGGCGATGAATTTGCAAACCTCGTTTCTCACCCCACCGTTCGGCTGGGCGCTGTTCTTCCTGAAAGGCGTCGCCCCGCCCGGCATCACCACGGGCGATATTTACCGGGGCGTGATCCCGTTCATCATGCTACAGATGCTGGGGCTCGCCGCGCTGTTCATGTTCCCCGAACTGGCAACGTGGTTGCCGGACGTCATAGGGTGGTAAGACTTAAAATCATGTTTGAAACCATTTTTGCAGACCCGTTTTTTTATCTGAGCTTCGCCGCGGCGCTGCTCGCCACCGGAGCCATTGCCGGAGTGCTTGCGGGTCTATTGGGGGTCGGCGGCGGAATCGTGATCGTGCCGGTGTTGTTTTTGCTGTTCCCTTTTGTCGGAGTCGAAAGCGGCGTGCTCATGCACTTGGCGGTGGGCACGTCGCTGGCGACGATCATTCCCACCTCGATCATGTCCGCGCGCGCCCATCACAAGCGCGGCGGCGTGGATTTCGCACTTCTTAAATCATGGGGGCCCGCCATCTTTGTCGGCGTGATCATCGGGGCCTCTTTCGGCGCTGTCGCCAAAGGGGAAGTCCTGACCTTGATCTTTGCCGCCGTGGCCATTTTGGTCGCCGTCAACATGGCCTTTCGCAAGGAAGGCATGATCCTGGCCGACGCCTTACCCGCAGGCATCGCGCGCCACGCCCTGGCGCTGGTGGTGGGGATGTTTTCGGTGGTGATGGGCATCGGCGGGGGAACGTTGAGCGTGCCGATTTTGACCGCGTTCAATTATCCGATCCGCCGCGCGGTGGGGACGGCCTCGGCCATCGGTTTGATCATTGCGTTGCCGGGATCAATTTCGTTTATCCTCAGCGGTCTGGGGCATCCGGATTTACCGCCGGGCAGTCTGGGCTACGCCAATCTGGCCGGTTTCGCTTTGATCGTGCCTGCGACCATGCTGATGGCCCCGGTGGGTGTTAGGCTGGCGCACACCATCAACCCGGCGAATTTGCGCAAAGCGTTTGCGTTCTTTTTGCTGCTGACGTCTCTACGCATGTTTTACAGCGTGATTTTCGGATAACGGATCATTCCATGATTTATACCAAGCACGGCCAAAACGGCATGATGTCCGCCCCGCACCATTTGGCGGCGGAGGCCGGGGCCAACATCTTGCGCGCGGGCGGCAATGCGGTCGAAGCCATGGTCGCCGCCGCCGCCGCCATCGCCGTGGTTTACCCGCACATGAATTCCATCGGCGGCGACGGTTTTTGGATCATTTCCGAACCCGGCAAAAATCCCATCGGCATCGACGCCTGTGGACCTGCCGCTGCCTTGGCGACGCGCAACGCTTATGCAGACGCCGGGTGTGAGAACATTTCCGCGCGTGGTCCGTTGGCGGCATTGACGGTGGCCGGCACCGTTGGCGGTTGGGCGTCGGCTCTTGAGGTTGCCGCGGGCTGGGGCAAAGCCATGACATTGCCTGACCTTCTGGCCGATGCCGTCACCTATGCGCGTGCCGGTGTTTCCGTCACGCGGGGCCAAGAGCAACTGACGTGTGAGAAGCTTTCAGAACTCAAAGCCGTGCCCGGTTTTGCGCAAACCTATCTGTCTTGCAATGGAGATGTCTTGCCCGAAGGCGCACGGCTCAAACAGGCGGACTTGGCTGTGACCTTTGAGCGCTTGGGTGACGCCGGACTTGACGATTTCTATCGTGGCGAGGTCGCCCGCCAATTGGCGAAAGGGCTGGAGAATGCGGGCAGTTTCTTGCGCTTAAGCGATCTGGAAGCGTACCGTCCCATCCGCACCATGCCGCTTTCGGTCGGCCTGAAATGCGGGCGCATTTACAACATGCCGCCGCCGACTCAAGGGATTTCGTCGTTGATGATCTTGGCGCTGTTCGAACGCTTGGGTGTCGAACATGCGGACAGCTTCGAACACATCCACGGCTTGGTCGAAGCCACCAAGCAGGCCTTTATCCTGCGCAATGCTCACGTAACCGATCCCGCGCATATGGACGTCGATGCTGCGTCCTGGCTGAAATCGGATTTTTTGGATGCGCGCGCGAAAGACATCGACATGACCCGCGCCATGCCGTGGCCGCACGTGCCAAAGCCCGGCGACACCATCTGGATGGGGGCGGCCGATCAAAGCGGGCGGGTGGTCAGCTTCATTCAAAGCACCTATTGGGAATACGGTTCCGCCGTGGTCGTTCCCGGAACAGGGGTGGTGTGGCAAAACCGCGGCATGAGCTTCTCACTCGATCCCGCTCATCCCAACACCTTGGAACCGGGCAAGCGCCCGTTTCATACCCTCAACCCGGCGTTGGCGCGCTTGGAAGATGGACGCACGCTGGCTTACGGTAACATGGGCGGCGAGGGCCAGCCGCAAACCCAGGCCGCCGTGTTCACCCGCCACGTGATGTTCGCCATTCCCTTGCAAGAGGCCATCACCGCGCCGCGTTGGCTGCTGGGGCGCACCTGGGGCGACGACACCACCAGCCTGAAATTGGAAAACCGTTTTGACGATGCATTGGTCAAAAAATTGATTGCGGCGGGTCATGACGTGGAATTGATGGAACCTTTCACCAGCACCATGGGGCACGCGGGGGCGGTGAGTGTCAGCCCGTACAGCGCCTATGAAGGTGCAAGCGATCCACGCAGCGACGGGGCAGCGGTTGCGCTGTAAACGTTCAGCCCGGAATGTGTGAAACACCACATTTTTGGGATAGCCAAACCACTGAGAGGCTCAAGGAGAGGAGAGCTAAATCCGGCGAGGGAAGCGGTCAATACTCATCCGGATGTCCGGGGTTTTGCGCTTCCAGCAAATCCTTGGCGGCCTTTTCCACCTCTAGCCAGAGAGCGGCCGCTTCGGGGTCGCCGGCATTTCGCAATTCATGGGCGCGCATGGCGGCTTCGCGCGGGGCCTCGCTTCCGTAGCGTTCCAGGAACATTCTTGCGCTAGAGACGACGTCATCCTTGGTTTTCATCATTATCCACTTCCATGTCCGATTGCGCAAATGGTGCGCTATACCCGCTTGGTGGGCAATTGCGACCTTATAGTCTTGTCAATTTATTTGGATGCGTCGATGACTTGGGTTAAGAGCCGGGGTTAAGAGCCGGGGTTAAGAGCCGGGGTTAAGAGACGGGGTTAAGAGACGGGAAAACTTTAATCTGTGGCATCGCGCAACGTCGGGAAATGCATGATATTGTGTGTAAGCATGGTGCAATCCAGGTTTTGAGGCGAAAAGATGGCTGAGCACGGAAATTCGGATTCCCGACCGAACTGTTTCGTCTGTCCGCACCATCAACAGACCGAGTGGTCGGCGTTGCGCGAGGCGCAGATTCAACGCATCAACAAGGTTAAGGTTTGCCGCAATTACCAACCCGCCGAGGTTGTTTTTTTCGAGGGTGACCCTTGCCGGGGCGTGTACTGTATCGAAAACGGTCTGGTGGGCATCCGCAAGGCTGGTATCGACGGCGAATCCGTACTTCTCAAATTGGCTCATACGGGTGATATCTTGGGCTACCGGCCTTTTTTATCCCAAGAGCCTCACCGGGCCAGCGCGGAAGTCCTCAAGCCGACGAGCATTTGCTTTGTTCCCGGAGCGGTCGTTCGCGACATGCTTGACGAAAGTCCGGCCCTCGGGTTCCAATTTCTGAACCGTGCGGCGAAGGCCCAGGGCGCTGCCGAAGAGAAATTTCACCAAACGGTCACCATGAGCGGTCGCGACCGTCTTTTCCATCTCTTGCTGGTTATGAAAGATCGTTACGCAATGGTCACAGAGGACAACGCGCTCGTTTTGGAGCTGCCAATATCGCATAAAGACATGGCGGCGATGATCGGGGTTCGTCCTGAATCGTTGTCTCGCATCATCCGTAAGTTGGAAGAGGAGGGTGTCATGACCTTTTCCGGCCGCAAGGTCCGTGTTTTCAGCGCGGACAGCCTCCTGCGCGATTTCTACCCGGAAGCTTGCCGCTAACACTCGCCGAGGCGCGGCGTTCAGCAACGCCTAAAAATTTTCCCAAATCCGAAAACTTAACCCAGGTTAATGCGGCGGCCGACGGCGCGCGTTAGGCTAGGGATGTCGTGGCGATCACTATAGATGGTTCGTCGCGGCGAGAGACGATGCTCCCTCATAGCAGTGATAAAGGGACCAGTCATGAAAAAATCTCAGACCACGATTTCCCGCAGAAATCTCGTTAAGACATTGGGAAGTGGCGTCGCCCTTGCCGCGGGTGCGGTGGTTGTGGCGGCCCAGTCCACATCGACACAAGCCGCACGCATCGCGGCCCCCGGCAAAAAATCCGTCCAATACGGAATGCTGATCGACACCCGCCGGTGTAGCGGATGTCACGCCTGCAGCGTTGCCTGCAAGAGCGAATTTAACGTTCCGCTCGGGCTTACCCGGTCATGGGTGGAATATGTCGAAAAGGGGGACTACCCCGATGTGCGCCGCGGTTTTCTGCCGCGACTTTGCAACCATTGTCGGCATCCTGCTTGCGTGGATGTCTGCCCCACCGGGGCGACCTACAAGCGCAAGGAAGACGGCATTGTCGTCGTCGATGCGGACGTCTGCATCGGTTGTAAGTATTGCATGCAGGCGTGTCCTTATGACGCACGCTTCATCAACCCGACCACGGGCACGGCGGATAAATGCGACTTCTGTCTGCACCGCGTCTCTCAAGGGGTGGCGCCGTCGTGCGTCAACACCTGCCAAGGGCGGGCGCGGATTTTCGGTGACGTCAACGATCCCGATAGCGAGATCGCGCGTCTGATCAACACCAACCCGGTTACCGTGTTGCGACCGGGCCAGGGCACGGAGCCGATGGTGTTCTACATCGATGCCGAGCATGCCGGTGAACACGACCGTGCGCGCGGCTGGTACGTGGATGTGACCACGCACCGCAAGCAGCAAGAAAGGAGATAGAGATGGCCGACGAACTGACTTGGGGTCTCCCCGTCATCACATATCTGTTTCTCGCCGGAGCCGGAGCCGGAGCGACAACGGTGAGCGCATCGATGTTGCTGCGCGGTGGTCCAAACGGCAACCACTTCGCCATCGCCCGTTACGGCGCCTTCCTCGGCCCCATTCCGGTGATGGTCGGATCCATGCTTTTGATTTACGAACTCGGTTCCTTCCATGCCGGACACTTGTTGCGGTTCCTTAATCTTTATATGGGGATCAACCTGTCGCCGATGTCCATCGGTACGTGGTTGCTGACCTTGTTCCTTGCCGTCAGCGTGGTCTACGCCTACACCTTCCTCAAGCCTGACGCCAAGCCGGGCGACGAGCAGGACAGGCTGAGAAAATCCATGGCCTGGATTTGCATCCCCTTAGGCATCGGGGTCGCGGTTTACACCGGCGTTCTTTTGGGCGCCATGCCATCGCGGCCGTTCTGGAATTCTCCCATTCTGGCCATGCTGTTTTTGGTTTCAGCCCTGTCGACCGGGGTGGCCGGAATCCTGCTGCTGAAATCCCTGTTGCGCGATCGCACGACGCCCCCCGAGGAAGCCCGTCACGGCGGCTACCTTTTGGCGGCGTCCGATAGCATGCTCATCGGTCTCGAATTGTTGGTGATCTTTCTCTTTGTCATGTTCGCCCATCTCACCGTGGGCAACGTTGGGTATGCGATTCAAGTCATCCTCGGCGGCAGCCTGACGGCAGCATTTTGGATCGGGGTGGTGGTCTTCGGATTGCTCATCCCCGCAGTGATTGAACTGAGATACGTTCTGCCCAAGCTGATCCACCATAAGGAGTTCGTCATACCTCGCGGCGTCGAGATCGCCGTGCCCGTGATCGTTCTATCAGGTGGGTTCTTGCTTCGTTATGTCATCGTAATCGCCGGGCAAGTCACCGGTCCTGTCGGGATTTAGGAGGCCAATATGTTGAACCGTCGAAATTTTTTGAAGCTTGGTGCGGTATCGGCAACGGCTATGGCCGCCGTAGGCACCACCCTGAGCCCCGCCAAGGCGCTTCCCATCCGGGGAGGCAGGGACTTCTCACCGAAAACGGGACGTCCGCGCACCGCCGTTCCCACCGCCTGTTGGCAGTGTGTAACCCGTTGTCCGGCTGTCGGTTATGTGGAGAATGACCGATTGGTCAAGATTGAGGGGCAACCCAACTCCATTCGCAGTGAGGGCGTGATGTGCGCCAAGGGTCAGGGCGGAGTCAATCAGCTCTACGATCCCGACCGAATCCTCTATCCAATGAAGCGCGTCGGCAAGCGCGGCGAAGGAAACTGGAAACGGATTTCCTGGGACGAGGCCGTGAGCGAAGTCGCGGCGCGTCTCCAGAAACTGCGCGACGATGGAACGCCGGAAAAATTTATGTTCCATTACGGGCGCATGAAGGCGAGTTCGAGCAAGCTGATCAAGAGCGTCTTCTTGGCGAATTATGGAACGGCAACCGTCGGCAACCACACCAGCATCTGCGAGGGCGGCAAGTGGACCGCCCAAGAACTGACCTGGGGAGGTCATTACGACAACTGGGATTTCGACAACACCAAGTACGTCCTCAACTTTGGCAGCAATGTGCTTGAAGCGCACACCAATCACATCCCGACCGCCCAACGCCTGCTCAGGGCGATGGCGGAACATGGGGTGAAGATGACGACCTTCGACGTTCGGCTGTCGAATACCGCCGCCAAATCGACCGAATGGGTTCCAGTAAAACCGGGAACCGATCTCGCGATTGTGCTTGCCATGTGCAATGTGGTGATGAGCGAGAATCTCTATCGGGGTGAGGGTGAAGCGTTTCTCAAGTTTTGCCGGGCGACGCTTGACGTCAACGCCACGGTGGATGAGAAAATCGCGGTGCTGAAGGCGCATCTTGCGCAATACACACCCGAATGGGCGGAGACGATCAGCGGTGTTTCCGCCGATAAAATCCGCTCCATCGCCCGTGAATTCGCCACCACCAAGCCGGCCTGCGTGATCAGCTATCGGGGCGCGGTTGCTCACTACAACGGCAACGATACCGAACGGGCGGTCCAGATGCTGGCCTCGATCACCGGCAACGTCGAAAATCCGGGCGGCCGTTGCAAGGCGGTCGGCGCTAAGTGGAAATATCCCAAGGGGCCAAAGGCGAAACCGAAATCGAAAAAGCTGAAAATCGTCGACGGTCCCAAAGGCGCGGCGGCGCTTCCCAGCCATCACATGAGCCACAACGTGCTCAAGATGATCAAGGACGGCAGTGCCGGCAGACCCGACGTTTACATGTGGTATTGCTATGCTCCGGTGTACGCCAACGGAGAGGTGCAGGAAAATATCGACATTCTCAAGGACGAGAGGCTCATTCCCTACACGGTCTGCGTCAACCCGTTTTATGACGAATCGGCCGCGCTGGCGGACTTGATCCTACCTGACGCCACTTATCTTGAGCGGTGGGATTATGAGGACATGGTTTCGCCGACCCAAGTGGCCGAATACTATATCCGCCAACCCGTGGTTAAACCGCTTGGCGAAGCCCGCGATTTTGGCGATGTCTGCTGCGAGTTGGCGCAAAGAATGGGCTTCCCCTTGGGCTTCAAAACCAAGGAGGAATTCGTCAAAAAAGCATGCGACATGACCCCTGGCGTGAAGGACGTCGGCGGCTTTGCATACATGAAGAAAAACGGCGTTTGGCACGACCCGCACGCCAAGCCCAAATACCACAGCTACAAAAAAATCATCGCGCCCTCGGCCTATGAAAAAGACGGGGTCATTCTCGATGAGGAAACCGGCGTCTACTGGGACTGGAAAAAGGCCAAAATGAAGAGTGAGGCTGAGGCCCGGGCCAAGGGCTACACCCATGCCAAAAAATCCTTCGCCGCCTACGTCGGACAGAAAATCGGCGATACGGTCTATTCCGGCTTTAAGCCCGACGCCCTCAACAAAACGGGCTTCATGGAGTTCTATTCCGCACTCATGGAAGAAAAGGGCTTCCCGCCACTGCCAACCTGGACGGCGGTGCCCGAGCACCAGAAGATGAAACCTGGGGAATTGATCATGACCACCTTTAAGGTGGCCACTCAAATTCATTCCCGTTCGGCCAACTGCAAATGGTTGACCGAGATTTATCACGAAAACCCGGGGTGGATTAATCCGCAGACCGCCACCGCACTCGATATCGCCGATGGCGATGCGATCAAGGTCCGCTCGTCGGTTGGTGAAATCGAAACCCGGGCGCGGGTGACATCCGCCGTGGTCCCCGGCGTGATTTCCATTTCCCACCATTGCGGACATTGGGAATATGGACGCTATGCTTCTGGCAAAAATGCGCCGGACGGCGGGGCCAGCGATCCGGATTCCGCACGTAAATGGTGGAAACACAACGGGGTACACCCGAACTGGATCATCGCCAACGCGCCCGACCCCATCAACGGACAGATGCGGTGGATGGACACGGTGGTCAGCGTTGCCAAGGTGTAAAGCGATGAACAACGTTCGAGCCAACGATGAGCGTATCGACAATCTTGAGGTTTTGGCCAGGACCGCCATGGAGAGAAGCTCTCTCCATGGCCTCCTGGCCGCAATCTTTTTACGGGAAGTCTCGGCGGAGCAGTTGAACAGCTTCCGCTCGGCGGGCTTTGTGGAGGTGTTTTCCGGGCTCGGCATCGACCTCGGCCCCGCATTTGCGCATGCGCCCGAAGACCGATTGCTGGAGGATCTGGCGGTTGAGTACGCGGCACTGTTTCTCGGCCCCGGTGGACATATCTCTCCTCACGAATCCGCGCATTTACCAGACGACGGAACTCTATGGGGGCAGGCGAGCGGTGAGGTCAAGGCCTACATCGAAGCGGCTGGCTTCACATACCGGGCGGACTTTCACGGCATTCCCGACCATATCGGTGTCGAACTGGAGTTCATGGCGGACCTCGCACGGCGCGAAGCCATCGCTTGGCAGGATGAGGACTTCACCCAGGCCGTGAACTGCCTCAGTTATCAAAAAAAATTTCTATCCGAGCACCTGATAAAATGGGTAGGTCCATTTTGCGCCAAGGTGATGGATCTGGCCGAACTCCCTTTCTATCGGGAAATCGCCCGGCTGACCGCCGGTTTTATCGAGTCGGAACAACAAGACATGAACTTGTCTAAAAAAAGTGGACAGCACCTTCGAGATTATTAATCGTTATCTTGGAGGACAAAATGACCCGCAAAATATTTATAGATGCATTCCGCAAAGAAGCCGTTCAACTGGCTTTGACCAGTTGATTGTCGCGTGATCAAGTTGCTGAAGACCTTGGTGTTGGCAAGTCGACGCTCGGCAAATGGATCACCCAACATCGCCATGACGATTTGATGTCTGGTCCGCATGACGATGCACATAAGGAATTGACGCGGCTTCGCAAAGAGAACCGGATATTGCGCGAGGAGCGTGATATCTTAAAAAAAGCCACAGCCTTCTTCGCGAGCCAAAAATGATGCGATATCGTTTTATCGATGCGGAGAAGGCCAATGATAACGCTGGTCGGCTGTGTGACTTGTTTCAGGTCTCCCGGGCTGGGTTTTATGCGTGGAGACGTCGTCCGCCAAGCTTTCGTCAGCGTGAAGATAGGGCGCTGCTCGCTCACATTCGCAGTGAATTTGAAAGCAGCCATCGGTCTTATGGCCGCCCCAGATAGCCCCTGGAAACGATGTTTCCGAAGGCGCGCTAAGGCGTGGTCGAAGGACTGCGCGAAAAGGGCTTTCAGGTTGGCCACCACCGGGTTGGCCGACGGATGCGTGAGAACGGTCTTCAGGCCGTTAGAACGCGGAAATCAAGGTGATATTACAGCCACTCGCTCTCTGCAGGCTTTGCGCCAAACCTGCTGGAGCGGGACTTCACAGCCACCGCGCCCAACCAAAAATGGTCGGTCGATATCTCTTATATCGAGACCTGCCGGGGCTGGCTGTATCTGGCCGTCGTGATCGACTTGCACTCCCGCAAGATCGTTGGCCGGACTGTCCGTGAGCGCATGAAACAAGACTTGGTGCTGCGTGCGTTGAGGCGGACAATCTCGCTGCGCCGCCCCGGCCGAGGCTTGATCCATCACTCAGATCGTGGCAGCCAATATTGCGCCACCGACTATCAAATGGAGCTCAAACGCCATGGTATTCAAATATCAATATCGGGAATGGGAATTGCTATGACAACGCACCCGTGGAGGCCTTCTTTAAAACCTTGAAGGCTGAATTGGTGTGGCGCACGAAGTATGAAACTAGGTTGCAAGCCGAAAGGTCCATTGGAAATTACATCACGACATTCTACAACGCCCGAAGACATCATTCCGCGCTGGGAAATATCAGCCCCGTGAGGTATGAAAAACAGGCAGCCTAAAGAGCATGGTGCCGTCTACTTTTTTCAGACAAGTCTACCATGGCTTTGAGGGCGCGTTCGACGTCTGCGTTGACCGTGCAGTCCGCGCCGTCGAAGACGCCGCAGCCTGACAGCACCACGGCCACGTTTGCAGATATGCCCATGTTTTCCTCCCATCGTCTTTAATGGGAGTATAGCAAATTTACATGCCTAATTACATGCCCAGCGCGCGCTTGTAGACGTCGAGCAGGTCTTCGAGCTCTTGGCGTTCCGACACATCCATTTTGCGCAGGCGCACGATCTGGCGCAGAATTTTAACGTCGAAGCCCGTACCCTTGGCTTCGGAATACACTTCACGGATGTCCGCCGCCAGGGCGGCTTTTTCTTCTTCCAGGCGTTCGATGCGTTCCACGAAAGAACGCAGGCGATCGCCCGCGATGCCACCAACGTCGGTCATGGTGAAATCCTTCTTTATATAAGGTTGCGTTGGCTGGACCTTAACCGGGTGGATATGCGCCGTCCATGTGGAAAAACGGGGGATAACTTTTCAGTACGTAAGAGAGAAAATAAATTCAAAAAACACGAAATAGTTGTTTTACGTAAAAACATTGTTCATAATATGGGTATTGAAATGCACAAACATGGGGGAAGGTCCGATGGCAAAAATCAATATCGACGACGATGTCATGAAGCGTGTGAAGGAGCTCAATGTAATCTTGCAAAAAGGCAAGCTCGCTAAGTTCGAGGATGCCGCGAAGGTGTTCCGTAAAAAAGCAGGGCCGCTTCGCAAGGTGACGAAATACGATTGCGGCCAATGCGTCGTCTGTTCGGTCTGCCTCGGCACGCCGACACCGGACATCGAACTTGCCGCCGTTACCGGCGTCATGATGCTTTGACGCACAAGCATGACAACAGTTCGCGCGGGGCCGGTCACCGTCGTGTCGGGCCCCGTTCGTTATGGAAACGATAAGGTTCGGATATGCAAGTCGAGCACGCCTACCCCGCAATCGCGGATGATTTTATTCTTCATCTTACCCCGCAGGAAGGCTATCTGCGCGATGTCAGCATCGCGCCGAGCGCGCAAAAGGGCGACATGCACATGCTGAACGATGTCGCGGCGGATGTGCTGAGCCGGTGCGACGGACAAACGACGCTGGCCGACATTCTACACGATGTTCTGTCTACGTATGAGGGGGAAGGGTTCGACATGGGGGCCGTGTGCCGCGATTATGTCGCGGAGCTGATCGGCGAAGGTTTGCTGGATTTGCACACCGAACCTGTGGACGGCTCAAGCCGGGTGCGCGGGTCGAGGGCTTACGAGTGCCCCGCCCACTTCATGATCGAATTGACCGATCAGTGCAATTTGCGCTGCGCGCATTGTTATCGCGACAGTTCGCCGGAACGCGATACATCGATCCCCACGCGGAAGCTTCTGAACATCATCGATCAAATGGCGGACAATGGCGTATCGACCATCGAGTTGACGGGCGGCGAGCCGACCATGCGCAAGGATTTCTTGGACATCTTTCACTATTGTGCGCAGCGTTTCGTCTCGGTCGCCATCGTCTCCAATGGCTGGTTCATCACGGATGACTGGGCGCGCCAGATGTCCGAATACGACAACGTGATCGTGCAGATCGACCTGGACGGCTCATACGCCGAGGCCCACGACACACTGCGCGGACGCACGGGGTCGTTCGAACATTCCCTGCGCGCGGGCCGGGCTTTGAGCAAGCACGGCGTGCGCTTTCGCACCGCCATGAACATCTACGCAGGTAACTTCGACACCATCCAGGAAACCGCGGCGCTGGCCAAGAACATCGGCGCAAATTGGTTCTCGTTTTCGCCGGTCACGGATCTTGGCCGGGGGCGCACCGCCGACACGATTTCGTATGCTCAGGTAGGGCAATTGATGGACATCGCGCGAACCTTGGAGAGCGACTTTGGGACCGATTTCATCCGTCTGGTGGATGAGGGGTTGGTGAACAAGGCCATCGAAGACGGCAATTGCGGCGCTGGGTGGCGGTCCTTGGTGTTGGGGCCCAATGGAGACGTGCGCCCTTGCGTCATGGTCGAACCCCAAGCCATGTCATTTGGCAATTTGTTGAACCAGGACTACGTGTCGTTTCTCAAAACGTTCAACGGAACTTTTTTTCGCGGCTTGCCCGCGCCGGGACCGAAAACGTGTTCGGGGTGCCCCAATGAACACTATTGTCATGGCTGTTTCGCCCGCACCTTGCGCGCCAACGAACTGATGGTCGTCGAATTGGGTGAGATGCGATGCCAGTGGCGCAGCCGCACAGGGTTTGGCGACTTTGTGCAAGAGGGGGCGTAACCCACGTCTTGAAGTCGGCTCCTGAGCCTAGATGTCTTCCACCGTGGTCGCGATCAGCCAGTCGACCACGGCTTTGAAGGCGTCTTCGTCCGATGCGCCGACGCCCTTGGCGGCTTCGAACACGGCGCGTTGCTTGTGGGCGCTGGTTTTCGTTTCCAAGATGGTGGGCACGTGGGCCAATTCTTGCACACAGTCCAGCGCTTCGGCGTCCTCTGCCAGCATGTCCATCAATTCGGCGATCAGTTCTGAAAACGGCACCATGTCGCAGCGCCCGAAATCGATCATGCCCTCGTTGACGCCATAGCGCTGCGCCCGCCAGCGATTTTCGTTGATCAGCATGTTGGCGTAATTGCGCCAACGCTGGTTGCCGCGCCGTAAACGGTAGAGCATGCGCAAGATGCATTGAAACAATGCCGCGATGGCGGTGGCGTCTTTCAGCCGTGTACAAACATCGGTGATGCGCATCTCCAAGGTCGGGAACTTGGCCGAGGGCCGCAAATCCCACCACAGCATGGATGCGTCGGGAATCACGCCGACCTTCACCAAGATATCCACGTGGCGCTTGTATTCGGTGAAGGTGTCGAAATGAGCGGGTAAGCCCGTGCGCGGCAGTTCGTCGAACACGCTGAGGCGGTAAGATTTGAGCCCGGTGTCGTCGCCGCGCCAAAACGGCGATGATGTGGACAGCGCCAACAAATGCGGTAGGAAGTAGCTGGCTTGGTTCAACAGATCGATGCGCAATTCATCGTCTTCGATGCCGACGTGAACGTGCATGCCGCAAATCAGCAAACGCCGGGCCACACCCTGCATGGCGTCGGCAAGATCGTTATAGCGTTTTCTGTCGGTGTGGACTTGGTGGGTCCATTCGGAAAACGGGTGGGTGGAGGCGGCAATGGGCGCAAGGCCGAAGTCTTTGGCGACGTCGGCCACGGTTTTTCTCAGGTGCGCCAGCTGTGTGTGCGCCTCGGCGGCGGTGTTGCACACCGTGGTGCCGATTTCGATTTGCGCTTTGAGAAACTCGGGGCGCACCAGATCCTTGATGCGGTGTTCGAACGCTTCGAGCACTTCGGGCGGGGGCTCGCTGGCCAGGGCGCGGGTGTGGCGGTCGACGAGCAAGTACTCCTCTTCGACGCCGATGGTGAAGCTGGGTTTGCTGACCGTCATAGGACCCTCCCTCTTCAATATTTGACGCCGCCGGGAGGCTTAAGTCAACGCAGCTCAGAAGGTTTTGACCTCATGCAAGCCCGGCTGCATGAGGATATGGCGCAGTGCATCGGCCAGGATATCGGCCCAGTGGCTGGCCTCCTCAGGGGTGGCGCAATGGTCTTGGCGGATTTCCACCGCGCAGTTTCCCAGTCCGCCTGCGGCCCCATGCATGTCGATGGTGTAGGCGAGATCGCGCGCCGAATACGGCTCGTTGTCACCGACGTGCAGGCCGTCCCATTGTCGTAGCTGTTCGATCAGGGGCACAGCCAGACGGGGATCGCGGTTCCACAGCACGCCGATGTCCCAGATGCGGTCCTCGCCGTTCATGGTGGGCGTGAAGCTGTGGATGGAAAACAGCGCCGGCGGTTTGTCGTCGCGCCGCCATACCGCCGCGATCTCGCGGTTGATGGCTTCGTGGTAGGGGGTGTGCAAGGTTTCGATCCGGCACGCCGCCTGTTCGTCGCTGAGGCCCTGGTTGGCGGGAACCGTGACGCCGTCGCTGACGGCGGGAATGCAACCGGGATCGCCCGGTTGGCGGTTGAGGTCGATGACCAACCGTGAATAGGTGGCCATGACCGCCCGCGCGTCCAATCGATCGGCGAGACGGCGCGTGATCATGTCCGCGCCGATGTCATAAGCGATGTGTTTGTCGAAGTGTTCCGCCGCCAGTCCCAGGTCCCTCAGCGCGCGCGGTACGCGGCGGCTGGCGTGATCGCTGACGATGACGAAGGGGGCGCGACCGCTCGGATTGTAAACCTCAAACGGGTTCGGCTCATCCTCGCCGAGAAGGGGGAGATCGCATTGTTGTGGGAAAGTGTTGGCGACGGTGCTCATATTTGGATTATAGAGGATTTATGCATGTGTGGGGACAGGGGAAAAGCGCTTGGATGCAGAAAGTATATCACGGGACAAGGCTGGCGTGGAACGACTGGCGTTCGTGCTGCTGATTGTCGGCGCGGCGGCGATTGCGTTCGCCCCGATTTTTGTGCGCTTGTCCGAGGTCGGCCCCGTCGCGACGGCCTTTCATCGCATGGCCTTGGCCGTGCCTGCGCTGTGGTTGTGGTTGCGTTGGGGCGGTGCCAAGGGGGGCGAAACGCGATTGGCACGGCGTGAATATGTGCGCTTGGCGCTCGCGGGCTTCTTTTTCGCGGGCGATATGTCGTTGTGGCATTTCTCCATCCATTACACCACGATCGCCAACTCGACCTTGCTGGCCAATCTGGCGCCGATATTCGTCACTTTGTTCGGTTATGTGCTGTTCAAAGATCGTTTTACGGGCCTGTTTCTGGCGGGGATGGGGCTGGCCATCGTGGGAGCGGCAACGCTCATGGGCGACAGCCTTCAGATGTCACGCCAGAGCTTCATCGGAGACATCTTGGGCTTGGCGACGGCGGTCTTTTATGCCAGTTACATCCTGTCGGTCGGGCGCTTGCGGGCACGTCTCGCCACGCGGGTGATCATGTTCTGGAGCACCTTGTTCTGCGCCTTGTTTCTTCTGCCGTTGGCCTGGATATCGGGTGAGGCCCTGATGCCGCAAACGGCCTACGGTTGGTGGGTGCTGATCGGCTTGGCCTTGATCGCTCAAGTGTTCGGCCAAGGATTGATCGCCTACGCCTTGGCGCATTTGCCTGCGGCCTTTTCCGCGGTCAGCTTGATGTTCCAGCCGGTTATTGCAACCCTGGCGGCGTGGGTTCTGTTTGGCGAGGCGCTGGGGCCTTTGCAAGGCGTCGGTGCGCTGGTGGTTCTGGTGGGGGTGGTGTTGGCGCGCCTTGGCGGTCGAAAAGTAAGCAAGGAAAAGGCGTGCGCGTGATGCTCAGAGCATCGGGCCTTGGGCGACGTCCATGTCGGGCAGTTCCACCAGTCCGTCGTCGAGCACTTCGTCCGCATCCCGGTCGCCACTTTTCGCCAACTGAAGGCTGGCGCGCTTGAAGGCTTCGTCATCATCGGCCGGTGTAATGGACTTTGCGATCACTTCTGCGTTCGGGCTTCCCAGGCGGCGATCAACGGCATCCAATTCCGCGATCTGGGCGTTCGCGGTGCAGATGGCTTCACCGTTGAGGGCGCGGACCATGGCGCAGTCCTTGTCGGCCATGGCCGATAAAGCATGATCGGTGACGGATTTCCCGGTGGCGACGTAACTGATGCCATCAAGCGCAAAGGACGCCGCTTGAAGGGCGGGCGGCATGGCGACGATGCACCCCGACAGGCCGTTCGCGGCAACCACAACGGCGGCAATTTTTAGGGAGGAGGATACATGTTTGCGGGGAATGTATTTCATAATGTATCTCCATGCATTAATTTAAATTTACCGCAGTAAATATGAGGTAAATTTGCCTATAATTATGTATTGCATGAATTGATATTATTTAATGTGATGAATTGCACAGTTGATAAATATCATATACTTGAATATTTTATAAAATTTTATGTAATGACTTTAGGGGAGCGAATTCATTTTTAGTCTCTACGGATAACGGTTGGCGCGACATTTTCATCCCGCAGATGCCATAAAAAAACGCACGCCCAAAGAGGCGTGCGTTTTCGATGGCAAGTACAGGCTGGATACGGAGAAAATGAGACGATCCGCCCGATGGCGCGATTTCTACTGGGCGGAAGGTTGCGCGGGGGCCGGAGCCGTCTGCATGGGTGCGCGCGGTTGTGCATACGGTGCGGGGCGGCCGTATGGCGCATAGCCATAAGGCGCGTAGCCGTACGGCGCGTAGCCATTATAGCCAGTGTAGCCAGTGTAGCCGTTATAACCGTTGTAGGCGTTCCCATACGTCCGGGTGTTGGCGCGTGTGGCGAAGTTCATATTGAAATCCGCGTCGCCATTGCCCTGACCATAGCCGTTGCCATAGCCGTTGCCGTAACCGCCGCCATGGTTGTAACCACCATAGCCTGGGTTGCTGTAGGGACCGTACGGCGGCAGAGGCGCACCGAGCTGAGCGGTGCCCTGCGTTGCGTCTTGTGCCTGGACGGGGGCTTCATCTGCACCTGGGACGGGCGCGTTCATCGGCGGCGCGTTGAAAGGATGGCCGAACGGCGCATGGTGCATCGGCATGTTGCCATAGGGGGCCATGCCGCCTTGGCCCATACCTTGGCCCATACCTTGGGGAGGCATGCTGGCCATCATCCCAGGCGTCATGCCAGTGGGCATACTACCGGTGGGCATTTCATTCGGGGTCCCGACATCGTTGGGCGCCGTTTGCGCGGAAGCCACGGTTGTCGTTGGCACAGCAACGGCGTCGGCGGATGATGACGCGTCGTCCTCGGTGGATACGGGAGCCTCGGTCGTCAGCGCCGCGGTGGTGGCGGTGGTGCTGGTGTCGGTCGAAAGGCCAAGATAATTCTGCACGACGGGCTGTTGGGCGAAGCCGTAGGCGGCCAAAACCAAAAGCACGCCCGCGGCGATATAGCCGGGTTCCTTGAAGATGCTTGGGGTGTTGGCGTTTGCGGGTTTCGTCTTTGCCTTGTCGCTGGCGGAATCGCTGGCGGATTGTTTGGCGGCGGCCTTCGCTTCGGTTTTTTGAGCGGGCTGCTTCGTTTCAGCCTTTTTTGCGGGTGCTTTGGCCTTGGCTTCGGCTTTCACCTCAGTTTTGGCTTTGGTTTCGACTTTCGCGGTTTCAGTGGGTGTGGATTTGTTTTCGGTCTTGTCAGACGTCATATCGATAACCTCCGGTTTTTGTGGCGCGTCGGCGGACACATCGGTGGGCGCGTCGGGCACGTCTTGGTCGCCGGCCAACACTTTGGCTGCGGCAATGGTGCTCTGGGCGCGCTCGGTCCCGAATCCCGATACCGTGCTGAGGTTTTCAGGGCTGGCGTCGGCAATATCGTCGATGCTGGTGTATCCGGCCTCCATGAGGCGTTCGGCGGCGGCTTTTCCAACGCCTTTGATGTCAGTCAGGGTGGGTTTTTCCATCGGTGCTTCGCCAATTCTTCCAAATTAAACACAGCAAATGCCGATCATTACATCGGCTCGCACAATTCGTTTTGCAGATATAGCAGATTAAGGTGACGTTTGCACCGGGCTGCATGAACAGCCCGGTGCAGTGTTGTCAGCTTATTTGCTTGCGCCGGGCACCGGGGCTTGAGCCGGGGCCGGTGCGTAAGCCTGAGGGCCGTAGGGACCGTAAGGCGGGTACGGAGCGTATCCCGGTGCAGGGGCGTAGGGCTGCGTCGGCGCTGCAAACTGAGGTTGCTGGGGAGCTGTCGGTGCTGTGGCTTGACCTTGTTGGGGCGCGCCGTAAGCTTGCGGCGCATAGCCATAAGGCGCGTAGCCGTAAGGAGCATAACCGCCGTTATAACCGTTATAACCGTTGTAAGCGTTGCTGCCATTCCAGCCATTGTTGCCGTTCCAGCCATTGCTGCCGTTGCCTTTGCCGGACATGGAGAAGCCAAACGACCCGTCGCCGCTACCACTGCCGTTGCCATTGCCGTAGCCGTTTCCGTTTCCGTTGTTGTAGCCGTTGCCCCAGCCGTTTCCGTTGCCGTTGTTCCAACCCCAGAACGCCTGAGCGGAGGTGGCGGACAAGGCGGCGATGCCAATGATGCCGGCGAACGCGATGGTCTTGATGGTTTTCATGACGTGATCCTCAATGATTGCACAATTAATCCCTCTTGGCGATCCGACATCGGATTGCCAAGTTTGCATTCTTTAGTTTTGGGGGCGTTGTTTTTATGGGGCTCTTTGCGGCCGGGCACTTATTAGCTGTTTCTTATTTAAGTTATATCTAATACACGCGTCAACATAAAATTAACCATGCATTGCAACCAATTCGATTATAAGTCAAGAAGCCAAAGCTCAAGTGACTGGAAGTGGGCGATGAATCGCTCTCATAAAAATTTGAAACAATTGTAAAAATAAACGGCGTGTCTTCAATCCGTGTGCGGAACGGGGCGGTGCGACGCATCGACGATGTTCACGCCATGCTGTGCGCAAACCTGACCAAGTTTGTCCGAGGCCATCTGATCGGTGAAGAAGGTTGTGATCTGAGAGATGTGGGCGATGCGCACCGGGGCGATGCGTTCCAGCTTCATCTTGTCGGCGACCAGATACGTGTGGCGGGCGTTTTTGATGATGGCTTGGGCCACCCGCACTTCGCGGTAGTCGTAATCCAGCAGGGCACCATCTTCATCGATGGCGGATGCGCCGACCACGGCGTAATCGACCTTGAACTGGTTGACGAAATCGGCGGTGACTTCACCGATCACACCGCCATCGGTACGCCGCAGCACGCCGCCGGCGATGATCACTTCGCACGATGAATTTTGGATCAAAATGTTCGCAACGTTGAGATTGTTGGTGATCACCAGCAAGTCGCGGTGGTTGGTCAGGGCCCGGGCGACGGCTTCCGTGGTGGTGCCGATGTTGATGAACAGGGATGCGTTGTTGGGAATTTCCGCCGCGCACAACTCGCCGATCAATTGCTTCTCGTCCGTCGCGATGCCTCGGCGTTGCTCATATCCCACGTTCGCCACACCCGACGACAGCACGGCGCCACCATGAACCCGCGACAAGGCCCTGGCGTCGCACAGCTCGTTCAAGTCTTTGCGAATGGTTTGCGGTGTGACCTCAAACCGCGCCACCAGCTCGTCCACCGTGACGCGGCTTTGCTCGCGCGCGATTTCAAGGATTTCCTGTTGGCGAAGAGAAAGCGACATGGGCTCCAATCCAATCGTAAAACGAATTTAATTGAAAGAATACGCGTGTAGGCGAAACAAAATCAAGCCAGTTGGCGACCTCGCCCATGGGGGGACTGAATTCAGTCGTGAGTTCATATTTAAATTTAAAAATATCAATACATTATAAGGATTATAAGAAAGATGTCCGGTGCACGCTGGAGGGTTCTGAGGCATTTTGGCGCATCATGATGGATGGACAAGCGAATAAAAACGAAAGTTAATATTGACAAATCGAAGATAAAGCGAAACGATGCTCCGGGTTTTTGAACGGTGCCACGTCCAATTGACGAAGAAGCACTGAAAAGCGAAGCAAACATAAATGGGGCGGATTAATGTCCGAAGAGCAGGTCTACGATCTGGCCGTCATCGGTGGCGGCGTGAACGGCTGCGGCATTGCGCGCGATGGCGCGGGGCGCGGCTTGGACGTGGTGTTGTGCGAGCAGGGCGATCTGGCGCAGGGGACGTCCTCGGCCAGCACCAAGCTCATCCACGGCGGTCTGCGTTATCTTGAACACTATGAATTCAGTTTGGTGCGCAAAGCGTTGATCGAGCGTGAAGTGCTGTTGCGTGCCGCGCCGCACATCATTCATCCACTGCGCTTCGTTTTGCCTCATCACAAGGCGCTTCGTCCGGCGTGGCTGCTGCGTCTGGGGTTGTTTCTCTATGACCATCTGGGCGGGCGCAAAATTTTGCCGGGGACTGAGGTCTTGGATTTGACCGAAGGCGAGATCGGCGCGCCGCTGCTCAACGTCTTTCGCAAGGGCTTTGAATATTCCGACTGCTGGGTCGACGATGCCCGCTTGGTGGTTCTGAACGCCATGGACGCCCACGCGCACGGGGCTGATATTTTGGTGCGCACCAAATGCGTTTCGGCCAAGCGTGACGGCAAACTGTGGCGTGTCGTTCTTGAAGATGTCGACAGTGCTCAACGCCGTGAGATTCAGGCGAAGGCACTGGTGAACGCCGCCGGGCCGTGGGTCGAGCAGGTGGTCGAAAGCATGACCGGCCCGCGTGAACGCAAACAGATCCGTTTGGTGCGCGGAAGCCATATTGTGGTGCCGCGTCTGTTCGATCACGACCGCGCCTATATCTTTCAAAATGAAGACGGGCGCATCTTCTTCGCCATTCCCTACGAAGACGCGTTTACATTGATCGGCACCACGGATGAGGACCACCAGGGCGGACTCGACGACGTCGCCATCACCGATGAGGAAGTCCGTTATCTGTGCGAGGCGGCAAAGCATTATTTTCAGAACCCGCCCAAGGTCGAAGATGTGGTGTGGAGCTACTCCGGGGTGCGCCCGCTTTACGACGATGGCGCAACTGCGGCGCAAGAAGCGACCCGTGATTATGTGCTCAAGGTCGATACCGGCGCGGCGGGCGATCAAGCGCCGCTGTTGAATATCTTTGGCGGAAAAATCACCACCTATCGAAAACTGGCGCAGAGCGCTTTGGCGAAACTTGCGGATTACCTTCCAAAGACCGGAAACGGATGGACGGATAACACCCCCATGCCGGGGGGCGACTTTCCGGTCGGCGGCGTGGACGATTTGTCATTAAAAATTCAACAACGCTATCCGTTTATTGACGCACAGTGGGGATTTCGCTTGGCTGGAGCATACGGTACGCGCGCCTGGGGCGTGTTGGGCGATGCGCAAAGCCTCGATGATTTGGGCGAGGCGTTCGGCGCCACCCTTACTGAGGCGGAGGTCGTTTATCTGATCAAGCACGAATGGGCGCGCACGGCGGACGATATTTTATGGCGGCGCACCAAGTTGGGTTTGCACATGAACGCCGACGAAAAAGCACGGCTGGACGAATGGGTGCGCGCGTATCGCACGCAAAACCAAAACGCCGCCGAATAGGGAGACGTAAATGACTTTGGCGTTGGAAGACGTGACCTTGGTTGCGGGGCGGGATGTGCACATCCACCCGACTTCGTTGAGCCTTGAGCCGGGCACTTTGAACGTTTTGCTCGGCCCAACGCTGGCGGGCAAGACCTCCTTGATGCGTCTTATGGCGGGCCTCGACCGGCCGACCGCGGGGCGGGTTTTGTGGCAGGGTGAAGATGTGACCGGCATCCCAGTGCAAAAGCGCAACATCGCCATGGTTTATCAGCAGTTCATCAACTACCCGGCCATGACGGTGTACGACAACATCGCCTCACCGCTGCGTTTGGAAGGTATGAGCAAAGCCGAATTGGACCGCAAGGTTCAGGCCACGGCGGAGCTGATGAAGCTGACGCCGATGCTCGATCGCAGGCCGCTGGAATTGTCCGGCGGTCAGCAGCAGCGCACCGCGCTGGCGCGTGCCCTGGTCAAGGGCGCAGGGCTGGTGTTGCTGGACGAGCCGTTGGCCAATCTGGATTACAAATTGCGCGAAGAGTTGCGTTCCGAAATTCCCCGGTTTTTTTCTCAATCGGGCGCTATTTTCGTTTACGCCACCACCGATCCGTCCGAAGCCCTGTTGTTAGGTGGCAAAACGGCGACCTTGTCCGAAGGCGTCGTGACCCAATTCGACAACACCTTGGACGTCTATCGCCGCCCCATGACGGCAGCCACGGCGCGGGTGTTTTCCGATCCGCCGATGAACTTCGTCTCGGTCGCCAAAGCGGGCGGCAAGCTTTTGTTCGGCGAAGGTCAAAGCGCGTCCGCGCATGGCATGATGGCGACGCTTAAGGACGGCCGATATTTAGCAGGCTTTCGCCCTAACCATTTGCGTCTTGAAGACGGTGGAGGCGAAAGCGATTTTCTCAGCTTCGCCGTCGAGGTGACGGTTTCGGAAATCACCGGCTCTGAAAGTTTCGTCCATGTGATCCACGGTGAGGACCGCTGGGTGTCGCTGGTTCACGGCGTGCATGAGCCCGATATCGGCTCCACCATCAAAGTCCATGTCAGCCCGGAACATCTGTACGTTTTCGATGAACACGAACAACTCGTCGCCGCGCCCGAATTCGCGGCGGCCGCATGAAGGGGGAAAGGAACCATGGCTGAAATTCATCTGAAAAACCTGGCGCATAGCTACCTATCCCGCCCTTCGGGCCCCAAAGATTACGCGCTGAAAAAAATCGACCATGTGTGGGAAGACGGCAAGGCATATGCCCTTCTAGGGCCGTCTGGGTGCGGAAAATCGACGTTGTTGAACATCATTTCCGGCCTGTTGACGCCCAGCGAAGGTCAGGTCTTGTTCGATGGCGAGGACGTGAGCCGATTGCCGACGGAGCAACGTTCCATCGCCCAGGTGTTCCAGTTTCCGGTGGTCTACGACACCATGAGCGTCTACGACAATCTGGCCTTTCCCTTGCGCAATCGCGGCCACGACGAACAGACCGTCAAAACCCGCGTCAACGACATCGCGGAAATGCTGGAGCTGACCGCCGAGTTGCACCAAAAGGCGCGCGGCTTGACGGCGGACGCCAAGCAGAAAATATCCCTCGGGCGCGGCCTGGTGCGCCACCGGGTGGCGGCGATTTTGTTCGACGAGCCGCTCACCGTGATCGATCCGCATTTGAAGTGGATGCTGCGCATGCAATTGAAGGCGCTGCACAAAAAGCTCAACCGCACGATGATCTACGTTACCCACGACCAGACGGAGGCCCTGACCTTCGCCGACCAAGTGGTGGTGATGTATGACGGCGACGTGGTGCAGATGGGCACGCCGCAAGACTTGTTCGAGCGCCCTCAGCACACCTTCGTCGGATACTTCATCGGCAGCCCCGGCATGAACGTGCTGCCCGCGCACGTGGATGGAGACGAAGCCTACGTCGAAGGCTGCACCATCCCCTTAGGTCAAGGCTATCGCGGCTTGAGCGGCAGCAACGTCGAGATCGGCGTGCGCCCTGAATTCGCCCGCCTGACCAATGGCCGGGAAGGACTGCCTGTCACCGTCAAGCGGGTCGAGGACATCGGGCGCATGAAGATCGTTCGCGCCGACTTTTTCGGCCGCGAAGTCAACGTCACGGTCCCCGACGGCGTGCCCATCAGCCCGGATGCCAACCGGATCGTGTTCGACCCGGCGCGCGTCAACATCTATGCCGACAGCTGGATCGTAAACGGGGAGGCCGCATGATGGACAAACCCTTCAACAACAAAGCCTGGCTGATGGTTCTCCCGGTGGTTCTGCTGGTGGCGTTCAGCGCCGTCATCCCGTTGATGACGGTGGTCAACTATTCGGTCCAAGACACGTTCGGCAACAACCAGTTTTTTTGGGCTGGCTTGGAATGGTATGCCGAGCTGATCAGTTCGGCGCGCTTTCAAGACGCCTTGGTGCGCCAGTTCGTCTTCACCGCAATCATTTTGTCGATCGAGATTCCCTTAGGCATTTTTATCGCCCTGCACATGCCCAAGCGCGGCATTGGCGCATCCATCAGTTTGGTGTTGATGGCGTTGCCGTTGCTGATCCCCTGGAATGTTGTGGGCACCATTTGGCAGATTTTCGGACGCGTCGACATCGGTCTGTTGGGCGCGACGATGGACGCCATCGGGGTCGATTACAACTACACGCAAAATATCTTCGATGCCTGGCTCACCATCATCGTGATGGATGTATGGCACTGGACGTCTTTGGTGGCGTTGTTGTGCTACGCGGGGCTTCAGTCCATTCCCGACGCCTATTTTCAGGCGGCGAAAATCGACGGCGCCAGCCGCTGGGCGGTGTTTCGCTATATCGAGCTGCCGAAAATGCACAGGGTGCTGCTGATCGCATTCCTGCTGCGCTTCATGGACAGCTTCATGATCTATACCGAACCGTTCGTCGTCACCGGCGGCGGACCGGGCAATTCGACCACGCTGCTGTCCTTGGACTTGGTGAAGATGGCCATCGGTCAGTTCGACCTGGGCCCCGCGGCGGCATTTTCGATCATCTACTTCCTGATCATCTTGCTGCTGTCGTGGGTGTTCTACACGGCGATGACCAACTACGACAAAGGGGAGGCAAAGTGATGCCCGCGACTGCGACGACGGCCTCGCCCGCCCTGAAAAAATCACGTGCGATATCGATCAACACCAGCGCCGCGGTGATGGCGAGCTATTTGGTGTTTTTGCTGCTGCCGATTTATTGGCTTTTGAACATGAGCTTGAAAAACAACGAAGAGATTTTATCGACCTTTTCGTTGTGGCCGCAGAACCTGACGTTCGCCAATTACATCACCATCTTCACCGATGCGTCTTGGTATTCGGGCTATATCAACTCGATCACCTACGTGGGCATGAACACGGTGCTGTCGGTATCGGTGGCGTTGCCCGCCGCGTACGCGTTTTCGCGCTACCGGTTTTTGGGCGACAAGCACTTGTTCTTCTGGTTGCTGACCAATCGCATGGCGCCGCCGGCGGTGTTCGCGTTGCCGTTTTTCCAGCTTTACAGCTCGGTCGGCTTGTTCGACACGCACATCGCCGTGGCGTTGGCGCACACCTTGTTCAACGTACCGTTGGCGGTATGGATCTTGGAAGGCTTCATGTCCGGCGTGCCCAAGGAAATCGACGAAACCGCCTACATCGACGGTTACAGCTTTCCGAAATTTTTCGGCAAAATTTTCATGCCCCTAATCGCTTCCGGCGTCGGCGTCGCGGCATTTTTCTGCTTCATGTTTTCGTGGGTGGAATTGCTGCTGGCGCGGACCTTGACGTCGGTGGCGGCAAAGCCGATCGCGGCGACCATGACGCGGACGGTTTCCGCGTCCGGCGTGGACTGGGGCGTGTTGGCGGCGGCCGGCATTTTGACCATCATTCCCGGTGCGCTGGTGATCTGGTTCGTGCGCAATCACATCGCCAAGGGCTTTGCCCTTGGACGCGTTTGAGGGAGGGACGAAGCCATGGATCTCAATCTCAACTGGATGGCCTGGACGTGGCAAACGGCCTCCTTTTTCGGCGTCATCTTCGTGATGCTGATGGGCATGATCGTGTGGTCCATCGCCGCGCCGCAGGCCCCGCGTATGGGCGTCTTGCGCATCGAAACGACGCCGGGCGACCGGTTTTTTATCTCACTTCTCGGCAGTGCGTTCATTTGCTTAGGGTGGCTCGCCATCTTCGGCGCGCCGCTGTGGGGAGGTTTGATCGTGTGCCTTGTTTGGTTCGGCGCGGTTTTTCGCTGGGTCTGACAAGGTCAAGGTGGAATGACGGGGGGAGGGTATCCCGGTGTTCCGAATAAATTAAATGCATCGTTAACAGCGGAGGTCAGTTCAAATGAAGACCAAACTTACGATGGGGGTGGCGATTGCGGCCCTCATGACCGGAATGGCGGCGACGCCCGCCTTTGCCGGAATGGATGAGGCCAAGAAATGGGTCGAGTCCGAATTCCAGCCCTCGACCTTGTCCAAAGCGGACCAGATCAAGGAAATGGATTGGTTTGTGAAAGCGGCTCAGCCCTTCAAGGGGATGGAAATCAACGTCGTTTCCGAAACCATCACCACCCATGAATATGAATCCAAGACCTTGGCCAAGGCGTTTTATGAAATCACCGGCATCAAGGTCAATCACGACTTGATCGGCGAAGGCGATGTGGTTGAAAAACTGCAAACCCAAATGCAGTCGGGTAAAAATATTTATGACGCTTACATCAACGATTCCGACCTGATCGGCACGCACTGGCGTTACCAGCAGGTGCGCAATCTGACCGATTGGATGGCTGGCGAAGGTAAATCGGTCACCGACCCGATGCTGGACGTGAACGATTTCATCGGCAAGTCGTTCACCACCGGCCCCGATGGTAAACTGTATCAACTGCCTGATCAGCAGTTCGCAAACCTCTATTGGTTCCGCTACGATTGGTTTTCCGACCCGAAAATCAAAGCGCAATTCAAAGCTAAATACGGCTACGACTTAGGCGTGCCGGTCAACTGGTCGGCCTACGAAGACATTGCCGATTTTTTCACCAACGATGTGAAGAAAATCAATGGCGAGCGCATCTACGGCCATATGGATTACGGCAAGAAAGATCCGTCCCTGGGCTGGCGTTTCACCGATGCGTGGCTGTCCATGGCGGGTGCGGGCGACAAGGGTGAGCCCAACGGTCTTCCGGTTGACGAATGGGGTATCCGCGTCGACGACCACAGCCGTCCTGTCGGCTCGTCCGTTTCACGCGGCGGGGCGACGAACGGTCCGGCTGCGGTCTATTCCGTCGCCAAGTACGTCGATTGGCTGAAGAAGTATGCTCCGCCCGCGGCGGCAGGCATGGTCTTCGGCGAAGCCGGTCCGGTTCCGGCCCAAGGTGCGATTGCCCAGCAAATGTTTTGGTACACGGCCTTTACCGCCGATATGGTCAAACCCGGCTTGCCGGTGGTGAACGGTGACGGCACGCCGAAATGGCGCATGGCGCCGTCGCCGCATGGTGCGTACTGGGAAAAAGGCCAAAAGTTGGGTTATCAGGATGCCGGTTCGTGGACATTGATGAAATCCACCCCGGTGGATCGGGCCAAGGCCGCGTGGCTGTACGCCCAGTTCGTGGTGTCCAAGACCGTATCGTTGAAAAAGTCCCATGTCGGGCTGACCTTTATCCGTGAGTCCGACATCAACGATCAGAGCTTCACCGATCGTGCGCCGATGTTGGGCGGTTTGGTCGAGTTTTATCGTTCCCCTGCGCGCGTCCAGTGGTCGCCGACCGGCACCAACGTGCCTGATTATCCTAAGCTGGCGCAACTTTGGTGGCAGAACATCGGCGATGCGTCTTCGGGACAGAAAACCCCGCAGCAAGCCATGGACGCCTTGGCCGCCGCTCAAGACAAGGTCCTGGCGCGTCTGGAACGCGCTGGGGTGCAGGGCGACATCGGTCCCAAGCTGAACAAGAAACGCGACCCCAGCTACTGGCTGAACCGGCCCGGATCACCGAAGGCGAAGCTGGCCAACGAAAAGCCAAAGCCGATGACCATCGATTACGATGAACTGATCAAGTCCTGGAACAACTAGGGCGACATCATGAAATAGCGCCGGGGGCTTCGGCCTCCGGCATTTTCATTTTTTTATGCTATAAATTTATGGATCAACCATTATCGGGGCCAAGGCCATGACCGGATATGTGATCGCGATCGATCAAGGAACCACCTCGACGCGCAGCGTGGTTTTTGATGACGCCATGCACATTGTCGGCGTTGGTCAGCAAGAATTCACTCAACACTTCCCCCGTTCCGGCTGGGTCGAACACAATGCCGAGGAAATCTGGTCGAGCGTGGTCGAGACGTGCCGCACCGCCATTTCCACCGCTGGGATTGAGGCTGGCGACGTCGCCGCCATCGGCATCACCAACCAGCGAGAAACGGTCGTCGTGTGGGACCGCGAGAGCGGCAAACCCATCTACAACGCGATCGTCTGGCAAGACCGCCGCACGGCGGACGCCTGCGCGCTTTTAAAAGAGGAAGGCCACGAGGCCCTGGTGAGCGCCCGCACCGGCTTGCTGCTCGATCCTTATTTTTCCAGCAGTAAACTACAGTGGATACTCAACACGGTCGAAGGCGCGCGCGCCAAGGCGGAAAGCGGAAAGCTGGTAGCGGGCACCATCGACACATGGTTGATTTGGAACCTGACCGGGGGCCGGGTTCACGCCACCGACGCCACCAACGCGGCGCGCACCATGGTGTACGATATCCATAAAGGGTGCTGGGATGACGACTTGCTGGACCTTTTCGACATTCCCAGCGTGCTCTTGCCTGAGGTCAAGAACAGCGCCGACGATTTCGGGTGTGTGCAAAAAGATGTGTTCGGCGCAGCCATCGCCATACGCGGCGTGGCAGGCGACCAACAGGCCGCGACGGTCGGCCAAGCGTGCTTTGCGCCGGGGATGATGAAATCGACTTACGGCACCGGATGTTTCGCCGTGCTCAACACCGGCGATATCGCGGTGCGGTCCGCCAACCGTTTGCTCACCACCATTGCCTATCAACTGGACGGAAAGCCCACTTATGCTTTGGAGGGATCGATCTTCATAGCGGGTGCGGCGGTACAATGGCTGCGCGACGGCTTGCAGATCATCGGTGCGGCGGCCGAGACTCAAGCGCTTGCGGAAGCGGCCGACCCGCATCAAGACATTTATCTGGTGCCGGCGTTTGTCGGTTTCGGCGCGCCGCATTGGGACCCGCATGCGCGCGGTGCAATTTACGGCATCACACGCTCCACCGGCCCGGCGGAATTGGCGCGCGCCGCGCTGGAAAGCGTCGGCTATCAGACCCGCGATCTGGTCGAGGCGATGAAGGGCGATTGGCGCGCCGACGATCCAAACGCTACCATTTTGCGTGTCGATGGCGGCATGACCGCATCCGATTGGGCGATGCAGTTCTTGTCCGACATCCTCGGCGCGCCTGTGGACCGGCCGAAGGTTTTAGAAACCACGGCGGTGGGTGCGGCCTACCTTGCCGGGCTTCAGGCGGGTTTTTTCCCGGGCCCCGATGCCTTCGCTCAAGCCTGGGCGTTGGAACGGCGTTTCACCCCCCTGATGGACCAAGACGTCAGCACCGCGAAGTACGGTGGATGGGTGGACGCCGTGCAGCGGACGTTAACGTAAAACGCATCTGCTTTTTTAAGTGACCTCTGCGAGCGTATGTATGGTGTTCATTGTGCTTCTCCTTGGAGGATCTCCGATCCTTTCCCATTGGTTCCTTGAAAAAATAAAAATCATATGTAAATAATAATGCCAAAGAAAACGCGCGGTGCGTTTTATCAAAGTGGATCAAAAGTAAATGTAAGTTAATTAAAGTATCTCAAAGAAAATAATTCTCGGTCTGTTGTTCGGACGGTTATTATTAATTATGTATACTTTAATTACTTGTTAGGAGTTTAGATACCGTGTTTTATGCTGTTAGATATATTGGTTTATTATTTGTTTTTTCAATTTTATCGATTCTGGCAGCGCCCGTTCAGGCTGCCGACGCTTGCGGCAAGGTCACCATCGCCGACATGAATTGGAGTTCGGCGACCCTGATCGCCAATATCGATCACTTTATTTTGAAAAACGGCTACGGTTGCGATGCTGAGATCGTGCCCGGCGACACCATGCCGACCGGCACCTCCATGATCGAAAAGGGCGAGCCCGACATCGCACCGGAATTGTGGAGCAATTCGCTCAAGGCCGCCATCGATAAGGGCATTGCGGAAAAGCGTTTGCGCGTTGCGGGCAAGTCTCTGACCGATGGCGGGGAAGAAGGCTTCTGGGTTCCGAAATATTTGGTGGACAAGGACCCGAGCCTCGCCACGATCGCCGGTGTGAAGGCCAACGCCAAGATGTTCAAAAACCCCGAAGACCCCAATCGCTCAGCTTTCATGGGGTGCCCTGCGGGTTGGAACTGCCAGATTTCGGCGGGCAACTTGTACAAAGCGTTGAACCTGAAAGCGGCAGGCTTCGATTTGATCGACCCCGGTTCAGGCGCGGGCCTGTCGGGCGCAATTGCCAAAGCTTATGAACGCAAAGAGCCCTGGTTCGGTTACTACTGGGCACCGACGGCGGTGCTGGGTAAATACAAGATGGTCAAGGTCGACTTTGGATCAGGCGTTAGCAAAGAAGAATTCATAAACTGCACCAGCAATGCCGATTGTGAAAACCCCAAGGTCACCATGTATCCGCCATCGACCGTGGAAACGCTGACCACCGAAAGCTTTGCCGCGCGTGCGCCGGAAGCTTTCGCCTATCTGAGCAAACGCGGATTCAAGAACGCCCAGATGAACGACCTTCTGGCCTGGATGGAAGACAATCAGGCCGATGGCGATATCGCCATGGAGCACTTCTTGAAAAACTACGAAAGCACTTGGACGCCTTGGGTTTCCGCCGAAGTCGCAGCCAAGATCAAAAAAGCGCTTGCCAGCCTGTAATCGTCGGTTTGGGCACATAGGCTAAGAGAGTACATTATGGCGGACGCATCCTGGCTAAGCGCCTTTCCGGCGATGGATCGCAGCGACCTACTCGCGATTCGCAAGTCTTTGGACGGGGGCTATCGGGCTTTCTCGCGCACTTACGGCGATGTGATCGAGAGCATCTTCGATCCCTTGCTGCAGTTTCTGGTATGGTTCGAACGGTTGTTGCTGGACACGCCCTGGTGGCTGGTTCTGATCTGCGTGGTCGGCTTGGTGTATCTGGTCAGCCGGTCGTGGAAGCTGACCGTGGGCGTCATGGTCGCCTTCATGCTGATCGGCTATTTCGGCATGTGGGAAAACACCATGCGCACGATGAGCATCATCACCGTGTGTACGTTGCTGTCGATCGCCTTGGGCATTCCCATCGGCATCGTGATGGCGCGCTCTGATCGCACACAGACCATCGTCACGCCGATTCTCGACGTCATGCAAACCATGCCGGCGTTTGTGTATTTGATTCCGGTGGTGATGCTGCTGGGCATCGGCAAGGTGCCCGGCGTGATCGCGGTGGTGATTTACGCCATTGCGCCGGTGATCCGTCTCACCAATCTCGGCATTCGTCTGGTCGATAAAGAAGTTCTTGAAGCCGCCGCGGCCTACGGTGCAACGCCTTCTCAGCGTTTGTGGGGGGTGCAGCTTCCCTTGGCCATGCCCACCATCATGGCGGGCATCAACCAGACCATCATGATGGCGCTGGCGATGGTGGTGATCGCGTCGATGATTGGCGTGAAGGGATTGGGCCAGCCGGTCTTGAAATCGATCACCAATCAGTATTTTACCATGGGCCTGTTCAACGGCCTTGCGATCGTCGCTTTGGCGATCATGTTCGATCGCGTGTCCCAAGCGTATGCGCGGCGCACGCAAAAACACATGAAGGGCGGCAACGATGCCTGAGGAAACGTCCAAACCCCTGATCCAGGTGAACGGCCTCTACAAGGTCTTCGGCAACGATCCGGCTTCGGTGATGGCGGATGTGCGCTCAGGCATGTCGAAGGATGATATCCTTGCCAAAACCGGACATGCGGTCGGCCTGAAGGACATCAATCTGGACATCCACAAAGGCTCTATCTTCGTCATCATGGGACTTTCGGGGTCAGGCAAGTCGACCTTGATCCGCCACTTCAATCGCCTCATCGAACCGACCGAGGGCTCCATCACCGTTGACGGCACGGACGTGATGAGCCTGAACGCCAAAGGGTTGGAGCAGTTTCGCCGACACAAAATGTCGATGGTGTTTCAGCACTTCGGCTTGATGCCCCATCGCACGGTGATCGAGAACGTCGGCTATGGGCTGATGGTGCAAGGCGTCGCGAAAAACGAGCGCGTGCAAAAGGCCAAGGCGTGGTTGGATGCGGTCGGACTGGCGGGCTATGAAGCGCAATACCCGGCGCAATTGTCCGGCGGTCAACAACAGCGCGTCGGATTGGCGCGCGCGCTGTGCACGGACGCGGATATTTTGCTGATGGACGAAGCATTCTCGGCCCTCGACCCGTTGATCCGCAGTGAAATGCAAGACCAACTGATCGCGCTTCAGGAAAAACTGCGCAAAACCATCATCTTCATCACCCACGATCTCGACGAAGCGCTGCGCATCGGCGATTACATCGCGATTTTGAAAGACGGTGAATTGTCCCAGGTTGGCCGACCGGAGGAAATCCTGCTTAAACCGGCCGACGATTATGTCGAGGCTTTCGTGCGCGACGTCAACCGTGCACGGGTGCTGACGGCAGACGTGGTGATGAAGCCGCCCGCCTGCCGATTGACCACCGAGAATTTGAACGAAGCCCTCAAGCAGATGCGCGGTGAAGGTAAGGATTACGGTTACGTATTCGCGGACAGCGACTACAAAGGCATCGTCACCCGCGAACGCATCCAAGACGCCATCGAAGATCCAAGCCCCAACGCGGACTTGTCGGAGCTGGCCGAAGCCATGCCGACGGTGCAGCCCGACGCCTCGCTAGAAGACATTCTGCCCACCTCGCTCGAACACCCCTATCCGCTGCCGGTCGTGGATGGCGACGGCGACTTTCACGGTGTGGTATCGCGCAAATCGATGATTTCAGTGCTCACGGAAAACGGCGAGACCGGCGAAAGCGACGCGGCTTAAGCTTAAGAGCGGCAGCATTGAGAAATAAACATTTTGGTATGTGGGGCTTGCGATAAATTAATGTTGTGTCCCCTTTTCCCCTCCTCCCTTAACATTGTGTCCCCTTTTTCCCATCTTTCTCGCACGGCGGGGCCGATGATGTTTTCCACCTTGGCGATTCCGTCTACACGGTTTTGCAACACGGCGAACAGAGTTGGAACAGACCCCACGGATACTCCACAGGCATTCCCGCATGTTCCGGTTCTGTTTACCTCGTTTTGCGGCCAAGGATAAGGCGATAAAATCGCCGCAATCCTTGATTATATTGGGGAGAAATGGTGCCGCCGGACAGAATTGAACTGTCGGCCTCACCCTTACCAAGGGTGCGCTCTACCCCTGAGCTACGGCGGCACATGCTGAAAGCGCGCGGAACATGCCACAGGGAATAGGGAAAGGCAAGTGCCCTTGACGCAATTTTTCTCACGCCGCATGCTAGGATCACTGCCGCCCGATTTGGAGAGCCGCAATCCATGACCGACGACACGTCTAAAAGTGACAAGACCATTGCGCCTTCGGATGCTCAGGCGGCGCGTCAAAACCGCCTCAACGCGGCGTTGCGCGCCAATCTGCAAAAGCGCAAGCAGCAGAGCCGCTCGCGCGCCAAGGACCCTGAAAAGCCCTCCAAGGCCGAGTGAGCCAGCGGTTCTCTTGCAAGCGCGAGACTTGTAGGGCTTGTGAGGAGCGGGGGCTTGGGTTAAAAGCCGGGCACGGATACCCTAGAATATAGCCAGTTTTGGATCGTATATGGACAAAATCGTAATTCGCGGCGGCAAGCCCCTGACCGGCGTCATCGCCATCGGCGGGGCGAAGAACGCATCGCTGCCTTTGATGGCGGCGAGTCTGTTGAGTGACGATGTGCTGCGCTTGTCCAATTTGCCGCATCTGGCTGACATCTCCACCATGGCGCATTTGATGAGCGAAATGGGCGTGAGCATCTCTATGGAAGGCGATGCGCCGAACGGCGGGCACATGGGCCGGGTGTTCGCCTTGAATTCGTCGGGTTCGATCAAGACCACTGCACCGTATGAATTGGTTAGGCGCATGCGCGCCTCGGTCCTGGTGCTGGGGCCGCTGGTCGCCAAGCACGGCCACGCGCGCGTGTCGTTGCCGGGGGGCTGCGCCATCGGCACGCGGCCTGTTGACTTGCATCTCAAAGGTCTGGAAGCGCTGGGGGCTGAGATCGAGCTGTCGGAAGGCTATGTCGAGGCCAAAGCGCCCAACGGCCTTGTCGGCGGGCACGTTCTGTTTCCCGTGGTCACCGTGGGCGGCACCGAAAACATCTTGATGGCGGCGTGTCTGGCCCGTGGCGAAAGCATCATCGGCAACGCCGCGCGCGAGCCGGAAGTCATCGATTTGGCCAATTGCCTGGTCGCCATGGGGGCGAAAATCGAAGGTATCGGCACCGATACTCTTAAAGTTCAAGGCGTGGAAAGCCTGCACGGTGCGGATTATGCGGTGGTGGTGGACCGCATCGAAATGGGATCGTACGCGGTGGCGGCGGCGGTGACCGGCGGCGACGTGGTGCTGAAGGGCGGGCGCATTGATTTGATCGAAAGTGTGGTCAATGTGCTGCGCACGGCAGGGGTGGACGTGCAGGGGGTTGAAGACGGTCTGCGGGTCAGCCGCAAAAACGGAGCGATCAAGGGCTTCGACGTAATGACCGAGCCCTATCCCGGTTTTCCCACCGATATGCAGGCGCAGATGATGGTGCTGGCGTCGGTGGCCGAGGGGGCGTCGATGATCACCGAAACCATTTTTGAAAACCGTTTCATGCACGTGCCCGAATTGGTGCGCATGGGGGCCGATATCAATGTGCACGGGCGTTCAGCCATCGTGCGCGGGGTGGAAAAACTGTCCGGCGCGCAGGTTATGGCGACGGACCTCAGGGCGTCGAGTTCCTTGGTTTTGGCCGCTTTGGTGGCCGATGGGGAGACCGTGATCAACCGCGTTTACCACCTGGATCGCGGCTATGAACGCCTGGAAGAGAAACTCGCCGCGTGCGGTGCACAAATCGAACGGGTCCGCGAATAAGCATATTCCCGCAAAGGCCCCTGGAAACAAACCCAAAAACCCTTTATACATGCCGCCTTCCCGATAATCGGGGGTGTGGAGATTCGATGTGAGTGCGTCTGCGAAAGACAAGTTGGTTTTGGCACTGCCCAAGGGCCGTATCCTTGAAGAGGTGATGCCGATCGTGCGCGGGGCGGGAATCGAGCCTGAATCCGATTTCTTCGATGCGAAGTCGCGCAAGCTGTCGTTCGCCACCAATCATGACAACATGGAAATCATCCGCGTGCGCAGTTTCGACGTCGCCACCTTCGTCGCCTTTGGCGCGGCGCAGTTGGGGGTCGCGGGTGCGGACGTGTTGATGGAATTCGACAATCCGGAAATTTACGCGCCGCTGGATCTCGGCATCGGTTATTGCCGCATGTCGGTGGCTGAACCGGTGGAACTGGGCCAAGAAGACGACCCCAGCACCTGGTCGCATGTGCGCGTCGCCACCAAATATCCGGAAATCACCAAAAAGCACTTTGCCGCGCGCGGCGTGCAGGCCGAATGCATCAAGCTCAACGGCGCGATGGAACTGGCCCCGGCAATGGGCCTGTGCTCACGCATTGTCGATCTGGTGTCCACCGGCGCGACGCTCAAAGCCAATGGCTTGGTTGAAGTTGAAACCATCGCCGAGATCACGTCGCGTTTGGCGGTCAACCGCACCGCGTGGAAAACCCGTTCGCAAGAAATCGGCGGCTGGATCGAACGATTTGGGGAGGCCATCGATGCCCAAGCGTCTTGATATTGCCGATGCCGATTTTGAAGCCCGGTTCCTGGAGGTCCTGGGTGCCAAGCGCGAAGCCGACGTCGATGTGAACGAAGCGGTGGCCGCGATCTTGAAAGACGTGGCGACGCGCGGCGATGCGGCAGTGGTCGAATACACCAACCGTTTCGACCGTCAAAATCTCACCGCCGCCGATCTGGCCTTTAGCGCCGACGACCTTGATGAGGCGATGGCCAAGATTGAGCCTGACCTGTTGGACGCCCTGAAACTGGCCGCCGAACGGATCGAGGCTTTTCACGAACGCCAATTACCCGATATGGAAGATTTCACCGACGACGACGGTGTGCGTCTCGGCTATCGCTGGACGGCGGTCGAAGCTGCAGGCCTCTATGTGCCGGGAGGCTTGGCGGCATATCCGTCTTCGGTGTTGATGAACGCCATTCCGGCCCACGTGGCGGGGGTGGAACGTTTGGTGATGGTGGTGCCGACACCCGACGGGGTGATCAACCCGTTGGTGTTGGCGGCGGCCAAGATCGCCGGTGTGACCGAAGTTTATCGCATCGGCGGTGCCCAAGCCGTGGGCGCGCTGGCGTACGGCACCGACACCATCAAGGCGGTGGATAAAATCGTCGGTCCCGGCAACGCTTATGTGGCGGCGGCCAAACGCCAAGTGTTCGGCACCGTGGGTATCGACATGATTGCCGGGCCGAGCGAGATTTTGGTGGTCGCGGACGGTGAAAACGATCCCAACTGGATCGCCGCCGATTTGCTCAGCCAAGCCGAACATGACAGCGTCGCGCAATCGATTTTGATCACCGACGACAAAGCCTTTGCAACGCGTGTCGAAGAGGCGGTGGAAAGCCACCTGAAAACCTTGGACCGCGAAGAGATCGCACGCGCAAGTTGGTCCGATTACGGCGTGGTCATCACCGTCGACGACTTGATGAGCCAAGGCGTGGGGTTGGTTGACCGCATTGCACCGGAACATCTTGAGCTGGCGGTCGAGGGTCCCGACACCCTGTCGCACGCCATCCGCAACGCGGGGGCGATCTTCTTAGGCCGCTATACCCCCGAAGCCATCGGCGATTATGTCGCCGGACCCAATCACGTGCTGCCGACCTCGCGCACCGCACGGTTCTCATCTGGGCTGGGCGTGTTGGACTTCATGAAACGCACCACGTTTATCGGCTGCGATGCGGACAGCTTGAACAAAATCGGCCCGGCGGCGGTGAAACTGGCCGACGCCGAAGGTCTGCAGGCGCACGGTCTGTCCGTGTCGATCCGTTTGAACCGGGGCTGAGACAGCCGACGTGAGCCCAGTGGGGGACATTATGTCCGATAAGGCCCGCATCACGGAGATCTATCTCGACGAGCAAACGGTGGTCAACCGTAGCCCGCAGGTCGAGCACGAGCGCAAGGTCGCGATTTACGACCTTCTCGAAAACAATCACTTCAGCTTGATCGGCGGCCCTGAAGGCCCTTACATCTTGCGTTTGTCGATCGAGGAGAACCGACTGGCCTTTGACGTGCGCAACGCCGATGACGTCCCGATCAAACGCTTCATGCTGGCATTGTCGCCGTTTCGATCCATCGTGCGCGAATACCTGATGGTCTGCGACAGCTATTTTAAAGCCATCAAGACCTCCAGCCCGTCGCAAATCGAAGCCATCGACATGGGGCGGCGCGGCCTGCACAACGATGGTTCGGAAATTCTCGAACAACGTCTCAAGGAAAAAGCCGACCTGGACCACAACACCGCGCGCCGCTTGTTTACATTGGTGTGCGTTTTGCACATTCGAGCGTGAGGGGAGAAACACGAATGTCTCTTCCCGGCGCGGTTCTTTTTGCATGCACGATGAATTCCATTCGCTCGCCCATGGCGGCGGCAATTTTGAGCCATTTTCATGGCCGTGACGTCTATGTCGACTCGGTTGGCGTGCGCACCAAGGACGTGGACGGTTTCGCCGTCGCGGTGATGGATGAGATCGGCATCGACATCTCCGAACATCAAGCCAAGACCTTTGACGATTTGGAAGACAGCTCTTTCGATTTGGTGATTTCACTGTCGCCGGAAGCCCAACACAAGGCCGTGGACCTGACACGCTATATGGCGTGCAAGGTGGAATTTTGGCATACATTCGACCCAAGCATCGTCGAAGGTTCGCGCGAAGAGCGCCTGCAAGCCTACAGACAAGTGCGCGATGAACTGCTGGAGCGGATTAAAGCGGAATTCCCGCTCCCCGGCGCGGCGGGGGTTTGAAAGTGCAAATCAGAGGGGGCAGAAATACAGACGGTCTACATCGTACTTTCGGTTACGCGGGTTTATTCTTGATGTCACGAAGGTTCATGTAAGCAACGGAAGTCAACAAGGCGAAAAACGCGATAAGCAGGCTTCCAGTGATCGCATTAAAAAATAGCAGCGCAAGTTCAACGGACGACCATCCCAAAATTATGCTGGTAAGAAAATACGTTAGAACTATTCTGAGCACAATAATGGCAAGTCCAATTGCTACGATGGCGCATAAAACGCCCAAAATTTTCCACCGACAGCCTTTTGTCAGCGTAAAACTTCGTTTGAAAGCAGCAATGGGATGAATGCGTTCTATTGCGACAACTGGAATGATGACGAAGAACATATCGGCCAAAATGATCAAGAGTGCGCCCACAAGAAAATTTAGAATCCAGTCAATCGCAGATGCTGTGATCATACTAAAGAAAATTGCAAACGGTATAACAATGGATATAACGACCCCTGCAAGAGGGGGGGGCAATATAGAGCGAAGTAATTTGCCAAACGAAACCCGGTGGTCCGTAACGTTTCGGTAAAAATCGTGAGAAATAGCGACAGAGGTCAGAAACGCTAAAACTAAGGAAAGGAAACTCAGCCCGACAGACATTGCCGCCTCTTCCTGTGTGGAGGAATGAGTGTAATCCGTGTATCCAGAAAGACCTGTGGCGTGAAGACCTGCAATGTCCTTGATTAAAAACACCCACTTCAAGATGTAGAAGGGTGACGTGATTAGTAAGGCGAGAAAGGTATATGGCGCAAGGTTTTGAATAAAGGCGACCAAAGTTGTGGCCAGAACTCCACGAACGCATTCAAGGTCATATTGGGAAGTAGGAGGAGAATATTTTCTTGGTGTATTTGACATAATGAGCATCATTCCACGAATGTCATTAGAGTTGATGCTTTAAATCACATGCAATACTCAAGATTGCAATAGGCGCTTCGCAGTGAGGGTTTTCTGAAATAGGAGTAATCATTTACAAGTTTGAGTTCTGTTATCCTAATACCTAATTTATTTCTCGTAGCCTCGATCAAACATACAGGCCTGAAATAATCTGCGCAAAAGCATGAAAAAACTTGACCTTTGGGGCGCAACTGTCCACTTATGAGGCCGCTTTTAGAGCAGCAAATGAGAGATTGATGGCAAAAGAAGAAGTTCTTGAATTTTCTGGGGTCGTGACCGAGCTCCTGCCCAACGCGATGTTTCGCGTCGAATTGGAAAACGGACACGAGATCCTGGCCCATACGGCGGGCAAAATGCGCAAGCACCGCATTCGCGTTCTCGCGGGTGACAAGGTGACGGTCGAAATGACTCCGTACGACCTGACCAAGGGTCGCATCACGTTCCGCTTCAAATAAGGTCATCCACGCGTTTGTGTGGTTCCGACCATAAGGGAAGGGGAACGCCCGCGCCTTGACCGGTCAAATTCCTTTGATTCTGGCTTCCGCCTCGCCCCGGCGCGTTGAGCTTTTGGCGCAGATCGGCATTGCGCCCGACCAGATCCTGCCTGCCCACGTGGACGAAGTGCCGCTGACGGATGAGCGTCCTCTCGACATGGCGCGCCGCTTGGCCGACGCCAAGGCGCGTGAAATTCACAAAAACCATCCAAACGCCTGCGTCATCGGCGCCGACACCGTCGTTGCCGTGGGGCGGCGTATTCTCGGCAAGGCCGAGGACGAGGCTCAGGCGCGCGCTTATTTGCACCTGCTGTCGGGGCGCAGCCACCGGGTGATCGGCGGCATCGCGATCCTGTCCCCAAGTGGGGAGGAAGTCGTTAAAGCCATCACCACCAAGGTTCATTTTAAACGCCTCAGCGCTGAAGAAATTAAGGGGTACATCGCTTCCGACGAGTGGCGCGACAAGGCCGGCGCGTATGCGATCCAAGGCCGCGCGGGCGCGTTCGTGAAATCCATCAACGGATCGTACTCGAATGTGGTGGGTTTGGCGATCCATGAGGTGGCGAATGCGCTCAAAGGGCTTGGCGTTCACCCCGCGGGCTTGATTTAGGGGGCGCAGGCGATGGATACCTTGATTGTGCGTGTGCGACCCGGTGAAACGCGCATCGCACGCGCGGATGCGGATGGACGTCTCAAGGATTTTGCCATCTACCGCGATCAAAGCGTTGGGTTGATCGGCGATGTGCTGTTGGGCCGGGTGAAGAAAGTCATCCCCGCCATGGAGGCCGCGTTCGTCGACATCGGCGCGGACCGCGACGGTTTTTTGGCCCTGCCTGAGGCCCGGCCTCAACAGTACATGGGCGGTGGCGATGCGCCGCGCGATCGCATATCGGACCACGTGCACGAAGGCGAAGCCGTGTTGGTGCAGGTTTTGGCCGCATCGCGCGATGGCAAAGGACCGAAACTCACCCGGCGGGTCAACGTCACCGGAGTGTTTTTGGTGCTGACCCCGAACGATCCCGGCATTCGCGTGTCCAAGCGCATCCGCGACGAAGCGGAACGCAACCGTCTGCGCGCTCTGCTGACGGGATTGCTGGGGGAACGCGAAGGTTGCGTGGTGCGCTCCGGCGCTGAGGGCGCGGGGCAAAGGACCCTGCAAGGCGAGATTAACCTGTTGCGGGCGCGGTGGGCCGATATGCAGACCTATGCCGCGCAGCAAACGCCGCCCGCGCTGGTCAGCGGCGATGTGTCCCCGGCGCTCCAGTTTCTCACCGAAAACGGCCACGGCGGTCTGAATAAAATCGTCGTCGACGACCCGGTGACGGCCGGGCGGCTGGAAGCGGACTTGGAAAAGCGCGACGCCCTGCCTTCGGGCGGCGTGGAGCGCCATCCCGCCAGGGGCGATATCTTCGAATCGCAAGGAATCGCCGATGAGGTGGCGGGGCTGATGAACGCCCAAGTGCGCCTGCCCGGCGGCGGCTCGTTAATCATCGAAGAAACCGCCGCCGTCACCGCCATCGACGTCAACGTCGGCGGAGCTGGCGAAGGCCGGGGTGGGCGCGCGGGCGATGTGGCGCTCGCCACCAACCTGGAAGCCATGAAGGAGGCCGCCCGTCAAATGCGCCTGCGCAATTTGGCGGGCCTGATCGTCATCGATTTTTTGAGCATGTCGGGCAAGGACGCTCCGGGCCGCGTGGTCACGGCGCTGAAAGAGGCTTTGGCGCTTGATTCCACAAGCCCACAGGTTCTGGGCACCACTCGTGGCGGGCTTTTGGAAGTGACCCGCCCGCGCCGCCGCCCGCCGCTGTCCACGCAACTGCTGGCGCCGTGCCCGGTGTGCCGCACGGGCCGCGCCGAAGCGCCGCTGTCGGTGGGCTACCGGGCGCTGGACCGGGTGTTGGCGGAGGTCTGGGCGCAGCCGTCTCTGATTCCCGCGTTGCGCCTTCACCCCGCCGTGGCGCACGCTTTGAAAGAGCAGGGCCAAGCGGCGCTGGATGAAATGGAAACGAAATTAGGGCAGCCCTTGGAATTGGTCCCGGACGACAAGCTCGCCCACGGTCGATTTCGGGTCGAACCCGCCGAGAGGTAGTCGAGATGAGTGATGGCAAAGTGGTCGAATTGAAAATGAGGAAAAAAGGCCCAAAATGCCCAATTTGCACCAAGCCGACCGAAGAAACCTACAAGCCGTTTTGCTCCAAGCGCTGCGCGGATATCGATCTTGGCAAGTGGCTGGGGGAAGGCTACCGCATCCCAACGGACGAGGTTGCGGGCGGCGATGGCTCTTTTGACGAGGATAACGAATAGAGCCCTGAAAAAAGCTGCATTCCAGTGCTGGACAGGGGGCTTGGAATTTCCTATAAACCGGGCCTCACCAACGTTCACGGTGCTCGCACCCGGTGACATATGCCCAGGTAGCTCAGTTGGTAGAGCAGCGGATTGAAAATCCGCGTGTCGGTGGTTCAAATCCGCCCCTGGGCACCATTATTTCAAGGCCTTAGCCGGTGACGGCTGAGGCCTTGTTTCGTTTTAGGTACCGTTTTAGGTACCAAAAGCTGTTAGGGGACACTTGATATTAGAGTAGCCATGCTGCCGATTGCCCATAGAGCGGGACCAGCAACCACGGCAACGCCAGCTACGATCGTTCCCAGTTTCAGAAGCTCCGGATTGGTATTTGATAGACTATTGATTAGCCCAGTTAGGCTTTTGGCCGAATTGGCGAACCATTCCAGAAGTCCACTCTTGGCGCACCTTTCATCATCGTATTGGCCATGCTTTTGGCGCGGCCTTCTACATTCATCAAACTATCGGCGTAATTCTGTAGTGCACCAGACTGAGCCTGAGATATGAGTTCTGTTGCACCCGCTAAAGATATTTTCCCAAATAGGGTGTCTATGGCGCGTAGCTGGTCACCCTGCCCAAGTTTTGAAATTCCGGATGAAAATTCCGCCAGAACTTTTGCCATGGGGATCATATTTCCCTGAGCATCTTGGGTTTTGACCCCAAGATAATCCAGCATCTTACCTGCCTCACCAGCAGGGTTGGCCATGGCTAGCATGATGTTTTTCAGTGCGGTGCCCGCATTGCTGCCCTGGACACCAACATTGCCAAGCATGCCGATGGCTGCTGCTGTATTTTCCAAAGACATTCCATAGGCATTTGCGATTGGCGCGGATTGGCTAAGGGTCTCAGCCATCATTGCTAGATCCACATTTGCGCTAGAAGTTGTGGCTGCCAGGCCATCAGAAACGCGGGATGCACCTTCCGCGCTGATCTTAAATGCACCCATGATGTTTGATGCATAATCTGCAGTGTCCGCAAGATTGGAACCACTGGCTGCTGCCAAATCCAGCAGCGCTGGTGTGCTAGCCAGGATCTGATTTGACTTCCAACCTGCCTGAGCAAGGAAGCCCATTGCGCCAGCGGCCTGACTGGCTGAAAACGCGGTGCTGGAGCCCATTTTTTCTGCCATGTCACGCATGGCCTTGAGGCTGTTGCCAGTTTCCCCTGAGAGGGCTTCGACCTTGTTCATGGACGCTTCAAAATCAACGGCAGTTTTCAGTGTAAGGCCACCAAACGCGGCAATGGGGGCAGACATGTTGGTCGTCATGTCGCGCATTTCTATGATATCGAAAACCGCTCGCAATCCGGGCGCCGCCGGGCGTTTTGTTGATTTCCTTTTATCACGCCAGGGACAAAGCCTCATCGCAGGACCCGCCTCTCTTTATGCTTTACGAACCGATATCCAAGGTGAGGCAACGGCCAAAAAGTTGCAAGAGGCAACGGATGGGCCGTTGATCCCCATCCGTCTGGGACCCGGGCTCCTGGTGTATTTGGACCGAATGAAACGACAAGATTTTTTGACCCGGTGGCAACGCACCATGAGGAAAAAATGAGCAAATGCGGTGTGTCATCGCGGCTGACGTCCAACCCCCGTCAGAGTGTATTCGATGTCTCATCGCTTTGGAAAAAACTGAGGCCGTTTTGCCGTGTTGACAGGGCATTTTCTGGCTTGCAAGCTCCCTCTCAAGAGGACATTCTTGAATGCTATGAAATCTCTCATTGATTGTATTATGTAACGTAGTGGTGAATTCGGTGGAAAACATAATCCAAGCCCGATCAATTGCGGTTCTTTCTTTTTCTATACTGATTTCGGCCTTGAGTTTAGCTGGATGCGATGAGCCGCAAACGCCTGTGAGTGAGCAGGTGCGTTCGATCAAGACCTATACCATTACGGAACCTGTGGGCGGGCGATCTCGACAGTTTTCCGGCAAGGTCAAGGCTGCGGAAACCAGTAATTTGAGTTTTGCCGTGTCAGGGACCGTCGATAGTGTCGCGGTCAAGCTGGGCGAACAGGTTAAGGAAGGGCAGGTTCTTGCCGTCCTTGACCGGGAACCTTTTCGGCTGGACGTGCAGGCTGCGCAAGCCAGTCTGGAAAAAGCCAAGGCGGAGCACCGGGAAAAAAAACAGGAATTCGAGCGAAATAAAGACCTGTTTCAAAAGGGCTGGATGACACGGGTTGCCATGGAACAGGCGCAGACCGCAGTCTCCACGGCCCTGAGCGACGTAAACTACGCCACTTCCAAACTTAATCTTGCCAAACGCAATTTAGACAACGCTACACTGAGAGCACCGTTCGGTGGCGTTGTTGGGGAGCGTGATGTTGAAGCACACACGGATGTAACGGCAGGGCAAAGAATATTTGCCATCAATGTGGACGGCGTCATGGATGTCAGCATCAGCCTTCCCGAGGGGGTTATCGGGGACATTCGCATTGGTATGCCTGCATCGGTTCGTATCAACGCGATCGAGGGCTTGAACATAGCGGGGCGAGTTACGGAAATTGGCGCGGTTGCGGGGGCGGGGAATGTCTTTCCGGTCAGCGTCAGCCTGCTGGATGTTCCGGCTGGCCTGCGTGCGGGGATGACGGCGGAAGTGTCCCTGGTCACGGCCGCAGAGGCCCATACCGAAGGCGTGCTGGTGCCTTTGGCGGCCATCGCACCCGGTGACACGCAATCCAAGGGGTACGTGTACGTTTTCGAGGACGCCACATCAACGGTACGCAAGATGCCGGTGGAGGCTTCGGGTGCACGGGATAACCTGATTGCGGTACGCGGCGTCAATGTCGGCGATGTGGTTGCCGTGGCAGGGGTAACCTTCCTGAGAGATGGCCTCAAGGTCAAGCTTATGTCTGCGGTGGGTCAATAGACGGCGGATTCTTAAAAACCATGATCAATATAACGGACTTTGCTATCCGCAACGCGCGTCTCACCATATTGCTTTTGGTATTGGTGGCCGTGGCTGGTGTGAGTGTGTTTTTGAATTACCCCAGTCGTGAAGACCCTTCGATCGTGATACGCAATGCAAATGTCACCACCCAGTTTCCCGGAATGTCGCCGGAACGGGTCGAGGCGTTGATCACTAAGCCTATCGAAAAGAAGCTCCGTGAAATTCCTGAAATTCTGCACATTACTTCGACCTCAAAAACGGGCGTATCTCTGGTTAAGGTCACGGTGAAGGACGACGTCGCCGATCTGGCCCCGGTATGGCAGGATTTGAGGGATAAGGCCGCGAGCCTTGCAGGGACGCTTCCCAGTGGCACAATCGGTCCCACGGTTAACGATCAGGTCGGATTGACCGCCATCGCCTCCATCGCGTTGTGGGCGGACGGTTTCAGCCTTGCGGAAATGAAAACGACCGCAGACCACATTCAAGATCGCCTAAATGCTCTGGAAGGTGTGCAAAAGATTGAACTCTACGGCGCTCAAGAGGAACGAATTTATCTGGAAATATCTCGCGCCAAAATTTCTCAATATGGAATCAGTCCGCAGGTGATCGCAGATACCCTGCGGCGCCAGAACATCATTCTACCCGGCGGTGTTATCGAAGCGGACGGCCAGAACGTCATCCTTGAGCCTTCGGGAAATTTCACATCGCTTGATGACATAGAAAACGTCCTGTTCGCAATCCCCAATACTGACCAAGTCGCGCGTTTGAAGGATCTGGTCGCCGTCAAGCGGGGATACGTCGATCCCCCCCGATCGCCGGTTTATTTCAACGGTCGGCCCGCAATTGTATTTGGCGTTTCCATCACGGAGGGCGTGAACAGCGTTCACTTCGGTCAAACGCTCAAGCGCCGTATCGGCGAAATTCAACAAAGCCTGCCCTGGGGTTACGTTCTGGAATTTGCGACCTTTCAACCTGATCAAGTTGCTCAAGCCGTGGATGGCGCCGTCGGTAATCTCTATCAGACACTCGGTATCGTGTTGGGGGTCGTCATCGTGTTCCTGGGGCTGCGCACTGGCCTGATCGTCGGGGCGTTCGTGCCCTTTACGATGTTGGCGGGTATTGTCATCATGCGCCTGTTCGATGTTGAATTGCAGCGTGTTTCGATTGCCGCGATGATCATCGCCTTGGGTATGCTTGTCGATAACGGCATCGTCATGGCTGAGGACATTCGCAGCCGTATGGCAGGTGGAATGGAGCGCGTTCAGGCGGCGCTGGCTGCGGGACGTTCTCTGGCCGTGCCTTTGTTGACTTCGTCGTTGACGACGATCCTGTTCTTCGTGCCGATGGCCATGGCGGATGGCGGCGCGGGCGAATACACCCTTTCGCTGGCTCAGGTGGTGGGCATCGTTTTGCTCATGTCCTGGTTTCTGGCCTTGTTTATGACACCGGCACTGTGTGCCTGGTTTATGAAGGTTGATGGCTTAGAGAAGAAAAGCAGGCGTAAACGCTACGATAGCCGCATGTATACGTTCTATCGCCGTATTCTCTTCGCGATCTTGAGACATCGGTTCAAATTCATCGCCTTGATGCTGTTGCTGCTTGTCGGTTCGGGCTATGTCTTCAAATTTATTGGCAAGGAATTTTTCCCAATAGGTGACCGGAGCCAATATTTGATCTATCTGGATTTGCCGTCAGGGGGGTCCGTGGAACAAACGGATGCTTCGGTGCAACGCCTGACATCCTGGCTGTCCGATGCTTCGGTCAACCCTGACGTAATCAGCAATGTAGCTTATGTCGCGGGTGGTGGGCCGCGTTTTTTCTTATCCCTTTCCCCGATTGATGCCGACCCTCACCGGGCTTTTATCTTGGTCAATATGGTTAATGCCGAAAAGGTCGATGCCATGCTCGCCAAGACCCGCCAACATCTTTTGGATGCTTTTCCCGAAGTTCGAGGGGAGGTCAAGAAGATGTGGATGGGGGCTTCCGAAGCGGGATTGTTCGAGGTTCGCGTGATTGGCCCGAACCATGACAAGCTGATCGACACGGCAGACCAGATTATTTCCGCGCTCTATGACGTGCCCGGCATGTTGATCGCCAAGCAAGATTGGGAAAACCCCGTCTTGAAGCTCAACGTTGAAGTCGATCAGGCGCGCGCTCGCGCGGCAGGGGTGTCGTCGGAACAGGTCGCCAATGCGCTGAACACCTATTTATCCGGAAGCGCGATCACGGATTACCGGGTTGGCGACACGATCATTCCGATCGTTTTGCGCGCCGTCGATGAGGAGCGGGGGGCGTTGTCCGCCCTTCAGTCGTTGAGTATCTATTCGTCTGCTCACGACACCTGGGTTCCATTGACCCAGATCGCTGATGTTACCGGAAATTGGCGACCGGGCCGCATCCTGCGCCGTGATCAGGAGCGTACCGTTACGGTCACCGCCAAACACGCGACACTTGGCGCACCAGACATTTTGTCACGTCTCCAACCTACCCTTGACGCGTTGAACTTGCCTGACGGCTATCGTTGGGAAATTGGTGGAGAAATCGAAAAACAAGCGGAGGCCAACGGGCGTCTATTCGCCAACCTACCTCTGGCGTTAGGCCTAATCATCGTGTTGCTGGTTTGGCAGTTCAACTCATTTCGTAAAATGTTTGTGATCTTACTGACGATCCCTCTGGTTTTGGTCGGTGCGACGCTGGGGTTGATCACCATGCAGGCGTTGTTTGGCTTTATGGTGATATTGGGTTTTTTCAGTTTGGCCGGGATTATCATCAACAATGGCATTGTCCTCATCGATCGCATCCGTGAGGAAGAGGAGCGTGGTTTGAATCGGTACGACGCCATTGTTGCCGCCAGCATCGCCCGCTTGCGCCCGATTCTCGTTACGTCTTTAACAACTGTCTTGGGGCTGTTGCCTCTCATCGTCTCGCACGACCCATTGTTCTATGCCATGGCCAGTGCGATGGCGTTCGGTCTTGCCGTTGGCACGGTTCTGACCTTGGGCTTCGTGCCGGCTCTTTATGCCGTATTCTATCGTGTCAAAATTTCCTGATTTGGAAGGACAAACAGCATGTTGCGTCTTTCTCCGGTTTTCATTGGTGTTGCTCTGGTCTTGGGTCTTGCCGCGTGTACAACGACAGCTCAACCATCGGGGTTTCTGACATCATATGAAAACTTTCGTCCCGGCCCGAAGGGGGGGGGGTGGACCGGATTTGGTCGCATCCGGATATTCGCTCCGAGGCGGACTTTCGGTCGAAAATGAGCACTTACAAAAAGGTGATGCTCGATCCTATTTGGGTATCTTTCGTAGATGCGAAAGCATATGACGGACTTGATCCACAAGAACTCAATGCATTGGTATCCGGTTTTCGCGAGGAACTTCTGCGTGCGCTTGTCGGTCGCTATCCTGTCGTAAACCATCCAGGCCCCGGAGTACTGCGCCTTTCTATCGGCCTGACCGGTGTGGAAAGCCCGAACCGCATTCTCGCCACCACCAGCACCGTCCTGCCTGTCGGTATCGGAATTTCAGCGGTCTCGAAATTGATCAGTGGGGAGCATACAAATGTTGGCGGCGCATCCATGGAACTTGCGGCTTCCGATTCCGTGACCGGGGTGTCTTTATTCGCCGCCATCGATCGGCATGGCGGTGAAAAAAACCTGAAAAATATCACGGACCCTTTGAACGGGGCCAAGGTTGCCTTCAAGTGGTGGGCGGATCGTTTGCGGGTCACGATGGACAAAATACGCGGTTAAAAAACGCCGTAGACCTATTTTGCCCCAGTGAGTTGCCCCCAGTGAGTTGCCCCCAGTGAGTTGCCTCCAGTGAGTTGCTCCAGTGCATCGCCCCGGTGCGCGGAATGATCCCTAAACGTTTTTTTATTCCACAGCGTTCATGTGACGGATCAGAGGTTCGTATTGGGGCCAGGCGCGTACCGGCCCTGTGTGGCGAAAAACGATGAGGCCGTTTGCATCCAAAATGTAGGTGGCCGGATACACGGGCGCGAGGAGGCGGTCGCTGAGCACTTCGCCATCGGCCAATCGGAACGACTTGTCGCTTCGTCCTTGGTGCCCGGAATCGTAAAGCGGCATGTCGAAATTTTTTTTCGCCATCCAGCGTTTGGACTTGGCGATGGGTTCGCGCCCTTGCACCAAAACGAAACTTATCACGTCATCGCCTTTCAAGGCGTCGTGGAGCTTTTGCAGGTCTGTAAATTCAGCCTGACAGGGCGGACACCAACTGCCCCAAAAATGCACAAATATGGGCTTTCCTCGCAAATCCGAAAGCTTTAACGCGCGTCCGTCGGGTGCGTTCAAGACAAGATCGGGGAAGCGCTGCTCACGGCTCAAACCCACCGGCGCGTCCTGCGCACGCGCGTCGTCGATATTGAGGGTCCACGATCTGAGCCATTGGGCCTCGTCGAGCACCACGTCATCGTCGACGGCGTAAACATGACAAGGTTGTTCGGTGTATTTGCGGCAATTTTTAAGGGCCTCTGCCTCGGCCACGTCCTGCGTGGGGCGGTCTGAGACCCAGGACCATACGCCGCCGGGCGCGATGGTGAAGGCGCGGTGCGATGGGGCTTGGGTGTAGTCCTGAAATCCGGCGTAGCCGCTCTTATCGACATGAGGAATGACCACGCCGTCATTGGGCTCGGCACTTTGGACGGGAAACGTGAGAACGATCCCGAGCACGCCAAGAATACTCAACGCGACGGGAAGAAATTTGTTTGTCATGTAACCCTCCTATGATGCAGGCGCGGCATGAACGACAAGGGTGATCGTCGCTTCATTTTAGGCTTTACCCCAATGACCCATAACCAATATCCGACCAATTTAGTTATGAAAATGTTTTTAAATTCAATCCTTTGATTGCATTTATTAGCAATTACTAATATTATGTCATTAGGACAGAAAGGGAGCAAGGCCATGCTGAAGATCGTTTCTAGTTTTTTTGCTGGGGTCGCGGTGATCGCCATTCTGGCGTGGCAATTCGGCGGCAGTTTGATGGTTCAAGAATATCCGAGTCCTTACGGTTTGGAAGAGACCGCCGCACGCATTCAACACAACATCAGAGCCGCGGGCTGGTCCCTATCGGGATTGCGCAGTCCGTCGAACACCATTCGCAAGCTGGGCGCGACCGTGCCCAACACGCTGTTGATCGAAGCGTGCAATCCCGATTATTCCAAGCCGATCATCAAAGACCGCGACACGCGCATTTTGTCGATTTTGATGCCCTGCACGATCACGGTTTACGAAGGCGATGACGACAAGGTCTATATCGGTCTGCTGAATTCCGGACTGATGGGGCGGTTGTTCGGCCCCATGGTTACACAAGTGATGGCGAAGGTGGCCGAAGATCAAAAGGCTTTCATCACCTTCGATCCGAACAAACCGGCCCCAAAATTGATTCGTCCCAAAGCCGCCACCGGCGGTTCAGGCTCGGGCGGCGTCCAAGACCTCGGCGGTTGCTGAACCGTCCGCACGCTAATTTGAAAAAATCCAACTCTCCAACATAGGGGGTTAAGATGAACTGGATGATTAAGGCAGCCCATAAGTTGACGGCGGAACGGGTGGCGCTTGCCGCGATTGTTCCCGTCGTCGCCCTAGGCTTGAGTGTGGCGGCGGCGTCAAGCGCCAATGCTGCAAACGACCCCGTGGCAAACGACCCAGCCGCAAACACTACGGCGAGTGCGTCCGAAGTCGGCATGTCGACGGCCGATCACTCGAAATTCAAGGAACTGCAAGGGCCGTTCGCCACCGGACCGGACGTCACCAAGGCGTGTCTGAAATGCCATACCGAAGCGGCGAAGCAAATTCATAAAACCAAGCACTGGAATTGGGACGTGGTCAATCCGGCGACGGGGCGCAGGTTGGGCAAGAAGAACGTCATCAACAACTTCTGCGGTTCGGTCGTGTCCAATGAGCCGCGTTGCACCAGCTGTCACATCGGCTACGGCTGGAAAGACGGCAAATTCGATTTTGCAGCCCAGGAAAACGTCGATTGTCTGGTCTGCCACGACACCACCGCGAAGTACCGGAAATTCCCCGCAGGCGCGGGCCATCCGGCCTACACACCGATGGAATGGCCGGCCAAAAGCGGCAAGTTCATCAAACCCATCGATCTTGCGGAAGTCGCCCGCAGCGTCGGTCCCACCAGCCGTAAAAATTGCGGCGTATGCCACTTTCTGGGCGGCGGCGGCAATGCCGTCAAGCATGGCGATTTGGATTTGTCATTGATCAATCCAGGGCCTTACCTTGATGTGCATATGAGTCCGAAAAATCTCGATGGCTCGCCGGGGCTCGATTTCGCATGCTCAAAATGCCACGGCGGTGACAAACACCTCGTGCAGGGAAGTCGGTATGCCATCAATGCCAAAGACGAGTCGGGTATCGATATTCCCGGCCGCACCGACGGCAGCCGGGCGACGTGTGAATCGTGCCACGGCATGACGCCGCACCCCGATACGGCCAACGCCAAACTTAACGACCACACCGATGTGCTGGCCTGTCAGACGTGTCACATACCAGCCTTTGCGCGGGGCGGTTTCGCAACCAAGATGTGGTGGGACTGGTCCACGGCGGGCAAGCTGACGGCCGATGGCAAACCTCTGAAGATCTACGATAAGAAAGGAGAGCAAATCTACAACGGCATGAAGGGCGACTTCAAATGGGGTGAACACGTCACGCCGGAATACCGCTGGTTCGACGGCACCTCGAAATTCACTTTGTTGGGTGATGAAGTCACCGGCGACAAGGTGGTGTCGATCAACAACTACGGCGGTGGCCCAAACGATCCCAACTCGCGGGTCTGGCCGTTTAAAGTGATGCGCGGCAAGCAAGCCTTCGACAAAGGCAACAAGACGCTGGCCGTGGTTCATACCTTCGGTTCCGACGACAGTGCGTATTGGGGCAATTACGATTGGGACAAGGCGCTGGAGGCAGGCATGAAGGCCGCAGGCAGCAGTTACAGTGGTAAAATGGGCTTCGTCGAGACGGAAATGGCGTGGCCGACCACACATATGGTTGCGCCCAAAGAAGATGCGCTCGGCTGTGAGTCCTGCCACAGCGCAAACAGTCGCCTCAAAGACGTACCGGGTCTCTACATCCCCGGTTTCAACCGCTTCGGTCCGCTCGACACCATCGGGTGGCTGATCGCGGTCCTGACGTTGCTCGGCGTGCTTGGGCACGGTGGGTTGCGTTATTACATGCACCGCAAGGAGGGCTGAGTCATGCAACGGATATATATCTTCAAGCGCTTCGAGCGGTTCTGGCACTGGTCCCAGGCGTTGCTGATCATCACGATGATGGTGACGGGATTCGAAATCCACGGCACGTATCATTGGTTCGGCTACGAAACCGCGCAAGAGGTTCACACCACGGCGGCATGGCTGTTGATCGGACTGTGGGTGTTCGCCATCTTCTGGCACTTCACCACCGGCGAATGGAAGCAATACGTTCCGACCACGGAAAAGCTTGTGGCGATGATGCGCTATTATCTGACCGGCATCTTCACTCATGCGCCGCACCCGCACCGTCAGACGCAACTCAGCAAGCACAACCCGTTGCAGCGCTTGGCCTACCTGTTCGTCAAGTTGCTGATCAATCCTTTGATTTGGATCAGTGGGCTGCTTTATCTCTACTATCCCGAATGGGACAAGTTGGGGCTGGGATGGCTTGGGCTGGCCGACGTTGCGTTCGTGCACGTGGTGGCGGCCTTCCTGATGGTGATTTTTTTCATCGTCCACATCTACTTCGCCACCACGGGCCATACCGTGATGTCGCACATCAAGGCGATGATCACCGGTTATGAGGAAGTCGAAGACTAGGCTTCCCGTTGCTCTCGACATAAAACGGCCCCACCCAATGGCGGGGCCGTTTTATTCTGCAGGTTGGTATTAGACGTAAGTCTCTCTCAAGAAGCGGCGGTATTCGATGGTTTCGGCGTCGAAGGTGATCACCGTTCCGGGCGGAACCGATTTGGTCACCCAGACGTTGCCACCGATGATCGAGCCTTCGCCGATCACCGTGTCGCCGCCGAGGATGGAGCAACCGGCGTAGAGAACGACGTTGTCTTCAATGGTCGGGTGGCGTTTGATCTCGCGACCCTTGATCAAATGCCCGCTGTCGTCTTTGGCGAAGGACAGGGCGCCCAGGGTGACCATCTGATAGATACGAACGTTGTTGCCGACCACGCAGGTTTCCCCAATAACCACGCCGGTGCCGTGATCGATGAACACACTTTCCCCGATGGTCGCGCCGGGATGGATATCGACGCCGGTGCGCATGTGGGCGTGTTCGCTGATCAAGCGGGGAATCAGGGGGATTTGAAGTTTGTAAAGTTGATGGGCGATGCGATGCATGGCGATGGCTTGGATGGAAGGATAGGCCAAGATGACCTCTTCCTGACTTGCCGCCGCCGGATCTCCTTCGAAAGCCGCGCGAATGTCTTTGTGCAGCATGGAGCGGATCTGAACGAGGTCGGAGAGAAAATTTAACGACAATTGTGCGGCGCGTTCATGGGTGCGCAGCATTTGGTCGCCCATGCAACCCACGCAGATGCTGCGGGCGATCTGGCGGCTGAGCCTGCGGTGAATGTCGTGCAGGTGATAGCCGCACCAAGGCTCCACATTGCCCCGGTGAATGTGTTCGCCGTCGTAAAAGCCCGGGAACAAAAGCCACAGGATTTGGTTGGCGAGCTCGATCACTTCGCTTCGCGACGGCAGGTTTTTGCCGTCAAGGTGGTTGATTCCCCCCTCATTTTGATAGTCGGCCAGAAGCGCTTCTCGAATACGCTGCAATGCATCGGGTTCGCTCTCAAGATGCCGAGATTCGCCGCCAAAGGGAATGGCTAGGTTTAAACTTTCGGACATGACATGGGCCAATGGTGGTCTCCTTTGACAATCGTGCGTGTTCCGATTCCGGCCGCTGGGGAGGTTCGCGTTCGATCAACCGCCCGCGATGGGGAACATCAAGGTCACTTCGTCGCCGTCGTTGAGGGGATAGGGCTGATCAAGATCGGCCTGCTTGTCGCCGATGAACACCAACAAAATCGAGCGAAACGCGCCGTCTTCGCCCAAAATGGTGCGCGCCAAATTCGGCATGTTGACGCACAGGGTGTCGAGCAGCAGCTTTTGCACCGTCTCGCCGGGCGTGATCTCGACGGTTTCTTGGGAAATGCCCACGGCGCGTTTGAGTTGGGACATGTAAGAGACTGTGACTTTCATGGTGTTTCTCCAGTATGAAAAATTGGATTGAGGTTAGGATTTGTTCCAAGCAAGAACGGCTTCGGGGTAGCTGTCGTTGTTGGCGATGTACGGCTTGATGTCGAGCAACGCCGTGCCGTCCAGGCAATCCAGACCACTGGTGCGCAACGTGGTGCCGTTGCACTCCAAGAGCTTGACGACACTGAAACCGATGGGGTTGGGACGGTTGTGTGTGCGCGTGGCAAAAGCGCCGCGGGTCACGCCGTCCAGCTTCGCCGGTCTGGCGAGAACGCTCCGGTCCGACTGATCGAGCCAGTACAAAACGATCAAATGAGTGGCGCTTTGCACATCGAGCATTGCGTCCGCGAGGCTTGGCAGAATCTCGATCGTGCTGTCGCCGGTGCAAAAGCGGCTGTTGCTGGGGCAATCCTTCATCGCCTTGTAAGACGTGTGAATGACGCCGATACCCTGCATATTTAGGGTTTCATTTTCAGGCATAACGTTCATGGGGGGTGGCCTCCAATATCAGGGGTTCAAGGTGAAGCGGGGTATCCGAAGCGCGGGCGGCGCGCACCGCGTCGACGACTTCGGCGACGATGGTCTCCGACCAGCCGGTATAGAGTTCGGGTTGCTCGGCGCGCGTCAAATCCTCTTCGGTGAGTGCCGATGAAATTTCTGCATCGGCGCGCAGCGCTTCGACCAAGCTGGTCCCTTGGGCCGCGGCGTCCTGCCCGGCTTTGTGCAGGGCTTCTTGGGCGTTGACCTTGCCCACACGTTCGGCCAAGCGGAACAGCAGCCATTCGGACGACACCAGATCGCCGTGAATGTGTAAGTTGCTCAGCATGCGTGCGGGATAGACCTCAAGCCCGGCGGTGATCTGCTTGAGATACGCCATGATCGAGGCGGAATAGATCAGCATTTGCGGAACCGCCAGCCATTCGGCCCACAGCGCACGGGGATCGCGTTCGTTGCGATGGTTCATGGATTCCATGACCACACCAAGCAATGAACGGACGTGACGCTCCATCACCTTGACGCGTTGACACAGAACCGGATTGCGTTTGTGCGGCATGGTCGAACTGCTCATCACGCCCGGCGTGCCCGCCGGTTCGCGCAGTTCGCCAAATTCGGTGCGTCCCAGTTCGAACACTTCGTCGGCGATCTTAGCCGCCGTCGCGGACGCCATGGTGAGAACCGAACAGGCCTCGGCGACATTGTCGCGCGAGGTGTGCCAGGCGGGCAGGGCGTAAACGAGGCCCAGCTTGTCCATCACCCGGCGCTTGACCTCCGGCGCTTGGTCGGTCAGTGCGGCCATGGTTCCCACCGCGCCGCCCAGTTGGCCGACGGGCGCGGTGGCCAGAACCGATTTGAGGCGTTCGACATGACGGCGCACTTCACCAAGCCAAATTGCGACTTTCAGGCCGAAGGAAATCGGAATGGCCTGTTGACCGTGACTGCGCCCGATCATCGGAGTCTGGCGATGACGGTCGGCCAAGTTCAAGAGTTCGCCTTCGATGCTGAGCAGATCGCGCAGCGCGATCGCCAAGCCGTCCTTGAGCGCCATCATCTCGCCGCTGTCGATGGCGTCTTGGGTGGTGGCGCCGTGGTGAACGTATCCGCCGTGCTCCGGTCCGCACGCGCCGCGCAGGGCTTTCAAGATCGGCATCACCGAATTGCGCGTGGTTTTGTAGCCTTCGCGGACCCCTTCCAGGTCGAGATGTTCGAGAGACGCCATTTTTGAAATGACGTCGGCGGAGGCGGCGGGGATGACGCCCAACTCTCCTTGGGCTTCGGCCAGCGCGGCTTCGAAGCGCAACCACCGCGCCATCCTGGCGCGCTCGTCGAACAGATCGCGCAGTTCGGGGGTCGAATAGAAGTCGGTCTGAAGGTCATAATCGAAGGGATGAACAGCCATGATTTTTCTCTTTTTAGAAGTTTGGAAACGAACGCATGAGCACAAGGTTTATGCGGCGTAGGGTCGTTCTCGACCTTCCTTCGGCCCGGTTGCGACGAACCTGGCGGCGACTTCCCTGGGGGTGATGTTTTCGGCGCGTGACGTTTTCATCAGCCGGTTGGTCATATCGACCATGGAGGTGCTGATGAAGTTCAAAACCTGTTCGGCGGTGGGTTTGTCTTGAGGGCCGAACAGACCGTTCATGGCGACCGACCCGGCGCTGCCGGCGACGAAGCACGGCAAGGCCGGAATACCTTTTTTGTGCAGCAGGATTTCCGCTTCGGGAGAAATCGCCAAATTGGCGCCAGGGGTGAGACCCTTGGCGTGAATTTTATCCACGTTGGCCGGTGTGACGGCGTTTTCAATCGCTTCGAGAAGCAACACGTCGCACTCTTGTTCCAGCACCGCGTCGCGGGGGGCGACGGTGACCTTGGCGTCTTTCGCCGGGGTCGGCAAGAGACCGGCGTCGGTGCTCAGCAATGCGGCCATGTCCAAACCTTCACCGCTTTCATCGATCAAGCATTTTTCGGCGTCGGCGACGGCGGTGATGCGCACGCCGTCTTCCAAAAGCGCCACGATGCTGCCTTTGGCTAGGGTGCCGAAGCCTTGCACGGCAGCGGTGGCTTCATTGCGCTTGATGCCTAAGTTATCGAGCAGTGCCAAAGCCGCGATGCCGACGCCCCATCCGGCGCGTAAGGCGCCCAAGGTCCAATGATCGCGTACCGGCTCGGACAGCAGGGCGAAGCGGTCTTCATACTCGTCCAGGGAAATGCCCTGCGCACCTGCGATGGCCATCTTGATGGATGGTAGGCCGATGCGCCGCGCCTGTTCTTCCAGATTGTCCATACGTGTGTTCATGTCCGCGCCCATGGAATAGCTGGTGGCGAGGAACGGCTTGATGGCGGCCATGAAACGGCCGACGGCAGCGTCTTTGCCCGGTGCGCTCGGGTCATACGCGATGCCCGACTTCGCGCCGTTGATGGGCATGCCCCAGACGCGCATTTTGCGGCTCATGTTGCGCGCCATACCTTTAAGGGCGTCGGCGGTGAGTCCCGGTTGCACGCGCAGTCCACCGGCGCAAAGCGCGTGGTTCGAACCGTCGATGACCAGCCATCCTTTGAAGCCTTCTTGAGGATCGGTGTATTCGATCACGAGTTCGGGGTCGTCGTTAAACATAATGTAATTCTCCATTTAAATCGGGGGCGCGGTATTTAGATTTTGAGGTTCAACGCGCGTTGAGCATGTCCTGTGACCTTATCGACGATCCGACCCGCGTCGCCGACGTAATTCTCCGGACAAACGGCAGCGGCGAGCGCGGTTCGCTCGAAGGTCTCGGCCACCAGGGGATCGTCCATAAGACGGTCGACCAGAGAGCGTTCGGATGAGGGGTCGGAAAACGAGGCCTTGTAAACAACGTGGTACGCGTTGTCTTTGCCCAAGCGCGAGCCCAAGAAAAACATCAAGGCCTCCGAGCAAATCGATTGAGCAGCGCCATTGACGTTTTGGGCGATGCGTTCGCGGTTGACGACCAGACCGTTTAAGACCTGCGTCATTAGGCTCAGCGCCGCGGCGGTGTGCAAAACGCAATCGGTGATCGCCACCCATTCCAGGCGCACGGATCGATAGTCGCGCTCATGCTCGTTGCACAGCGCGTCGAAGCCCAAGGTGGCGGCGCTTTTGACCAGACGTGCGAGCAGGACGATCCGCTCGCTGTTTTCGGGGTTGCTTTTGTGCGGCATGGTCGAACTGCCGACTGCGCCTTTTTGAAAGCCTTCTTTCAACTCGCCGATATCGGACTTCGACAGCTGGACGATTTCATTGGCGACATTGGCGAGGCCGCCGCTGACCAAAGCCAGGACCGAGAGGAATTCCACCACCCGGTCGCGGCTGGTGTGCCACGCGGTGGATGGGGCGTGTAGGCCGAGGCGGCGCGCGAAGTTTTCCAGTAAAGTCTCGCCATGGTGACCAAAGGCCGCCATGGTGCCGACACCGCCGAACAATTGAGCCACGCCGACCGTCTTGCGGCACGCGCGCAAACGTTCCAGGTTGCGCAGCGTCTCATCCAGCCATACGGCGAACTTGAGCCCAATGGTGGTCGGCAAGGCGTGTTGTCCGTGGGTGCGCGCGATGGCGACCACGTCGCGGTTTTCCTTCGCCAAGCGCCGCAACTCGACCGCAACATCGACCAGGGCGCGCTCGATCAAATCCAGGGCGTGGACGATCTCCAGAGACTGCGCCGTGTCTTGAATGTCTTGGGTGGTGGCGCCGAAATGCAGATATTGCGCCGCCTCGGGGCCGCACAATGTTTGCCAAGCGCGCAGCAAGGGAACCAAGGAATGACCTGTGAGCTTCATGTCTTGGGCTACGGCGTCGAGATCGAATGCTTCCAGGTCCGCGGTGACGGCCAGGGTTTTTGCGGCTTTTGCTGGGATCATGCCCAGATCGGCTTGGGCCTCGGCCAAGGCGACCTCCACATCCAACCACCGTTGCAGGCGGGTGGTGTCGGAAAAGATCGTGCGGGCTTCGGGGGTGGCGAAACCGTCGCCGAAAAAGCGTGAGTCCGTGATATGACCGATCGAGTGATGCGAACGAGCCTGTGAATAGGAAAGCTCCGTTTCTTGAAAGGCTCTCATGTGCTTATTCCTTTCTTGAAGGTGTCCAAGCGCCACGTGTTGAGGCATCACGCCGCGATCACGACTTCTTTGTCGCCATCGCCTTCGTAGAAGGTTCTGACGATGGGACTGGTGGGCTCGACCATGGAGATGATGAACATCAACAGGTCGGTCTGTTCGGCCAATATGGTGTCCAGCTTGGTCGGCGTGTCGCGCAGGGAATCCCCTTTCCACGACACCCGGTGCATATGATAGGTGCCGACCAATTCGAGATCCGCGCGCGCGAAATCCATGAGGATGCTTCGGGTTTCCGCAGGATCCGCCACCCAGCCGCGCTTGTCCAAGGGCGTCACCGACGCGATGGCGTGACGGTTCAAGGCATCGTCCATGAACCCTTTATGCGGCTCGATCGCGCGCGCGTTGCGGCGCAAGGGCGCGATCTTGCCGATGGTCAGGGTCTCGCCCGAAAATGAACCGCCGATCAGGCCGTAAGCTTTCGGTTCGGCAGGCTCGTCGTCTTCGTAACGTTCTTCAAACTTGCGTACACAGTGATCGATTAAAATATCGCGTTCTGTTTGTGGCATAACGACCTGTGAGATGGGTTGCCCCTGCAATGTCACCATGATCGATCTCCTTGTTTGTTCCGTATTCAAATTGGCGGGAATGAAATGACCGCTGCGTTTTGGGCGGGTTTAGGCCGAAAGTGCGGTGTGCGAGCCGGTATCTTCGGCCAGCCAGTCCCTGAAACCGTTCTTCAGGGACACCGCTTGGAAGCCGCGACCTTGAAGAATCTTGACCCCGCTGACGGAGCGCACGCCGCCTTGGCAGTAAACGACGATTTCCCGGTCGCGGTAGGGGTCCAGTTCGATCAAGCGTTCGACCAATTCGTTCACGGGCATCACCACGGCACCCTCGATTTCGCCGGTAACGCGCTCTTCGGGTTCGCGTATGTCGAGCAAGACGCCGTTCCAGCCGTTGCTCAAACGGGCGCGCAACTCGTGAGGGGTGATTTCCTGGACCGTCTCCTCTTCGTCCAGCATTGAGAAGCCGCAGAATTCCTGGTAATCCACCAATTCATGAATGGTGCGGTGTTCGCCGCACAGCGGGCAGTTCGGGTCCTTTTCGACCTTCATTTCCCGCCAACGCATGGACAGAGCGTCGAGAACCTGGAGACGACCGATGAGAGGATCGCCAATTTCTGCGATCAACTTGATCGCTTCGTTGGCTTGAACCAGGCCGACCAGTCCGGGAAGCACGCCGAGCACGCCGCCTTCGGAACAGTTGGGAACTTCATGCGGCTTGGGCGGTTCGGGGAACAGGCAGCGATAGCAAGGGCCATCAGGGTGACCGAAAACCGTGGCCTGACCGTCGAAGCGGAAGATGCTGCCGTAAACATTGATCTTGCCCGTCAGCACGCATGCGTCGTTGACCAGATAGCGGGTTGGGAAGTTGTCGGTACCGTCGATGATGTAATCGTAGTCGCTGAACAGCTCCATCGCGTTTTCCGACGACAGCGCTTCCAGGTGTACGCGCACATCCACGTCGGGGTTGAGGGCGCGCAACCGCTCGGCGGCGACTTCCGCTTTCAATTGTCCGACCTGATTGGTGTCGAACAAGATTTGTCGTTGCAGATTTGAAACGTCGATGGTGTCGAAATCGACCAGGCCGATGGTGCCGACGCCTGCTGCCGCCAGATAGAGAGAAACCGGTGAGCCGAGGCCGCCACAGCCGATCAGCAATACTTTTCCCGCCAAGAGTTTCTCTTGGCCGTGAACGCCAACCTCTGGCAAAACCAGATGGCGACCGTAACGGTGAAATTGGGCGTTGGTCATAGTCATGACGGCTGTCTCCAGACTGTGTCGGCAAAATGGGATGGGGTTAGTGCGCATCATTAAAGTTGTGCGCATGAAAATAGTGCCCTTAAAGCGAGCCGATTATGGATAAGTTTTTTCGTCTTGTATTGCTGCGACCTGCCATAATGCGCCTCGTATCGGACACAATGGGTGTGTTTTAATGTTTGTGTAAAATCATTACATGCAACAGTTATAATGTGTAAAATAAGAATGAGGCCTCAACGTCTTAGAGCGTTGAGGCCGTTATGCGTCGCGGTTGGTGGAAGCGTGGAGCGGTGAGGGAATTGAGGTGGACCCTAATGGATCCACCCCAGTGCGGTCCACCACAGATAGTCGAGCGGCCACAGCATGAAGATTGAGATCAGCGCGGTGACCAAGCACATGCGCACCACTTCGCGCAGGGGCAACCCGCCGGTTTGAATGGCGACCACCAGCGGCGGTGCTTGGTAGGGGAGCAGTACGGTCGAGAAGCCCACGACTTGCGCCATATAAACGGCCTCAGGCATCCAGCCGGTGGCCGCCGACAGGTCGGGTGTCAGCGGGGTGAGAACGGCCGGCACCCCAGGCAATGTTACGGCCATGCCCACCAAAGCGGACAGACCCGATAGCAACCCGAAATTCTGCGCGGACGCGTCCGGGGCGAAGGGCAGAATGGACAGAACCCATGCGGCGATCTGGTCGCCCAGGCCGCTTTGGTGAGCGACCGCGCCCATGCTGACGATGCCGGCGACGTAGAAAATGGGTTCGAAGCCCATGCTCCGTAAAGGCTTGGGTTTCAGCAATCCGGTTCCGGGATAAAGACACCACACGGCCACGATCATGCCGATCCAGGCCGGGGATATCCCATGCCAGTTGTCGCTCGCCCACAACACCACGGCGCCAAGCAGCAGAACGGCGAGGTGCTTTGCGGACCCGCCGATCGGTTCCACGGCGACTTGATCTTCACGGGGAACTGGGTCTGCATCCTTGTAAAAAAGCAGCAGCAGAGGGATGAGCATGACGATTTTCAAAAACCCCAAAACCGGGAAATGCAGCATCAAATAATCACTGTATGTCGGGCCTACGCCGAACACCGTTTCAACGGATCCGACCAAAACATTGTTGGGCACATTGGCGGGCAGAATTGAAAATGCTGGCATGTAAGTGGCCAGAACGCCGCCCAGGATGACGCCGATCCGGCCTTTGGAACGCTCGCCATAGCCCAATTCGTCGGCAAGCGCCATCAAGATGGGCACCAGCAGAACCACGCGCCCCATGGCCGATGGCATGACGAACGTCATGGCGACGCCAAGCGCGACGACGCCGACGATGACCTTCGTGTAGGAGGCCTCGATGAGCGGAGCGATGCGACTCGCCAGCCCGTTGCCCAGTCCGGTGTGTCCAATGGCGGCGCCGATGACCACGCCCGACAGAACAAGCCATGTGGCCGACGACGAAAACCCTGCGAACACCGTGGTGGACGGTGCGATCTGGGCCAGCATGCAGAGGGTAAAAAAGACGACCGCCGTCAGCCATTCGGGAAGCCATCCGGTGGCCCATAGCCCTATGGACAGCACGATGACAATGCCCGCGCGCTCCGCGGGGCTTTCTGCAAACCCCATATACAGTGCAACAAGGGCAAGGAGAATTGCCCCAAGCGCGAGGGTCGCACGCCTTGAGAGTGTCGGAAGCGCGAACTTGGGGGTCGGTTTCGCGGCGGTCATGGAATTCGTGTCGCTGGACGGCATTGGGGGTTCCTCTCGTCAGCACAAATATGCGCCGATTATTGTCGGAGGTCCGCCGGTGCGCAAATCGCAAGATTTGAGGTCGACCCTCAGAATTCCCGAGGGTGCGATGGCGCAGAGGTCTCGTCGAGGTCCCAGACCGTCCGCAATGCGCCAATGACGGCTGAGAGCAACGGGTCGCCTTCTCGATCAACGTAGGCGAAACCAAGGCAAGCTTCATCTTCGATGCCGTCCAGCAACGCGATATGGTCATCGCTTGGTGCCGCGGTGGCGCTATCGTCGTGGAGAAAGCCAATCCCCGCGCCCGATGCGATCAAGTCGCGCGTGACGGTTTCGTTGGCGGTGCACAGAATGCGTTCGGGCTTAAGCACATGGCGCGACATGATGCGATCGGCAATGTGGCGGCACACGGATTGCTGAAGCGGCAGTATCCACGGACGGGCGTTGAGTTTTTCGATGTCGAGAGCATTTTCGCGCCACGCCCTGGGCGCCGCCGCGCGGACTTTGAAACGCTTGCGTTCCACAAATGCGAACGTCCCGGTCACGGGGGGCTCGGCAACGATGAAACCGGCGTCGATTTTTCGGTCCATGACATTGTGGATGATGGACGCCGTCGGCGCGGATTCGAACCGCAGTGAAATACGCGGATGCGTTTGAGCAAGGCGTTCCAGTAGGCCATCTATTTTCAGCACCGGATTGCTTGAGGCGACGCCGAGGGTGATCTGGCCGCTTAAATCGTGGCGCACAGTCTTGATCTCATCGAGCAGGTCTGTGCGCGCCGCCAGGATTTTTTGGGCATGCTTCATGACGCGACGCCCATCCCCGGTCAACGCCATGCCTGCGTTCGTGCGCGAAAATAAGGTTAGGGCGAATTCGCTCTCCAGCGCTTTGATATGTCCACTGAGAGTGGGCTGGGACAGAGACAGGCGTTCGGCCGCCCGCGCGATGCTGCCGATCTGGGCTATGGCCGTAAAACTGAGCAGTTGTTGAAGCGTCATGGCAGGGTCTCGACCGGGACGCGCATCTCGGCATTTAATCCCTTGGGGTGAAAGTCGGAAGGCGTACGCCCCACGAGTTTTCTGAACATGGTCGTGAAGGCGCTCTGACTGGCGTAGCCCAAGTCCATGGACACGGTGAGAACGGAGTGTCCCTCGCTCAAGCGCGTGATCGCCTCGGCGATGCGAAGGTGTTGGCGCCATTGACGAAATGTCATCCCCGTTTCACTGACGAACAGGCGCGCCAAGGTGCGTGTGCTGGCATGGGCGGTCTTGGCCCACTCTTCCAGGCAACGGTTGTCGTCGGGGTTTTCCATCAAATGATCGGTGATTACCTTCAATCGGCGGTCTTGAGGAACCGGCAGGTGGATATCGACCAGATCGTCGGCCAGGCGAATCTGGTCCGTGATTGCCAGCATGGTGCGCACGTGCTCTGTGACGTGCTCGTAGGTTCGCGGCAACGTCAGGCCGTACGCCAGCAATTCACGCAGCAAGGGCGAGACCTGGATGATCTTGCAATGATCTGGAAATCCCGGAACCAGATCGGTGTTGACATAAACATTATGCACGAACATGTCATCCAGCGTTTTGACGGAGTGGAGGATGCCGGGTGGAACCCACATCGCCTGCTGACGCGAACCGGTCCAAATTCGATCACCGGCCCACAATCTGAAGCGCCCTTTTTGAGGATAGATCAGTTGTCCGCGGTCATGCCTGTGCGGCTCGCCCTCAAGTCCACCCGGAAGGTGATGGGGCAACAGCAATACGGCGCTTTCCGAATTGTCGATGTCCGTCAGCCTGTGCATGGACGGAATTATGTTATGTGCGTGAAGCTCAGCGGTATCTGGCATGGCCCATATCTTGATCAATTATAACGATCTAAATGAGAAAGCTCGAATATTAGAACTTTCCTATATACCGCTGTAATGGTCGCATAAAGCTGATGATTGTTACAAGACAAAAATACACTCTATGGTGGATAACTTGTTGTGGGCTCCAATTATCAAATTTTTGAAACATTCCAAATAGGGGCGTCCAGGCCCGTGGTTTTAGCCTATGCTTGTCCTTAGAATTCATTCACGGTGATTGAGGATGTGCGGATCATAGGACGTCTCCTCAATGAGGGTGATGATGGTGGCCGTGGGCATGGGCGTGATCGTGCGCCGCTTCGTCCAAATCATGGCCGTCGCGGATGGCCAGCAGTTGGGCGAGGGAATAGGTTTCTCTGCCTTGAGCATGGACGAACAGAAACTCCAGCTGCAAGGCGTTGGTGACCATTTCACTAGGCAGCGGGTGATAGACCAGCTCCGCCGAGCCAAAGCCTGGCGCGGCGGTGCCTACGGTGAAGGTGTTGGACACCTTCACCTCGACCAGCTTGCTCGGCGGTTGGCCGTCCAGGCTGAGTTCCATGGGCAGACCGGCCAAGCGCAGGAAGCCCAGCTTGTCGGTGGCGCTTTGATAACCATCGATGAAGGCTTTTTCCAACAGTTTGAGTTCTTCGGCGTTCATGAGAACTCTCCCTTAGAAACTGACCGGCTTGTCGATGATGTGCTTGTGCGCCCCCATTTTGCCGTGTGCGACCAAGGTGCCCAACACATCGACGATCACGCGGGTGCCGAACAACGAGGTGATGTCCGACGTGTCGTAAGGCGGGGAAACCTCGACCACTTCCATACCGCAGAGCCCTTCCGCCGCGACCTTGCCGACCAGCGACAGCGCTTCGCGGGGCAGAAAACCGCCCGGTTCCGGCCAGCCGGTGCCGGGCACGAAGCCGCAATCAACGCAATCGACGTCGAAGCTGAGATATACCGCATCGGCGTCTTTCCATGCCAAGTCCAAGGCGACCTCGGCGACCTTGTCGATGCCCATTTCTTCGACATCGCGCATGGTCAGGATGTTGGTGTCGCGCTTGCGGATTTCCTTCACCGCTTCGCGCGGCACCTGCCAACCGCCGATGCCGATCTGCACCAGGTTGGTGGCGGGCACGTTGTCCATGTTGGTGGCGTGGAACCACGGCGTGGTGTGCATGCGTTCATCGAGATCTTTTTCTTGGATGTCGGCGTGACGGTCGAAGTGAATGATGCCGATTTTTTTGGTGGTGCATTCGGCGATGCCGCGCACGGTGGGATAGCCGATGGAATGATCGCCACCCAAAATGACCGGCATGGCGCCTGATGAGAACACGTGACTCATGGCCTTGGTGACTTGATCGAAGGTCTTTTCGATGTTGGCGGGAATGGTGAACACGTCGCCCGCGTCGCACAGCGTCATCTGTTCGCGCAGATCGACGCCCATTTCATAGTTATAAGGTGTGTACAACGCCGAAATGCGGCGCATGCCTTGCGGGCCGAAACGCGTGCCGGGGCGATACGTGGTGCCACCGTCGAACGGCACGCCCATGATGGCGGCGTCGTAACGTCCGACGTCGCGGACGTTTTCGGCGTAGGGCGCTTTCAAGAAGGTGTTGATGCCGGCAAAGTGCGGCAGTTCGCCTCGGGCAAAGGTCGGAATGGTTTGGTCTTCGATGGAATCCGCACCTTGCAAGCCATTGTCCAACGCCCACTTTTGTTCCGCCTTCCAAGCGTCTTCGGGTAGCTCGGCTTCTTTCAGCGCGGACTTCCAGCCTTGGGCCTGCATCTTGGAAAAGTCGGGGTGGTGATATCGTTTTTCCGTTCCGGTGAACGCCGCGTGAGCGCGGGTGTGTTTGTCATGTTGGAAAAACATGGTCTTAGTCCTTCTTTTTGCGATCTAAATTTTGAATGTCTTTCAGCTCATTGTTGTTTTTGTTTTCGAGCGGAAGGTCGTAGGTGATGGTGGCGCCGAACGCGCCGGGTTCGTCCGGGTCGATGCGCACCTTGTCGAACACCAACAGGCGCGTGCCCAGCTTGAAACCTTCTTCCAAATCGTGGGTGACCATGAACACGGTCATGTCGTTTTCGTCCCACAGCTTGGTGATCAGGTCGTGCATGTCGGTGCGGATGCCGGGGTCGAGCGCCCCGAACGGCTCGTCCAGCAACAACACCTTGGGCCTTTTCACCAAAGCCTGAGCGATGGCCAAGCGTTGCTGCATGCCGCCTGACAGCTCCGCCGGGTATTGGTCCGCGGCATGGTCCAAGCCCACGGCACTCAGGTATGCGCGGGCTTCGTCCAGGGCGGCTTTGCGTGGCGTACCGAACAGGCGGCCCAACAACGGCGCGCGTTCGGTCTCCAAACCAAAGGCGACGTTCTCGGTTGCGGTCAGATGGGGGAACACGCTGTAGCGCTGAAACACGATGCCGCGGTCCGGTCCAGGATCGACAGGCAACGGTGCGCCGTCGATGGTGATGCGACCGCTGGTCTGGTTTTCCTGGCCCAGCAAGATGCGCAAAAAGGTGCTCTTGCCGCAGCCGGATGCGCCGACGATGGAACAAAACGCTTTTTCCGTAAGCTCGAGATTGACCCGTTCCAGAACAACTTGGCCGGGATACTCTTTTTTCAGATTGTCGATGGAAATCGTCGTCATCTCAGGCGCTCCCCAGTTTCGACCAGGGGAACGCCTTGCGGCTGATCCAGCTCAAAATGAAATCCATAACGAAGGCCAACAAGGTGATCCACACCACGTAAGGCAAGATCACATCCATGGACATGTAGCGGCGCACCAAGAAGATGCGGTAGCCGAGCCCTTCGGTGGACGCGATGGCCTCGGCGGCAATCAAAAACAGCCATGCGGGACCGAGCGACAGGCGCACGCTGTCGAGCAAGCGCGGCATGGTTTGCGGCAGCACCACGCGCAAAGCTACCTGCCACGAGCTTGCGCCCAGCGTTTGCGCTTTGATCAGCTGCTCGCCGGGTAGGCTTTGCACCCAAAGCTGCATGTCACGCATGAAAAACGGCATCACGCCGAACACGATGAGCACCACTTTGGCCCCTTCGCCCAATCCGAACACGATGAACAGGATCGGCAGTACGGCCAGCGGTGGGATCATCGACAGAACCGCAATGAACGGCGACAGCGCCGCGCGCGCATAGGGGATCAAGCCTGCTGCGATGCCGATGGCGAGACCGCCGAGGGTGGCGATTGCCATGCCCGCGCCAAGGCGCAGCAAGCTGGCCCCGGTATCGATCCAAAACAGATACGCGCCGCTGCGCTTGTCAGGTGTGAAGGCGAGACGATAGATGGTGTCGCCGATTTTGTTGAGGGACGGCAGCAACTTGTCGTTCGGGTTCGCGTCCAAGCGCATGTCCGATCCGATCAAATACGCCGCCGCCACCAGCACGAAGGGCAGCGCGGCCAACCACACCGCGCTTGCCCGACTGGGATGTCGGTTTATGAGCCGACGTTTGTGCATCAGAGCGCGCCTTTGGCCGCCATGCCGACATAAGCATCGTCGAAACGCAGCTTGATGTTGGCGGTGTCGCCCAAGGTTTTGCCACCCGGGAACGCCATGCCGATGAAGCCTGCGTCCGCCGCGCCGTCACCCAACAGGCCGTGGTCGAAAGAGAACTTCGCCACCTTGTCCATGGTTGCGGGCAGCTCTGCGCTTTTGGCAAACGCCAGAGAGTCTTTGGCCTTGTAGAACATCTTCGTTGAGGCCAGTTGCATTTCATAACCGGCCAAATCGGTTCCTGACGCTTTACCCATGGCGACCCGTGCGGCTTTGCCCGTGGCGTCGTCCTGGCTCATCAACGCCATGGTTTCGAACCATGCGCCGACCAGAGCTTTGGCGAACTTCGGATTGTCCTTCACCACGTCGGTGTTGGCGACCAGCATGTCGATGATTTCGCCGGGAATCTGGCTGCTGTCGAACACTTTGTGCGCGTCCGGCATGGCGGTGATTTCGGCGACCAACGGGTTCCACGTGGTGACGGCGGTGACGTCGTCGGTGGTGTAGGCGGCGACCATGTCGGCGTCGGAGGTGTTGACGACCTTGACGTCTTTTTCCGCCATGCCGACGCTTTCCAGCCCGCGCGCCAGCAGATAATGGGACACCGACAACTCAACCAAGTTGACGTTTTGGCCGCGAACATCAGAGAGTTTGTCTTTGCCCTTCAAGATCACCGCGTCGTTGCCGTTGGAGAAATCCCCAAGGATCAGCGCGGTTGAGTCCACGCCACCCGCCGCCGGAATGGTCAGCGCATCCATATTGGTCATCACGCACGCGTCGTAACCGCCTGCGGTGTATTGGTTGATGGATTCGATGTAGTCGTTGATCTGCACAACCTCGATATCGATGCCGTACTTGTCGGCCCACTTTTTGACGATGCCGTGATCGGCGGCGTAGCCCCACGGCATCCAGCCGACGTAAATAGACCACGCAACCTTGAACGATGTCTTTTCCGCCGCAATGGCGTCACTAAACGAAGCCGTGCCCGCGGTAATCATCGCCAATGCGCCGACAAACAGACTTAATGTTTTTTTGGGAAACCTCATGATGTCCTCCTTCCGTTAACGAAAACCAACAAGGAAGGGGCGTGCGGGGTACAGCAAGAGAAACGTTACCCCGCGAATATCACCTTCGCGGCTGGCGTTCTCCCGGGCTTTTGTCCCGCCGTGTGTCCGCTGGATATGTGAGCGGATTGCATCCCTCGGACCAGACACCCCCACGTTGCGGGAGCCGGAACCCTAGATGCATGTCTTGTTATGCAGGCCCCGTGCCAATGCATAATCCATTGATATTATTGAAGGTGTGATTTTCCAGCCCACAAAAATGCACAAAAAATAATCATCATATTTTGCAGTGATTAAAAATTATGCGCATTGGTTGGGCTTGAAATCGGGAAACAGCGCACTCACAAAAGGCGTGTGCGAGGCATGAGGTGCACCTTGGCCAATCGTGTGGACCAAAGACACCGGCAAATCTAAGTTCTCCTGCTGATTTTTGACTGTGGGGGGCGAGGGGAATGCGATGTCATAAAGCTTCTTGGGCGATGGCGCTGTTCTATTAAGCCGTGTGCAAGGTAAAAACACCTCAACTTGCTGAATTGGCGCACTTAATCATTTGAAAAAACGGAATAAAAATATGATGTGATTAATCTTCATGCAATTTTTGGCGTGCGGGGGTGGGGCGTGCCGTACCGCGTTTAGCGGCAGATCAATTTTAATCTATTGATAAACAACAGTATTATTCGCCATGGGGCGGTTGATCGTCGATTGGCCCGCTTCTTGCCAATAGGGGGGCGGAGCAACACTGCAGTTTCTATTGGAGGAGTGAACAGATGAAAAAAACCATGAAGGCCCTGGCGGGCGCGGGGGCAATCGCCGTTTCGGTGATGTCCGCCACCGCCGCTCAGGCTGCAGACACCATCAAGGTTGGTGTTTTGCACTCTTTGTCCGGGACCATGGCGATTTCCGAGACCACGTTGAAAGACACGGTCTTGATGATGATTGACGAGCAGAACAAAAAAGGCGGCATTTTGGGCAAAAAACTTGAGCCCGTGGTTGTCGATCCGGCGTCGAACTGGCCGCTGTTTGCTGAAAAAGCCCGTGAACTGATCGAAAAAGACAACGTCGATGTGATTTTTGGTTGCTGGACGTCGGTGTCGCGCAAGTCGGTTCTGCCGGTGATCGAAGAGCTCAACGGCATGATGTTCTATCCGGTTCAGTACGAAGGTGAGGAAAGCTCGCGCAACGTGTTTTACACCGGTGCGGCGCCGAACCAGCAAGCCATTCCGGCGGTCGATTACCTGCTCAGCGAGGACGGCGGTAAAGCCGAACGCATCGTGTTGTTGGGCACCGATTACGTTTACCCGCGCACGACCAACAAAATCCTGCGGTCCTACCTGCATTCCAAAGGCATCATGGATGCCGACATCATGGAAAACTACACGCCGTTCGGTCATTCCGACTGGCAGACCATCGTCGCCGACGTGAAGAAATTCGCCTCAGCCGGTAAAAAGACCGCCGTGGTGTCCACCATCAACGGCGACGCCAACGTGCCGTTCTACAAGGAACTGGGCAACCAGGGCATCAAAGCCGAGGACATCCCCGTGGTGGCGTTCTCTGTCGGTGAAGAAGAACTCGCCGGTCTGGACACCAAGCCGCTGGTCGGTCACTTGGCGGCGTGGAACTATTTCATGAGCGTCGATTCGCAAGAAAACGACGACTTCATCAAGAAATGGAAAACCTTCATCAAAGACGACAAGCGCGTCACCAACGATCCGATGGAAGCCACCTACATCGGCTTCAAGATGTGGGTCCAGGCTGTCGAACAGGCCGGCACCACCAACGTCGATGCGGTGCGCCAAGCCATGTACGGCCAAAAGGTCAAAAATCTGACCGGCGGTACGGCTGTGATGAACACCAACCACCATCTGTCCAAGCCGGTTCTGATCGGCGAAATTCAAGAAGATGGTCAGTTCGATATCGTTTGGCAGACCGACGGTGAAGTCAAAGGCGATGCCTGGTCCGACTTCTTGCCCGAAAGCGCCAAATTGACCGCCGATTGGACCTTCCCTTGGGTCTGCGGCAACTGTGAAAAGCCGATTTACGCGGCCAAGTAACAACTCTTAAAGACTCTCTGTCTCATAAACTTCAAACTGGGGCGGGCTCGGTCCGCCGATCTCGCCCCGGTTCTTTTTTATACAGATTTATACAGACTGATCGTTTATCGATTTGTACGGGCAATGTGGGGAACAGATGTATCCGAGCAAGTTTAAGGCGCGTTGGCTGGCGCTATTGTCCGTGGTGATCGGGTTGGGTTTGGCGTCGGTGACGCCCGCGCATGCCGATGCCTTTACGGATGCGGTACAGGCGCTCAACGCGAAAAATAACAAAGCGAAAAAAAAAGCCATCGACGTGTTGGTCGCCACCGGCGATGAACGTGCGTTTGCGGTCTTGGATGCGTTTTTGCACGGCAAACTGTTTTACCGCAAAGCCGACAAGCAGGTGTTCATCACTAAAAAATCCGGCAGCGTTTATGTGCTGACCGATCCCGCCAGCGGCCAGGAAGCGGGCGAGGAAAAAAAGTCAAAAATCAAAAAAATTCCCATCAACAACCGGCTGCGTGGCCAGTTGAAAGGCGTGCTCGGCGCGATGACGTTGATGAGTGCGGACAGTGAAAAACGCGCGAAAGCGGCGAACGAGGTCTTCAAAGCCAACGATCCTTCCATGCTGCCTGTGTTGGAAAAAGCTTTGGCGCGCGAAGACGACGTGGACGTGAAAGACCGCATGGTGCGTGCGCAAGCGGCCATCGTGTTGGAGTACGGTAAAGATACACAGGCGCGCATTCAAGCCACGCAAACGCTGGCGGAATACACCGACCCCGACGTCGCCGCGCTACTCGGAAAAATCGTTGCGTCCGAAAAAGATCAAGCCGTGGTCAAGGCTGCGTCCGAGGCGCAAGCTTCGGTCAAAAGCGGCCTCGCCACGTGGGCATTTTTCGGCAACTTGTTTCAAGGTGTGTCCTTGGGCTCGGTGCTGTTGCTGGCCGCTGTCGGTCTGGCCATTACGTTCGGCGTGATGGGCGTGATCAACATGGCGCACGGCGAAATGGTCATGCTCGGTGCGTACACCACGTTCATGGTGCAAGAAGTCTTTCGCACCCATTTCCCCGGCGCGTTCGATTGGTCGTTGGCCGTCGCGGTGCCTGCGGCGTTTTTGGTCACCGGCGCGGTGGGCATCGCCATCGAGCGCGGCATCATCCGCTGGCTCTATGGCCGTCCTTTGGAAACGCTGCTGGCGACCTGGGGCCTGAGCTTGATGTTGCAACAATTGATCCGCACCATTTTCGGCCCCACCAACCAAGAAGTCGGCAATCCCAGTTGGATGTCCGGCGCGATCGAAACCTCAACTGGCTTGGTGCTGACCTACAACCGCATCTGGATCATCGTTTTTTCACTGGCGGTGTTGCTGATGCTGGGCTTGATCGCGCGCAAGACCTTGTTCGGATTGCAGATGCGCGCGGTGACGCAAAACCGCGCCATGGCCAGTTCCATGGGTATTCGTTCCGGTTGGGTCGATGCGCTGACGTTCGCGCTGGGCTCAGGCATTGCCGGCATGGCGGGTGTGGCGCTCAGCCAGATCGACAACGTGTCGCCGAACTTGGGCCAGACCTACATCATCGACAGCTTCATGGTGGTTGTGTTCGGCGGCGTCGGCAATTTGTGGGGTACGCTGGTGGGGGCGTTCTCGCTCGGTATCGTCAATAAGTTTCTGGAACCCTACGCGGGTGCGGTGCTCGGCAAAATCCTGGTTCTGGTCGGCATCATCTTGTTTATCCAAAAGCGTCCACGCGGGCTGTTCGCCCTCAAGGGCCGTGCGGTGGAGTCCTGAGCCATGACGCACCAACCTTTTATCATGCGCATTCTCAAAGACCGCATGGCGTCCACCGTGTTGGGCATCTTGATCGTTGCCGCGTTCTTGGTTCCGGCGCTCAACATGCTGGTTTCGCCGGATAGCGCCCTGCACGTGCCGAGCTACGTTGTAACGCTGCTGGGTAAGTATTTGACCTATGCCCTGTTGGCGTTGAGCGTCGATCTGGTGTGGGGGTACTGCGGTATCCTCAGTCTCGGCCACGGTGCATTTTTCGCCCTGGGCGGGTACGCCATGGGCATGTACATGATGCGCCAAATCGGCGATCGCGGTGTTTACGGCAATGCCGAGCTGCCTGATTTCATGGTGTTCCTCAACTGGCATGAATTGCCGTGGTACTGGTACGGCTTTGACAACTTCGGCTTTGCCATGCTGATGGTGGTTTTGGTGCCGGGCTTGTTGGCGTTCGTGTTCGGTTGGTTCGCGTTCCGCTCTCGTGTGACCGGGGTGTATCTGTCGATCATTACCCAAGCGATGACCTATGCTTTGTTGCTGGCGTTCTTTCGCAACGACATGGGCTTCGGCGGCAACAACGGCCTGACCGATTTTAAGGATGTGCTCGGTTTCGATCTACGCTCCGACGGTATGCGCGCGACGTTGTTTTTCCTGTCCGCCATGGCGGTTGTCGCAGGCTATCTCATTTGCCGCTTTATTGTCGAGTCGCGCTTGGGCCGGGTGATCATCGCCATTCGCGACGCGGAAAGCCGGGCGCGGTTTTTAGGCTACCGGGTTGAATACTACAAGCTGTTCGTTTTCACCGTCTCCGCCGTTTTGGCTGGGGTCGCAGGCGCGCTGTACGTGCCGCAAGTGGGCATCATCAACCCGTCGGAATTTTCGCCTGCCAACTCCATCGAAATCGTCATTTGGGTGGCCTTGGGTGGGCGAGGCACGCTGGTCGGACCGATCATCGGCGCGTTGGCGGTGAACTACGCCAAAAGCTACTTCACCGGTGCGCTACCGGAAATCTGGCTGTTCATGCTGGGCGGTTTGTTCATTTTCTCCACACTGTTCCTGCCCAAAGGCATCGTCGGCACCGAAGCCATCAAAGTGGCGTTTGAAACGCAACGCCTGAGGCTGGCGAAGTTCCTCCGTCCTTATGACTACGTAGAGGGAGGAGACGGACGATGAACGATCTCAACCACCACGACACGATTTTGTACCTCGACGGCGTTTCGGTCAGCTTCGACGGTTTCAAGGCGCTGAACGAACTGAGCCTCTACGTGCAAGAAGGCGAACTGCGCGCCATCATCGGGCCCAACGGTGCGGGCAAGACCACCATGATGGACGTCGTCACCGGCAAGACCCGACCCGACAGTGGCGACGTGATTTTCAACGGTAAGGTTGACCTGACCGAACTGGACGAAGCGGCCATCGCCAACCTCGGCATTGGGCGTAAGTTCCAAAAGCCCACCGTGTTCGAACACCACACCGTGTTCGACAATCTGGAGCTGGCACTCAAGGGCAATCGCCGCCCGCAAGACAGTTTGTTCTTTCGTCTCAAAGGTGAACAACTTGAACGCATCAACGAAGTGCTGAGCACCACGGCCTTGTCCGATGTGCGTCACATGCAAGCGGGTTCGTTGTCGCACGGCCAAAAGCAATGGTTGGAAATCGGCATGCTTTTGATGCAAGACCCTGACTTGCTGTTGGTCGATGAGCCGGTCGCGGGCATGACCGATGCGGAAACCGAAGCCACGGCGGTGCTGTTGAAAGACATCGCCAAGACTCGTTCCGTGGTGGTGGTGGAACACGATATGGAGTTCGTCAAATCTCTCGACTGTCGTGTTAATGTGCTGCATGAAGGCTCGGTCCTGGCGGAGGGTTCCTTGGAAACCGTGCAGACCAACGAACACGTCATCGAAGTCTACCTCGGTCGATGAAAGGGGGGCGCTGATTATGTTGAACGTACAAGGTATCGATCTGTATTACGGTGCGTCGCAAGCGTTGCGTGGTGTGAATCTCACCGCCGAAATCGGCCAAGTGACGTGCGTCATGGGGCGCAACGGTGTGGGCAAAACGTCGTTGATGCGCGCCATCGTCGGCCAGCAAGCCGCCAGCGCGGGCAAGGTCATGTGGGAAGGTAAAGACATCGTCAAGCTCAGCCCCCACGAACGCGCCCGGCGCGGCATCGCGTTCGTGCCCCAGGGCCGCGAAATTTTTCCCTTGATGAGCGTCGAAGAAAACCTGCGCACCGGCTTTGCCGCCGTGCCGCGCACGCTGCGCCATATTCAAGACGAGATTTTCGATCTGTTTCCGGTGCTCAAGGATATGCTGCATCGCCGCGGCGGCGATTTATCAGGCGGTCAGCAGCAACAGCTCGCCATCGCCCGCGCCTTGGTCACGCGTCCACGCCTGTTGGTGCTGGACGAGCCGACCGAAGGCATTCAGCCCTCCATCATCAAAGACATCGAACGGGTGATTCGCTTGTTGGCGTCGCGTGGCGACATGGCGGTGTTGTTGGTGGAACAATACTTCGAATTCGCCCGCGACTTGGCCGATGCGTTCTGTGTGATGGACCGTGGCGAAGTGGTGCTGGCCGGGTCCAAGGCTGACATGGTGGAAGATGATGTACGCCGTCACCTCACCGTCTGATGTTTCGCCGGAGGTGGTGCCTGTCACGGGTATGCATGGTCGTGTCGAGCTGAGTTTTTCGGCGGGCGCACGCGGTCGAGGCCAGCTTAAAGATTTGTATCAGACCTCGCCGTTTCGGGTTATGTTTCCGACTTTACCATCTGATGAATTGCCCTCGGCGGTGCTGGTGACGACATCGGGCGGCCTTGTGGGAGGGGACCGCCTGCATGTGGGGGTCACAGTCGAACCCGGCGCCGCCGTTCAAATCATGGGCCAGGCGGCGGAAAAGGTTTATCGTTCCAAAGGCCCGGACGTGTATTTCAATGCCGATCTTCAGGTCGGCGCAGACGGCTATCTGGAATGGCTGCCGCAAGAAACCATCGTGTTTGACCGCGCGCGTTTGCGCCGCACCACCCGCGTGGATGTTGCCGAGAGCGGTGAATATTGCGGCGCGGAAATGCTGGTGTTCGGTCGCGCCGCCATGGGTGAGCGGGTGAGCACGGGGTTGATCCGCGATGTCTGGGATGTGCGCCAAGGCGGCAAGCGGGTGTGGGCCGACGCACTGCATCTGGATGGCGACATCGGTGCGCAGCTGGACCATCCGGCAGGATTTGGCGGGGCGCGGGCGGTGGCGACGTTCGTGCATGTCAGCCCTCACACGCCTGAGCGCCTGGAACTGGCGCGCACGCTGTTGGGTGAAGACCGTGACGGTTTGCGCACCGGCGCAACTGTGGTTAATGGTATTTTGGTGGTGCGCTGGCTGGCGAACGACGTCCAACGGATGCGCACCGCTTTTGGTGATTTCTGGGCCGCGTTTCGCGCCCAAACGCAAAATCTGCCGGGAAAGATGCCCCGGCTATGGCATGTCTAGGTTGGGAGGCTGAACGGTGAAACTGACACCCCGTGAAAAAGATAAACTGTTGGTCGCCATGGCCGCCAACGTGGCGCGCCGTCGTTTGGAGCGCGGCGTCAAACTGAACCACCCGGAAGCCATCGCGCTGATCACCGACTATGTGGTCGAAGGGGCGCGCGACGGCAAATCGGTGGCCGAATTGATGCGTGACGGCGCCACGGTGTTGAGCCGCGCTCAAGTGATGGACGGCATCGCGGAGATGATCCACGACATCCAAGTCGAAGCCACCTTCCCCGACGGCACCAAGCTCGTCACCGTCCACGAACCCATTCGCTGAGGAGACATTATCATGATCCCCGGAGAAATCATTACCGCCCCCAGCGACATCACCCTGAACGAAGGCTGCGAGACCGTGACCGTGAGCGTCGCTAACACCGGCGACCGTCCGGTCCAGGTCGGCAGTCACTATCACTTTTATGAAAGCAACGAAGCTTTGTCTTTTGATCGTGAAGCCGCGCGGGGCTTTCGCTTGGACATACCTGCAGGCACCGCCGTGCGGTTCGAGCCGGGCCAAACCCGCGACGTGCAGCTGGTCGTGCTTTCGGGTGATCGCATCGCGATTGGTTTCAACGCCAAGGTAGACGGCAAATTAGAGGGCTAAGACATGGCTTATACAATTGACCGCACATCCTACGCCTCCATGTTCGGCCCGACCAAAGGCGACAAAATACGCCTCGCCGATACCGAACTGTTTATCGAGGTCGAAGAAGACCGCACCACCTACGGCGAAGAAATTAAATTCGGCGGCGGCAAGGTGATCCGCGACGGCATGGGCCAAGCCCAGACGTCGCGCGAACAAGGTGCGGTGGACACCATCGTCACCAACGCGCTGATCGTCGATCACTGGGGCATCATCAAGGCCGACATCGGCATCCGTGGCGGGCGCATCGCCGCCATCGGCAAGGGCGGCAATCCTGATACCCAGCCGAACGTCGACATCATCGTCGGCCCCGGTACCGAAGTGATCGCGGGCGAAGGGCGCATCGTCACGGCGGGCGGCATCGATGCGCACATTCATTGGATTTGCCCACAACAAGTCGAAGACGCGCTCTATTCCGGCGTCACCACTATGCTAGGCGGCGGCACCGGCCCGGCCGAAGGCACCAACGCGACCACCTGCACGCCCGGTCCGTGGCACATCGAAAAGATGATCCAAGCCGCCGAGGGCCTGCCGATGAACTTGGCCTTTTTCGGCAAGGGCAACGCGTCGCGTCCCGCTGCGTTGATGGAACAGGTGCGCGCCGGGGCCTGCGGTTTGAAGTTGCACGAAGATTGGGGCACCACGCCCAGCGCCATCGACACGTGCCTGGGCGTCGCCGAGGATACCGACGTCGGCGTGGCGATCCACACCGACACGCTCAATGAGTCCGGCTTTGTCGAAAACACCATCGCCGCGTTCAAGGGCCGCACCATTCATGCGTTTCACACCGAAGGGGCTGGCGGCGGTCACGCGCCGGACATCATCAAGGTGTGTGGCGAGCAGAACGTGCTGCCTTCAAGTACCAATCCGACGCGGCCTTACACCGTCAACACCATCGACGAACACCTCGATATGTTGATGGTCTGTCATCACCTCGACAGCCGTATCCCCGAAGACGTGGCGTTCGCCGAAAGCCGCATCCGCAAAGAAACCATCGCGGCGGAAGACATCCTGCACGACCTGGGTGCTATGTCGATGATCGCATCCGACAGCCAAGCCATGGGCCGGGTGGGTGAGGTGATTATCCGCACCTGGCAAACGGCGGACAAGATGAAGCGCCAACGCGGCGCATTGGCCGAAGAAACCGGCGATAACGATAACTTCCGCGTCAAACGCTACATCGCCAAATACACCATCAACCCAGCACTCACCCACGGCATCGCCAATCATGTGGGGTCCATCGAAGTCGGCAAGATGGCCGATTTGGTGTTGTGGAAACCGGCGTTCTTTGGCGTTAAGCCGGACGTGATCGTCAAGGGCGGCGCGATTGCGGCCGCGGCGATGGGCGATCCCAATGCCTCTATCCCCACGCCGCAGCCGGTACATTACCGCCCGATGTTCGGGGCCTTGGGTCGTGCGCGGATCGAAACGTCCGTGACCTTCGTCAGCCAGTTGGCGCTGAGCGAAGAAATCGACAATCGTTATGGCGTCGACAAAGCGATGGTCGCGGTCGAAGGTTGCCGTACGGTGAAAAAGGCCGACATGGTGCTGAACAACTACACCCCGCACATCGAGGTCGATGCGGAAACCTACGAAGTCCGCGCCGACGGTGCGTTGTTGACGTGCGAACCTGCCGATGTGTTGCCGATGGCGCAACGCTACTTTCTGTTTTAGGAGAAGCGAGCATGCGCCGCGCCATCCGGGTGATTGCAAAAAGTGAAGGGGCGCCGCAAGACGTCAAAGGCACCGTCACGCTCAACTTCGAAGACCGCTTTCGCCGCCGGGTGCGCTTGAAGGACGACGCGGGCGAAGCGTTCATGCTCGACTTGGCCGAGGCCACGCGGTTCGAAGACGGCGATGGTTTGGCGCTGGACTGTGGTGGTGTACTGGTGGTGCGCGCCGCGTTGGAAGATGTGATGGACGCCGCCGGATTGGACATGCAACACACCGCGCGTCTGGCGTGGCATATCGGCAACCGTCACACCCCGGTTGAGGTTCTGCAAAACGGCCAATTGCGCATTCAATACGATCACGTGTTGGTGCACATGCTGGAAGGCTTGGGCGCAACGCTGGAACGCAAAACCGCACCGTTCGTGCCCGAACCGGGCGCTTACGACAACCCAAGTGACGGAGCAGCACATGGCCACGCCCATTCCCATCACGGATAGCGGATTGCTGCGTCTGATGGCGTGGCTGTCGCCGTCGTTTCCCGTCGGTGCGTATGCCTACAGCCATGGCGCGGAAGCGGGCGTGGAGAGCGGACGCATATTAAACCGCAAAACCGCCACGGACTGGATTGCGTTCGTTTTGGAATTTGGAATCGCTCGTGTTGACGCCGACCTGTTCATCGGCGCGTACTTGGCGGCGGATGAAAACGATGTGGACATGTTTGTCGATGTTGCGTCGCTGGCCGGTGCCTTGAAAGGCACGGCGGAGCTGGGTCTGGAATCGTGTGCACAAGGCCAGGCGTTCTTGGACGCGGTGCAAGGAGCGTGGCCAGATGAACGACTGGGGCGGTTTTGCGCGGCGCTTAAAAGTGTGAACGTGTCGCCGTCTTACGCCACCTCTGTGGCTGCGGCGGCGGCGTTCGCCGGTGTTGGCTTGCAAGCGGCGTTGGGGGCGTATCTGCACGGCTTTAGCGCCAACATCGCCAGCGCCGTCGTGCGCTTGGTGCCCTTGGGTCAAAGCGACGGACAAAAAATCATCGCCGCGATGGAACCGGTGGTTGAACGCGCTTTGACCTGTGCATTAGAGCGTGACCCCAATGATATTGGCTCGGCGGCGTTCATGGTGGACTGGCTGTCCATGAAACACGAAACTCAATATTCAAGGTTGTTTAGATCATGAGTGAAACGATACCCATCAATCAGGCGGGCAATCCGTTGCGCGTCGGCATTGGCGGCCCCGTGGGTTCGGGTAAGACGGCATTGTTGAAAACGTTGTGCAAGAAGATCCGCGATGTTTACGACATCGCAGCGATCACCAACGACATTTACACCCGCGAAGACGCCGAGTTTCTGACCCGCGAAGGCGCGTTGGACGCGAGCCGCATCGCCGGGGTGGAAACCGGCGGCTGCCCGCATACGGCCATCCGTGAAGATGCATCTATGAACCTTGCCGCCGTGCGCGACATGGCGGTGAAGTTTCCGGAGTTGGACGTGGTGTTCGTGGAATCGGGTGGGGACAATCTATCGGCGACGTTTTCACCGGAACTGGCCGACATCACAATCTATGTCATCGATGTGTGCGCGGGCGATAAAATTCCCCGCAAGGGCGGGCCGGGCATCACGCGATCGGATTTGTTGGTGATCAATAAGATCGAGCTGGCGTCGCTGGTCGGCGCGTCGTTGGAGGTCATGGACCGTGATGCGAAAAAGATGCGCGGCGAGCGTCCGGTCGTGTTCGCAAACGTGCAAAAAGGCGACGGCGTGGATGAGATCATTGATTTCATCGTTGAGGCGGGGGGGCTGAAACCGCGCATGCCCAGGCAAGCATCCAAGCAAGAAAGCACCTGATAAAGCTATCCTTTTGGGGGTGTCATGCCTTTATGTTGCCCTCAATAGGTGTTTATATTAACATGCCCTAATGTGTGAATTGCGGGCACGGATGGTCTGCGCCCGTGTTGTGACCGACTGCCGGATGTCTTGGAGAGATGCCGGTAAGGGAGGGAGTTTGGACATGAAGAAAGTCTCGATTTTTCTAGCTTCAACATTGATTGCCGCCTTTGCGCTGTTTGCTGGTCCCAGCGACGCCCAGGCTTGGACGTGGCCCTGGAATTGGGGTGACAATAACTGGGGTGGCGGCCCTTGGGGCGGTGGTCCTTGGGGAGGGTATGGCTATCCTTATGGTGGTGGTTATTATCCCTATGGCGGCTATGGCAATCCTTATGGTGGTTATGGCGGCTATCCCTATGGCGGTTACGGCGGTGGTTACGGCTATCCCGGTTACGGATACGGCTACGCGCCGTATGCATATCCCTATGCGGTGCAGCCCCAAGCTCCGGCTACGCCCGCCCCCGCACCACAAACGGCTCAGTAGTATTTTGAACCTCGGCTTTTGCAAACCCCGCTCCTTTGCGAGCGGGGTTTATCTTTGCATTTCAACTTGCAGAGATCATATTTTTGACGGATGACAATAAGGATCAAACATGGCTGAATTCGACATTCCCCAAGGGGCTTACACGCAACCTGGGCCTTGCCCGAAATGCGGGCGGAACGCTTTGGTGCTCACCGTGCGTTCCAAGACCGACCGAAACTGGTGGGATGAATGGAAGGGATGCATGGAATGCGTCGATCCGGTGGTGTTTCTCACCCAATTTCTGGACCAGCACGGCGAATATACACTTGCCGTGCCCGGCGGGCCGGTGCCGCGTGAGTTGCGCCGCAAACGCATCAAGAAAAATACAAGCGAAGAGGCCGTTTAAGCGTCCATTCAGCTTGGTTGCGCCAGGGGGGGACTGTGCTATTCTTCGCGGGCTTAGTCAGGCATGACAGTTGATCCAATTCTATGTTTTTTAGAACCCCCTGAAACGTTTAGGCAGAGGAGCTGCCAAAAGGGGGAGGGTCTCGTGCCCACTATGGGGGGGCCGGTTTTGACCGGCAATATCGGCTTGCGCCATGTATCGTTTGGTCCGTAATTTCACGCTTGCGAGCGCCATAGCCATTGTGCTTGTCAGTGCCGTCTTGGGATATTTCCTGCATGGCAAGATGATGGGCGAAATGGTCGTGAACACGCAGATGCGCAATGCATCTCTGGCGCGGTCATTTACCAATACACTAGGACCCAATCTCAAACAGTTTCTCGATCAAGGCGAAGCCTTGGGGATGGACCAGCTAGCGGCAAGCGAAGATTACGCGGACATTGACGTTTATTTTCGCAACGCAATGGCCGGATTGGACGTTCTTAAAATCAAACTTTTTCTGCTCGACGGCCTAACCGTATATTCGTCGATGCGCGATGAGTTGGGGGAAGACAAAGCTGAAAACTTGGGCTTCGTGGCCGCGCGAGCGGGCGATGTCGCCAGCGATGTTATTTTCCGAACCCAGTTCAATGCCTTTGAAGGCATTACCCAAGGCCGCGATCTGGTCGCCAGCTACGTGCCGGTGCGTTTTTCGGGCGACATCGTCGGCGTGTTGGAAGTGTACTCGGACGTGACCTCGGCCGTGACACGTATCCAGGCCGTGACATGGGAACTGATGGCGTTGTTGGCGGGAATGTTCGGGCTGTTGTTTTTGGTGCTGTATTCGATTGTGCGCCGCGCCGACCACATCTTGAAAAAGCAGTATGCCGACAAACAATTCGAAATCGAAGAGCGCCGCCAAGTTGAAGCCGCATTGCTGGACAGTGAGGACCGGTTGCAGAGTTTCCTCAACGCTGCGTCAGAATGGCTCTGGGAAACCGACGAGAACCACAAATTTACGTATTTCAGCAGCCGTATCGAAGATATCCTTGGGGTCAAGATTGAGGATCTCATCGGAAAATCGCGCGCGAGTATTCTCAATAAAAACTTGGAAACGGACCGTGAAAAATGGGCGGCGCATATTGCGGATTTGCAAGCTCACCGCCCGTTTCGGGATTTTGTGTATGCGTTGAGTGGCGCTCCGCGTTTAACGTATATCCGCGTCAACGGCGTGCCGGTTTATGATGCTGACGGCACTTTTAAGGGCTATCGCGGCACGGGCAACAACGTCACCAGCCGTATATTGTCGGAACAAGAACGCATTCGTTCCGCACAGCAGTTTTCATTGGCGTTTCGCGCGAGTCCGGCCCTGGTCGCCATTTCCGGCATCAACACGGGTATCCATCACGATGTAAACGAAATGTGGCTTGAGGCGCTTGGTTACACGCGCGGCGAGGTCATCGGCAAAAGCGATCTGGAGCTAGGGGTGTGGGCTGACCCTGAAGACCGAGCGCGACTGATTGGCGAAATCTCCGAATATGGTCACTTGCATGCTTTTGAGGCCGAGCTAAAGGCGAAATCGGGAAGCGTTCGGGACTTCTTGATCAACGGCGAGGTGATCGCTTTCGATGGCGAAGACCGCTTGATGCTGGTCGCCCAAGATATCACGGACCGTAAGCGTGAAGAAGAGTCGCTGAAAGCCGCACACGACGTTATGGAAAAACGCGTCCGCGAACGTACACAGGACTTGGTCGAGGCCAAGGAAGGCGCGGAAATGGCCAGCCGCGCCAAATCGGAATTCTTGGCCAACATGTCCCATGAATTGCGCACACCCTTGAACGCCATCATTGGCTTCTCCGACATCATCGTGCATCAGATGTTTGGTAAAATCGGGGCGGAAACGTATTTGGATTATGCAGGCCACATCAAGATTTCCGGCGAGCATCTTTTGAGTCTGATCAACGATATCCTCGATGTTTCCGCCATTGAGGCGGGAAAATTTGAAATGCGAGAAGAGGAAATCGACATTGAGGCCGTTGTCGATTCGTGTTTGCGCTTGGTCAACGAGCGGGCAAAGAAAAACAGCATTCGCATCAACTGCGATATCGCGCAAAATCTGCCGCATATGTACGCCGACGAGCGACGCATCAAACAGGTCCTCATCAATCTTCTTTCCAATTCGGTGAAATTCACACCGCGAGGGGGGGATGTAACGGTGTCCGCAAATCTTGACGGTCGAGGGGGCTTGATCTTGGCCGTTAAGGATACCGGCATCGGGATCGCCAAAGAGGACATCCCCAAGGTGCTCAGTCCATTCGGTCAGGTCGACAGTTCCTTATCACGCCAATACGAAGGCACCGGCCTTGGCTTGCACCTGTCGCGAACCTTCGTTGAGCTGCACGGCGGGAAGCTGGTGATTGAGAGTGAAATCGGCAAGGGGGCGGAAGTCAGCGCCCACTTTCCGCCAGGGCGTATGGCCTATGAAAGTCTGTCCGTGGAGTAGGCTGCATCCAAGGGGCGAAAGCGTTTTAAAGTCATTTTGCGCCAGAGCCGCGCTGCGATCACCCATGGATCTGGGCGGGGGGTGGTAATTGTGATCGCCGGGCCCTATATTCGGACAATCTTAATTAAGGGTCGGCCCGGTGTGAGCATGAGGCCATACCGGCAAGGCCTAAAACCGTACAAGGACAAGGACATGGCCACCACGGCATTGACCGCAGACAATCTCGAACGCACGATCGAGGACAACGACATTGTTTTGATCGATTTTTGGGCGGATTGGTGCGGGCCATGCAAGACGTTCGGCCCGATTTTCGAGGCGGCGTCCGAAGTGCACGCCGACGTTACGTTCGCCAAATGCGATACCGAAGCCGAGCAGGTCGTTGCAGCCCAGTTCGGCATTCAATCCATTCCCACCGTGGCGGCCTTTCGTGAGCAAGTGCTTGTGTTCGCACAGCCTGGCGCTTTGCCGCAAGAAGCGTTGGAACAACTGATTGGCCAGCTCAAGGCCCTCGATATGGACGATGTGCGCAAGAAAATCGCCGAAGCCCAAGCCCAGGCCGAACTTCAAGGCGACGACTAGGGTCAGGCCCCTCATCCAGCTTGCTGCTTTGCTCCGCCCCCCCCCGATCCGCCCTGTCCGGCCCCTCTGGACGGGGCGGTGGTTCGCACGTTAGCTTAAGCACATGAGCAAAAGCAAAGCCGTCGAACTGTCCGTCGTCATCCCCATGCGCAATGAAGGGCCCATGGTTGATGCACTTTTCGCGCGTCTCCTTCCCGTGCTCGACAGCACCGGAAAATCGTTTGAGGTCATTTGCGTCAACGACGGCAGCATCGACGATACGCAAGTGAGACTGCTAGCGCAGCGCGATCACTTCCAAACTGTGCGCATCCTTGAACTGTCGCGGAGCTTCGGCAAAGAAGCCGCGCTGACGGCGGGCCTCGAACACGCCTGCGGCGCCGCGGTGGTCGTGATGGACGCGGACCTGCAAGACCCACCGGAATTGATCCCCGAACTGCTCGCCAAATGGCAGGATGGTTTTGAGGTGGTCTATGGCGCACGCCGCTCCCGCGACCGGGACAGTTGGCTCAAGCGAACGACGGCACAGGCGTTTTACGCGCTGTTCAACGCGCTTAGCGACACCAAACTGCCGCCCGATGCAGGGGATTTTCGCCTCATGGACCGGGCCGTGGTCGACGCCCTGTTGGCTTTGCCGGAACATTCGCGTTTTATGAAAGGCATTTTCGCTTGGGTCGGTTTCAAGCAGACCGGCGTGCCCTATGACCGCCCCGAACGTCTGGCGGGCGAAAGTCAGTGGCCGTATTTCAAGTTGTTCAGGTTTGCGCTGGACGGGCTTTTTTCCTTCAGCACCGTGCCGTTGCGGCTATGGACCTGGATCGGTTCGGGCGTCGCGCTGGTTGCGCTTTCATATGCCTCATTTTTGATGATTCGGGTGTCCGTGTATGGTCGCGACGTGCCGGGTTACGCCTCGCTGATGGTCGCAATTTTGTTCTTCGGCGGGGTGCAACTGATCTCGGTCGGAGTGTTGGGCGAGTATATCGGGCGCATCTTTCGCGAAACCAAGGGCCGTCCGCTCTACATCGTCAAAAAGGCCCATGGCTTGGACGATAAACTCAAGCGTTAATACAGGTTGGTGTAACAGGCCTCTAAATTACATAACGCCGCCCCGTTAAGGGCGGCGTTATGTGTCGCCAAAACCAGACCTGCGGGAAAAGGGGGGGAAGAGGTCCGGGACCGACGATACTGTATTAACGTCAGTATGATGCGCCCAACCTGAAGCGGGGCTGAAACCCGTGTTCAGCGTGCGTTCAGCTTATGTCAAATTGACGTCAAATTTTCCGGCGTTCGTTCATGAAGAGGCCGTGACCCTAAAGGTGCTCTAAGCGCGTAACCTGAACGCGGCGATTGATTTCCCCTTCGGGGTCATTCGGATCCAAAAGTTGGCTTTCGCCAAATCCCACCGGGTCCACGCGCGCGCCATCAATGCCGAATGTGCTCACCAGATAATCCAGCACCGACTTTGCACGCCGTTCGGATAGTTTTTGATTGTAGCTTTCGCTGCCCACCGCATCGGTGTGCCCGGCAATCTGGAAACGGTAATCGTTCAACGCGCCGTAGGTCAACGCCTCGCCCAAATTGTCCAACACGTCCATGGCTTCGGGCTTGAGGATGGCGCTGTCGAATTCAAAGAACACTTTGATGTTGATGGACGGCGCGATGGCTTCGGGGGTAAGCTTTTCGACCATCACGGGCGCCGCGGGTTCCGTGTAGTGCGGCTGAGGCGTGCAGGGACCCTCGCGGTCGGTGTTCATCAATCCCGCAGCGAGAATGACCCCGCCGCTTTGCTTGAGGTAATCGGTCGAACAGTTGGAGCACAAGTCGCGGGCATTTTGAAACAGCTTGAGGTTTGTCTTGATTTTGTCCGTATGGCGGCCATAACCGATTGCATCTTGGAGTGTGAGTATGGCTTGACCAATGCGCCCGGACAGACCTTGTGACACCCCCAGATTGTTCATCACGGCGGAATCGTCGGGACACATTTCGAGGGCCTTTTTGTAAGCGGCTTCCGCTTCGGTGTAGTGTCCTAGATAATCGTTGCCGATGCCGAGCGCCGAATAGAGACGCCAGTCGTCCGTGCCGTCGGCGGTGGCGCGCTGCAAAAGCCGTACACCCCCGGCGCTATCGCCCTGGATCAGGCGGACCTTGCCGAGTTCCGCCAAGTATCGGGGGGTGGTGGCGAACATCGGCGCGGTGGCGGTCAAGGTGCTTGCGGCCTCATCGACACGCCCCGCCCAGCGCAGATTGCGTGCAAGGCCCAAGACGGCTTCGATTTCATCAGGGGACTCGTCCAACATTTGTGTGTAGTGGGCGATGGCTTGGTCAAACGCCGCGATTTCCTCGGGCGATGCGGAGGTTGCGGGCTTCGGCGTCTCTGCGTTGGCGCAGGCACCGAGCAGCAGAGCTGCCGAAAGGGCCGTGGCGGCGAGTTTGAAGCACTTAAACATAGGATTTTCCAATACGTTCGTCGTCCTCAAATTGTATAGCGCCCAAACTTCACGTGTCACAGTGATGGGGGTCACAAAGTGACAATAACCTTACATGTTGGTGGGTGTTTGGCGCGTGCGGGTGTGCGACAATGCGGCTCTTTTTATGAGGAGACCTTTTCCCGATGAGCGCCACCCCCACGATCCGCATCGAAGATCCGTTCACAGAGCAGCCCCAGCCCCAGCCCCGCTTTGCGTTGTTCAATTACGGCTTTCGTCCATTCTTTTTGTTGGCGGGTTTGTTCGGCGTCGTGAGTGTGCCGTTGTGGGTTGGGCTCTATGGCGCTCACGTCGATTTGCACTTGGTGGCGGCGCCGTATTTATGGCACGGCCATGAGATGTTGTTTGGCTATACGGCCGCCGCCGTCGCCGGTTTTTTCCTCACCGTGGTACCAAATTGGACCAAGGTCAAAGCCAGAAAAGGCAACATACTGGCTGTGCTGAGTGTCTTGTGGTTGCTCGGACGCGTGGCGTATTGGTCGCAAGGCTTCATCCCATATGGATTGGTGATCGCAGCCGACATGTCGTTTTTGGTTGCGTTCACGGCGTTGGTGCTGCGTCCTTTGCTTGATCCCCAACACCGCCGACAGTTTGTGTTCGCACCCATCCTCATCTTGTTGATTGTCGCCAATGCGATGACGCACTTAGGTGTTATGGATGTCGGCGTTCTCGGTTTGGATTGGGGGGCGCATGGGTTGACCCTTGGGCTTGATGCAATCATCGTGTTGATCATTGTGATGGGCGGGCGTGTGACGCCAAGCTTCACATCCAGCTATCTGGGCCACGCCGACCCCGCTGTTAAAGTCCGCCAGAACGCGAAATTGGACCGCGTCGTTCTGGGTGCGACGTGGGCTTTGCTGGTGTTCGATCAAATCTTGCCGGGAACCGCAGCCTCAGGCGTCGTCGCCTTGCTGGTCGCGGGCCTGCACGCCGCGCGCCTATCCGGATGGCAAGGATGGCGCACATTGTCCAACCCGATCTTGTGGGTGTTGCACTTGGGCTATCTGTGGCTGATCGCGGGATTGGCGTTGAGAGGGCTGAGCGCATTTGATCTGTTGGCGCAAGCGGATGCCGTTCATGCGTTGACCATCGGGGCCGTCGGCAGCTTCACGATGGGCGTCATGACGCGCGCTTCGCTCGGCCATACGGGACGGGTGATCAAAGCCGCCCCAATGATCGTCGCGGCCTATATATTGATCAGTGCGGCCACGCTGATCCGATTGTCCACGGCGTTATGGCCGCAATATTCCGTTGAACTGGTGATGGTATCAGGCGTAGCGTGGACGGTGGCGTTTGCAGCCTTTTTTGTGGTGTACGCGCCGATATTGATGCGTCCGCGCCTTGACGGGCGTCCGGGTTGACGGCGATGATCGGCCTTTGAGAGAGGCTGCGAGGAAGGCCTGCGATGCGTTTTTACCGATCATTACCCAATGACCGCCCCGACACGTGGTTTGAGGAATTTCGCGCCGAAGTGATCAGCGATCACCGCCAGCTGCTCGCCTGCAGGGATGAGCGCCAAGGCCGGAGTAAGTGGTCATTCGATCACGCGGTGAAGCGCACCCAGGGCTTTTATGAAGACCGGCTGAACGGCTACCACAAGGTCGGTTCCATTTCCGCGCGGGAGCTGGAGACCCTGTTGGCGTTGGTTTTTGCCCTGGGTTCCGCCGACTTTCCAGGCTCATAACGTGTTTTACGTTGTTTGTGAACGTTGAGTCATGAATAGTACACACAAGCTGTTTAAAGTTTAGGCCAGCCCTTCAGTATAGTGCATAGGGGCATGCAGGAGGTTGTGCTCATGGTGAATATCCGTGATGTCTCGGTAACCTACGAGGACCTTCCGCAAAATTTGCGCGAAGCTGTCGATTATTGGCGCATGCTGAAAGGTGAGCGGATCGGGCCGCAATGGCGTGAAATCGATATGCTGAAGCTGCCTTTGCCGCTTTTGCCGACGACGGTCGTCGTCGATTGCTTCGATGACGACAGCGGCCCAAACTTTCGCTATCGCTTTTACGGTTCGGGTCTGCGGTCCGTCCACAATGTGGAATTGACGGGCAAAACGCCCGACGATGTGCCGGTAACGGCCCTGTCGAAGTACATAAAGGAAGAGTTTCTCCGCGTGAAGGAGACCAAAGAGGCGCTGTATTCCGTCTACGGCACGGATACGCCCAGGGGCTTTAGCGCATTTTTGAACGTGGTGCGCCTTCCCCTGTCGGAAGACGGTGAACAGGTGACAAGTATTCTTGCCGTCATCGGCTATAAACAGCATGACATGGCGTTGGCGGATATGTTCGATCTGATGCAGCAAGGTGAATTGTTGGCCTCACCCAAAGTGTAAATCTCAGGGTGCCAGCAAGGCTTTGATTTTTCCAGTCAATACGTTGAAATCTATTGGTTTTACAACGTAGGCATTGCATCCCAGCCGGTGCATGTCGTCGCGCATTTCCGGCACCGCAACGGCCGAGAGCGCGATGACGGGAATGGTCGAGGTTTCCGCCGCGCCGCGTAGGGTCTGCAGCACGCGGGTACCGTCCATCACCGGCATATTGATGTCCAAGATGATCAAATCGGGCGGTGTTTTCCCGGCCTGATGAATGCCGTCTTGGCCGTTTTCGGCGTGACTGACGGTGTGCCCCTCACCTTCCAGGTGTATGGAAATCAAATCCCGAATGTCGGGGTCGTCATCGATAATGAGAATGTGTCCCATGCGCAGCTCTTTTAATTTATTGATCCGATTTCATCATCAACTTCTTTATACATAGGTAATGAATGGGGGAGATGAAGGTAAAGATGGAAATCCCGGTCCCAAAAAGCAAACGGAAAGGTTTGTGCGCCCTGGTGCGGGGCGATTCGAGCCTGAAACGCGCATTTTGGATGTGGGGTGCGATAGGGGGTGGGGGGCAAATCGTGTTGCTTTCAGCCCTGTTGCTGGCGCTGGCCGATCCGCCGGGCGGACTTGTGGGCTGGGCGCTGGTGGGTTGGATTGGCTTTATTTATATCTATTTTGTGCTGGTGTTCGTTGGCGTTTGGCGCTCGGCCGGGCGTATGCTTTCTATGGAAGGCGGTGCGTCTTTCGCCGTGGCCGCACGAATGATGGTCGCCCTCGGCGTCGTTTTGGCTGTTGCGATCACGGTGCAAGTTCTCTTCATGGGCGGTTCCCCGCATTAGGGGGCTTGCCCTGAGGCCGGGATGGCCGGTGGGAACAGCCATGGCGCAGGAACGTCGGCTGTGCTAAATGTTGATTCTTATCCTTCAAGTATGACGAGAACGCTATGAGAACCACCGAAATTTCCCGTGTGCAGGAATATCTGCGTAAAGCCTTCAGCAACAACCGTATTGCCGTGCCGCCACCGATGAAAGCGGATGCCCCGGTTGAGGTCTATATCGGCGATGAGTTCGTGGGCGTCTTGCACCGTGACGAAGATGAGGGCGAGGTTTCGTATTCCTTCGTCATGAGCATCTTGGACATGGACCTGCCGCCTCTGCCCGAGCTCTGAGCCGAGCCCTGTAAGTGTGTGTTGTGAGCACTGACCATGATCCGCGTTACCGACACCATTGAGTTGTCTGACGACGAAATCGAGGAACGTTTCGTGCGTGCGCCGGGACCTGGCGGTCAAAACGTCAACAAAGTGGAAACGGCCGTTCAATTGCGCTTTAACGCGGCGCAGTCGTCGGCGTTGAGCGAAGCGGTGTTTCGCCGCCTCAAGGTGTTGGCCGGGCGGCGCATGACCCAAGACGGTGTGATCGTGATTTCGGCGCGGCGCTTTCGCAATCGCGAACGCAACCGCGCCGATGCGCTGGACAGGTTGGTGGCGCTGATTCGTGAGGCCGCCCAGCCGCCCAAGCCCCGGCGCGCGACGCGCCCGAGTCTGGCCTCCAAACAGCGTCGGTTGGAGGGCAAGCAAAAGCGCGCCGATGTGAAGAAAACCCGTGGCCGGGTTCGCGATACGGATTAATCCCGGGACTAAACACCTAGGCCTTTTTCGACGCGCCTTTTTTTCCCGTGGCCGTGTTCGTGGCCGCGGCCATCGAATCCCAAAACATTTTTTGAAACTGATCTAGACCCGGCATTGCATTTGGATTTGCTCCCGGCATCCACATCTTCATCAGGTTGTCCATATCCATGGACGCCATGCCTGTTTTCATGCGCTTTTGCATTTCAGCCATCATGGCCTCTTGCATCGGTTGAACGTCGGGCAGGCCGAAGAAGGCGCGGGCCTCCTCGGGTGTGCATTCAACGTTGATGGTAACCTTCATGATGATCTCCTCGGTTATCAACCGGCGGCCATGGTGGTGCGACGGTGCAAACCTAAGGTAGGGTAGGGGATGGGCATGCGCAATGCGGTGATTGCGGATCGTGAATCCGACATGCGGGGTTCGCCTTTATTTTGCCCTGACCTCGTCGTAAGCTGGTGCAACTGACAACAGCTAGGCTCGGGTAAATGTTCTCTTCTTTTAAAGCTGCGGTTGCTTATGGTGCCACTGCGATTGCCATTGTTACCCTGAGCAGTGCGGCTCAGGCGGCGAACTTGGTTTCCTACCGTGCGGTCTACGACGTGCGTTTGGTGGACGCCAAGCGCGGTTCGAGTGTTACCGCCGCCAGCGGTCAGATCGCTTACGGCGTTAAGGAGACCTGCGACGGGTGGTTGGTGAACCAAACCGGCACCATGTATTTGCAAACCTCATCAGGCGACGTCGTGCCGCAAGCGCTCAAGTTTTCATCCTGGGAATCCTCCGACGGGACGCAATACCGCTTCACCGTTATGGGCGATGGGGGCGATAGCGACATCATATTGGGCGGCGCCAAGATGCCCAAGGGACAACGCGGCGGTGAGGCGCAGTTCTCAAGGCCTGAGCCGACAACTTTTAAGCTGCCTGCGAACACCTTGTTTCCGATGCAACATACCGACCACATTCTCAATCAAGCGGCCCTCGGAAAGATGCAATTCGAAAATTCCGTGTTCGAGGGCACCGATGTCGAGGGTGCAAAGCTTTTGGTGACGTTTGTCAGTCCCCTGTCGGCGCGCTCGCGGGACTTGTCGGCGCGCTTTAAGTCTAAAGCCTTGAACCGCCCAGGGTGGAATTTTCGTTTGGCCTATTTCGACCCCACCAGTCGCACCGGCGAGCCTTTGTACGAGATTGAGGCCGATTACCTCGACAACGCCATACCTGTGCGTTGGATGCTGGATTACGGTGCGTTCACCGTTGAAATGGGCATGTCTAAGATCGAAATCCTCCCCAAACCCCACTGTTGAAGAAGCCTCGACGGTAAGCTTTGAGCGTGCATATACAAACGGCGCGATCGAAGTTGAGATCGCGCCGTTCTTCTTTACGAGATACACACGTAGCCGATCAATGTGGCGATTTGCCGCGCGCCGCATCCACCATCTTCTTCATGCCGTCCAGCGAAATTGCCCCAGGGACTAGGTTTTCCCCAACGATGAAGGCAGGTGTCCCTGTGATGCCCAAAGCTTGCGCTTGCCTATGCGTGGCGGCAAAGGTCTGCTCGATCATCGGGTCTTTCATTTGCCCGGAGAGCGCGTCCGTGTCGATGCCGACGCCTTTCGCCAACTCGACGACCTTGTCATTGCTCAAAGCACCTCTGTTTTTCATCATTGCAGTGTGAAGGGCTTTGTATTTATCGCGCTGGTGCAGCCAAACGGCCATGGCCGCGCGGGATGCATAAACGCTGTCGTCACCGAGAATCGGGAATTCCTTCAAGATGTAACGGATGTTGCCGTCCTCTTTGACCAGATTTTCCACATCGTCGAAGACGCGTTTGCAATATGGGCAACGGTAATCGGAAAATTCAATCATCGTAACGTCGCCATTGGGGTTGCCCATGACGGGGTCGTTGGGATTGGCGCTTAGCTCATTCGACATGGACTTCAGGGCGGTGCGCTGGTGTTGGGCGGCGCTGGCTTTTTCGCGGCGTTGCAGTTCGTTGATCGCCTCGACGATGATTTCGGGGTTTTTCAGAAGGTACGCGCGCAGCACCTGCTCAACTTCGGTTTTTTGCGCGTCGCTGAGCGGTTCAGCGGCAAAGCTGGCAAACGGTGTGCCGAGCACCAAGACGGTTGCGGCAATAAAAGTCCTTACGGGGGACATCAAACTCTCCCAATGGTGGTTTTGCCCCAACTTAGGGACTGTTCAGTTAGTGGTATAGGTGGATCGTGGCCTCAATGTGTCAATAAAATTCCAGATATCTGACCGCGCACCACGTTATGGGTTGGGGCGGCCGCCAAGCCGATGAAGGTGATGTGCGTGCGTTTGCGATTGTCGTTTGGCCACGCCTTGGCGTAAAGATCCGACAAATCCACGTTTTCCACCCACCATTTGCGGGTGTTTTCGCGCCCGCCACGCACCGTATAAAGCGGGGCCTCGAGCGGCTTGTTCGTCGGCGGCAGGCTCAGCGCACCGCGCCTGAGGGCGGTGTCGCCCCACACCAAAGCAAGCGCGCGGTCGTGCGGCGGCAAGCCGTCTCCCTGGCTGTCCAGGGCCGTGCCTTGCGGTGCGCCCCCGTTAAAGCCGACGATCAGGCGCACCGGATGGATGCCCGCGCCGTGGTTGCTCAAACGCCAGGCCCAGCTCAAAAAAGGGGTCGCCAGCATCATGGCGTCAACCCGGCGCACGGCGATCACGCGTTGCGGCCCGCTTTTGAGTTCCAGCGCACGCACCCCGTCGCGGGTCACGGTGGAGATGGCGTCACGGTCATGACCTTTCAGTCCGCCGCCGCCCGATACGATCCAATCGGCGGGTGGCGCGTCGAGGTTGAAACTTTGCTGTGAGCCCATCACCGTCAAACGGCCTTCGGGGCTGGGCTGATCGGGGATAACGGGTTTGGGCGCGACGCACGAGGAGACGGCCAGGACAAGCGCGCCGAGACCGAGCACGCCGGAAACAAGTGCGCTAGGAACAAGTGTGCCAGGAACAAGTGTGCCAGAAACAAGTGTGGAGGTGCAAAAAAATAAGCGTACCACGGCGTTACTTCTTTTTGGCGGCACGCCGCGCCATGACGACTTTTATAGCCTCTTGCACATCTTGGGCCTGAAGGTGTGCGCGCGATCCGGGTTTCAAAAGCGAGACCGCGCGCCCCGCATGGTATTGGGCGTTGGACAACTGTCCACTGCGCAGTTCCGATTCCGCCAGCGCCAGTGAGCTCATCCCCATGTCGCCCTTGCGGCCGTACGCAATGCCCAGTTGACGCCAGGAAAAGGCGTTTGCGGCGCCTAAGCGATGGGCGATGGAGAAATGCTCGATGGATTTGTCCAACAGCTCCGTCGTGCCGACCTCCAGCTCCACGCGAGCCAGCTCCATGATGATGAGCGGCTCATCAGGTGCCAAGGCGTATGCTTTGCGGTAGGCGTCAAGCGCTTCTTGGGGGCGGGCGTGTTCGAACAGCATCTGGCCCTTAAGCTCCATCAAGTAAGGGTTTTTGGGCTGTTCGTCGATCAAGTCTTGCAACAGCGGAAGAGCCGTCTTGAGGTCTGATTGGCGGTAATGGGCGATGGCGCGGGCGTAGCGGGCGGGAAAGCTCTGATCCGTTTCGGGATACCTGCGCATGGTTTGCGCGAACGGATTGATGAAAGCGTAAAGCTTCGCCACCATGAGGGCGTGGGACTGGATGTCGGCGTCGGAAGGCGGCTTGTCGGAATAGGGCGATGTGGCGATGTAGGCGCGCAAGGTGTCCACACGCTCACGGCTCAACGGGTGGGTTTGCGCATAAGGGTCTTGTAGGCGCGGGTTGAGAATTTCCTGATCGCCCAGTTGGCTGAGAAAACCTTCCAGGCCCCGTGCGGACCGTTTGGTTTGATCCAAAAGGCGCATGGCGGCCTGGTCGGCGGCGGATTCTTGGGTTCGGGAATATTTCAAAAACAGCCGCTGGCCGGTGGATTGGCTGCCCAAAATCACGGCTTGCCCGACGTCCGCGCGACCGCTGCCGACCGCCGCCACGGCGCCAAGCAGCGTGCCGATCAGTTGCACCATCGAGGCTTCCTCGATGGCGGCGCGGGTGCGGCTTAAGTGTCCGCCTTCAATGTGGCCGGTTTCGTGGGCGATGACGCCGATCAGCGCGTCGGGGCCCTTGCTTTCCAGCAACAGGCCGGTGTGAATGTAGATGTTGCGCCCGCCCGCCACGAAAGCATTGAGCGTGCTGTCGTTGATCAGCCTGATGCGCACGCTTTTGGGGTCCAGACCGGCGGCGGCGAACAGTGGTGCGGAATACCCGCGGATGATACCTTCGATCTCGGCGTCGCGGATAATGGTTCGACCCCCTTGCGCAAAGGCCGTCGAATTGGGCATCATCCAGGCCAGAATCGCGACCGCGATAAATATGGACAATGGCCGCGAAACACGCTGAGGGTCAGTATCGGCCTTATTTGCGGCCTGAATCGTTTTACGCATAAAGACAGAGGACATCGGGGTGAGAAGTCGGTTCAACACATTAAAAGCCATTTTCAAAGTTACGCGGAACGTTTCACGGAAATATTTTTTGTACGCGCCGCCCTGGCAGCCTAAGGCCCGCAGCCTGAGCCGTCAATTGAGTGTCGCCGTGCTGGCGCTCGGTGTCACGGCATGTAGCTCAAGCGAGCCGACCCTACAGGAAGGCGCTGTTGGTTTTGTACAAGGCTTTTTGGGCGGAGTTGTGGCGGATGAACCGCGCGCCGCGTTGGTCGGGCGCGATATTCTGTCGTCCGGCGGTTCGGCGGCGGATGCGGTGTCGGCGATGTATTTCACCATGGCCGTCACCTTGCCTTCGCGCGCCGGGCTTGGCGGTGGCGGGATGTGCGTGGCGTTCGACCAAGCCTCTGGCGCGACCGAGGTTTTGGATTTCACCGCACGCGCGCCCAGCGTCATGCCCGCCGGGGCGGACCGGCCCAGCGCCGTGCCCGCAAATCCGCGCGGTTTCTTCGCTCTGCAAGCGCGTCATGGCAAATTGCTGTGGCGCCAAGTGATCACCCCGGCGGAAAACTACGCGCGTTTCGGCCACCCGACATCGCGCGCCTTCGCCCGCGATTTGGCCGCCATCGGACCGGCTGTATTGGTCGATCCCGGTGCACGGGCCATGTATGCATCGAGAACGGGTGCGGGCGTGGCTTCGGAAGGTGAAAAAATAGAGCAGCTGGATTTGGCGGCGACCCTTGGCATGTTGCGTGCGCGCGGGGTGGGGCCGTTTTACACCGGGCCGTTCGCAAGCAACTTTGTCGATGGCGTTTTGCACGCCGGTGGATCGTTGAGCGTTGAGGAGCTGCGTGCTTTCACACCGAAGTGGCGCAAGACCGTTCGTGTCGAGGTTGGCAATGAAGTCGCCCATTTCGCGCCGCCGCCGGCCGTCGCGTCAAGCCAAGCCGCGATCATGCTGGCCATGTTGATCGAACAGGGAGACTTCGCAAGCGTCGACGAGGGGACGCGCGCGCACCTGTTGGCGGAAACCGCCGTGCGCGCGTTTGCTGATCGTGAAACGTGGATAGATGGCAAAGATGCGAACATCTTGGTGACGCCAGGGCGCATTGAAACCTTGAGCCGTGGAGTGCGGGCGGACCGCAGAACGGACCCTGCGCGCTTGAGCCCACGCCCAAAAAATCACCATGAAAGCCCAGCGACGACTTCGTTCATGGCCGCAGATGCGGCAGGCAACGCGGTGGCGTGTGCGGTGAGCATGAACGCCAGCTTCGGCACCGGACGGGTTGTGGCGGGCACCGGCGTTTTGTTGGCCGCCGCCCCCGATGCCAGCGGTCGCGGCCCGATCGGCTTGGCCCCGATGTTGCTGGTCAACGAACATTCCAAGGAGTTTCGCATGGCCGCCGCGGCCAATGGCGGCGTGAGCGCGCCCGCGGCATTGGCCGGTGTGGTGGCGCGCATCACGCAGATGGAACAAAGCGCGAAAGAGGCGGTGAGCGCACCGCGCGTGCACAACGGCGGCGATCCCGATGTCACGTATTTCGAGCCCAACCTGGACGCTGCGGCGCAAAGCCAGTTGACGGCTTTGGGTCACCGCACGGCGCCAATTCAGGCGCTGGGCCAAGTGAACGTTCTGTATTGCCCGGAAGGTTTGCCGACCAAGCCGTTGTCGTGTCAAATGACGGCGGACCCGCGCGGCGCGGGCCTTGCGGCCGGATCGATGCTGTAAGGCGGGGGAAGCTTATGACCTTGAAAGCCGCCAAGCGGGGCATGATCTCGCCGTTTATCGTCATGGACGTCATGCGCGCCGCCAACGCGCGCGAAGCTCAAGGCGAAGACATCTTGCATATGGAGGTCGGCCAGCCGTCCACCGCCGCGCCGTCAAAAGTGTTGCAAGCGGCGCGCGACGCCTTGGACCGGGAGCTGTTGGGCTACACCGATGCGTTCGGCGTGCCGCCGCTGAAGGCGCGCATTGCGGCGCAATACCAAAAAGCTTATGGGCTGGAGATCGATCCTGCGCGCATCGCCGTGACCACGGGCTCCAGCGGCGGCTTTGTCTTGGCGTTTTTGTCTGCGTTCGATGCAGGCGACCGGGTGGCGTTGGCCAGCCCTGGTTATCCGGCGTACCGCAATATCTTGACAGCGTTGGATATAGAGGTCGTGGACATCCTCACCGGGCCGCAAACCGATTTTCAGCCGACGCCGGAACTGCTTGAGAAGGTCGAGGGCAACTTGGACGGCCTGATCATCGCCTCGCCGTCCAACCCCACCGGCACCATGATCGATGGGGGTGGTCTCAAGGCTCTGGCGGCGTATTGCCGCGCGCGCAGCGTGCGGGTGGTGTCCGATGAAATTTACCACGGCATCACCTTTGAAGAGTCCGCCCACTCCATGGCCGAATTCGATGACGAGTGTTTTGTCGTCAACAGCTTTTCGAAATATTACTCCATGACCGGATGGCGGTTGGGCTGGTTGGTGTTTCCCCAAAGCCTGTCGCGCTCGGTGGAATGCTTGGCGCAGAACCTGTTCATCTCCGCCCCAACCCTGTCGCAGATCGCTGCGATTGCGGCGTTCGATTGCCGGGCTGAGCTGGACGCCAACGTGGCGCGCTACAAAGCCAACCGCGACGTGTTGTTGGAAGAACTGCCCAAGGCGGGCTTCGACAAACTCAGCCACGCTCAAGGCGCTTTCTACGTTTACGCCGACGTGGCGCATCTCACCGACGACAGCCAAGCCTTTTGCCAAAAAATCCTCGCCGAAACCGGCGTCGCGGTGACCCCTGGCGTCGACTTCGACCCCGGGCGCGGCCACCACTACGTTCGCTTCTCGTTCGCGGGAAGCACCGAAGACATGGCCCAAGCGGCAAAGCGGCTGAAGGTCTTTCGTCAAACGCTCTAAAGGGCTGGGTCCGCGCTATTTATACGGCTCGATATGTGGGCGGAACCGATCCGGGTCGCCCACCCAACCGAGCATGGTCCCCAATACCCAGCACGTGGGCTCCATCATCCAGCGCACCAACTTGCCTTTGAGGTTGGGCTTGGTGCGTTCGCCAAGTTGATGCGCAATTTCTTCCGCCCGCCAGCGTGCGACCGGTTCAATCCATGCGGTTGCCAAGGCAGAGTGCTTCATCAACCGGACATACGGCACCGCCCAAGCGTGATAGCCGCGCACCGTGGACGGTGACAGGTGCTTAAGTGTGAATGCGATGTCAAGGCGTTGCAGGCTGGCATCCATCAGGCCCTGACGCACCAGTTCGGTGCAGATGACGCGGGTGTTGCCTGCGGATGCGCTGCCGTCGCCTTTTCCTACGACATCACGGGTGAATTGCCCGTAAGCCCCAATTTCCCGGCCAAATTGATCGACGCCCACGCCTCCGGTGCTGGTGCCCATTCTGTTCGTGCCGCTGATGTAATTGCCGGTAGTCTTATCGAATTTACCCTTGTTACCACTGACATTACCTGTGTTTTCCAAGAGGTTTCCGAGTTTGTCTCTTTCCAGGCCCACCTTTCCGTGATCTCTATACGCATCACGGCTTGAGTAGACGCCGCTTCGCTGGCTGCGTGAACGGGATGATGCTCTGCTCCCTCTGCTGTTGGCGCCATCAGAACCCTGATGGTTTTCCGGTGACGTCCCTGGTGTTGTTGTGTGCATGTCTTGACCCAACGTCGGCGTGTCAACGATTTGAGTGTTGCCCGGCATGTCGACGGCCTCGGCCATCGCGGTGGAAACGGCGTTTTCGCCGAGCTTTTCCACACCGGCGACGTCGATGGTGCGCGCGGCGCTCAGGGCGCTTAAGGTTTTTTGTTCCTCGGCCTTGGCGCGCGCGGTCCGGGCCCGATCCGCTTTGGTTTCAGCCTCAACGCTCGCTTGATGCACCTTCGCTTCTTGATTGCGTTGCTGTTGGGTGCGCGCCTCGACGGCTTCCAATTCTTTTTGATCGCTCGCCGCAGAGGCTTTTGCTTCGGCGTTGACAGTCGCACTCGAACCGCCCACCGGCGACCAATCGCCCAGGGTGACGCTGTAATCGTGGAGCGCCTCCAGATTGGCCGACTTGTTCAGCAAATCGGTGTTGATCCCAGGTATGTCGATGGTGGGGCTTTTGCCGAGCTTGGCGGTTTGTGCCGGCAAGGACACGTAGTCTCTGAAAAAACCAGCCGTGGGCAAGCTGAGAGTATTTTTCTCCCGCCTTTTTTGATCGGCATAAGCGCTGACGAATTCAGATGCGCGCAGTGAGGGTGCCGTATTCGCGGTTGGTTTGTCCGGTAGATTCAAGACGGTCCCGGCCTGAACGAAATTCGGGTTAGGAACAGTTTCCTTATTCGCCTCCCAAACATCGCGCCAGCCCAAACCATGTCGCTCGGCAAAGCCGATCAGATGAGCGTCTTCGGCTGTGATGATGTCGCTGGCAGGGAGCGATGTTGCCGCCGTTTTTGCCGTTGGCGGGCTGAGCAGCGAAGGCTTATCCAGTTTCGATTGAAGCATCGACACGATGTCTTTGGTCGATAGCCTGGGGGACAAGCCGTATCGCTGACCGAAGCTTTGAGGCTGAGAGACAGGTACGGGGGAGTGCGGTGGTTGTTTGAGCTTACCTTGTTTCGCCAGTTGGCGTTGTTTGGGCGTGAGATATCTGGCGTTTGCCCGTTTGTAGTTAATCACATTTTGAGGATAACTTGCCAAAGCCCTCAGCCCAGTGTTGAGGGTTAGGGACAGTGCATCGTAACTTGGCAGACTGGTTTCGGTCCAATTGGGTGTGCGTCGATCCTCATTTAAGATGATGTAATCCCAATTCGGTATACTTTCGGCAGTCTCTTGAATGCCGTATCGCCAATCTGCATTGAAAACTTGAGATTGTGCCTTTGTGGCATCTACCATCGAATCAAGCACGGATTGATTGCGTGTGAAATTATTGAGAATTAGATCGATAGCGACAGTTTCCGGTAAGTTATTATCAATGGCGGATTTCTTATAGCTGTTTTCAATGAAATTAGATTTAGGTAGATGCCCTGCGTTTTTCTGCATCCCCATTAAATATTGTTTCTGATGTTGTCGTGCCGTCGGCATCCATTTTTCTTTTCGAACCTTAGCACCGACTTGGGCATCCCAAAGACTCTCAACTACAGATTTGAAAAATGAGGGCTCCACTCCGAGGATTTCAGCGGCGTCTGCAGCATATTCGTCACCTGCACGCGCCAAGACCGCATATGCTTCGGAAATTCGGCCTTGATTGTGTAATTCAAAGGCTTTTTGCAAAGCTTTCTGAGGAATCGTTCGTTCTGAGAAGTGGCTTTTGTCGTAGCTCATTTGTTATCTCCAAGGGGGATGATTTGATCCAGGTAGGGAGCAGCCTTGCGGTCAAACGCAGCGAGCTTCATTTGAATTTTATGAAGGATGGTTTGTGTGTCTCTCAGGTGGATCGCATTGAACATGGCGTGGATGGTGTACGGCATCCCCGGTTCATGGAAGGTCAAGGAGCAATGGGGAGAGGGGACTTCCTCGGCTTTGGTGCAATTCATATTCAGCACCAACCTTTTGGCTCGAAACATGACGTAAGTGATGTCAGACGATTTATCTGGTGAGCCGAATGTCCAATTCAGAAGATGACTTGCATCGATAAGTATATTTTCGCGATGCTCATTTTTCGCGATGAAGTTTTTCCAGGCCTTGGGGAAATCAAGAAGTGGGCCTTCATCTTGGAAGTGAGCCTTATTGCGTTCGTTGATTTGGATATACCTGTCAAGTGTCCATTCGATATAGCCGAGGTCAGGGTCGTCTGCGACTTCAGTTGAAATGTCCGCGATGCCGAAATCGATCTGGCGGGGATAGCCCGGTTTCCAATTTTTTTCGTCTTCGAATGTCCACGGCTCCAAATCTGGCAGAGATGCATGTAAGTTGAAGCTATCAAAAATCCCATCTTCCGCTTTCGCATATTCACGGTGAATGAGGTACGCCCGTCCCCCCACTTGGGCCATAAAGTGACGATACACCTTGATGTTTGGTTCGGTGCTGATCTGTGTCAGTACGTACCACTCACCGCCGAATAGTAGGGCTGAAAATACCACCAAAACGGTCCAACCCTTGTTTCGGTTGAGCAGCCTTAAGAAGGATAAAAAACGGTGCATGCGGTATGTCCTCGTCTTCATTCAGTGAGTCTGCTTCTACTATAGCGGCTCCTTGATGTCAAGATAATATTCCTATATGGCTGTGTGCCTATATAAAAATGCCATCCGGTCAATTTGGCCGGATGGCATTTCTTTTATGGAGTGTTGTTTTGAGGGCGGTTTAGCCGAACACCCGCTTGAAGATCGCGTCGACGCGTTTGGTGTGGTAGCTGATGCTGTCTTCGTCGAGCAGGCGTTTGAGGTCCTCGACGTCCAGCGCGGCCTTCAAATCCTCATCGTGGGACAGGAAGTAGAACAGGCGGTTGTCGTGTTGCGTCGCGCCTTTCTCAATGGCGTTGAGTTCCGGTGTGCTGTCGGGGTTGTCCGGGTCGATGCCGAAGCTTTTCCACACCAGCATGGCGTTGCGCTGCACGATCTTGTAGGCCGCTTCGCGCGACACGTTGTTTTGTGTCAGGAATAAAAGCACGCGCTGGGCATCGTGGATGCCGCCGAAGTTGTTGAGCTGGTCCATCATGTTGTCGGGATAGACCACCAATTTCGTCACCGTGCCGATCAGACGCTTAAGCGCAAAGTTGAGCGTCACCGTGGCGTCCGGGCCGATCATGCGTTCGACCGACGAGTGCGAAATATCGCGCTCATGCCACAGCGTCACGTTTTCCAGCGCCGGGGTCACGGCCATGCGCACGATGCGCGCCATGCCGGTGAGGTTTTCGGTCAGGATCGGGTTGCGCTTGTGTGGCATCGCCGAGCTGCCCTTTTGACCGGGGGCGAAGTATTCCTGGGCCTCGCGCACTTCGGTGCGTTGCAGATGGCGGATTTCGGTGGCGATGTTTTCCATGCTTGACGCGATTATGCCCAAGGTCGCGAAGTAATGCGCATGACGGTCGCGCGGGATCACTTGGGTGGAGACAGGTTCCGGCGTCAGGCCGAGCTGTTCGGCAACGTACTCTTCAACCTGCGGGTCGATGTTGGCGAACGTGCCGACCGCGCCGGAAATGGCGCAGGTGGCGATGTCTTTTCGCGCCGCCAACAGGCGTTCTTTGCCGCGGGCGAATTCGGCGTAAAAGCGCGCGAACTTCAAGCCCATGGTGGTCGGTTCGGCGTGGATGCCGTGGCTGCGCCCGATGCACGCCATGTGCTTGGTTTCCTCGGCGCGGGTCTTCAGCGCGGCGAGCAACTCATCCAAGTTTTCCAACAAGATGTCGGCGGCTTGGGTCATCTGCACCGCCAAGCATGTGTCCAACACGTCGGAGCTGGTCATGCCTTGATGCACGAAGCGCGATTCCTCGCCGACGTGTTCCGCCAGTTCGGTCAGGAACGCGATCATGTCGTGCTTGGTTTCCAACTCGATCTCGTCGATGCGCGCGATGCGCTCATCGGTGTAGGGGATGTTGCCGTTGGCCCAAACGGCGGCGGCGGCTTCCTTGGGGATCACGCCCAATTCGGCCAGCGCGTCGCAGGCGTGGGCTTCGATTTGGAACCAGATGTTGAATTTGTTGGCGGGCTCCCAGATGGCGGTCATCTCGGGACGCGAATAGCGCGGAATCATAGGCTCGGTCTCCGTTGGCTCAGATGACCCGGATCATAGCCAAAAGTGACCGAAAGAAAAGGGGGCCTTTAAATGCGCACCGAACGGCGCGCCACGAACCATGCGAACGCGGCGACTTGCAGCATCAGCAAGATCGCGAGTGCGCGTTGGTAGCCCTCTGGCGCGTAGCCGCCCGTCGCCGTTTGTGGCCACAAATCGATCACCGCGCCGATCGCCCACTGGCTGGTGAAGGCCATGACGAACACCAAAAGATTGAGCCCGGTGTTGACCCGTCCAGCCAAGTGCACGGGGAACGCTTGGGACAATGCGGCGAACGGCACGATGCCTGCGGTGCCGAAAAAGCCGAATGCCATCCACACGATTAAAATCAGCGCCGGGTGGCTTACCGGCAGTTCCATCACGATCAGGACTTGCACGATCATGAAGCCGCTCATGCCGACGGCGGCGACGGTCATGGGCCGCACGCTGAAAAAGCGTTGCAGGCGTTCGGCGATCAAGCCCCACGATAAAAAGCCCGCGATCATCGCCGCCGCGATCCAAAACAGGTGCTCGGCCACGGCGACACGTTCCAGCCCCGCCACGTCGCGCAGCCACGGCCCCGACCACAGTCCCAGGACGGAGGTAAACGTCGCTTGAGACAATACGCAATGCGGGGCGACGCGCCAAAACGGCGCGCTGGTGAAGATCTCTTTGACCCCGGCGAAGGTGTCGCTGATTTTGGCTTCGGGGTGGCGGCCCCCGCCGTGTTCCGGAACCACGGCGTAAACCAGAAATGCGGATAACCCCGTCATACCTGCCAAGACCCAAAACACGCCACGCCAATCGGTGAAGCCCAAGGCGAACTCCACCGGCTCGGTCGCGGTCAGCGCGCCCAGCCCGCCCGCCATCATCTGAAAGCCGTTGATCAGCGCCAGACGCTCGCGCGGGAACCACATCACGTAGGCCTTGAACGCCGCCATCAAACACGCCGAAACGCCGAACCCGATCAGCCCGCGCGCGACGATCAAAACCGGCGTGTCGGGCGCAACGGCGAACAGCGCCGCACCAAGGGCGGCAAACACCAGCAACCCGGCCTCGATCCGGCGCGGCCCGTAATGGTCCAGCAAAATGCCCAGCGGCAATTGAAATGCCGCAAAGGTAAGAAAATACACCGCCGTCAAAAGCCCTAAGGTCGAGGCGTCCAAACCCAAATCGGCAATCAAATCCGGCGCAATCACCGCGTTCACCACGCGGTACAGATAAGACAAAAAATACCCCAACGCGAACGGCAAAAACACGCGCAGAGCAACGGCCATCGTCATCGGGGACGGAGCGGGGGAGGTCGTTTTCATAGGCTAGTTGTGCGCGATGAGGGTGGGGCAGGTCAAGGGACAGGTTCTTGTCGTCTCTACCCATGATCCAACCACAGAGGACACAGAGTTCACAGAGCCATATTTATCTGTCATGCTCGCGTGAGTAGAAAAGGGAGAATAAAGTAAACTGTCACCGTAATTCCAATTTATCAAACAACTCTTAGAGCCTGTCCGATAAGTTAACGATATTTTATAGCGAGTTATGATTCAAACAGGTATCCGCAGATTTTGGAGGGATGCCTGATGTGGACGAAAGAGAACCGATGTCACTACGAACGCCGTGGTTTGC
>Ga0316204_10000402_pt1 | contig 166851 bp, 148 predicted proteins | sample 6monrhotite_MG_2_FD_205661 | JGI IMG/M metagenome (GOLD analysis project Ga0316204, IMG submission 205661) | Microbial mat bacterial communities from mineral coupon in-situ incubated in ocean water Damariscotta River, Maine, United States -... | ecosystem: Environmental > Aquatic > Marine >... | reverse complement strand
TCGGTCGTGTCTTTTGTCGTCATGGATTTCTGTTTCATCTTCGTTCGCTTTTGCTCTCTACGATGAACCAGAAATCCTCCGTTATACAACGTGCTTAATATGTCCCAAGGGTGCTGACGTTAGACATGGGATCGGGAAGATGGTCAACATTTACTTATTCCTTTGTCCCACGCTAAAACGAGAACTTGTCGGATACCTTGAGGCGGATATCCGCAATGAGGGGTGAGCGGCCCGTTTGGGCTTTTGAGCTTTTGTCAGTTTCTGCCCCTAAGCAGACACTCTCATAAAACTAGAATGCGACAGGGTGTTCCCAGACCGCATAGACGATGCATCCGCTGGCACTGGTTACACTGTGGGCCGATCCGGGCGGATTAATCGTCAATTCTCCTGCTGGGTGGATGCCGTTTTCATCTTTCTGCACACCTTGCAGAACCAAGATATGCTCAAAACCAACGTGCGTATGGCGTGGCACGCTTGCCCCCGGCGCGTACTTCAACAGCGCCGCCGAGGAGCCATCTTCGCCGTTGCGATAAAACCAGTGAACCTCAATGCCATCACGAAAGGGTTCCCAGGTGTCAGGGGCGATCACCAAATCATCGAGATCAATGGACAGCGGCGTATTCATGTTTATGGCTCCAAAACATCAAGGATATCCGCAACCGTCGTCGTCCACCCGACGATGGCCCCTTGAGCGCGGATCATATCTAACGTAGCGGTCTTAAACGCAGGGAAGTAACTTTCTGTGGCGTCTTCGGCCAACACACAATCATAGCCGCGGTCATTGGCTTCGCGCATTGTGGTCTGTACACACACTTCGGTGGTGACGCCGGCGAAGATCAAATGGGTGATGTCGGCGCCTTGTAAGATGTCCGCCAGCGGCGTGGCGTAAAACGCGCCCTTGCCTGGTTTTTCGATGACCGTTTCGCCTTCGATTGGCTTGAGGTCTTGTATGATATCGCTGCCGGGCTCGCCCGCAATCAGTATGCGCCCCATGGGCCCTTGGTCACCAATGCGCAGCTTGCAGCTGCCACGGTAACGCTTGGTGGGGGGGCAGTCGCTAAGGTCCGGCTTGTGGGCTTCCTTGGTGTGTACGATCAGTAAACCGGCGCATCGACAAGCAGCCAATAATTTCGCACACGGCTGTACGGCCTTAGCCAGTTTGCTTACATCATTGCCTAACGCCTCACCGAAGCCACCGGGCTCAATAAAATCACGTTGCATATCGATAACGATTAGGGCAGTGCTCTTCGGATCGAATTCATAAGCAAATGGCTGGGCCGTCTGAATGGTTTTCATGATCAGTGCCCTGCCATGTGTCGTCCGATAACCGTCAGGTCTGCGTCAGCAATAGGCGTCTCATATACGATTTCACCATGGAACATCACCGCCACCCGGTCAGACAGCTCAAGGATTTCATCAATGTCTTCGCTGACCAGCAAAACCGCCACTCCTCGATTGCGGGCGTCCATGAGCTGGGCGTGAATGTCGGCGACGGCGGCGAAGTCTAGTCCGAACACGGGATTGGCAACCACCAACACATCGACATCGCCCGACAACTCGCGCGCTAAAACAGTGCGCTGCACATTGCCGCCCGACAGGGTTCTGATGGGGGCGGTTGCCGACGAAGTCTTGATACGGTAACGGGTGATCAATTCTTCGGCCTTGCTCTTGATGGCCACGCGATTGATCCACCATCCGCCGTGCGCGAACGGCGGCACGTCGAAGGTGCGAAACGAGAGGTTTTCCGCGACGCTCATGTTCGCCACGCAGGCGTTTTTGAGCGGCTCTTCGGGTAGGCAGAACACCTTGTGATGGCGCATCTCGGCGCGCGTCGCTGTGTAGGTTTCGCCGTGCACAATCATCGCGCCGCTTTCGGGCACGCGCTGGCCGGACAGGACTTGCACCAATTCCTTTTGACCGTTTCCAGATACGCCTGCGATGCCCAACACTTCCCCACGCCGCACGGCAAGGCTTAAGGCTTTTACGGCGGGGTGCCCCGTGTCATCAACAGCACTGAGCTGTTTCAATTCAAGGCGAACCTGTCCCGGCTCACGGTCTTCGCGTGATTTAGGCTGAACCATATCGTCGGTGCCGACCATCATGTCCGCCATATCATCGGGGGTCAGATCACTAACTTTGCCGCCGCCGACATATTGACCGCGACGCAAAACAGAGACTTCATCGGCAAACGCCATCACTTCGCGAAACTTGTGGGTGATCATCAAGACCGTCAAGCCGTCTTCGCGGGTCATGTCGCGGATCAGGCCCAAGACTTCATCCGCTTCACCCGGCGTTAGGACAGACGTCGGCTCATCCAGAATCAAAAACCGCGATCCTAGATAAAGCTGTTTGAGGATCTCAACCTTTTGTTTTTCACCCGCAGATAGATCTTGTGCCCGCGTATCCAACGACACCTGAAATGGCATGCGGTTCATGAACGCATCCAGTTTACGACGCGCCACTTTCCAATCCACCACGCGCGATAAATCTGGGCGGACCAATATTAGGTTTTCCATCACCGTCATGTGCGGCACCAACGTGAAGTGCTGATAGACCATACCCAAACCCAACGCATGGGCAGTCTGTGGATTGTCGATATCGTATTCGTGATTGCCAACCAAAACGCTGCCGGATGTCGGCACGTGATAACCCATGACGCATTTCACCAGTGTGCTTTTGCCCGCCCCATTTTCCCCCAACAAAGCATGAAAACTGCCGGGTGTGATATGCAGAGACACGTCTTTCAACGCGGTGAAGTCACCAAAGCATTTGGTCAAGCCGATGACTTCAACACCCAAGGGGGTGTCCGTCCTGTGCATGATATCGTGAACGGCGGCGTTCATGAGATATGTCCTTACGGCAAGTTGGCGACAAAATCGGCAGCGTTCGAAACGGCACCGAAGACACCACCTTGCATCTTGATCATTTTGATCGCGTGGTCATGGTTGCCTTGATCGGTGGCGCCACAGCAGTCTTCCAGCACGATGCATTCAAAGCCGCGATCGTTGCCTTCGCGCATGGTGGTGTGCACACATACATCGGTGGTAATGCCCGTCAGAACGATGTTTTCAATGCCCTGGGTGCGCAGGATCAGTTCCAGGTCGGTGGCGCAGAACGATCCTTTGCCGGGCTTGTCGATGATCGGTTCGCCATCGATGGGATACAGCTCATCAATGATGTCCCAGCCCGGCTCACCGCGAACCAAGATTTTACCGCACGGCCCCGGATCGCCAATGCCTGCACCGATCTGTTGCGAGCGCCAACGCTTGTTGGCGGGCAAGTCGGACAGATCGGGTCGATGCCCTTCACGAGTGTGAATGATGTGGTAGCCCTTTTTGCGCATTGCCGACAAAACTGTTTTGATCGGTTCAATCGGGGCACGGGTCAAAGACAGGTCGTAGCCCATCTTGTCTACATACCCGCCCACACCGCAAAAATCCGTCTGCATATCAATGATCAGCAGTGCGGTGTTGTCCGGGCGCAGGTCACCGTTGTACGGCCAAGCATATGGATCCGACGGAATGTGATGTTCAGCCATTTTGGCTTCCTTTATACGTGCGGGTTGGGGCATCGAATCCGCACGGGGTGCCGTCCGTCACTTTGACGTCGTCTTCCCAGGGCAAGCGATACTTCCCGTCTGCCAAATCAGTCATGTAGGTGTAGGGGCAATCCTGTGCGCCACCTTTGACGGCGACATAAGCGCGATGGCCGAATTGATAGATGTTGTTTTCCACACCCCATTCGACGCGGGCTTCGCGCACCAGGTCGGGGCGCACTTCGGCCGAAATGATTTCGTCAGGACGCCCGCCGCCGTGGGCCAATACAGTGCCGTCGAAATTTACGATCATGCCTTCGCCCATGGAATCGAAGCTGCCGTCGGAACCACACATGCAGACGTTGGCCGTGACCATCAAATTGCAAAAGGCATTTGATTGGTTGGTGAATTTCCACGAATCGCGAATGGGTGCGGTGTAGCCCGCCGTGCGGATCATGATCTCCGCTCCCTTATAGGCACTTTCGCGCGCCATTTCGGGGAACATGCCGTCATGACAAATGATCAACGCCAGCCTTGCCCCTTTCGGGCCTTCGCAAACGGGGATGCCCAGATCGCCCGGTTCCCATGGTTCCACCGGCACCCAGGGGTGCAGCTTGCGGTAATACAGTTTCACGTCACCGGTGTTGTCGATGATAAAACCTGAATTGTAGGGATTGCCATCGGGGTTGAATTCCATAATGGAAAAGCAGCCCCAGATGTCGTTGTCGATGCAGGCTTGTTTGAACGCCACGACTTCGGGGCCATCCATAGAACACATGATGTCAGGATTGGTGTCCATGCTCAGACCATGCAAAGCGTACTCTGGAAACACCACCAAATCCATGGTCGACAAGTTGCGCCGGGCTTTGCCGACCATCGATACAATCTTGTCGGTTTGGCGTTTCAGGTCGTCTTTGGTTTCCACCACGGGCAATTGAAGTTGCACCATGCCGATGACGACACCGTTGGGTGATTTGTTAAGACCGCCAAGACCGTTCATTGTCAAAATCCTTTTGTTATTGCGTGACACTCAATTCGCCCGGCGCACCGTTGAAGCGGCGCTTGGACGATGACATCGCAATCATGATGCCGAGCGTGAGAATGTAAGGGGCTGCGTTAAACAGGTAGTAGCCGCTGGTGATGCCCACCGCTTGCAACGCCGGACCCAATGCGCCGGCACCGCCGAACAGCAAAGAGGCATAAAAGCAATACAGCGGGTTCCAGCGCGCAAATATGACCAACGCCACGGCGGTGATGCCTTGACCGCTGCTGAGGCCTTCGCTCCAACTGCCGGGGTAATAGAGCGACAGGAACGATCCACCGACACCGGCCAAAAATCCCCCGGCCATGGTTGCCAACATGCGCGTGCGTTCGACCGAAAAGCCGATGGCGCGCGCCGCGTCTTCACTGTCGCCAACCGTGCGCAGCACCAAGCCCCAGCGGGTGCGGTTCAAGAAAAACATGATCAGAGGAGTCAAAATCATGCCGACGATAAACAACACATTGATTTCCAAGGCGGACTGAATCTGTTGTAAGTCGCTCCACCACCCCAGCGAAAGGGCCGGCAGGTTGGGGGCCTGAGGTTGGATGAAATCCTTGCCGAGAAAGAACGCCAAACCCGTGCCCAACAACATCAAGGCGATGCCCAGTGCGATGTCGTTGACACGCGGCAGGTTGCAGATCATTGCGTGCAGAAAGCCGAATCCACTGCCGACCAGGCCAGCGACCAAAACCCCTAGCCACGGCGAGCCGCTGAGATAAGAAACCGCGTAACCGCTCATTGCACCCATCACCAAGGTGCCTTCAAGGCCTAAGTTGATGCGCCCGGAACGTTCCGTCAGGCATTCGCCCAAACTGACAAACAGGAATGGTGTGCTCACGCGAATGGCCCCCGCGAACACCGCCAAAGGAACCGTCAGCCAGCCGAGGTCGGAACCATCCATCACACTGCCTCTTTCGCTTGAAAGATTTTAAAGCGGCCGAACAAGGTTTCGCTGGCCAATATAACCACGAAGATGATTCCTTGTAGAACCAGCACCGTGGCGTCGGGCAGATCCAATCGCCGCTGCAAAAGCCCACCGCTGGCATCGATGCCGCCCAGCAAGATCGCCACCGGGATCACCGACAAAGGGTTTTGTCGCGCCAAGAACGCCACCAAGATGCCGGTGTAGCCGTAGCCCGCCGCCAACGCGTCGTTGGCCGAACCGTGCACCGCGGCGATTTCCATAGTGCCCGCCAGTCCCGCCGCAGCACCCGCAATAACGCAGGTGGTGATCAGCAACTTGCCCACCGGCAAACCGGACATCGCGGCTGCGCGGACATTGCCGCCAACCATGCGCGCGGAAAACCCAAAGGTGGTGCGGTACATTAAGATGTAGGTGAGTAAGCAAAACACGATGCCGAACACCAAACCCCAATGCACATCCATGCCGGGGATCGCGCCGATCATGTTGGCATCGCCGATCGGTTGGGTGGAGGGATGGTTGAGGCTTGCCGGATCGCGCATCGGACCAAACACCATGTGGTTCAGAATCGCGATGGCGATGTAAGTCAACAGCAAACTGGATATGGTTTCGTTGACGCCGCGGTAATGGCGCAACGCCCCCGCGAGGCCGATCCATATTCCGCCAGCCATCATGCCGGCGACGACCATGACGATTTGCATGGCCAGCGGCGGGGTACCTTGCGGCAACCCGATGGCGGCGGCGACGGCGGCGAGACCACCCATCACCAGTGCGCCCTCACCGCCGATGATCACCATACCCAATTGCGCGGGCAACGCCGTGCACAATGCGGCGAGAATCAGCGGCGCCGCGCGTTGCAAGGTGTTTTGGATGGAAAATGACGAACCGAACGCACCCTTGTACATGAGGGCGAAGACCTCAAGCGGGTCCACCCCGGCGAGCATCACGAATATCCCAAACAAGATCATCGATACCGCCAGAGCGAGCGCTGGAATGGTCAGCGCCTCAAGTGTGCCAAGGATGCGTTCAGCGTTTGCCATGTTACGCGCCGTTACGAACGAACGTCGCCGATGACGCCTTCGACGAGATAGTCCATGGACTCCAACATGATGTCGGTCTGACCATGGGAAGCGCCGGAAGCGATCACCGTGTTGCCCTTATTATCCTTGATCGGGCCCTTATAGATGACGAATTCGCCCTTCATGAATTGCGCCTTGATGCTGTCGGCGTGCTTGCGGGCCTCAGGCGTTGCACCGGGACCGTAGGCGGATGTTTTCACCACGCCCTCTTTCAGGCCACCGCGCACCAGATTGGGGATTGGTTCCCCTTTCATAAAGCTGGTGACATAGTCGGTATAGACCTTGGACCAGTTCCATTCCGCTCCCGTCAGGTAACCTTTCGGTGCCAACGGTGCTTGGGATGCATGATAGCCACAGCTGTAGATGCCGCGTTTTTCCGCCGTCTCAACCACCACCTTGGGGCCATCGACGTGGCAGTTCACCACATCGACACCTTGGTCAATCAAGCTGTTGGTGGCTTCGGCTTCCTTGACCGGTAACGACCAGCCGCCGGTGAAAATCACCTGGGTGGTGATGCTTGGGTCAACCGACTGCGCGCCCAAGGTGAACGAGTTGATGTTGCGCAAAACCTGGGGGATGGGGATCGCTGCGATGAAGCCGAGTTTTTTGCTTTTGGACGCATAAGCCGCGACGATGCCGGACAGGTACTGCGCTTCGTCGATGTAGCCGAAGTAGCTGCCGGTGTTTTTCGGGTGCTTGCTTTCATTCCACAATCCACCGCAGTGCAGAAATGTTAGGTCTTTGTACTTGTTTGCGACTTTGAGCATATGCGGATCGAAATAACCGAACGAGGTCGGGAACAGCAACGTCGCGCCGTCCAGGTTGATCATCGATTCCATGGTCTTTTGCACGTCGACGGTTTCGGGAACGCCTTCCTCTTCAATCACAGTGATGCCGGGAATGTTTTTGATGGCAGCGGCACCTTCGGCGTGGGCTTGGTTGTAACCGTAATCGTCTTTAGCACCGACATATATGAAGCCGACGGTTACGCCGCTTGCGGCCAAAGCACTGTTGATGACCAACGGGGATGAGACCATACCCAGCGCACCAGCGCCAGCCAGGCCACGAAGAACGGAACGGCGGGAAAATTGAGAATTGGACGACATGGCAACTTCTCCAAATGGAAAACTGATCGAATGCCGAGGCTAAATGGGGGTGTTTGAACCTTGGCCCCGTGCGCACGGCTTGCCGTCTGTTCATGGCAATCTTTATGCCAGAAGTTGGGATTTCAAAAAGGTGACGATAACTCAATGACTTGTAATGAAATGTGGCGGCGGATCTGGCCCGCGCCACTGCGTTCTTGCCTAATTTGTATGCGTAATATGTATATATGCGCACAAATTAGGCAGTGGTATTTAGGTGTGGTCTAAGCAGGCCATAAATTGGGCCGTAAAATTTGTATTTTTATATATTTTTCAATCAACTACAATTTATTTTGAAATGCGATTTGAGCCTGCATTAATTGCATGCAATTTTGCACACAACCTTAATTCCATGCATTTACTCGGACTACTAAGTCTCAAAACGCCGTCTATATTCTCGATCAGATAGCATTATACTCACGCTTATGAAAATACGCATGACCCCGCAATTTCAAGAACGTGACCGCGTTAATAGGGCCGACGAATTGGCTCAAGCGCTGGCCGACGACATCATCAACAGCCGCATTTATCCCGGTGTGAAACTGGACGAACAGTCGTTGGCGGAACGCTTTGGCGTGTCGCGCACGCCAGTGCGGGAAGCCTTAGGTCAGCTGGCCGCCATGGGTTTGGTGCAAAAGGTTCCGCACAAGGGCGTGGTGGTGCTGCGCATCACCGAAGAACGGCTGCGCGAAATGTTTGAAGTAATGGCGGAACTGGAAGCGTCGTGCGCTCGTTTCGCCGCAGAACGTATGTCCACAACTGAGCGTCACGAGTTGGAAGCCCTGCACCGCAGCACCGCAACCTTGGTGCAAAATGGAGACCATGATGGCTACAAAGCCATCAACGAGGCGTTCCACAAATTGCTTTACGCCGGGGCGCACAATCAGTTCCTGGTGGACACCGCCGAGGCCACCAAAAAACGCGTCAATCCGTTTCGCTTGGCGCAGTTCAGCACCTTGGGCCGATTGGCAGATTCTTATGCTGAACACGCCGCCGTGGTGAAGGCGATCGTCAGCGGTGATGGCGACGGGGCAGCCCATGCCATGCGCCTGCATATGTCCACGGTCCGCGAAGCCACATCCGAATTGGTCGCGCACGCCGAGGGTCAAAGTCACACTGAGACTTAAAATCCAGATGATCAAATAATGAGCACCTTTGTCCGCTCCGGCGCATTTGGTGGAGGGTGGCGCGAGGTCTTTATTCGTTAGGGCCTAATTTTAATTAAATATATCAGTATATTAAAGGGTGTTCGCAACACTTTGGCACGGTCCTTGCCATTCCTGAGGAAATCATTTTTTCTTCAGGAGCGCCCAAGCCCATGTCTCTCAGCCTCGACATTCAATCTCTTTTGGCAGGCTATCGTAGCGGAACCTTCACCCCTGAAGAGATCATCGAGCGTGTGCTGGAGCGCGCCGACGCTTACCATGAACTGGACCCGGCGGTGTGGATCCACCGCTTGGAGCGCGAAGAGCTATTGGGGTATGCCCGTGCGCTCGGCAACAAGTCCATCGACGATTTGCCCCTTTACGGCATACCGTTCGCCATCAAAGACAATATCGATCTGGCCGGACATCCCACCACCGCGGCATGTCCCGATTTTACCTACATACCTGAGCAAAACGCTCATGTCGTCCAGCGCCTGATTGACGCTGGGGCGATCCCCATCGGCAAAACCAACTTGGACCAATTCGCCACCGGTCTGGTCGGCACGCGATCACCCTACGGCATGCCGGGCTGCGTGTTCGACCGCGACTATGTGTCCGGCGGGTCCAGTTCGGGATCGTCCGTTGCCGTGGCGGCGGGATTGGTGAGCTTTTCTTTGGGGACCGACACCGCCGGTTCGGGGCGGGTTCCGGCCATGATTAACAATTTGGTGGGGCTCAAGCCAACGCGTGGATTGCTAAGCAACGCTGGCGTCGTGCCCGCGTGCAAGTCTCTCGACTGCGTGTCGATTTTTGCGCTGACCAGTGCTGACGCCGGGGCGGTGCTCCGTTCGGCGCAGGGCTACGACGAAGCGGATACCTTTTCGCGCCCCCGCAGCGCCGGTCCAGCGCGCTTTCCCGATGGCAACGGAGCATTCCGCTTCGGCCTACCCGACAAAGCACATCTGGAATTTTTCGGCGACACCGAGACCGAGGCGTTGTTCGACGCATCCGTACAGCGCCTCATCGATTTAGGTGGCGAGGCCGTACCGATGGACCTGGGACCATTTTTGGAAACCGCGCGACTGCTTTACGAAGGCCCGTGGGTGACGGAACGGCGCCTCGCCGTCGGCGACTTCGCCGACAACAACCCCGACGCCCTGCATCCAGTGACCCGTCAAATTGTCATGGGCGCGGACGGCTATACGGCACGCGACAGCTTTAACGCCTATTACCGTCTCAAAGAACTCAAGCGCCAGACCCAAGGGCTGTGGCGCGACATCGACCTGTTCGTCACGCCCACCGCCGGCACTCACTACACCAAAGCCGATCTGCAGGCCGAGCCTATCAAGTACAACAGCAACTTGGGCTACTACACCAACTTCGTTAACTTGTTGGACTTGTCCGCCGTGGCGGCGCCTGCAGGCTTTACATCAAAGGGATTGGCATTCGGTGTCACCTTCATCGCGCCGCCGTGGGCGGAAGCGAGCATGTTGAGCTTGTCCGATGCCTTCCACCGCACCGCAGACTTGCCGATGGGGGGAACAAACATCGTCTTGCCGAGCGAAAGCGCCTCAACCGTAAAAGACGATGATTTTATCGAGATCGCCGTGGTCGGCGCGCACCTCAATGGCTTGCCGTTAAACGGCGAGTTGACCGGGCGGGGTGCAAGGTTCGTGTGCGCCACCGAGACCGCATCTCAATACCAACTGTTTGCCTTGGGCGGCACACCGGAACGGCCAGGCATGGTCCGCGCCACCGATGGCGCCGCCATTAAGGTCGAAGTGTGGGCCTTGCCCAAAGCCCAATGCGGCGGGTTCCTCGCGGGTATTCCGTATCCGCTGGGGCTCGGTTCGTTGGAGCTCGCGGATGGCTCATGGGTCAAAGGTTTCATGTGCGAGGCCGAAGCCACCAAATCAGCCCAAGACATCACCACATTCGGCGGATGGCGGGCCTATCAAGACAGCAAGATTTAAATACACCCCCCCAGACTTGGAGACTGACATGAACCGTCGTAATTTTTTGAGAAAGACCGCGACTCTCTCCGTAGGCGCAGCCGTTTTGCCCTTTTTGAAATATATGCCGGCCCATGCTGCAGGCAACGCCGACACCTTGGTCTGCGTGATCGGAAATGGCATCAACAGTCTTGATTTACACCGTAAGGGCACAAACCGGCCCAGCTATCAGGTCACTGTCAATCTCTATGACCGTCTGGTGCGCTTTGGCGTGAAGACCTTGCCTGACGGCTCTATGAGCTACGATTCCACTAAGATCGAACCGGAAGTCGCTGAAAGCTGGGCCGTGTCCGAAGATGGTAAATCGTTGACCTTCAAAATTCGCAAGGCCGCAAAGTTTTGGGACGGTGCGCAGATTACGGCCCATGACGTTAAATGGTCGTTCGATCGTGCCGTCAGCTTAGGCGGTTTCCCCGCCGTGCAGATGAAGGCCGGGTCCATGACCAAGCCCGAACAGTTCGTGGTGGTCGATGATATGACCTTCCGCATCGACCTGCCCAAACCCAGTAAGCTGACCTTGCCGGATTTGGCCGTGCCGATTCCGTTCATCATCAATTCAAAAGTTGCCATGGCACACGCCACCAAAGACGATCCTTGGGCCACCGAATACCTGCACAAGACCCCCGCCGGGTCTGGTGCGTACAAACTGGAACGCTGGGATGCGGGCCAACAGTTCGTCTATATCCGCAACGATGATTGGGCGATGGGTGAATTGCCCGGCGTCAAGCGTGTAATTGTACGCGAGGTACCGTCCGCATCCACGCGCCGGGCCTTGACCGAACGCGGCGATGCCGATTTTTACATGGATGTTCCGGCCAAAGACGCAACGGAGTTCATGGCCGAAGGGACGCTCGACGTGTCTGGTGCGCCAATCGATAACTGCCTGCATGTCGTGGGTCTCAACCTCAAGGTTAAGCCATTCGACGACGTGCGTGTGCGTCAGGCCATCGCCTTTGCGCTGCCCTATCAGGACATTTTGGAAGCGGCGTCATATGGTCGCGGTGTGCCGATGTTCGGCGGTACCGAAAAAACGCCGTCCACCACCGCATGGCCACAGCCGTTCCCCTACGACACCAACCTGGAAAAGGCCAAAGCGTTGCTGGCTGAAGCGGGGCTAAAAGACGGCTTCGAAACCACTTTGTCCTACAACCTCGGCCTGGCCGCATGGCAGGAGCCGACCGCGCTGCTGATCCAAGAAAGCCTTGCTAAAATCGGCATCAAGGTGACCTTGGACAAAATCCCTGGGGCCAACTGGCGTACCGCCGCGTTGGTGGAAAAACGTCTGCCCATGCATTTGGAAAACTTTGGTGGCTGGTTGAACTATCCGGATTATTATTTCTTCTGGGCTTACAAGGAAGGCCACCTGTTCAACTCGTCGAACTACCGCAACGAAGAAGTTGAAAAGCTGGTCGACGAAACTTTGCACATGCCGGTTGAAGATCCGCAATACGCGATCAACGTCAAACGCATGCTGGCCATCGCCATGGACGAAGTGCCGCGCATTCCGCTGTACCAGCCATACTTGGATGCTGCGATGCAAAAGAACGTGTCCAAATATTCATCCTGGTTCCACCGTCAGCTTGATGTGCGCAGCATCAAGAAAGCGTAACGGAAACCCGGATGAGCCATAAACTCACCCGCATCGGACGGCGTCTGCTTCAAGCGACGCCGTCCGTATTCGGGATCATCGTGATCTCGTTTGTTTTGACCCGCGCTTTGCCGGGCGACCCGGCAGTGTATTTTGCTGGCGCGATGGCGGACGAGGCATCCATCGAACAAGTTCGCCAAGCCCTCGGCTTGGACAAAGGGTGGTTGGAACAGTTTGTCATATACGTCACCAACTTGGCGCACGGTGAAATGGGCATGTCGCTCAACACCGGGCGTCCCGTACTTGAAGAACTTCTGACCCGTCTGCCGGCGTCGTTGGAACTGACATTTCTCGGTCTCGGTTTCGCCGTGGCCATCGCGATTCCTTTGGGGATTCTTGCCGCCACGCGTCCTGGCAGTTGGGTCGATCATCTGTGCCGGGTGTTGGTGACAGCAGGTGTGTCGCTACCAACGTTCTTTACCGGCCTGTTCTTGATTTACATTTTTTATTACCTGCTGGGTTGGGCACCGTCTCCGATCGGCCGATTTGATTTTATCTATTTATCGCCACCGCATGTGACGGGTTTTTACACCCTCGACAGTTTGATCGCCGGAGATCTAGAAACCTTCCGCGCAGCTCTGGTGCAATTGATTTTGCCATCCATCACGCTGGCTTTGTTTGCATTGGCCCCAATCGCGCGCATGACCCGTGCGTCGATGCTCAACGCGCTGGGCAGCGATTATGTACGCACGGCACGGGCCAATGGATTGTCGCGCCACACGGTCTTGATTACGTATGCATTTCGCAACGCGGTGCTGCCGGTTTTGACCACCTTGGGCATGGTGTTTTCATTTCTTCTGGGGGCGAACGTGTTGGTCGAAAAAGTGTTTTCGTGGCCGGGCATCGGCTCGTTCGCCATCGAAGCCCTGGTGGCCTCGGATTATGCGGCGGTGCAGGGCTTCGTGCTATCCATGGCTTTGCTGTTCGTGGTGGTGAACCTCGCCATCGATGTTCTTCACACCATCATCGACCCGCGCGTCGGCATGGAAGATTGAGGTTACTCGAATGATTCAGTTCTTTCGCCATGCCCGCTATGTGATGAGTGAAAACCCGGTCACCGTGTTGGCCTTCGCCATGTTTGCGCTGATTGTCATGCTGGCGTTGTTCGGGCCATGGTTGGCGCCGTACGACCCGCTCGCCAGCAACATGCGCATTGCCTTGCAAGCGCCGAATTGGGCACACCCGTTCGGCACAGATCACTTGGGGCGCGACGTGCTTAGCCGGGTGATTGTGTCGGCGCGCCTGGATTTGGGCATCGCCATATCCGCAGTGGCTTTGTCGTTCGTTTTTGGAAGCACTTTGGGCTGTGCGGCAGGCTTTTACGGGGGTTGGACGGATCGTTTGGTGGGGCGCACGTCGGACACCATCATGGCGTTTCCGCTGTTTGTTTTGGCCATGGGCATCGTCGCGGCCTTGGGCAATTCAGTGGAAAACATCATTTACGCCACCGCGATCATCAACTTGCCGTTTTACGCCCGGGTGTCGCGTGCAGAAACCAACATCCGGCGCAATGCAGGATTCGTTCAGGCGGCGCGGCTGTCGGGCAACAGTGATGTACGCATTCTGGCGACGCAAATATTTCCCAACATTCTGCCGCCGATGATGGTGCAAATTTCACTCAATATGGGCTGGGCGGTTTTGAACGCTGCGGGGCTTTCGTTTATTGGTTTGGGGGTGCGGCCACCGGATGCGGAATGGGGCATCATGGTCGCCGAAGGGGCCACTTATATCGTGTCGGGAGAATGGTGGTTGGCCCTGTTCCCCGGCATGGCGCTGATGTTGGCGGTGTTTTGTTTTAACTTGTTGGGGGACGGTCTGCGCGACATGGTCGATCCCCTACGCCGAACTTGAGGTACCGTCATGACCGCCATTCCCATGCTCACCATTCGCGACTTGTCGGTCGAATTCAAAACGCGCAATGGCATTGTGCCTGCAGTGCGTGATGTTTCGCTCACGGTGGAAAAAGGCGAAACCGTCGGCATCGTTGGCGAAAGCGGTTCCGGTAAATCGGTTAGTGCTTTCACTGTGATTGGGCTTTTGGATGCCGCCGGGCGGGTTGCGGCGGGTAGTGCCGAGTTCGACGGTATCGACCTTACCGGAGCTTCGGAAAAAGACCTGCGCGATATCCGCGGGCGCGAAATTTCAATGATTTTTCAAAATCCGCGTGCAGCGCTCAATCCGATCCGTACCGTGGGCCATCAAATAGAAGATGTCTTGCTGCGTCATGCGCAAGCGACCCATCAGAACGCGCGCGCTAAAGCCATTGAGATGCTGGAGAAAGTCAAAATCATCGATCCTGAACATCGCTATTGGTCTTACCCTTTCGAGCTATCGGGAGGCATGTGCCAGCGTGTTATGATCGCCATCGCGCTGGCCTGCAACCCGCGCCTGCTGATCGCCGACGAGCCGACCACCGGGCTGGACGTGACCACGCAAAAAGCCACCATGGACCTGATCAAAGAACTGACGCAGGAGCATCATATGTCGGTGGTTTTGATCACCCACGATTTGGCCATGGCGGCAAGTTATTGCGACCGCATCGTGGTGATGCAAAAAGGCGAGATTGTCGAGGCCGCGTCGGTCGTTCAGCTGTTCGCCAACCCTCAACATCCCTACACGCGAAAACTGATTGCGGCGTCGCCGGGACCAAACTCGCGGCTGCAAGACCTCAATGTAATCACGGATGAAACAGAAACGGTTGAAGTTGTCCAAACCTCGTCTCAGTTCCAACCCCTCATGCCAAAACCGTTTGCCAGCGACACGCTTTTGGAAGTCATCGATTTGGTTAAGGTGTTCCCCAAAAGCGGCGGCACAACAAAACGCAGCTGGCCATGGCAAAAGCCTGAACCGCAAGGTAACCAATTTCGTGCCGTGGACGGCATCAGCTTTTCCCTCAAACGCGGCGAAAGCATCGGCCTAGTGGGTGAGTCCGGGTGCGGCAAGTCCACCACCTCGAGCATGCTGACAAGGCTGCTTGATCTCAGCGCGGGCAGTATCGTGTTCGACGGAGAAGACATCGGCGCGATCCCTGCCGAACGGTTCGCGCGCATGCCTCAGCGGACAAAAATTCAGATGGTGTTTCAAGACCCGACCGACAGCCTCAATCCCCGTTACAGTGTGATTGACGCCATCGCCGATCCCCTGAAACGATTAAAGGGTATGACCAATCGCAAAGATATCGAGGCGAAAGTGCGCACTTTGGCCGCGCGCGTTGGGCTGCCCGAGAGCCTTCTGGATCGCTTCCCTCACCAGTTGTCCGGCGGACAAAAGGCGCGCGTCGGCATCGCCCGCGCCATCGCGGTGGACCCCCAACTGCTCATTTTGGACGAACCGACTTCGGCGTTGGACGTTTCCGTGCAGGCGGTGGTGTTGCTGCTTCTCGATCAATTGCGCCGCGAAACCAATATGAGCTACCTATTCGTCAGCCACGACCTTAACGTGGTGCGCCTGTTGTGCGACCGGGTGATCGTCATGAACCGGGGCAAGATTGTCGAGCAAGGCCGTGCCGATGATGTCTTGCGCAATCCGCAAGCGCCCTACACCAAAACGTTAGTGGAGGCCATTCCCGCATGCCATAGCCAGACCAGTGGCGTTTAAAGCAATGTCCTGGACGATTGTTGCGCCAAACTGAAGGGCCCTGATATGGACGATACCGTCAATGCCTTTGTCGAGATGTTCACCGTGGCGGGCGCGTCGCAAGGTCCGTTGGCTGGTTTAACGTTCGCCGCCAAGGACCTGTATGATGTCGTGGGACATACTACGGGGTGCGGCAACCCCGATTGGGCGGCGAGCCATGATGTCGCGACCCACACCGCGTCGGCCGTTCAGAAGTTGCTGGAGGGCGGGGCGACGTTGCTCGGCAAAACCCATACCGATGAAATTGCTTACAGCCTGATGGGGATCAATGCGTTCTATGGGACCCCAATCAATTGTGCAGCGCCGGACCGGGTGCCCGGCGGCTCGTCGTCCGGTTCGGTAGCAGCCACGGCGGCAGGTCTCGTCGATATAGGTCTCGGTACGGATACAGGGGGGTCGGTGCGGATGCCAGCATCCTTCTCAGGTGTTTTTGGCATTCGGACCACGCATGGGCGTGTTGACCTTTCGGGCACCATGGCGCTCGCTCCAAGCTTTGACACGGTTGGGTGGTTTACCAGGGATGCGGACATCTTCGCACACGTTGGTGCCGCATTCGACATGCAGATGCCGATAGGATCGATCAAGGCCCGGCTGATGATCGCCGACGATGCTATGGCGCTTACCGTGCCGGAATTCCCAGATGTTATGGGGTCAGTTATGGCCGCGCTGCAGGATCGCTTGGGCCCCGTTCATCGAGTTCAGTTGGCAGCTGGTGGCCTAGCGGACTGGTCCGAGACCTTTCGCATCTGTCAGGGTGGCGAGGTCTGGCAAGAACACGGCGCATGGGTGACGAAGACACAGCCGAAATTTGGTCCCGGCGTGAAGGAGCGTTTTCAGATGGCCGCTGCGATCACGCCAGGCATGTTTCGTTCGGCACAGATCAAACGCACCGAAATATCAGCGCGCTTAGTCAATATGCTCGGTGATGACGGAATTATGGTTCTGCCGTCCAGCCCGGGGCCGGCCCCATTTCGGAATGCGACGAAGGGGGCGTTGGATACCTTTCGGGGGGCGGCGTTAAAGATGCTCTGTCCGGCGGGACTCGCTGGCCTGCCGCAAGTCAGTATTCCGGTGGGAACCATAGACGGTGGACCGGTGGGGCTTTCTCTCATCGCCGCTCCAGGCAGGGATGGTGATCTGCTTGACCTCGCGAACAGAATCTGTACCGAGATTTAAAGCCGCAGAGGTCTTCTCGGTTACATGACTATACGTTTTGCTCAGAGTGTTTGGAAGCGAAGGGAATGAACATGCAGAACACAGAAATCAATATCCCTGACGTGCTCGCCGAGGTGCAAGCCGCTTTCGATCGTTACGAGCGGGCCTTGACCGGAAATCAGGTCGATGTGCTGGACGAATTGTTTCACGATGCGCCGCAAACGCTGCGATTGGGGGCCAGTGAAAACCTATATGGCTACGCGGCGATTCGGGACTTTCGCATAGCCCGACCGTCAAAAGGCTTGGACCGCAGTTTGCGTCAAACGGTGATCACCACCTTTGGCCGTGATTTTGCCACAGCCAACACCGAATTCACTCGCGCCACTCAATCGCGTGTCGGCCGCCAAACGCACGTTTGGGTGCGTTTTGAGCAGGGCTGGCGGATTGTCGCGGCCCATGTCTCATGGATGGATCCATGACCTCCCAATCATAGAATTTGTATCTGCGAAATCATGTCGTTCTATGTGTGCTGACCTCATACAGACGCGGGGTCATCGTAAAGCCCCCGACCAGGTAGGCGTAAATCTAGCGCACCGGCCGTTACCAGGGTCAATGCCCGCAAATCTTCCGGCTCTAGATTGTGAACGTTGGTTTTGCCGGTGCATTTCGCCATCATCGAGCATTCGGCGGAAAAGGCTCCGATCAGATCGCGGGCGCGCTCGGCGCGTTCGTCGGCGTTGAGGTCGCTGTCGAAGGCCATGTGTCCGTCAGCATCGACATGCCCACCGATGCCAAAGCCAAATGCGGCGCCGATCATCGCGCCATTGGCACCCAAGGCGATCAACTTGGCGACGTCGGTGCCGGTGCGCACACCGCCAAACCAGATTAGATCGATGCTTTCTTCAGCGTTGAGGGAACGAAGATGGGCAATGGCCTTGTGAATAAGACTCAGATCCGGTGCGCCGGACAGTTCGCGGTCAAGAGAAAGGTCGTCCATGCCATCCAGCACCACGGCATCGAGACCTTGGTTCAGAGCGTAATCGATCACTAAGGTGATCGTCTGGCTCGTTGCCCGAGCGGCAAGACCTTGCGCGGCGCTGGCGCGTGCCGGTGGCGGAGTGTTGGTGTCGGGCTCCATGATGATCGCCATCGAGGCGTGAGTAGATGGCGAGCCGCTATTCAGGGGTTGCAGCCAATCGACACCATCAAGGGGATTGGCTCCGAAATAGGCTGTGTGGGTTTCCCGCATGCCTGTCGCGGCGGAGATGCGCACGTCATCGGGCGCGCTGTCGAGGCCCATGACCATGACGGGCTGGTCGAGCGTGAAGCCCGGAAGCTTCGTTTGTGTGACGCAATGCTCGCGGTAAGGGTCGATCACCAAGCGGGTCAGGTTCGCGGGCAAAAACACAAGCTCGTCGAAGTGGCCGCCTGCAAAATCACTGTGTGGATCGTCGCGGGTGATGAGACGATCTTGTAGCATAGCTTGTTGACGAACCGCATCCATAGGGGCAGTGCGGGCCATGTCAAAAACGTTCTCGCGGACGCGGACGGTGTAATCTGCGGACGCCGTTTCCGCGTCGCAGCGAAAACACCGCGCAGCCTCGCATTTTGCCTGTTCGGCATTGTAACCGGTTTCGATATCGGCAAATGCCGAAGGGTCAGCCCCCAGCCCCAGAAACGTCTGTTCTTGACGCGGGGTGGTTTCCCACGTCGGGGCTTGGGCAATATCAACTGCGCGCGTGCGGTACGGTGTGCGATACGGCAACGGATTGTCACGGCCCTGCAAAAAGGCTTTGACGTAATACGCCGCACGGTGGCCATGATGCATGGCTTCGACAATGGACGACCCTCCAAACGCACCGTCGCCTGCGGCGAACACCTTGGGGTCCGGTGTGCACATGGTGGCGAAGTCGGTCTTGACGCGATCCCAGTCCATCAGGTCGTGCGCGGCGAGCTCAGAGCTTTCAGCTTTTTGGCCCACGGCGGCGATGATCAGGCCGCAAGGCAAATCGTGCTCGGAACCTTCAACGGTGAGGGGCCGGCGGCGACCATCGTCGTCGGGTTCGCCCAGTTCGGTGGTGACGCAACGTAAGCTTAATTCGCCTTTCTCGTTGTCATGGATCGACACCGGTTGGGTGTTGTAGATGATGTCGATGTCTTCCGCCAATGCGCCTTGCAATTCGTCGCGCCGTGCGGGCAGTTCGTCCGGTCCACGGCGATAGACGACTTTGACATCTTTGACGCCGGGCATGCGTTTCGCGGCACGGCAAGCGTCCATGGCAACGTCGCCACCGCCAATCACCAAAACCGTCGATGCCAAGGTGGGGCGTTCGCCGCTGTTGATGCGTTTGAGAAAACCAACCCCATCGACGACAGCGTCGCGATCTTCGCCGTCGATGCCCATGGTCTTGCCCAGGCTTGCACCGATGGTCATGACCACGGCGTCGTGGCGGGCTTTTAAATCGTCAAGAGTGAGGTCCGCGCCCAGCGGGGTGTTGGTGTGGACTTCGATCCCGGGACAATGGGTGAGCAGCCGTTTGATGTCTTGTTCAATCGCACCTTCGGGTAAGCGAAAACGTGGAATACCCCACACCACCATGCCGCCCAAGCGATCCGTCGCTTCATAGATGTGCACAGCGTAACCGGCTTCGGCCAAATCCTGCGCGGCGGTAAGCCCCGCCGGGCCGCCACCGACCACGGCGACAGTTTGCGATTGGCTGACTTCGACCGGCGGTAAGGCATGGTCATCGCCCAGGGCGTCCATGACATAGCGTTTGAGGTTGCGGATTGCGACGGCACCGTCGCTGTCTTCGCGCCGACAGGCTGGTTCGCACGGCGCATCGCAGACCCGTCCGCAGATGCTCGACAAGGGATTGGTGGCGGTGATCGCTTCAAAGGCTTTTTCAAAATCGCCATCCCAGATGCTGGCGATGTATGACGGCACGTCGGTGCCGACCGGGCACGCCGTCTGACACGGCGCGGGGACATAATGCAGGTCGTTTCTGTCGTCGGACAAATCGGGCGTTGCGGTGATGGAGGTGCGGCGAAGTTCGGTCATGGTCTCAGGCTTTCCTCAGCGCGGAATTTTGCAGATCGACGTGTCCGGGAACGTATTCCAATCCCGTGATGGCGGCGGCTTCGGGAGTCAGGGCCACAAGGTCGTTGCGGTTCAGCTTATGCACGTCGTCGTAGCCGAGCGCGGCGGTGATGGCGGCCAACTGCCAGCGCACCCCTTCGAAAAAGCGATGAATGTTCAGAGCTTCATGAGGCGTGTCGTAGCGCTTGATGTGTTCGGGGTCTTGGGTCGCGATGCCCACCGGGCAGGTGCCGACATGGCATTGCATGCAGGCGATGCAGCCACCGGCAATGATCGCCGCCGTACCCATGGCCACGGCGTCGGCGCCCAGCGCGATGGCTTTGGCGGCGTCGATGCCGTCCTTGATGCCACCCATGATGACCAGTTGCATGCTGTCGTCGGCGTCGATTTCCTCCAGCCCCATGCGCGCTTCGATCAACGCGCCCAAGGTGGGGATGCCGACATTTTCCAAAACCTCCGTACTGGCCGCGCCGGTCGATCCTTGCAGACCATCGAGAGAGACATAATCGAAGCCGTCTTTGTACGCGATCTTGATGTCGTCCTTGACGCGCCCGGCACCCATCTTGATGGATACGGGAATGCGGTGTGCGGTCGCTTCGCGGAACTCTTCAAGCTTGATGACGAGGTCATCCGCACCCAAAACATCGGGGTGTCGCGATGGGCTGCGCAGGTCGATGCCTTGAGGAATGCCGCGTTTTTCGGCCAGTTCGGGGGTGATTTTTTTCGCCATCAACTGACCGCCAAGGCCGGGCTTGGCACCTTGGGAGATATAAATTTCCAACCCATCGGCGCGGTTCATGTCGTGGATGTTCCAGCCCAGGCGGCCAGACAGGCATTGGAAGACGAGCTGGTTCGCCTCGGCGCGAGCTTCGTCCAACATGCCGCCCTCGCCGGTATTTTCGGAGATGTCGGAAAGCCGTGACGCGATCGCCAAGGCGGTCTTGGATGCTTTGGACAGCGCGCCGTAACTCATCGGTGCGATTTGTACCGGCATCGAAAGGTCCAGCGGCTTTGCGCCGAAGCGTCCACCGATTTTCGTTTTCAGATTGACGCTGTTGAGGGCGTCGGGGTCGTGGCCCGCATGGGATAAGTCTTTCTTGAACGCAATGTCATTGAAATGCGCCATCGGCTTGGATGCGCCGTAGCCGCGAATGCGATAGCGCCCGGTACCGGCCTTGATAAAAATGTCTTCTTGAATCTGCGCGTTCCAATACTCAGATCGTCCGGAACTGACGAAAAACGGCTGCGGTCGGGTGCGCGGTTCTTGCTTGGCATAGCGCAGCTTGGTGCCGGCGTTGACGACCTTTTGCAACGACCCGTTAAAGGGCAATTCATAGCGATCCAAAATCGCGCGGATGTCGTCAAGCTCGCCGTTGTCCAGATCGGTGAGCATCGCATCCGCGCCCAAGGACTGAACTTCACCCGCGACATAGATCGCGCCACCGGTCATGTCTTGGCCGACGTGTTCGCCGGAATTACCCAAAATGATGATCCGCCCGCCGTACATCATGTACCCGGCCATGAAGTTTGAGTTTCCGGCGCAAATCAGATTGCCGGCTTTCATCACCTGGCCAGCACGCGATCCCATGTTGCCCTTGATGACGATATCCGCACCGCGAATGGCGACACCGGGAATGGCTCCTGCGTTGCCGCCGACGATGACGGTCCCGTCGTACATGTTGTCGCCCACCGCCCAACCGACGTTGTGTTCGATTTCGAACGTCGCGCCGTCCGAAAGCCCAGCGCAGAAATAACCAGCGGACCCTTTGACGCGCACATGTACGGGGGCCGTGAGGCCAACGCCGATGTGGTGGCGTGCATCGGGGTTGAGCACATCGATGTTCTCACCCGTTGCACCGAGTTCACGGATACGGTTGTTTGCATCCGTAATCGAGATTTGACTTAAATCGATCGTTGCCACGTCTTAAAGGTCCCTGGTGCTGGTTCGGTGGTGGTCAGTGCCGTGCCGGGGAACAGTCGGTTGAGCGACACTTCCTCCGATGCGATGGCGATGAGATCGTCGGTTTCCACCAAGACCATGGGCTTGGCGGCGAGATGGTCTTTAGCGAAGCCAATTTCGTTTTTGGTGGAAACGAGAAAGGAAAAGGTGCCGTCCAGTGTGTCGATGGCATCCTTGAGAGCGTATTCCAAACCGATGCCTTGCTTGAGTTTGTCGGCAAGATAGACGGCGATCAGCTCACTGTCGTTGTCGGTGCGGAATTTGAAACCGCGCCGTTCCATGCGCCGACGCATCTTCCAATAATTGGTGATTTGGCCGTTGTGCACGATGGCGACATCGGCGAAACCGGTGGCCAGGAACGGGTGTGCCGCTTCGGGTTTCACTTCCGATTCGGTGGCCAGGCGTACATGGCCGATGCCATGGGTGCCGGTGAAGTGGTGGATGTCATAAGCACCGTCAACGTCATGGGCGGTGCCTTCGTCCTTGATAATGTCCAGATCGTAGCCCGCCGAAATCAGTTTGGCCGCGTCTTCCAGCGCATAGGTGAAGGTTTGAATGTTGCCCTTGTAGGTGACGTTTGCGCGGTAGCTACGCCCGATACGCTGATCGCTTTGCAGACTTGCGCCGTGTTCGGCCAAGATCGCCTTGATCTTGTCGATGGCTTGATCGCCGGGCGCGCCGTCATCGACGATAAAGCGCAGATGCAATACATCGTCGCCAGGGCGGTACATGGCAAAGCCGGTGGAATCCGCACCGCGATGCTGACAGCCGTCGAGCATCGAGACCAGCGATTGGCCCACAGCCTCCGCACCTTGCCCGCGTTTGTATAAAATTCCCGCAATCCCGCACATGTGAAGACCTCTGCGCCGTTTGTGTCGTGTTGGTTTCGCGACCGTTCCGCGATGTCTAGAAGGTATGTTGATCGGTCGCACGGATCAACATTTAATTCAAAAAAAATTCATGAGAGGAAACATGCGTCTGGATTTGGAGGTGACAGTGCGTGAAATCCGCAGAAATTCATGGTCTTAGGTCGAAGGAAGATCAGGAACTGACCAAGATCTATGTATTATTAATGAAGCTATACATGCTTTATGGGCCTAAAATACCCATCACATTAAATAATTTTGCATTAGAGGAATATCGTTGCTACAGTCCGCGCAGAACGACCATAGGGGCGTTTGAGGTCTTGAATAGGGTGGACGATGCCGCTCCAACTTCTCAAATACGGTTTAGGTCTGGCGCGTGCCGACAAACGGCATTTGCCGGGCGAAACGCCGCTGAAAAAATCATACGATGTGGTGATCATCGGCGCAGGCGGGCATGGCCTAGCGGCGGCGTATTATTTGGCGCACGCGCACGGCATTCGCAGCGTCGCGGTGATCGAAAAAGGTTATCTCGGCGGCGGCAACACGGCACGTAACACAGCCATTGTGCGATCCAATTACCTGACCCCGGAAGGGGTTCGGTTCTACGGCGAATCGATGAAACTGTTCGAACAGATGTCCGACACCCTGGGCATCAATGTGATGTATTCCAAGCGCGGGCACCTGACGCTGGCGCACACGGATTCCGGTGTGCGCACGATGCGCTGGCGTGCCGAGGTCAACAAGCACATGGGCGTCGATTCCGAGGTCATCGGTCCCGATGATGTTGCCCGTTTGGCGCCACAGCTGGACTTGTCGCGCGATGCACGTTGGCCGGTGTTGGGGGCTTTGCACCATCCGGTCGGTTCCACCGCGCGTCACGATGCGGTGGCTTGGGGCTACGCCCGTGAGGCATCCCAGCGCGGTGTGGAAATTCACCAGCAGACCGAAGTCACCGGGTTCGAAATGACGGGTGGCTGCATCAAAGCGGTCGAGACGTCGCGGGGGCGTGTCGAGTGTGGGCGTGTTCTGATGGCCGTCGCCGGGGCAAGTTCGTTGGTTGCGAAGATGGCCGACCTGCGGCTGCCGATCCGTTCGGTGCCCTTGCAAGCCTGCGTGTCGCAACCCTTGAAACCGTTTTTGGATCCGATCATCGTGTCCGGTTCATTGCACACCTACATCTGGCAAAGCCAGCGCGGCGAGTTGGTGATGGGCGGGGCGAGCGATCCATATGCCTTGTATTCGACCCGCTCGACCCTGGAATGGAAAGAGGGTCTGATGGCGCACATGCTTGAGCTGTTTCCCTATCTGTCCAATGTGCGCTTGATGCGTCAATGGGCGGGGGTGACCGACATGACACCCGACTTCGCGCCGATCATGGGCAAGACCGAAGTCGACAACTTTTACATCGATGCGGGTTGGGGCACATGGGGCTTCAAGGCCACGCCAGCGTGCGGAAAGTTCATGGCCGAAACCATCGCCAACGACCGGCCCAGCGATGTCATCGCGCCGTTCAGTCTGGACCGCTTTTCGACGTTCCAACAATTGGGTGAGGCGGGTGCCGCCTCCGTCGGGCATTGAGGAACTCTAGCTGATGAAACTGATGCCTTGTCCCCTGAACGGTCCGCGCAACATTCAAGAATTCGTCTGCGCCGGTGTGGTGCGCGCCATGCCCGACGCAGATGCTTCCACCGCTGTGTGGGCGGACTATACCTTCATGCAAGAAAACATCGCTGGGGTGGTGCGCGAATGGTGGATGCATGTGCCGACATCCTATTGGTTCATCGCCGAACGCGATACCCGCACCGATGAAATCGTCAAGACATACGCCCCAAGCGAAATGCACCAAAGCGGGGAGACGTCATCATGAGCGCCCAACGCCTGCCTCATCCTTGGGGCCGATATATAGAACGTGACAAGCCCTTGTCGTTCACATTTGAAGGACATGCCTACATCGGTTTGCAGGGCGACACCCTGGCCAGTGCTTTGCTGGCGGCGGGCCAGCCGGTGTTGTCACGGTCGTTTAAGTATCATCGTCCACGCGGCGTTTTTTCCATGGCCGGTGCAGAAGCCAACACCTTGGTGCAATTGCCAGGCGAACCGAATGTACCTGCCGATCTTTTGACGGTGCACGAAGGGCTTAGTGCCCAGGCGCAAAATGTATTTGGATCCCTGCAAAAAGATCGCGGTGTGTGGCTGGATAAGCTGTCGCGGTTTTTGCCGGTCGGGTTTTATTACCATACCTTTTTCCGGCCCAAGGCGTTGTGGCCGATGTGGGAAAAGGTGATCCGAAATTTGGCCGGTCTGGGGTCGGTGGATACCGCTCTGCCACACGATACGGGCTATGACAAAGCCTATGCGTTTTGCGATGTCGCCGTTGTCGGGGCCGGAGTGGCGGGTTTGAATGCTGCCTTTGAGGTGGCCGAAGCCGGGGGCGATGTGGCGCTGATCGAAAGTGCACGGGCGCTTGGCGGTGCACTGCTGTTCCAACGCGGGGATGACGCCGATGAGACGCTGAAAAGTTTGGTTCGCGCGGTTGAGACCCATCCAAACATCACCGTGTATACAGATGCCACGGCACAGGGTCTGTTCGCCGACAAACTGCTGGCCATCACCCAGGGCAAGCGGCTTTATAAATTGCGCGCCGGGCAGGTCGTGGTGGCGACCGGCGTCATCGGCCAACCCGCAGTGTTTGCCGGAAACGACACACCTGGTGTTATGCATGCCACCGCCCTGCAACGTCTGATGCGTTTGTATGGTGTCATGCCAGGTCAGTCGGTTGTGATCTTGACGGCAGATGAAGATGGCTACGCCGCCGCTTTGGATGTGCGGGACGCTGAAGGTGCTGTCGTACAAATCATCGATCTGCGTTCCCAAAACGAATGTGCGGCACCGCTGCACGATGCGTGCGTGGCGCGTGGCGTACGCGTGCGCTATGGCGCCATGGTTTTTCAAGCGGATGCAGATCGAAATGGACATTTGTGTGCGGTGCGGGTGCGTGACTTCGATGATCATGGCAACCTGAGTGGGCGGGTGCAGACCTTGCAGTGCGATCTTCTGTGCGTGTCGGTCGGGGTGGTGCCGAACGCAGGACTGATCCACCATTTGGGTACGGCGGCGCTGTATCACGAGCAGAGTGCGACGTTCAAATTGCCAGAGAACTTACCCCAGGGTGTTTGGGCGGCAGGCAGCGTGAACGGGTATCGCAGCATGGCGTCGCGAACCCAAGACGGACTTCGCGCCGGACGTTTGGCGGCCAAGGCTTTAGGCTTGTCGGTGAAGGATGTTGAAGAGGTTCCCGGCGATCCACACGGATACGCCAATGACCCGTGGCCGATGACCGACGAAGGCCACGGCAAGGCGTTCGTCGATTTCGATGAAGACATCCAATATAAAGACATCGTCAACGCGGTGACCTCTGGGTTCGATCATGTGCAGTTGTTGAAACGCTATTCGACGGCGGGCATGGGGCCGATGCAGGGGCGCACCGGACATTTGGCCGTGGTGCGTCTGTCCGCGCTGATGGCGGGGCGGCCATTGGCGCGCGCCGGAATGACGACCCTGCGACCACCCATCGGCGGCGAGACCTTGGGCCACTTGGCAGGGCGCGGATTTGATCCGACCCGCTTGACGCCGGTTCACGACCGTCATTTGGCGTTGGGTGGCGTAATGATGGTTGCCGGGGCGTGGCTGCGCCCGGCCTATTACCCGCGCGCCGGCGAAAATGCGGACGGGGCCATTCGTCGCGAGGTTATGGCGGTGCGCGAAGGCGTCGGCCTGATCGACATCTCGACGTTGGGTAAGCTGGAAGTGCGCGGCCCGGACGCGGCTGAATTTATGAACCGCATGTACACGTTCGCGTATTTGAAACAGCCGGTCGGACGTCTGCGCTATGCCTTGATGTGCGGCGATGCAGGTCAAGTCGTCGATGATGGTGTTGCTGCGCGCTTTGCCGACGACCATTATTATGTGTCCGCCACCACCGGTGGGGTGGATGCGGTGTATCGACGGATGTTGTGGTTCAATGCCCAATGGGGCTTGAAGGTCGACATCGCCAATGTTACCGGAGCCTACGCGGCGTTTAACGTGGCGGGGCCAGATGCACGCAAGGTGCTGCAACGGCTCAGCCCGGATTTCGATGTTTCGGCTGAGGCCATGCCGTATATGGCGGCGGTCGAAGGCACGCTGGCGGGGGTTCGTGTGCGTGCACTGAGGGTCGGGTTTGTCGGTGAGTTGGGCTATGAACTGCATTGTCCCAGCAGCCTCGCCGCATCTTTGTGGGATGGCTTGATGGCGGCGGGTGCCGATCTGAACATCGAACCCTTTGGCGTCGAAGCCCAGCGCGTACTGCGTTTGGAAAAAGGTCACATCATTGTCGGCCAGGACACCGACGGTCTCTCGACACCGCCGGAAGCGGACATGGCGTGGGCCATCGCCAAGAGCAAACCGTTTTACGTGGGCAAGGCCGCCGTGGATGCGTTGAACGCGGATGGCGCCGGGCGTCGTTTGGTCGGCTTCGCCTTAAAACCAGGTGTGCCGTTGCCCAAGGAGTGCCACTTGGTCATCAATGGCCAGGACATCGTCGGGCGGGTGACGTCCATTTCCGATAGCCCGGCGTTGGGTCATCCCATCGGCTTGGCGTTCATGCGTCCCGATTTGGGTGAGGTGGGCGCGCAGATGAAAATCCGCATAGACGGCGGCGACATGGTCGATGCGACCATTGTGCCGATTCCTTTTTATGACCCCGACGGCGCCCGACAGGAATTGTAGAACAGATCATGACGACACCAGCATCATTCTTGCAGAGCCCGATTGCGTCTCTACCGTCTCAAGAACTCGGCGACGCCTTGAGCACTGTCGATCTGAGCTTGGTGACGCGCAGCGGTGCGAAAGGCGCGGACATGCCTGCCTGGGCCGCCGCCGCCGGGCTGCCCCTGCCGGAACTTTCGAACCGCGCCGTGCGCCACCCCGCAGGTGGGATCGTTGCGCGCTTGTCGCCCGGCGAGGTGCTGCTGCTGGGCGACCCGCTTTGCGCCGACAGTTCCTGGATCACATCGGCCAAGGCGCACCTGGGACGCGGCCAAGGGCTGTGTTTTCCGCTGCCGCGCGCTGACAGTCATGCGTGGTTTGGCGTGGTGGGCGAGCATGCCCCAGCGATGTTTGCCAAGGTTTGCAGCGTGGACCTGCGGCCACAGTCTTTTGCCGATTTGCACATCGCACAGACATCGGTGGCGCGGGTCAATGCGATCGTTATCCGTGACGATCAGAGCTTCAAAGACAAATGCGACTTCCCTTGTTACCATGTGCTTGCCGATTGGGCGTCAGCGCGGTCCTTGTGGGATTACCTGCTCGACGCCATGGCGGAATTTAGCGGACGGTCGGCGACGCTGGAGATCCAAACTGAGTAAGCGCGACGTGAGATTGATAGGGTGAGGATTGATATGGCGGCAGATGACGGCAAGGGGAACGTGTTGACGCAAGACCCCCATTCCTTGAACGGCGCGAAACAAAACAGCCTTGAATCCGCCATCGGCTATCAGGTGCGGGAATTTCGCAACAAGCTCGGCATGACGGTTGTCGAACTGTCAAAGCAGGCCGGTGTTTCGCCCGGCATGTTATCAAAAATTGAAAACGCGCAGACCAGTCCTTCGTTGAGCACGTTGCAGGCGCTTGCGCGGGCCTTGAACGTTCCGGTCACGACGCTGTTTCGGCGCTTTGAAGAGCAGCGCGACGCCACCTTCGTCAAATCGGGCAATGGGATTGTCATTGAACGCCGGGGCACGCGGGCGGGGCACCAATATCAGCTGTTGGGCCATTCGGTGAATAAATCCATCTCGGTGGAGCCCTACTTGATCACCTTGACGGAAAAATCCGACGTTTTCCCACTGTTTCAGCACGCCGGGCTTGAGTTTCTCTACATCCTGGAGGGGACGGTGAATTACCGTCACGGCAACCATCTATATAAAATGGAGGCGGGGGATTCCTTGTTTTTTGATGCGGACAGCCCGCATGGTCCTGAAGAATTGCTCGAACTGCCCATGAAGTTCTTGTCGTTTATCGTCTATCCGCGTAACGACGCCAGTTAACTTCCTCTAGATAACAATGAGTTATGGACCTTGTCGGCGAGCAGAAGCAGTGCCATGCGCGCGGCGTTATTCCTAAGATGAAAAAAGTTTTCATGAGGATTGATTCTTGGCGGGTGAGGAGTTAGGGTTGCCTAATAATTCACCCGTTTTTAGCGGAATGCCTTTTTTGGTTAATAAATAGGCGTTTGGGGGCGATGGAAATTGGTTTATGACAAACCGGGCAAGGAGTTTGGCGATGAGTAAGGCCGCAGCAAAGAAAGCGACGAAGGATCTGCAATCGAAGGCGAAAGCGCTGGGTATTCGTTATTTCTTGATCAGTTATGTTGATTTGTTCGGTGCTTTGCGCGCCAAGCTGGTTCCGGCCTCGGCCATTTCCGGGATGCAAAAGAACGGCGCCGGCTTTGCGGGGTTTGCCACATACTTGGATATGAGCCCTGCCGATCCCGACATGTTTGCTCTGCCCGACCCCGATAGCCTGATTCAACTGCCGTGGCAGCCCGAGGTGGGCTGGTTGGCCTCTGATCTGTATATGGATGGCAAGCAGGTTGAGCAGGGGCCACGCAATCTTTTGAAGCGCCAAGTGGCGGAGGCGGCAAAGAAAGGCCTGCGCGCCAAAAGCGGCGTAGAGTGCGAATACTTTTTGCTGACGCCCGATGGCAACAATTTGGCCGATGCACTCGATACCCAAGCCAAGCCTTGTTACGACCAGTCGGCCTTGATGCGCCAGTACGATTTGGTCAGCGAAATCTGTGACTGCATGCAGACTTTGGATTGGGGGCCGTATCAGAACGATCATGAAGACGCCAACGGCCAGTTTGAAATGAACTGGGACTTCGACGATGTGCTGCTGACAGCCGATCGTCACGTATTCTTCAAATTCATGGTCAAGACCCTTGCGGAACGCCGCGGCATGCGCGCAACCTTCATGCCCAAGCCGTTCAATCATCTGACCGGAAACGGCTGTCACATGCACGTTTCTGTGTGGGATGAGAGCGGACGTAAAAACCTGTTCTTGGACAAGAAGGACGAGTTGGGCATTTCTAAAATGGGCTACCAATTCATGGGCGGGGTGATGCATTCCGCCGACGCCTTGTGCGCCATTTTCAATCCAACGGTGAACAGCTACAAACGCATCAATGCGCCGATCACCGCTTCGGGCGCAACGTGGTCACCAAACACCGTGACCTATACAGGCAACAACCGCACCCACATGGTGCGCATCCCCGATGAAGGCCGGTTTGAATTCCGCCTGATGGACGGCGCGACGAACCCCTATCTCAGCCAGGCTGCAATTCTGATGGCAGGGTTGGATGGCGTCAAAAACAACCGTGATCCGGGCGAGCGTCTCGATATTAATATGTATGAAGACGGCCACAGCCTGCATGACGTCAAGAAGTTGCCGCTCAATCTATTGGACGCCCTGCGTCTCATGGAAACCAGCGATGTGGTCCGCGCTGGGATGGGCTCGTCGTTTGTTGACAGCTATCTCAAGCTGAAGATGAAGGAGTGGAACAGCTTCATGAGTCACGCCAGCGCCTGGGAACGCGACAACACCATCGACTGCTGACTTTTACTTTTTTGCAGGAATACTCAGATCTTTGGCGGAAGGGGCAATAGCCTGTCCACCAAAGTGGGGTGTTGCTGTGTGTGTCGAAGACCTAGGGAACTGCTCCAATGACCCAAAGTGCCGAGTTTCAACCCGAAGACAAATTCATCCTCACCATCGCTTGTCCCGACGCCATCGGCATCGTCGCCGCAGTGAGCGGCTTTTTGGCCGAGCATGACGCTTTCATCAGCGAAAGCGTTCATTACGGCGATAGGGAAACGCAACAGTTCTTTATGCGCACGGTGTTTTCACCGGGTGGGGACAAGTGGTCGTCGATCCAGGCGATTCGCGACGATATGTCCGATATCGGCACACGCTTTGACATGGATTGGCGGATCTACGACGCGCACGAAAAGCCACGCGTGATGATCGCTGTTTCACGCTTCGGCCATTGCCTGAACGATTTGTTGCACTCCTGGGTGACCGGGCGATTGCCGGTCGAGATCACGGCGGTGGTTTCCAATCACGAAGATTTCCGCACCTTGGTGGAATGGCACAAGGTGCCGTTTCATCACCTTCCCGTGAGCAAGGACAATAAGCGCGAACAGGAACTGAAGATCCTCGACTTGATGGATGAAACCCGCAGTGAATTGTTGGTCCTGGCGCGCTATATGCAGGTTCTCAGCGCTGAGATGTGCACCGACCTGCGTGGACGCTGCATCAATATCCATCATTCCTTTTTACCCAGCTTTAAAGGTGCGAAGCCCTACCAGCAGGCGCATGCGCGGGGCGTCAAGCTGATCGGTGCGACGGCACACTACGTTACGCCCGATTTGGATGAAGGCCCGATCATCGAACAAGCGGCAGAACGAGTCGACCATATCCTCACCGCCGCCGAATTCGTGGAGCTCGGTCGTCACATTGAGACCGTCGTGCTCAATCGGGCGGTGCGCTGGCATTGCCAGCGTCGGGTGATGCTCAACGGCTACAAAACGCTTGTCTTGAGATAATGAGACGATGGGATTGGCTTTTGAGGTGTTCGGGCGTTTCCTTAAGTGAACAAAAAGTAACCATTGATAAATAAATGCCTAAAAATTATGCACAATATCTGCTTGGTATTTAGTCGCATAAATAATGAAAAATATTTTGTCATTTTATTACAGTGTGTTGTGAGGCCGTCAACTTTTGGCATAGCCCTTGCTAATATCTGGAGATAGACCCCGGCGCACCGTGCGGTGGTTCTACCAAATACTTTTTTAGGAGGAGCCAATGAAGTTAATCATGGCAATTATCAAACCTTTCAAACTCGACGATGTGCGTGAGGCACTGACCGGGCTTGGGGTTGAAGGTATGACTGTTACAGAAGTTAAAGGTTACGGTCGCCAGAAAGGTCAAACGGAAATCTACCGTGGGGCTGAATACGAAATCCATTTCCTTCCCAAAGTCAAAGTCGAGGTCGCTGTTGCCGATGATCAGGCTGAGCGGACGGTCGAAGCCATCAGTGGCGCCGCAGGTACCGGCAAAATTGGCGATGGCAAAATCTTTGTTGTCGATCTCGGAAAGGCCATGCGCATCCGAACGGGCGAAACCGGTGACGAGGCCCTTTGAGGAGACGAAACATGAAACACAATGTATTGAAAATTTCTACTTTGGCAGCCGCGCTGATCGCGTTGGCAGTCCCTGCACACGCTGAGGTTTCTGGCGAAACGGCGTTTATTTTTAACTCTTTGTCGTTCCTGATGCACGGCTTCCTGGTGATGTGGATGGCCGCTGGCTTCGCGATGTTGGAAGGCGGCTTGGTCCGCACCAAAAACACCGCGATGCAGATGCTTAAAAACATCGGCATTTACTCTTTTGCAGGCTTGATGTTCTACATCGTCGGCTACAACCTGATGTACATGGACGTTTCCGGCTGGATCGGCAGCTTCGCCGTTTGGGGCGCATCCGATCCCGGCATCACCGCTGATGGCTTCACCGAAGGCGACTACGCTGCGGGTTCCGACTGGTTCTTCCAGATGGTGTTCGTCGCGGCAACCGCTTCGATCGTGTCCGGCACCATGGCGGAACGCGTCAAACTGTGGCCGTTCATGATCTTCACGCTTGTTCTCACCGGCTTCATCTACCCGATCCAAGGTTCGTGGACGTGGGGCGGCGGCTGGTTGAGCGAAATGGGCTTCTCCGATTTCGCCGGTTCCACCATTGTTCACTCCGTGGGTGGCTGGGCTGCTTTGGCGGGCGCGATCTTCTTGGGCGCACGTAAAGGCAAATACGGTCCCGACGGTTCGGTTCGCCCGATCCCCGGCGCCAACTTGCCGCTGGCGACCGTCGGTACGTTTATCTTGTGGATGGGTTGGTTTGGCTTCAACGGCGGTTCGCAGTTGGCCATGGGCTCTGCTGCCGATGTGCGTGACATCGCAACCATCTACATCAACACCAACTTGGCTGCGGCCGCCGGTGTTGCCGTGGCGATGATCCTGACCCAACTGATCTACAAGAAAGTTGATCTGACCATGGCGCTGAACGGTGCTTTGGCTGGTTTGGTTTCCATCACGGCTGAGCCTTTGGCTCCGACCCCGGGCATGGCGATCTTGATCGGTGCTGTCGGTGGTCTTGTGGTGGTGTTCGCTGTTCCGGCACTGGACAAGCTGAAAATCGATGACGTGGTTGGTGCGATCTCGGTTCACTTGGTCGCAGGCATCTGGGGCACCTTGGCCGTTGTTCTGAGCAATGATGGCGCGAACATCGTGACGCAGATTATCGGTATCGCAGCCATTGGCGCCTTTGTCTTCGTGACATCGTCGGCGATGTGGCTGATCCTCAAATTCACCGTCGGCATCCGTGTCAGCGAAGAAGAGGAAATGGAAGGTCTCGACAAAGCCGAACTCGGTCTCGAAGCCTACCCAGAGTTTGGCCGCGGTTCACAGAACATCTAAGCCAAATACACTTCGAGTGGGTTCGGACACTATCGCTCTAGTTCCCCCCCCGCTCAAAGGATGGGGCCAGGATAATATCCTGGCCCCATTTTTTATTCTATAAGTCGCCGTTTCTGGGATGGGGCCTGATAGACCATTCAGTGGGGGAGGATCATAACGGGAGTAAATTCGGGGCATATGTCACCGTTAGTCGTCTTGATATCGTGTTTTTCACTTGCTACGGCTATCACGATCAGCACCTGCAGCAATATCCCTTTCTGGAGAAACGTTAAATACTTCCTGTATTTGATCGCCCCGAGGGGACAGCCAGGGTGTTATTTTTTCAATCCCTACCTATTGATGCATCTGATTTGATGAGGTCCGAGATGCAATCCACCGCCGCTCACCTGGCATGGTCCAATCAATCTTGTCCAACATATCGATGTCGAGTTGGTCGAAGTCGTTTGTTTCAGCGCACTCGATCAGCTTGCACATGAGTTTCCAGGTTTCGCCGGTTAAGCCCTTGGATAAGGTATGAATACGGCGCACGAATGCCTTCCGTTTGAGTTGGGCCGTTTCTTTGAACCTAGCATGACGACAGATTTGAATGAGGAAGCGAACGTAGTCCTCATCCGCATCCCATCTTTCAATTCGGTAGGGATCGAACCGGCTGGAGAACTGTTCATCAACATGCATGGCGCGAAGGACTTCTTTCGTGCCGACTCCGACGATACAAATTTGGAGCTCAGAGCTGAGGTGTTTGAGCACGTTCATGAACACGCTTTGGTCCCGAACATTGCCGACGAGGAAATGGTGCAGTTCATCGACGATCAGCATTCGGGTCCTGAGCTTGGTGAGCATGACCATAACTTGGTGTTGCTTTCGGGCTATTTGCCAAGTCGGCTTACAAGGCGCGTTGATGGCTTCCAAAATATCTGCATAGAGAAGCGTCATGTTCCATCTCAGAAAAATGAACAGCTTGCCGACTGTGAAACGGAATCAATGGGGCAATTCTCGAATCTTCAGGACGAGCTTGCATATCGTGGGCTTCCAAATGAGATGTTTAAGATGGAGCCCTCTAGAATGATAAAAGCTGCCTTGCGAAAGCATGTACCGCCTGTCGGCTTGGATTGGCTTGCCAAATTTTTGCATGGTGGACGATAAGTTTTCGTGCGAGCGCGCAGCGGATATGAATCTCCAAAAAACACCAATTTCAATCCGAAATCCGACAATCACGTAATGCTTTGATTTTTCAGGAAGGTGCGTGCAGCCTGTCGCAGATTAAATGCGAAATTTCGCATTTAATGTTGTGATTTCGCATTTCAAGATGGAAACGACAAAAGGTGTCGGTTCCATTTTGGAATGCGACAGATCAGGCTATTGTGATCCATTTATCACAATACATCGTGCGACAAATGACACTTAGTTTTGCGACTGGGTAGCTAATTCATAGCTTTAAATGCGACCAGAATTATTGATTGATGGTAATTTCAATGACTTCTCGAATTACCCTAGAAGTTTTGAGAGCTAGAAAATTGGAAGTTCAGTTCGCGTAAGACTCAGCTCAACTTGCTTAAAAAAAACTTGGCTTCTTCATTCCCCACCCATTACGCGATCCACGCCGACTTTCAATTCACGGAAGCCATCCAGCGGGTAGGTGAGCTTTTTCTTGCCGCGCATAGCCATTTTAAATTCAACGTGAATGTCCTTGCCGGCTTGCATTTGTTTGAGCAGCTCAGCAGTGATGTTGGCGGGGGCGACAATGTGATTGCCTTGCACAGGGGCCGGGATGTCGATCGGCAGATTATCGTCAATGCCGATGGTGATGCGGCTTTCTTTGCCAAAGCCATAATAGGTCGCAACGATGAAGCCGAGGTTGTCGCGGTCAAATGCAGGGCCGAATTGAGCGAAGTCTGGGTTTTGGGCCGACTTATTGAAGATATGCACGACCATAATGCGGCAATACGGCTCGGGACCGGAGCTGTCGGTAAAGCAACTGGCCTTCCATGGACCGCTGGTTTGCTCAAGCATTTTAGCAGCTGCAGGGGCGGACGATTGCGTGGTGGTGGCGGTCTGTGTGGGGCCTTCGGCGAGGGCTTGAACTGTGCCAAAGGGGGCGAGAGCTGCGGCAAAAAGGGCGCTTGGGATGAACGTCTTGGTGATTGTCAGGCGCATGGTTTGGCTCTCTGTGATGTTCAAGTGTGACATCAACATTTCGTAAAAAATGCTTTGATGCAAGCTCCCTGATATTCATGAAGCGACAACGCCAGAAGTTGTTATTTGTAATGATTCAAAGAGTTTGAGTTTTGATTTAATTGAATCTTGGCGTTCTCGATAAAAGCTTAAATCCCGAGTGTTTTAATGAGGTAATTTGAGTTCTAAAGCACTCATAACCTATTGATATACTTTAATATAAATTTAAACAGACAATGGGTGGCAATTGGCACACACCTTGCAGCGGTGAAGCCGTAATTTTTGTTCATTCCCGACAGACCTTTGGGAGGGGAAGATGAAACGGTTAATGAGTTTATTTGTGTTTCTGTTGACGCTCACGTTGTGGGGCGCCTCGGACGCACAGGCCGAAACGGGCTGTCTCGCTTGCCATGATGGCATCGAGAAGTTCAGTGAAGGCGATATGCAAAAAGACATCGAAAAGTTTGGTGCGACGTTCGGCGATACCGCCGGGTGTACGGTGTGCCATGGCGGCGATGTTACGGAAACCAAGGACAAAGCCAAAGCGCACATGGGCGCGGCTGCGCAGCTCAGCAAAAAAGGTGGTCCTGATGCATTTTATCCGGACCCCGGCGCACTTTGGATTTCCGACAAAGCCTGCGGACAGTGTCATACGGGTTACAAGGAACGTCTTGAAAAAGCCCTGATGAATACAGAAGCTGGTAAATTGCAGGGCAATCTGTGGTCTTGGGGGCTGCAAAAGGATCGCAAAGTTGTCTATGGCAACTATGACGTCATCGACGAAGACGGCATCGTTCCCGCAGTCGGCACCGATGCTTATAAGAAATACATGACGGCATTCGCCAAGGAACACCCTGATCAGATGCCCAAGCATCTGAAGCAGATTCCCGAAGTCAACGTGGATGAAATTTCCGATCACCCGAATTTGGCGGGCATCACCTATTCACGTCAGCAGTGCCAACGTTGCCACGTTGGTATCCGCGGTCGTGAACGTCGTGGTGATTATCGCGGTTCCGGTTGTTCTTCGTGCCACGTCCCGTATTCCAACGAGGGCTTCTACGAAGGCAACGATCCGACCATCGATAAGACCCAACGCGGTCATATGCTGACCCACCAAATGCAAGGCACCCGCAAAACCAAGGTTACCTTGGGTGACAAGCATTATTCGGGCATTCCGGCTGAAACCTGTGTATCGTGCCACAACCGTGGTAAACGCGCCGGTGTGTCTTATCAGGGTCTGATGGAATTCCCCTACGGTTCGCCCTTCAATGCAGACGGCGGCAAGCAAAGTAAGCTGCACACGAAGAACTATGTCTTCATCAAAGCCGATCTGCACCACGAGGTCGAATCCATGGACGGCAATCCCAAGGGCGGCATGCTCTGCCAAGATTGTCACACCTCTATCGATATGCATGGTGACGGCAACATCTTTGGCACCACCTTGGCGCAAGTCGAAGTGGAATGCGAAGATTGCCACGGTACCGTCAAGCAAGCGCCTTGGGACATGCCGCTGGGACGCGGTGAAGACTTTGACAAGCCCCTTAAGGGCCCCGGTCGCGGTCTGACCAAGGAACTTCCGGATTATATGAAGGAAGCCACGGTCTATCCGGCTCAAGACGGCTACCTGATTTCGGCGCGCGGCAACCCGCTGGGCAACGTGGTCAAAAAAGGTAACGAAGTGATTATGCACTCCGCGACCGGTTTGGACTTCAAGGTTCCGGTCTTGAACACCATCGACAAAGAAGGCAGCTACAAATCGACCATGGCGAAAGTGGCCATGGGTAACATTGAAAAGCACCAAGACACCATGGAATGCTATGCGTGCCACGCCGACTGGGCTCCGCAATGTTACGGCTGTCACGTGACGATGGATTATTCCAAAGGCAAAGATGGCAAGCCGAAGACGGACTCCGATTGGATCTTAAGCGGTAATGCCCGTGATCCGAAAAATGGTCTGACGGCAGACTGGCCGCTCAACGGTGGTAAGAGCAACGTGCGGTCGGCTGGTAAAGCCTCTGAAACGCGCTCCTACCTGCGTTGGGAAACCCCGACATTGGGCATCAACGGTGAAGGCCGTGTCAGCCCGCTGATGCCGGGTTGCCAAGTCATCACCACGGTGATCGACAAGGACGGCAAAACCGTTGCTGAAAACGTCATCAACATGACGCCAGAAGGCAAGGGTATCGACCACTCGGCTGTGCAACCGCACACCGCTGGCCGTCAAGCCCGTCCGTGTGAAAGCTGCCACGACAATCCCAAGGCTCTCGGCTACGGGATCGAGGGCGGTCGCTTCATGCTCGGCCAAAATATGCCGCGGGTTGTCGATCTGGCGGACGCTCAAGGCAACATCATCCCTGGCAAGGCCACGACTCAGATCCCGGCGATCCCGGATCTGGATCATGACTTGTCTGCGATCATCGATGAAGACGGCAATCAACTCGTGTCCGTCGGTTCGCACTGGGACCTCACCGGTCCGCTTCCCCAAGACGTGCGGGATTCGGTCGAAAAAGCCGGTGTTTGCCAAAGCTGCCACGAAGAGCGTTTCAATCCTGAATTCTGGGCCAAAGTTTCCGACCCCGAAGTCATGGACAAATACGATCACCAAGACATGATCAAGAAAGCGCTTCAGGCTTATGCTGAAAAACGCGAAGCTCAGAAGAAGATGAAAATGAAGAAATAATCTTCTGAACGACGACCAATATAAAGGGGGAGCCAGTTCGAGTTTGGACTGGCTCCTTCTTTTTCAAAATTATAAAAATAAACGCACAAGTCAGAAATAAGGATGAACCATGAAAGCCCTTTGGAAATGGTTTTGGCATAACACCAGCAAACCCTTATTCGCCGTGTTGGTGTTTGTCGCCGGTGTCGTCGTGTGGGGTGGGTTCAACACCGCCATGGAAGCCACCAACACCATGACGTTTTGTGTTTCCTGTCATGAAATGCGTGACAATGTTTATACGGAATACAAAGGCACGGTTCATTATCACAATCGCACCGGTGTGCAGGCCATTTGTTCCGATTGCCACGTGCCGAAAAGCTGGGGCCATAAGCTGGTGCGCAAAATCAAGGCCACCAACGAATTGTATCATTGGGCGCTGGGCACCATCGATACGCCTGAAAAGTTCGAAGCCCACCGCTTGGAATTGGCGCGCAATGTGTGGTCGGAAATGAAGGACAATGGGTCGCGTGAATGTAAAAACTGCCACTCGTTCACCAATATGCATTGGGAAAAGCAGGGCGATCGTGCGCAAAAAGCCATGAAGGCTGCTGTGGAAGATGATGTCTCGTGTATCGAATGCCACAAGGGCATCGCCCACAAACTTCCCGATTTCCCGAAATATTATCAAGACCTGACGGCAGCGCTGAACGACACTGTCGCCAACGATGACTTGTCCGGCGACACGGTCATCGCGGCGGCGGCCAACACCGTTTACATGGACAAGGATGAAAAGTCCGACAAGGCTTTCGACGTTTCGCCGCTGACCGAACTGTCGGTGCTTGATCGCGATGGCGATTGGCTCAAGGTGCGCTTGGATGCTTGGGACCGTGAAGGCGGTGTGCAACTGTTCAAGAAACCGGGCCCGCAGATGCAAATCGCCAAGCTCGGTTTCGGCGGCATGGATACGGTCAAGGCCAGCGAACAATTCCTCGACAAGGAAACCGAGCTGACGTGGAACAAAGTCAGTGTCGAAGGCTGGGTGCAAAAAGGCGCGTTGACCTCCGATGCCGAGGCCATCACCGCCTATGCCGATGAGCTGTGGAAGACCGATTGTTCGATCTGTCACACGCTTTATCCCGGCGACAAATACGTCGCCCGGGACTGGGTGAAGGAAATCAAGGCCATGCGCCGCTTCACCAAGTTGGAGCCGGAGATGCTGGATATGGTTCTGCTCTATATGCAAGAGCATTCCAGCGACATGATGGCGGCGAAGTGAGGCGACGGATGTTGCGTTCTCTTTTGATCCTTTGCGTTGTGGCCGTGGTGGGGGTTTCGACACCCGCCGCGGCCAGCGATGTTTTGGTCGATGTCGCCAAGTTTGGCCCGCTCACCAATGCGATCGAAGCGGGTGATGTTTGTCCAAAAACCTGTCAGAGCTATGAATGCGCATGGTCCGGAGAATGGCGTCCGGGCGATGGAGGTCAAGTCGCGGTCTGTGATTGCGGCATCAAACGCACCCGTTACGTTCCCGGCGGCTACACCCCGACCCAAAAAGACGCGGAAAGCATTTGCCCTGAAACCTGTGCGTTGAATGGCGATAAATGGGGCGGCACGGTATCCGGTGCACCAGGGGGCTACGACATGTGCGGTTGCACATACGTTTCCGACTATTGCCCGACCGATCAAAAGTAATCTTACGCGGCCTTTTGATCAGCCGAGCGCATCGCCCATGTCGTTGCGTGAATCATATGTTTCGTATCCAAGATCATCCCATTCCACATACCCGCCGTCGTATAAACGCACGTCTTTGTGGCCCATCACTTCGCGGATCGCGAACCAGCCGATGGCGGCGCGATAGCCGGTGTCGCTGAACACCACGATCGGCCCCGGCGGTTTTCCGATCACGTCATCCATCATCTGATGCAAAACCTGCACGGGGCGGAACATCCCGTCGCGGACAAACGCCAACGGCGGCACATTGAACGCGCCGTAAATGGTTCCAGGGTTGTGCACCAAGGGATGGGTGATGTAGCCTGCGGAATGATCGGATGGGCGAATGTCTAAAGGCGCGGTTTGGTAATCGTCGCCGGCGTAGACGCCACCGCTGTCGGTGATCCATTGATCGGTGGCGTCGGTTTGGGGATATGGTGCGCCGGGTGTTGGAGTCACGACCAACGATGACAGGGGCGCGTCGGATGCTTGATAGGCGGGCAGCCCGCCATTGAGCAGATGCAAGTTTTTATGTCCCATCATGCGCAAGGTCCAGAACGCCCGCGCCGCTGCGGCGTAACTATGGATGTCTGCTCGGGTCGGAACCAACACGATAACATCGTCGGGTGAAATGTTCAGCCGCGCGCCAAGCGCGGCTAACTTGTCCTGCGGTGGCAGCATCCCCGGCAAGCCCGGATAATCGACAACCCATCCATCACCTTTGAACGATGAGATCTGTGCGCCGGGAATATGTGCGGTCGGCAGGCGATGATTTGGCGCGACGATTTCAATGACTTTCAGGTCTGCGTCTTGACGCCATTCGATGAGCGCCGCGACATCGATCAAAGCATTTCGGCCTTGTGCAAAAGCGCCTTGAGGCAGCGCAAAACCAACTAAGATCAAGAGGCAAAACAGGCGGGTTTGGAACATCGTTCACCGAGGTGTGTTGGGTGCGGGATTACAGGACTTTAACTCATTGAAATAGTTGTTGTATTTTCGCAATTTTCTGCACATTTTTCATGTGTAGATTAGCATTTTATGGTATGGTGTGCAGGCTAAAAAAACAGGGAATTCTAACCATGAAAAAGCAACTTTCCGCCGCCCTTCTCGCCGTCTCTCTGATCGTCGTTGCACCTGTCATTGCAAACGCTGCCAGCACGGGAACAAACATTCAAAAGACCGGGGTCGAAACCGGATTGAAAGCGCTTCAAGATCAGGATTTCGAGGCCGCGCGGGTGGCCTTCACGGCTGCCGCCGGGCACGGCGATGCATTGGGCCACTACTATCTCGGCGCCATGTATCAGCGTGGCTTGGGCGGCCAACGTTCCGAGGTCAAAGCGTTGGAGAATTATCGCAAGGCTGCCGAACAGGAAATTCCCGAAGCTGAATTCGCCATGGGCTTGTTCTTTCAGCACGGCAAAGCGTTCTTGCAAAAGGACCCCGACAAGGCCGTGGCTTGGTACAGCAAGGCGGCGTCCCAAGGCAGCATCGCGGCACGCTACAACCTCGGCATGATGTACGCGACGGGCGAAGCGGTGCCGATCGCGTATGGTTCCAACCCCGACTACATCAAGGCGCGGGGTTGGTTTAAGATCACCTTGGACGGCATCAATGTCGATGCGGACAAAACCAAAATCGAAGCCATCGTCACCGAACTCGAAACTCATATGACCGCAGGTCAAATTGAAAAGTCCGAGACCTTTTTCAAAGAGTGGAAAACAAACAATAAATAACTCGATGCGCAATGCGTCGTAATCCCTGCCCCCCGAACGAGGAGAACGACAATGCTTCGTTTGCTCATGCTTGCCCTGACTGTATTTACCTTGGCCTATCCGGCCCAAGCGACCGAACGGGCCTATGACTTCACTTTTGAAAACATCGATGGTGGTGTCCTGAGCTTGTCCGATTACGATGGCAAGGTTCTGTTGATCGTCAACACCGCCACCCAATGCGGAAACACGCATCAGTTCGGCTCATTACAAAAAGCCTGGGATATGTATCGCAATCAAGGCTTGGTGATTGTCGGCATTTCCAGCAACGACTTCGGTCAAGAACCGCGCAAAGGGCATGAGATCGCCGATTTTTGCACCGCTAACTTTCAGGTCGATTTTCCGATGGCCGACCTGACGCCGGTGCGTGGAAATAGCGCGCATCCCTTTTACAAGTGGGTCAAGGCAACACTTGGCGATAAGGGGACACCGTCATGGAATTTCTTCAAATATCTGATTGGACGTGACGGTCGGATCATCGATTACTTCGGCACTATTGACGATCCCATGGCCGAACCTTTGCGCCCAGCGATTGAAAGCGCGCTCAAGCCTTGATTGCCCGACCAATATCCCGGTCAATGACGAGGCTTGCTTTCTTCGGCATCCTTGAGATGTCGCTCTAGTTTAGGCCTCGAAATACCTAGTATTTTACAGGCTTCGCCCTTGTGCCATCCGGTGTGATCGAGAACCCGCAGAACGTATTGGTGCTCAATTTCTTTAAGTGACGGCAAAGTGTCCCCATCCATGCTTTCATTAATCATAATGGCTTTGGAACTAGAGAACGGCGTCAGTTTCGAACAGTGATGATGGTGGACACACAGTTCATGGGGGAAGTTGGTACACGCCAACATATCCCCGGTGCCCATCACGGCGGCCTTCATCAACATATTGTCCAACTCGCGCACATTGCCGGGCCAAGTGTAGTTAAGCAGACATTCCATCGCATCCGCACTGACCCCTTGATAGTTTTTACGCAAGTCGCGATTTATGCGTTGGATCAAATGATCGACCAATACAGGGATATCCTCTCGGCGATCACGTAGCGGCGGCAACTGAATATTCATAACGTTGAGGCGATAGAACAAGTCTTCGCGAAACTGTTTCTTCGCGACCGCCTCGGCTAAATCGATGTTGCATGCAGCAATAAAACGCGCCTTGCTGGTTTTGACCTTTGTGCCGCCCACGGGAATGTATTCACGCGATTCCAGCACACGCAAAAACAAGCTCTGCATGCTTGACGACAATTCAGTGATTTCGTCTAAAAACAAGGTGCCTTCGCCCACAGCATGGATCTTGCCTGGATTGGCGGACACCGCACCGGTAAACGCGCCTTTTTCATGGCCGAACATTTCACTTTCCAGCAGCGTTTCAACCAAGGCGCCACAGTTGACTGCGACGAAAGGCTTGTCGCGATTTGGGCTGGCTTGATGAATTGCGCGTGCGATCAGTTCTTTGCCGGTGCCGGACTCACCTTGAATGAGTACCGTCACAGGGTTTTGCGCGACCATGGCGACTTGTTTGAAAACATCCTTCATGGCCTTGGATTGGCCGACCAGCAATTGCGGTGCCCCATTCGTTCCTTTGAGTTGGACGCATTGATCCTGTTCGCTCTTTTGCAGGATCGCACGGTTGACAGCCGTATCGAGCTCTTGAATGTCGAGCGGCTTGAGAATGTAATCGACCGCCCCACCTTGCATGGCTTGCACGGTGGTATCCAAATCATGAAATGCCGTCATCATGATCACAGGTATATCCGGTGCCTCCTCGCGGATACGTTCCAAAAGCGAAAAACCATCGGCACCCGGCATACGCACGTCGGTAATGACCAGATCGACATCGTGGGCTACGGCTTCGCGGTAACCGTCTTCAGCATTGTGGGCGAGTAAAACATCATGGCCACTGCGCATGTAATGCATCTGCAGCGTTTTACAGATCGCGACATCGTCGTCGGCAATGAGGACTTGTGCCATGGGCATCTCCCCCAATACATGACTAACATACTGGGACATAGTGTGTATTACGTTTATATTATGTAAAAGTGTAGCAGTAACCGCGCTATTCGCCTAGCCAAACTCACATTTCGGCATTACGGTTTTTACTATGAATTTATCGGTAAAAGTCTTCACCTTTACGTTTGTCATTTCGGCTTTGACGCTGTTTGCCGTCGCGTTTCACACCATTGAGCGCATCACCATGATTTTGGTCGATAACGCGCTTGCTAGGGTTGAGGAAAACGTCCTGGAGAACAGTCGGATCCTCAAATCTGAGGTTGAAACCGCGACAGCCAACCTGCGTGTTTTTGCGACCCTATCAGCGGTGCGAAACAGCCTTACGGCATCTCCAGATTCGGTCAGCCTGCGTGAGTTACAAAAAGTGTTCGCGCGGGTTCTCGAAAACAATCCCACCTATGTACAGGTGCGTTTGATTGCGGCTTCTGGCGATGGGCCTGAGATCGTGCGTGTCGATCGGATCGAAGATGTGATCGTCATACGTCAATCCTACGAGTTGCAAGATAAGGGCTCGCGATATTACGTCAAAGATACGCTGAGCATGAAGCCCGGGGAAACATTCATATCTCACATTGATCTCAATCGCGAATTCGGTGTCATCGTGGAACCGCGACAACCGGTATTTCGCGTAGCGACCCCTGTGTTCGACGGCACAGGACGGCGTAGTCTCGGCGTTTTGGTGATCAATGTGGATTTCGCAAAATTGGCACAAGGCTTTCGCCAGCAAGATGAACTTGGCTTTCCGGTTATGACGAATAACGCCGGCGAGTATCTGCATCACCCAAATGCGGGAAAAACATTTGCCTGGGAGTTCGATCAAACGGAAAATCTTCCTGAGGATTTTGGCATTATAGACCAATGGGCGGAATGGATCGCCAAGCCACAAAACCCGAAGAAACTGAGTTTGACGACAGACGACCACATCATATCTTTGCAGCAAATGCAGGTGGTTTCTTCCCATTCCAAACATTTCCACCGCGACTGGGTGATCGGTGCAGTTCTATCGCGCGACGCGATCAATGCCATTGGTGCGTCTTTGCGTGAACACCTCTACATCACTTTGGCGGCAACCAGCATGTTTCTTGCTTTGGCTTTGGGCTTGGCGGCAGCTTGGTTGATGCGCCCTGTTGTGGAATTGACAGGCAAGGCCAATGCCATCGCCAAAGGTGAAGACGGCGTAGAAATTTCGATTCACAGCTCAGATGAAGTCGGCGTTTTGGCCAATGCATTGGATCAGATGCTGCATTCGTTAAAAGCTATGGCAAAGAACGAAGAGATGGCGTCGATGGGGCGTATGTCGGTTATGATTGCGCATGACCTGCGCAACGCGCTGTCGACTGTGAAAATGAACCTGCAAATTCTCATGACCAGCAGTCAGGATAGTGATGCACAGGTCCAAATTGAGATTGCCTTGGGCCAAGTACAGCACATGGAAAATATCTTGCGCGATGTGATGTCGTTTACACGACCTGATCGCATGCTTTTGGAATGGCAAGATACCTGCAACATGCTCGATACCTGTGTCGCTGCTGTTCTTCCCACAGCACACACACACGATATCGAAATTGAAAAGGATTACGCTGCTGGGTTGCCGATGATTTATTGTGACCGCACCAAAGTGTTGCAGGCGGTTCAGAATTTCCTCCATAACGCCATTCAGGCAGTGTCTGAGGACAGGGTCGGTGATACGGTCTTGGTAAGCGCACATGTCGAATACGAAGCTGGTGTGGGAAGTATTGCGATCCGTGTGCTCGATAGCGGCCCCGGTATCCCCGATGAAATTGCAGCGGATTTGTTTGAACCGTTTATCACCACACGCGCCAAGGGCACAGGCTTGGGTTTGGCGATCGTGAGGCGCATTGCAGAAAACCATAATGCTCAGGTGTGGGCCCGCAATCGCGAAAAGGATTCCGGTGCTGAGTTTGGCCTGAGACTGCCGATAGAAGGCCCGCCAGCCAAGGGTGTGAACAATTGAAGCGTTAGTATGGTGACGGGATTTCATCATATGGCGTCCCCGAAGGGCTGGTAAGTTTCCCAGTCTCTTTTGTGTCCAGAAATATTTGTGACCGCTGTTACATATGTAAACTGGTCAACACCCTGATTTTTCAGGAAACTGTAACCAGAACATTCTTCAGAAATTTGCTAATTCATCTGTGCAAAGTTAGCTGCTAATCAAAGTGTGTTTTAGAGTTTTGTCTAGACGCCAGCCACCGCCGCTCACCTGGCATGGTCCAATCAATCTTGTCCAACATATCGATGTCGAGTTGGTCGAAGTCGTTTGTTTCAGCGCACTCGATCAGCTTGCACATGAGTTTCCAGGTTTCGCCGGTTAAGCCCTTGGATAAGGTATGAATACGGCGCACGAATGCCTTCCGTTTGAGTTGGGCCGTTTCTTTGAACCTAGCATGACGACAGATTTGAATGAGGAAGCGAACGTAGTCCTCATCCGCATCCCATCTTTCAATTCGGTAGGGATCGAACCGGCTGGAGAACTGTTCATCAACATGCATGGCGCGAAGGACTTCTTTCGTGCCGACTCCGACGATACAAATTTGGAGCTCAGAGCTGAGGTGTTTGAGCACGTTCATGAACACGCTTTGGTCCCGAACATTGCCGACGAGGAAATGGTGCAGTTCATCGACGATCAGCATTCGGGTCCTGAGCTTGGTGAGCATGACCATAACTTGGTGTTGCTTTCGGGCTATTTGCCAAGTCGGCTTACAAGGCGCGTTGATGGCTTCCAAAATATCTGCATAGAGAAGCGTCATGTTCCATCTCAGAAAAATGAACAGCTTGCCGACTGTGAAACGGAATCAATGGGGCAATTCTCGAATCTTCAGGACGAGCTTGCATATCGTGGGCTTCCAAATGAGATGTTTAAGATGGAGCCCTCTAGAATGATAAAAGCTGCCTTGCGAAAGCATGTACCGCCTGTCGGCTTGGATTGGCTTGCCAAATTTTTGCATGGTGGACGATAAGTTTTCGTGCGAGCGCGCAGCGGATATGAATCTCCAAAAAACACCAATTTCAATCCGAAATCCGACAATCACGTAATGCTTTGATTTTTCAGGAAGGTGCGTGCAGCCTGTCGCAGATTAAATGCGAAATTTCGCATTTAATGTTGTGATTTCGCATTTCAAGATGGAAACGACAAAAGGCTCCCGGTTGGGAGCCTTTTGCTGTGTTGGCTGGGGCGGTAGGGATCGAACCTACGGTACACGGCATCAAAAGCCGTTGCCTTACCACTTGGCTACGCCCCATCACATTTGCGCCCCTGATCTCTCAGGGGTGCGGAGGGGAAAATAAGGGGTATCGTTCATATTCGCAAGTGCGAATGGCACAAAATAATTTCTTATATGTTTGGCGACATATTTATGTGTCCGCAAGGCCTAGAAAACCTGCGCGGTCTCGAGCATTTCTGCGGCGGCGGTCCACCACTCGGGATGGTCTTTGGCAAGGGCGGATGCGGCGGTGATGGCCTCATTTTGGCTGGCGAACAGCGCGAAGCAGGTCGCGCCCGATCCGCTCATGCGCACCAGCAAGGCTCCATCGCACGTCTTCAGCGCGTCCAGCGCCTCTTGAATTTCAGGGTTCAGCGTCACCGCCGGGGCCATCAAATCATTGTCGCGTTCAGACAGCAGATCCGCCAGGCGCTGGGCGTCGCGGGGGTGGCCGTGAAAGCGTGCGGGTTTGGAAAAGGCGACGGCGCTGGTTGTGTAGGCCTGGAAAATCTCTGGCGTTGAGACGCTCACGCCGGGGTTGACCAACACCAGCCAAGCGGCGGGCAAATGCGGGGCCATGTCCAGGCGTTCGCCGATGCCGCCCATGTAGGCAGGGCGACCTTCCAAACACACCGGCACGTCGGCGCCCAGGCCCAATCCGATGGCGCCGAGCATGTCGCTGTCCAAATCGTCTCGCCACAGCTTAAAGAGCGTCGAAAGCGCGCGCGCCATGTCGATGTTGTCGGCGACGTCATGAGCGACGTGATGGATGTCGTCGTCGGCGAGCTCGATGTTCCAAAACTGCACCAGCGCTTTGAGCGTTGCGGCGGCGTCCGCCGAACCGCCGCCGATACCAGACGCGATGGGCAGATTCTTTTCCAATGCGATGTGCGCGTTGGCTTTGACGCCGGTGCGTTCGGCCAATTTGCGGGCGGCGCGCAGGACCAGATTGTCTTCACCGCAAGACAGCCCCTCGGCGAACGGCCCGGTGATGGAGAGGCTGAGGCCATCGCTTTCACTGACCGTGATCACGTCGCCGACATCGGCGAACACCACCAAGCTGTCGAGTTCGTGATAGCCGTCATCGCGACGTCCGGTGACATGCAGATAGAGATTGATCTTCGCCGGAGCGGAGCGACTGACGGGGGCTTGCTGAGGGGCGTTGGCCATGGCGATGGCCCGATTACAGCGCCGTAGAGGGTTTCTGGGCGGGTTTCGGGGCGGGTTTTAGGCCGTCCTTGAGCTTTTGTTCCAAAACCTTGTTCAATTCGGCGTCGGGCTCCAGCGTTGTGGCGCGTTCCCACTGAAAGCGGGCCTCGCGGGTGCGCCCGACTTGCCACAATGCGTCGCCAAGGTGATCGTTGATCACCGGGTCGGCGGGACGCAACATCACCGCCCGTTCGAGTTTTTTGACCGCGGCGTCGAATTGGCCGAGACGATACAAGCCCCAGCCCAAGCTGTCGACGATGTAGCCATCACGCGGCCGCAAATCGACAGCTTTTTCGATCATTTTCAGGGCGCGGTCCAGGTGCAAGCCCTGATCGATCCACGAATAGCCCAGATAGTTGAGCACCAAAGGCTGTTCGGCGTCGAACTCAAGGGCTTTGAGAAAGTCGGCTTCGGCGAGCGACCAGCGTTGGGTTTGCTCATAAGCGATGCCGCGCGCATAAAACACCGTCCAATGTCGGGCGTCGATTTTTTCGATGCGCGCGAAGGCGTCGGTATAGGCTTGGGCGGCTTCTGCAAAACGCTCATGACGGCGCAGCACATCGCCCAATTCGATGAGCGGGATTTCACGGTCCGGACGTTCGGCAGCCAGTGCGCGCAGCATCTTCACGGCGTCATCCGTTTGGCCCAAGCGATCGAGGTTATCGGCCATGCGCATGCGGGTGTTCCAACTCAGCGGCGAACTGTTCGGAACCTTGGCGTAAATGGCGTTGGCGTCGCGGTAGCGTTCTTTCGCTTCCAGGGCGGCGGCGGCGACGATCTTCGCCGGCGTCATGTCGGGATGCAGGTACAAGGCCAGGTGGGCGAGGATCTGATCGCGGCCACCCCCGGTCTGGGCTTGGAGAATGCTGGCGAAATTGTATAAGGCTTCGGCCGCGCCGGCTTGCGGGCTGGCGACGTCCAGGGGGACGCGTGTATTGGCTTTGCGCCGTGCTTGTGACAACGCCAACATGGCGGCGCCTTCACCATCTTTGGTGAATTTGGAATAGAGTTCGTTCGCTTTGTCGTATTCGCCTAAGCGTTCGAAATGCGCGCCCAACAGTTGCGCAATGCGGGTGGACAGGCCGGCGTTGGCCAACACGTTGAGGAAATGTTGTTCCGCCGCAGCGGCGTTGCCCATCATTTCTTCGATCAGGGCCGCTTGCAGGTCATGCAGGGGGGTGAGGTTTTCCTGCTCTTTCATCTTCGCCAGCGCTTTCAAGGCGCCCTTATGGTCGTTTTCACCAACCTTGGCCCACGCCATCAGCGGTGGCGACAGTAGCCGCACCAAACCGGTTTTTTCGTTTTTCAACAGCTGCTCGACGCGGGCGTAGTTGTTGATTTTAAGAGCGTGAACGGCGCGCACCAAATTGGCGAAGGGAACGTTCCCGCCAGCTTTTTCAATCTTTTCCAGCGCGGTGAGGACATCGTCGACCCGTCCTTCGGTCAGCGCCAAGATGTAAATACGTTTTTGCAGGTCCGTTGAAGAGATATCGCCGCGACTGGTGGCGACACCGTAATATTTGAGCGCGCCGTGGTTGTCGCCGATCTGTTCGGCATGGCGTCCGGCCAAATAATTGCCGGCGGCGCCTTGCCCAACATGGGCTTGACCATCGGCGGCGGATCCTGTCGCTGGGACGCTCAGCACAAGGGCGTGCATAAACAACAGCGTGGCAAAATTGCGGAGCGGGCGAAGAGACGGACCGAAAGGCCGCGTGGGGGTGCGTTGAGCTGACATGGGCAGAGTGTAGCCGCCCCACGCGCGGCCCGCAATAAACGGGAACGTCTATTTTTTACATATTTGGATAATTGGGGCCGCCACCGCCTTCGGGGGTTGTCCAGACGATGTTGAGGGTCGGGTCTTTGATGTCGCAGGTTTTGCAATGAACGCAATTTTGGGCGTTGATTTGCAAATGCTTGGCGTCGGTTTCGCCCTCTACGTCGACATATTCATAGACGCCTGCGGGGCAAAAACGCGCTTCCGGTCCGTCGTACAGCACCAGATTGGTGTTCACCGGCGCTTGGTCGTCTTTGAGCGTCAGGTGGCACGGCTGGTCTTCTTCATGGTTGGTGTTGGAAATAAACACCGAACTCAACTTGTCGAAGCTCACCACGCCGTCGGGTTTGGGGTAGGCGATTTTCATCGGCGCTTGGGCGCGCTTCAATTGATCGTGGTCGCTGTGATGACCAAAGGTCCACGGCGCGCGTCCGCCAAACAGATAGGTGTCGATGGCGGAATAGGCGATGCCCGCCCACAGGCCGTTTTTGAACGACGGGCGAATGTTGCGCGATTTGAACAGTTCCGCCCACAGCCACGATTTTTGCAGGGTTTCGGGATACGCGCCCAAAAGCGCGGGCGCGTCTGCGCCAAAAGCCGCAACGATGGCGTCGGCGCATTCAATCGCCGATTTCATCGCGGTGTGCGAGCCCTTAATGCGCGGCACGTTCATAAAGCCCGCAGCCGCACCGATCAACGCCCCGCCCGGGAAGATCAGTTTGGGGATCGATTGAAAACCACCTTCGTTGAGCGCACGCGCGCCGTAGGCGATGCGCCGTCCGCCTTCGAACACCGGGCGGATTTTCGGGTGGGTCTTAAAGCGCTGCATTTCATCGAATGGCGACAGGTACGGATTGGCGTAATCCAGCCCGACGATAAAGCCCACCGACACCAGATTGTCGCCCAAATGATACAAAAACGATCCGCCATAGACGTCGCTGGTCAAGGGCCAGCCGACGGTGTGGATGACGACGCCGGGTTTGTGGTTTTCAGGTTTGATTTCCCACAGTTCTTTGACGCCGATGCCGTAGGTCTGCGGCTGGACGCCATCGCGCAAGTTGAACTTGTCCATCAATTGTTGCGAAAGCGAGCCGCGGCAGCCTTCCGCGAACAGGGTGTAAGTGGCGTGTAGCTCGACACCGGGTTCAAAATTAGGGCCTTGCTCACCGGCTGCGGTGCGGCCCATATCGCCGGTCGCGACGCCTTTGACGCGGCCATCATCGTGGTACAGGACTTCCGCTGCGGCGAAGCCTGCGAAGACCTCGATCTCAAGGGCTTCAGCTTGTTCGCCCAACCAGCGCGTCAACTCACCCAGAGAGGCGACAAAATTACCCTGATTGTGCATTTGCGGCGGCGTCGGCAGCTTAAATGCGGATGTGGAGGTCAAAAACACGAACTGGTCATCCGTCACCGGGGTGTTGAGCGGCGCACCTTTTTCTTTCCAGTCGGGGAACAGTTCGGTGAGTGCGATCGGGTCAATCACCGCGCCCGATAGGATGTGCGCGCCGATTTCGGAACCCTTTTCCAGCACGCAGACCGATATGTCCTTGCCCGCCGCTTGGGCTTGTTGCTTGATGCGGATTGCCGCCGTCAGGCCCGCCGGGCCGCCACCGACCACGACCACATCGAATTCCATCGATTCCCGTTCCGTGCCCTGTTCCATGCGCTTAAAGCTCCTGCTCTGCCCTGTGGCCTGTCGTTTTGGTCCAGGCTGTGTGCGCCCGGTTATGATCCTGAAATTAAACCCCAGGTTTGAAAATGCTGCAACTGCGAAATAATTATTTGCATCGCAGCAAGGCTTTCCTTGCCCCGTGACGGTGGTATGGTGTGGCCCATGACCGGATTAGAAGACGCCCCGAATTTTATGGATGCTGATCATCCCGCCGATGTTTTGGCCTGGTATCTCGATGCCGGGGTGGATGAGGCCGTGGGTGAAGAGCCTTTGGATCGCTATGCCTTGGTGCGTGAAGCCCAGGCCCAGCGCGACGCACAGGCGAAGGCGCTGTTGAAAGACGCCAGCTCAGGGCACGCTGCGCAAGGCGCTGCGGCGACGTCTCAAAGCCGCGCCGGTCCCGCGCCGGTGCGTCCAGCGGACACCGGCGTCGCCGAGGACGCGATGAAAAGCGCCGTCAAATTGGCGGGCGCGGCCAAGACCCTGGATGAGCTGCGTACGGCTTTGGAAGATTTCGACGGCTGTCCTTTGAAAAAGACCGCCATGAATTTGGTGTTTGGCGACGGCAACCCCGATGCGCGGATTGTGCTGATCGGCGAAGCGCCCGGCGCGGACGAAGACCGTCAGGGCATTCCGTTCGTCGGCGCCAGCGGTCAGCTTTTGGACAAAATGCTGGCGTCCATCGGTTTGGATCGCTCAAGCGTTTTTCTGTCCAACACGGTGTTTTGGCGCCCGCCCGGCAACCGCACGCCCAACGCCGGTGAGATTGCGGTCTGTCTGCCATTTGTCGAACGCATCATCGAAATCATCGATCCCGTCGTCTTGATCACGGTGGGCGGGCCCGCGACGCACTCATTGTTGGCCCAACAAGGCAGCGTGTCACGGTTGCGGGGACGTTGGTTTACCTATGAAACTCCGGGCATGTCGCACCCCATCGCCGCCAGCGCGATCTATCACCCGGCCAACCTGCTGCGCACGCCCGCGCACAAGCGCCAAGCGTGGGCCGATTTGATAGCGATCAAGGCGAAGCTGGCTGAGCTTGCCTAACGTCCCCACTCACAGCGCGTTATCTGGCCCCGTTGCCACATGTGTCCCCGTGACGTATAAGATTTATCAATATTTAGGGGGGATGATGAATGTCGATTCGGACGTTGTCTTTCCGAGTGCAGAGAATCTAAAGGCGCGGCGTCCGATCCGCCGTGCCGCAAGTGGGGTTATTTAAAACCATATGCCGATCAGACCTTTTTTCCGCGCGATGATGACCGCCGCGTCTGTTATGGGTGCGGTTGTGTCGGTGACGTCTGTGAGCAACGCCCAAGAGGTCGCTCCAGAGTTGGCGTCTCTGCCCGCGATGCAGGTTGGACAAATTGCTCTGCCCAGCGTCTTGAGTGCTGAAGACACAGAGCGATATCGCGCCATTTTTGCCCTTCAAGAAAAAGGCGCGTGGGCCAAAGCGGACCGGGAAATCAAAAAGCTTTCGGACCGGGTTTTGATGGGCCATGTTCTGGCGCAGCGCTACCTGCACCCGACCAAGTACCGTTCCAAGTATAAAGAACTCAAAGCGTGGTTAGCTCAGTATGGGGATCACCATTACGCCAAACAACTCTACAAGCTGGCGCTCAAGCGCCGCCCGGCGAACTACAAATATCCGACCAAACCGCAAATCGGTCGCGGGCTGTACCAAGCCCCAACCTCATCGGACGCCGCGGACAAACCCAAGCGCAAGCACTTGAACCGTGAACAGCGTCGCCGTGTCGCGCGCTTGAAGGTCACCATCAAAAGCCACCTGCGCAAGGGGCACACCCTCGCGGTCAAAAAGCTGATCCAAACCGCAGAGGTCAAAAAGTTGTTCGACGCCTACAACATGGATTGGGCGTATGGGCGGTTGGCCAAGGGCTATTTCATGGCCGGGCGTGACGAATGGGCGGTCGAGTGGTCCGAAAAGGCCGCCAAGCGTTCGGGCAAGTATCAGTCCAGTCTGCACTGGACGGCGGGTTTGGCGCAGTGGCGGTTGGGTCAACTGGACAAAGCCGCCGAACATTTTGAGCTGTCGGCCAAATACGACAGCTTGCCGTGGTCCCATGCCGCCAGCGCCTTTTGGGCCGCGCGCGCGCATTTGATTTCACGTCGCCCCGAAAAGGTCATGGCGTTGTTGGAACAAGCCGCCGAACATCCGCGGACCTTTTACGGCATGTTGGCGAGCAAACTGCTGGGCCGAGATCCAAAGTTCAATTGGGACATGCCGCCGATGGACGGCTCTGAGGTTCAAGCTTTGATGCAGCACGAGGGCGGACGGCGCGCTTTGGCTTTGCTGCAGGTTGGCGAGAATACGCTGGCTGAAAAAGAAATGCGCCAAACCGCACGTCTGGCGCCGCGTGAACTGTCGCGCGGCATGCTCGCCATCGCCGCGCACACCGGCATGGCGGAACTGACCATGCGCCTGGACGCCATGCTTTATCCCGATGGCGGGGGATTTGACGGTGCGTCCTATCCGTTGCCGTCGTGGCAACCGGAAGATGGTTTCAAAGTTGATCGCGCCTTGATTTACGCTTTGGTGCGTCAAGAATCGCGCTTCAACCCCAAAGCCAAATCCGGCGTTGGCGCCCGCGGCTTGATGCAGTTGATGCCGGGCACCGCTAGCTTTGTCGCCCGTGATCGGACCTTGCGCTGGAATAAGCGTGCGCAACTGTTCGATCCGGAATTCAATTTGAAATTGGGTCAGAAATACATTTCAATTTTGCTGAACGACAACAAAATTGAAGGCGACTTGTTTCTCATGGCGGCGGCTTGGAACGGCGGACCTGGCAATCTCAACAAATGGCGGCGTAACATCGACGACATGAACGACGCGCTGTTCTTCATCGAAAGTCTGCCGTCACGTGAAACGCGAATTTTCATCGAACGCGTGCTCACCAATCTGTGGATTTACCGTGACCGTTTGGGCCAAGACGCGCCGTCTTTGGACGCGGTTGCGTCCGGGGCGTGGCCCAGCTACTACGCTCAAGGTTCAGGGATCGTGAAACCAGCTCAAGAGGTGGCGGCCAATGTCCCAAATTAATGGTGAACGCGCGTTTTTGCCGGTGCGCATTGCGGTGTTGACGGTTTCAGACACCCGCACCCTGGAAAACGATAAGTCAGGCGACACCTTGGTGGCGCGCATCGAAGGCGCAGACCACATCGTCGCCGCACGCGCAATCGTCAAGGACGACGTGCCGACGCTGGTCGAACAGCTGAACGCCTGGATTGCGGACGACGACATCGACGTGGTGATCGCCACCGGCGGCACCGGGTTGACCGGGCGTGATGTGACGCCGGAAGCCTTCGCCCAAGTTCAGGAAAAAGAAATTCCGGGCTTTGGCGAATTGTTTCGCTGGATCAGCTACCAAAAAATCAAAACCTCGACCATTCAATCGCGCGCCACCGCCGGGCTCGCCAATGGCACGTACCTGTTTGCGCTGCCGGGTTCGACCGGGGCCTGCAAGGACGCGTGGGACGATATCTTGGTCCACCAGCTCGATGCCCGCACCCGACCGTGCAACATGGTCGAGCTGATGCCGCGCCTTAAAGAGCACCTCGTTTAAAAGAGGCTCCGTCATCTACATCCGATAGCGTTTCAACAAAACCGATCTTCGTGTCGTTTGGCAGGTTTTGGATGGTGTCGCTCAGCGCGTGCTCGGTTGACCAGCGCACGTTTTGAAAGGGATCGATCACGCACGAGCGGCGCTTGGCGCCGATCAGCCAGTATCCGCCGTCGCTGGCGGGGCCGAACACCAAATCGTTTTCGCCCAGCGCTTCGAACGCCGTCGCGATGTGCCCCGCCGTCATATCGGGAATGTCGCTGCCGACGATCACCACCGGGCCGGGCGGCAGCAGCAGCCACGGTCTTAACATACGATCCCCCAAGTTGCCTTGGCCTTGGGGGACAAGAGTCCAGCCATCCGGCCACATGCGGGTGTTGAACCGTGCGCGGTCCGGTGTGACGCTCAGCCAGCACCGCCACCGCGGATCTTTGAGTTTGCGCGCGGTCTCAATGAGGGTTCGGCGCTGAAACGCCCACGCGCCGACCAAGCCGATGTCGTGGGCGAGGCGGGATTTGACCCGCCCGATGCGCGGCGCTTTGGCCATCATCACCAGATGCTTCATCGGTACAGCCTTTCGATCCAGCTTTGCGGTGCGCCGAGCAGATGAAGCCCCAAGCACAACAGATTGCGCGCCGGTCGCGCCCACCATCCACCGGTTTGGTAGCGCACCGCCGATGTGATGACGGTGCGGTTGAGGCGTTTGAGGCGCATCGGTCCGATACGTCGCACCAGATCAACGTCTTCCATCAAATTGAGTTCAGCCCGATAGCCGCCGACGGTCTCATAAAGATCGCGATGGATCAGCAGACCTTGGTCGCCGTAGGGCAGCCCAAAGACATCCGCGCGCCAGTTGGCCAACGCGGCGACGCGGCGCGCGCCTCGACCTTTGGCGTCGAAACCCAGACGAAAATATCCAGCCAGCCCCAGATTGCGTTCGGCGGTGATGAAGCGGCTCAGATCTATTTCCCAATCAGGCGGCAAGATGGTGTCGGCGTGCAGAAACAGCAACCATGGGCCTTTGGCGACGGACGCGCCATGGGCCAGTTGACGACCGCGACCTGGCTCGCCATGAAGCACCTTGGCGCCAAGCTCGGTGGCGCGGTGGCTGGTGTCGTCGTTTGATCCGCCATCGACAACCAGCACCTCAAGCATCGGTAAAGACAAGGCCTGCACGCTATCAAGGGTGCGGTTTATGGTTTTTTCGGCGTTCAGCGTGGGGATGATGACGGACAGCATGGACAGAGATTAACACGGGCGCAGTGGTTGAAAAGGCGCTTTAGCGTTCTTGTAATGTTCTTGGGCTTGCCTTATGCTTCGCCGATGGTCGATATACTCGCCGATCAGCCCAAAAAAGGCCGGGGCGCCGTGTCCAACGCAGCAGGGCGGTTTGAGCCACACGCCCGCGTCGCCATTGATGACGGCTGGAATTTGGCGGGTGACGAGGCCGCTCCGCCAAAACTGAAAACCGAAGTCACGGTGGAATGCGCCAAGTCCGCGCTGACCCGCAACGCCTCGCCGGACTTGCCGTTCGATCGTTCGCTCAACCCGTATCGGGGCTGTGAACATGGCTGCGTGTATTGTTATGCGCGGCCTTCTCACGCCTATATGAACCTGTCGCCGGGTTTGGATTTTGAAAGCAAACTGTTCGTCAAAAAAGACCTAGCTGTGGTGCTGGAGGCTGAGTTGCGCAAACCCAACTACAAACCCGCCCCGGTGATGATCGGCGCTAACACCGATCCGTATCAACCGATCGAGCGCGAACACCGCGTCACTCGCGATTTGTTAGAGGTCCTTCACGCCTATCGCCATCCCGCCGTGATCATCACCAAATCGCATTTGATCACCCGCGACGTGGACATCTTGGCTGAAATGGCGGCGGATGGTCTGGTGTCGGTGGGGATCTCGTTGACCACCTTGGACGCAGATCTTGCACGCAAGATGGAGCCACGCGCCTCGACCCCGCCAAAGCGTGTTGAGGCCATGCGGGCATTATCCGGTGCGGGCGTGCCGGTTGCCGTGCTCGCCGCGCCGATGGCGCCGATGCTCAACGATCATGAGCTTGAAGCCATCTTGCAGGCCAGCGCTGAGGCCGGGGCGACGGTTGCGACTTACATCTTGTTGCGCTTGCCCCGGGAGCTTCAAGGCTTGTTTTCTGAGTGGCTGGAAACCCACGCGCCACACAAAGCCAAGCGGGTGATGAGTTTGCTGAGCCAGTCGCGCGGTGGGCGGCACAACGATTCCCAATTTGGAACGCGCATGACCGGGATCGGGGTGCACGCCAAACTGCTCAGCCAGCGCTTTCGACTGGCGTGCAAGAAGCTGGGCCTCGCCCAGGCCGATCCGGGCGAGTTTAGGCTGAACGTGGACGCTTTTTCGCGCCCGGCGCGGGTGGGTGATCAGCTGACGTTTTTGTGATATTTAGGGAGCATTGCGCTGTGCATCTCATCCGACGATTTAGCGAAAGACCCACGCCGTGCCTGATTTTTCATTCGAATTGAGCAAGCCGGGGCTTGTCGCCGGGGTCGATGAGGCCGGGCGCGGTCCCTGGGCCGGGCCGGTGGTGGCGGGGGCGGCGATCCTCAACCCAAAGACTTTGCCGCAAGACCTGATCGATGGCTTGGACGATTCGAAAAAGCTCAAAGCTGAAAAACGCGAAGCCCTGTTGCTGCGTCTGGAAGCTTCCGATGCGGTGTTGGGGATCGGTATCGCCAGCGTCGTGGAAATTGATCAGCTCAATATTTTACAAGCGACCATGCTGGCGATGCGCCGGGCGGTGGCGGATTTGGGCGTTGTGCCTGATTATGCGCTGATCGACGGCAACCGCGTTCCCGACGGGTTGGCGTGTGGGGCCGAGGCCGTGGTCAAAGGCGACGGGCGGTCCTTATCTATCGCCGCCGCGTCCATCGTCGCCAAGGTCAGCCGCGATCGCATGATGGCCGAACTGGATCGCCAATACCCGGGGTACGGGTGGGCGGCCAATGCGGGGTATGGAACCAAGGCGCATCAGGAGGGCTTGTTGAAGTTCGGGGTGACGCCCGCGCACAGAAAAACTTTTGCCCCTATTCGCAAGATGTTGAGTCCAGGGGATTCATAAGACTCAACATATAGGTCTAACTAAATCTACTAACATATTGATTCTATTTAATTCCTTGACGGCGATTCTTGCGTCGGTCATCTTGCCTGCATGAGCACATCAATCTTACCGCTGAACAAGGTCCTGGTCGGGGACTGTATCGAAAACATGGAAAGCCTTCCCGAAGGCTCCGTCGATATGATCTTCGCCGATCCGCCGTACAACCTTCAATTGGGGGGCGATTTGCATCGTCCCAACAACACTAAGGTTGACGCGGTCGATGACGATTGGGATCAATTCGAAAGCTTCAAGGCTTATGACGAATTCTCGCGCCGCTGGCTGAAGGCCGCCCGGCGGCTGTTGAAACCGGACGGCACGTTGTGGGTGATCGGCAGCTATCACAACATTTTCCGCGTCGGCACGGTGCTTCAGGACCTCGGCTTCTGGATGCTCAACGATGTGGTTTGGCGCAAAACCAACCCGATGCCCAATTTTCGCGGTCGGCGCTTCACCAATGCGCACGAAACCATGATTTGGGTCGCCAAGGACAAAGACGCGCGCTACCGCTTCAATTACGAAGCGATGAAAGCGCTGAACGACGATTTGCAAATGCGCTCCGACTGGACCTTGCCGATTTGTTCGGGCGGCGAACGCCTGAAAAAAGACGGTAAAAAAGCCCATCCGACGCAAAAGCCGGAAAGCTTGCTGTATCGCGTGATCTTAAGCTCATCTGAGCCGGGCGACGTGATCTTGGACCCGTTCTTTGGCACCGGCACCACCGGCGCCGTGGCCCGCAAGCTGGGCCGCAACTGGATTGGGCTGGAGCAAGACCCCGAATACGCCGAAATCGCCACCGCCCGCATTAAGCGCGTGAAGGCTCAGCAAGATCTCGAATTGCTGCGTACCCACAGTAAACGCAATGCGCCGCGCATTCCGTTCGGCGCCGTGGTCGAACGCGGCATGCTTAAGCCCGGCGATGTGCTGTATGACAATCGTCGACGTTTTTCCGCCAAGGTGCGCGCCGACGGCACGTTGATGACGTCGGAATTCAAAGGCTCCATCCATCAAACCGGCGCCTTCGTGCAAAAAGCGCCCAGCTGCAACGGCTGGCAGTTTTGGCATGTTGAGCAAAAAGGAAAATTGGTGTGCATCGACGCCTTTCGCGAAAAAATACGCGCCGAATTGCACTGATTTGATTTAGGGGGGGAAACTTCCCTTAAGGCTCCCAGGGTATATAAGTTCCAGGTCGCACTGAACTTCGCCTTGGGGGCCTTCTTATTGGCGGAAGGTTATCTTCACTTGCGCTCATCGAAGGCGTTCCCTAGAACCTAAGGGAACGCTATTTTTGTGAGGATCGATATGTCGTTGAAATGGGATTCCCGCTTTATCCGCTTGGCGCGCGAAATCGCTTCGTGGTCCAAAGACCGCTCGACCCGCGTCGGCGCGGTGATCGTGGCTGAGGACAAAACGCCCAGCTCATACGGCTACAACGGCTTTCCTCGCGATATTGATGATGACGCGGCGGAGCGTCATGAACGTCCCGACAAATACGACTGGACCGAGCACGCCGAGCGCAACGCCATCTATAATGCGACGCGCACCGGCCAGACGTTGATGAAAAACACCATCTACGTCACCCATATCCCGTGCCCCGATTGCGCCCGTGCGATCTTGCAAGTGGGCATCAAGCGGGTGGTGGTGGATAAGGCGTCGGTGTCGGACGCGGATTTTCAAAAGCGCTGGGATGAAAAAGGCCAGTTTTCCGAACGCATGTTCAAAGAGGCCGGCATCGTCATGGATTACAGCGAAGCCCTCAGCGAAGATCAAATCCGCGAAGATTGATCATTCGCCGCTGATATGGGGCGCAGGCTCCAACAACGGATCGATGTCTAGATCATCGACGCTTTCGATCTGCGGTGCGCCCAAGGTTTTTAGCAGCCCATTTGAGACGGCGCTTTCGCAGGCCGCGGCAAGGTGCTTGCGGTCCGTGAAGTCCCGCGCCTTGAGCGGTTCATGAAAGATCACCTCAACCACGCAGCCTTTCACGCCAAAGACGTTCAGTAGGTGCGGGGCCAGGGTCATGTCGCCGAACCAGGTGTAATTTTCGCGTTCCGACCGACGCAGCGCTTCGCCGTTTTTATGGCGGGCGTAGACGATGCTGACGGGCTGCACCCAGGCTTCACGGGTCACGTCCTCAAGTGCGGCGAACAACGCGCTTTTGAACCGCTTAACGTGTGATCCGTCGGTCGAGGTGCCTTCGGGAAACAAGATCAGGCTGGAGCCGTTGTTCATGCGCGTCGCTAACAGCGTGCGTTGCTGGGCGGCGTCCGATCCGTTGCGACTGATGAAAACGGTGCGTGATAGACGGGCGAGAAAACCGAACAGAGGCCAGTCGGCAACTTCACTTTTGGCGACGAACACGCCGCCGGATGTGACCGCGCCCAAGACCGGAATGTCGAGATACGAGCTGTGGTTCGCCGCAAACAAAGCAACGTTCCCACCAGGTTCGCCGCGAACCTTGAGACGCAGTCCCGTCAGTCGGGCGCATCCTTTAAAAAACAGGCTGGCGACCAGATGGCGCTTGCGTGGCGCGATGGCGAGCAGCAGGGCGTAAGGCCCCACAAGCGCGCCGACCAACACCACGAACAAGCTCAGGTTCACACCCGCACGTAGGGGCGAGAACCTCATGCAGCGTTATCACCCGCGGCGGCCCGGACGTTTTGTGAAACTTCGTGCGAAGCCTCACCGGCCGGGGCTTTGTCGTTGTCGCGGGTGTAGTGGTTGAGGTACTTGGACGTCACGTTTTCGGTTTCCACGATGATGTTCACATCTACGGTGTTGAAATCGTAATCAATCACGGCGCCATCGCCGATCACGCCGCCGACGCGCAGATAGCCTTTGATCAACGGCGGCAGTTCGCGCAATGCTTGACCGGCGTCGATGGTGTCTTTGGCCATCATGTTCATGTCGACGAACCGAGTGTCCAGCGCATGGGTGCGGATGTGACGCGGCGCCAAGTGGTGGTGATAGAGGTACGACAACGGTAGCTTCATATCGCTGGGATTGGCGCCGGGGATCGAGGCGCAACCGAACATGTAACGGATCTGATGTTTGAACACATAATCGGCAATGCCGCGCCACAACAGTTGCATGGTGCCGCGCGAACGGTAATCGCTGTCGATGCAGCTGCGGCCCAATTCCAAGACCGGACCGGACCGGTTGATTAGCGGCCCCAGTTCAAACTCGCCTTCGGAATAGAAACCGGCGTATTGATCGGCGACGTCGCCGCGCAACAAACGATAGGTGCCGACCACACAAGGGGCCGCAACGGATCCGCGTTCACGGTCGATCACCAAAAGGTGGTCGCAAAATTCATCATATGGGTCGAAGTCGCGCTCGGTCTTGAGCACGCGCGGTGACGGCTTGGCGCCCATTTCTTCATAGAAGATGCGGTAGCGTAGCGCCTGAGAGGCGTCGACTTCATGGTTTGATTCGGCTAAGCGAATCTCGAGATTGTTTACGATCAGAGGCTTCACAGCGCCACGTCCTTTTCCGGGTCTCATATAATTCCCGGTGAGGATCGCGCCTTCTCATGATGATGGCATGACGGGGCTGTGAAAATTCTTTGTCGCTGAGGTTTCGGATTTATTGCGTTGGGGACTGTAGCAGATATTAAAAAGCCGCCTTCACGGCGGCTTTTTAAACATGACAAGGTATTTAGATTAGCGCGTCGGCACAGGCTCGTCGCCGGCGTAATCGTAAAAACCCTTGCCGGTTTTTTTGCCCAGCCATCCGGCCTCCACATACTTCACCAACAACGGGCACGGGCGGTACTTGGAATCGGCCAAGCCTTCGTGCAGCACGTTCATCACCGCGAGGCACGTATCCAGTCCGATGAAGTCGGCCAATTGCAGCGGGCCCATCGGGTGGTGTGCGCCCATGCGCATGGCGTTGTCGATGGCGGCCACGGTGCCGACCCCTTCATACAACGTGTAGACCGCTTCGTTGATCATTGGCATCAACATGCGGTTGACGATGAACGCCGGGAAATCTTCCGCCGGAACGGGGGTCTTGCCCATTTTCACAGCCAAGGCGGAAACCGCCTTGAAGGTCTCTTCGTTGGTGGCGATGCCGCGGATCATTTCCACCAGTTCCATCGCCGGAACTGGGTTCATGAAGTGCATGCCGACGAATTGCCCAGGACGATCGGTTTTCGCCGCTAGACGGGTGATGGAAATTGACGAGGTGTTGGACGCGATGATCGCTTCGGGTTTCAGGACCGGGCACAGGTCCTTGAGGATCGCTTTTTTAACCTCTTCGTTTTCGGTCGCCGCTTCGATCACCAGATCGGCGTCAGCGAATGCGCTTATGTCGGCGCTGGTGGTGATGCGCGGCAGGGCGGCATCGACATCGGCTTGCTCGGCTTTGCCTTTTTCGACCTGACGGTCCATGTAGTTTTTGATGGTGTCGGGCGCCACGGCCAAGGCGTCTGCGTTGCTATCCATCAGAATCACGTCATAGCCCGCGAGCGCTGAAACGTGGGCGATGCCGCGCCCCATTTGGCCAGCGCCAATCACGCCGATCTTCTTGATATTTTCCACAGACATAACTTTCCTCGTTCCCTTGCAATGGCCCAGCACGGTCATTTGAAACCGCGAGGTCAAATTTTTAGCCCGAATTTGGCGTGACGTCGAACGCTGTTATAACTTTTCTGCGAGTTCCGGCAACACGTCGAACAGATCCCCAACCAAGCCGTAATCGGCGACTTGGAAGATCGGCGCCTCTTCGTCCTTATTAATTGCGACGATGACTTTGCTGTCTTTCATACCCGCGAGATGCTGAATCGCGCCGGAAATGCCGACTGCGATGTAGAGTTCCGGCGCGACAACCTTGCCGGTTTGGCCGACTTGATAATCATTCGGCGCGAAGCCCGCGTCCACGGCGGCGCGCGATGCGCCGACGGCCGCGCCCAGTTTGTCCGCGACGGCTTCCAGTAAATGGAAGTTTTCGCCTGACGCCATACCGCGTCCGCCGGAAATGATCACCGATGCGGCGGTCAGTTCAGGGCGTTCCGATTTGGTCAGCTCTGCACCGACAAAAGAGGATGAGCGGGGGCCTTCAGGCGCGTCTATGGCCGTAATCGTGGCGGAACCGCCCTCTGCGGCGGCGGCCTCAAATGCGGTGGTGCGCACGGTGATGACTTTGACGGCGTCATTGCTTTTCACCGTGGCGATGGCGTTGCCGGCGTAGATCGGACGCTTGAAGGTGTCGGCGTCGATGACCGCCGTGATGTCGGAAATTTGCTGAACGTCCAACAGGGCCGCAACGCGCGGCATGACGTTTTTTCCGGTGGTGGTGGCGGCGGCCATCAGGGCGCTGTAATCGGCAGCCAACTGAACCAGCACGGGGGCTAGAGTTTCCGCCAGCGCGTGTTGGAGCGCGGGCGCGTCGGCGACCAGAACCTTGGCGACGCCATCGATTTTGGCGGCGGCGTCACAAACACTACCGCAATCGGCGCCAACCACCAGCACGGCGACTTCGCCCCCCGCGGTGGCGCACAATTGTTTGGCGGCCGCAACGGCGTTGAGCGTTTGCGGTTTCAGTTCGGTGTTGTCGTGTTCGGCAAGAACCAGGACGCTCATCAGATCACCTTTGCCTCGGTCTTGAGTTTATCCACCAATTCGGCCACGTCGGCGACGATGACGCCGGCCTGACGGGTGGCGGGTTCTTCGACGCTTAAAACGTCAAGGCGCGGACTGACATCGACGCCCAACTCATCGGTGGTGAGTTTATCGATGGTCTTTTTCTTCGCCTTCATGATGTTGGGCAACGACGCATAGCGCGGTTCGTTCAAGCGCAGATCCGTGGTCACCACCGCAGGGATGGTGAGAGCAACCGTTTCCAAGCCGCCATCGACTTCGCGGGTGACGGTGGCTTTGCCGTCGGCGATGACCAGCTTGGATGCGAACGTGCCCTGCGGCCAGCCCAAGAGGGCGGCGAGCATCTGCCCGGTCTGATTGCTGTCGTCGTCAATGGCTTGTTTGCCGAGCACCACCAGGTCGGGTTTTTCACGTTCGACGATGGCTTTGAGCATCTTGGCGACCGCCAAGGGTTCCAAAACAGCGTCGGTTTCGACGTGAATGCCCCGGTCCGCGCCCATGGCAAGGGCGGTGCGGATGGTTTCTTGAGCTTGGGTGACGCCCAAAGATACGGCAATGATTTCTTCGACCGCGCCAGCTTCTTTCAAGCGCACGGCTTCTTCGACGGCGATTTCGTCGAAGGGGTTCATGGACATTTTCACGCCCTGCGTTTCGACCCCCGTCCCATCCGTTTTGACACGAATTTTGACGTTGTAGTCGACCACCCGTTTGACGGCGACCAAAACCTTCATATTTTTTGTTCCGGTATCTGTTGGTTGGTTATCCGGCTTCCCTGACGGCTGGGGTTTCGAGGCCACAGTCGCGCATTGAGCTTAGGCAAGTTTTGCCGCACCTGCAAACTCTTTTCGCAAGTGCGAAGGCCAAGCGGTTGTCCGGGAGCCGAGATGATCGAACAAATTAAGGGTTACCACCTGGTTTCCACAAGATATCGGCTTTGCCCATGTCGTTTTCGGCTCGTGAGAGCTGAAATAACAAATCGGATAACCGGTTCAAATATTTGAGAATTTCAGGATTTAACGGGCTTTCTTCATTAAGCGCAACAACCGTGCGTTCGGCGCGTCGCACTTGGGCGCGCGCCACGTGCAGACGCGCAGAAGCTTCACTGCCGCCGGGCAGAACGAAGCTGGTGAGCGGCCCCAATTGTGCGGAGAGGGCGTCGATTTCGGCTTCCAAGGTCGCCGCGCGGCCATCCGATAGGCGCAATGCGCCTTCGATTTCGCCGGGGGTGGCCAAATCTGCGCCCAAATCGAATAAATCGTTCTGAACGCCGGCCAAAAAATGATCGCTGGCGCCGCCTGTATGGATCGCCGTGCGGGCGAGGCCAATGGCGGAGTTGGCTTCATCGACATCGCCGATCGCATTGAAGCGCGCATGGCTTTTCGCCATCCGAGAGCCGTCGACCAAGCCGCTTTCGCCGCCATCGCCGCCGCGTGTGTAAATTTTGGTCAGCTTGACCATCTCAGGCCCTCCTTAATTTGGTGTCTTAAAGATGTTCGCCAACAGCCCGATTTTCAAGGGAAGTCGTCCAAATGGACAAGTTGCGTGGATGGGGGACGAGGGGTAACGTAATAAGCATTACACGCCATGACAACTATTCTTCAAGTTGATTAGGTCGTCGTTTGGTGCGCCTGAAGGACACTTAAACGAGAATGTGGAGCGGGCAATGCCGTCCGAGAACACAAACGATAAACCGACAACCAGCCAACGTGTGAGGCGACGCCTGATGCGGACGGTTGAGGCGCTCCGCGCCGGGCCCATTCCGTGCGCCTGCAGTGCGTCGGAGTGCGCTTCGGGTGCGGGCGCGGATTTTGAGCTTGAACGTGAATACGAAAAATTCTTTCAGGCGGTTGAAGCCAGCCCATCCAGCGTGATCATCACCAACCGCGACGGCGTTATCGAATATGTCAATGAGCGTTTCATCGCCAGCACAGCCTACACCCGTGAACAGGCTGTTGGGCGCAAACCCAGCCTGTTGAAATCGGGGCGCACCGCCCCGGAAGTCTATGACGAGTTATGGGCGACCATCAGCGCCGGACAAGTCTGGCGTGGTGAAATGTGCAATCGCAAACGCACCGGCGAGCATTATTGGGAGGCCACCGCGATAGCGCCGATTATGGGCTCCGAGGGCGAAATTTCGCACTTTGTCGCGGTCAAGGAAGACATCACCGAACGCCGTCGCGCGGAAAGTGAATTGCAACGCCGCCAAGAACGCGACGCCATTCTCGCCGACGTGACGCGGGTGCTGTTGGGTGAGGCGTCGGTGGAGGGGATGGAAGAAGCCCTAAAAATTATGTGCACAGGCCTAAACGCCGAGCGCGGGTTTCTGTTTCGCATATCCAACGACGAAAAGACCATCGCCCACACCTATGAATGGCCGTCCGATGGCGCATCATCGAGATCCGAATTTTTTTCGAGTTTGGCATGCGAACGATTTGAATGGAATCTCAAGCAATACCGGGCGGGTAAAAGCATCGCGGTTGATAGCGTTACAGACCTGCCCAGCGAAGCGGCGGCGTTGAAGAGCCTTCTGCAAGGCGCCGAGGTGCAGGCGAGCTTGACGGCCCCCATACAAATGGGAAATCGCTTTATCGGTTTCGTCGGCGTCGATGTCAAAGACGGTCCGCGGGTTTGGAGCCTCGATGACACTCGCCATATCGAACGGGTGGCGGAAATCGTCGGCTTGGCGTTGTTGCGCATGGACGCTGAGGAAGAGCTGCGCCAGACCCGTGACCGCGCTTATCGCGCCGAACAAAATCTCACCGATGCTATCGAAAGCATGCCGGCGGGCTTTGTGCTCTACGACCAGGACGGCAGTTTGGTGATTTGCAATTCGCGTTTTCGCAACGATTATGGGTATAGCGAAGCGCAAACGACGCCTGGCGTTCACTTTACGGATCTCGGTCGTATTGATGTTCAGTCCGGTCGCGTGGTCGTGCCCGACGGCTACAAGGATGCGGATACCTATTTGCAGACCAAGTTGAAATACCGTCTAAAGCTTGAAGGCACGTTCCCGGTGGCGCTTAAAGATGGCCGTCATTTGATGACCCGCGATCGCCGCACCTCGTCGGGTGGCTTGGTCAGCGTGCAAACCGACATCACCCAAATCAAACAGACCGAAGAAGCCTTGCGCACGTCGGAACGCAAGTTCTGGAGCGTCTTTCACGCCAGCCCAAGCTTGATGACCATTTCCGTCTTGCAAGATGGCCGCTTCATCGACGTCAACGCCAAATGGGTCGAGGTGATGGGTTATGACTATAGTGAAGCGGTCGGCAAAACCGCCGTAGAGCTTGGCGTGTGGCCGACGGTTCTGACGCGAGAACGCATGTTGGAGATGTTCGATGAAAACGGCGTGCTGGACAATTTTGAGACGCGCCTCAAAACCCAAAACGGCAAAATGCGCGATCTTCTGATATCGGGCGTGCGCATGCACATCGATGACGAAGAGGCTTTGTTGTTGGTCTATCACGACATCACGGAACGCAAGAGCATGGAACGCGCGCTGAAGCGTTCCGAACAAGAAGTGCGCACCATTCTCGACAATATCGTCGAAGCGTTTTACCGCACCGACAGCGAAGGCAACATCACCATGTGCTCAGCCGCAGTTGAAAACCTGCTGGGCTACAAGCCGGGCGAACTGATCGGCACACCGGCGCGAAATGTGTATATCGACCCCGACGCGCGCGATGGTTTTGTGCAGGCCCTCAAGCAAAACGGAGGTCGGGTCCGCGATTATGAGGTGCGCCTGAAGCGCAAAGATGGAACGGAAATTTGGGCGGCGTCGAGCGGTCATTACATTTATGACCGTGACGATAATGTCGTTGGCTTGGAAGGCACCACGCGTGACATTACGCGGCGCAAAAAAGCGGAACACGCTTTGTTGCTCGCCAAGGAACAGGCGGAACAAGCTTCTGCGGCGAAGACCGATTTTTTATCCGGCATGAGTCACGAATTGCGCACGCCGCTGAATTCCATCATCGGTTTCGCGCAAATGATGGAAATGCAGAGCCAACAGCCCTTGACGGATAAGCAGACTGAGTATCTCGATATCATTCGCACATCCGGCGAACACTTGCTGACGTTGATCAATGAAATATTGGATTTAGCCCGGGTCGAGGCCGGGCGCATGCAGGTGCGCCTCAGCCCCGTCAACGCCAAGGATGTGATTGAAGAATGCGTGGCGCTTGTAAAGCCTTTGGCGCTGAAAAAGACTGTGCGCTTCACAGTCGATAAAGGCGGTGATGCGGATCTGCTGATCCAGGTTGACCGTATGAAGTTCAAGCAAATCTTGCTCAATTTGATGAGCAATGCGGTGAAATACAATGTTGAGGGCGGGCGCGTCGGCATCGCGGCGCGAGCCGACGCTAAGGCTAGTCTGCGGATTGATATAACCGACAGTGGTCACGGTTTGAGCGCGGATGAGTGCTCACAGCTGTTTGAGCCTTTTCAACGTCTGGGCGCGGAACGCTCAGACGTTGAAGGCACAGGATTGGGCCTGGCGCTCGCCAAACGTATGATCGACGCCATGGGCGGCGATATACGCGTCACCAGCGCACCGGACTTGGGTTCGACATTTACGCTTATTGTACCGCTCGCCAGCGCCTGACTTAAGGCTTGAGCAACCCGCGCGCGATGACGTGGGCTTGGATTTCCGCAGCGCCCTCGAAGATGTTGAGGATGCGCGCATCCACCAAAACGCGTGACACCGGATACTCCAACGCATAGCCGTTGCCGCCATGCACTTGCAGGGCATTGTCGGCGTTTGACCACGCGACCCGCGCGGCGAGCAGCTTCGCCATGCCCGCTTCGATGTCGGAGCGGTGTTCGAGATCTTTTTCGCGCGCCGCGAAATAGGTCAGTTGTCGCGCAATCTGCGTTTCCACAGCCATCCAACCGAGCTTGCCCGCAACGCGTGGGAAGTTGACGATGGGTTGACCGAATTGGATACGGTCATGGGCGTAACGCAAGCCCAGCTCCAACGCGTTGGTCGCCACGCCGACGGCGCGCGCTGCGGTTTGAATGCGCGCGGCTTCGAACGTCGCCATCAGTTGTTTGAAGCCTTGGCCTTCCTCGGTGCCCAACAGCGCGGACGCGGGGACTTCCAAGTTATCGAACGCCAGCTCGTACTCTTTCATGCCGCGGTAGCCGAGCACTTCGATCTCGGTGCCGGTCATACCGTCGAGCGGGAAGGGGTCGCCATCGGCGCCGCGCGGCTTTTCGATGACGAACATCGACAGACCTTTGTAACCGGGCTCGTCGGGATTGGTGCGCGCCAACAACGTCATCACGTCGGAACGCGCTGCATGGGTGATCCAGGTTTTGTTGCCGGTGATGCGGTAAACATCGCCGTCGCGCACCGCGCGGGTTTTCAAGCTGGCCAGATCGGACCCGGTGTTGGGTTCGGTGAACACCGCGGTCGGTAAAATTTCACCGGCGGCGATGGCGGGCAGGTACTTTTCTTTTTGCGCATCGGTGCCGCCGATGGCGATCAGCTCTGCGGCGATTTCCGAGCGCGTGCCCAATGAGCCGACGCCGATGTAGCCGCGCGACAGTTCTTCGGTGACCACGCACATAGCGGTCTTGCCCATGTCCAACCCACCGAACTCTTCGGCGATGGTCAGACCAAATACGCCCAGTTCGGCCATTTGATTGACGATTTCATCGGGGATCAAAATATCGTTGTCGTGCCACGTGGGCGCATTGGGCGCGACTTCTTCGGCGGCGAAGCGGCGAAACTGCTCTTGCACCATGTCAAGCGTTTCATCGCCCAGAGCATCATTACCGAACATGCCGGTGTGGATGTCCAGCAATTGGGCGATGCGCACGCGGGCGTGGTTCGAATTGCCGTCTTGGATCAGCGTCTTGACCGCATCTGTATAAAATCCGCGCACGGTTTGGGGGGCTACGCCCAAATCGCGCGGGCGCACGATTTCGACTTGGCTGATGGGAATGCCGCCGACCATTTGCGACAGATATTCCGCCGTGCCGACCTGCAAGATGAGGCGTTCCAGCTCACCCAATTGTCCCTCAGCATCAAGCCGTTCGGCCCAACCGACCAAGTGTTCGATGGCGACGGCGTAGGTGCTCAGCCAGGCAAAGCCATGGGCGGCGAATTGTTCCGTGTCCAAAAGTCCGGCGTCAATTTTGCCGTCTTGAACGATCTTCGCTTGGACGCTGGCGCGCGCGGCGTCGATCAAAGTTGTGCAATCGCTGGCAGCTTGTTTGCACAGCGCGAGGGCGTCGTCGAGAAGGGCGTCGTGTGTGGTGCTCATGGTGTCCTCCTCAGCCTTCCAGGCAATCTTCAACGGTGCGCCGACCCGGATGCACGGCTTGAACCAACACCGCCATGTTGCCGGGCTTGTGTTCGTTTTTCATCATCTTCATGTGTGCTTCGGGGATGTCATCCCACGGGAACACGTCGCTCATGCACGGATCGATGCGCCGTTCGCACACCAACTTGTTGGCCTGTGCGGCTTGTTTGAGATGGGCGAAGTGACTGCCCTGGATACGCTTTTGCCGCATCCACACAAAGCGTGCATCGAAGGTGATGTTAAAACCGGTGGTTCCGGCGCAAAATACCACCATGCCACCGCGTTTGACCACAAAGGACGACACCGGGAAGGTCATTTCGCCGGGGTGTTCGAACACCATATCGACATCCACGCCTTTGCCGGTGATCTCCCAAATGGCTTTGCCGAATTTGCGACAGCGTTTCATATATTCGCCGTAGCCTTCTTGATCATCGACGTCGGGCAGTTGCCCCCAGCAATCGAAATCCTTGCGATTGATGACGCCCTTGGCGCCCAATCGCATGACGAAATCGCGCTTGTCCTCGTCAGAGATCACGCCGATGGCGTTGGCACCTGCGGTGGCGATCAATTGAATGGCCATGGAGCCGAGGCCGCCCGACGCACCCCAAACCAAAACGTTGTGGCCGGGACGCAAGATGTGCGGGCGATGGCCGAACAGCATGCGATAGGCCGTCGCCATGGTGAGGATGTAACACGCACTTTCTTCCCACGTCAGATGCTTGGGCCGCACCATCAACTGTTGGGCTTGAACGCGGGTGAATTGGGCGAACGAACCGTCGGGGGTCTCATAACCCCAGATGCGCTGGCTTGACGAGAACATCGGGTCGCCGCCGTTGCATTCCTCGTCATCGCCGTCATCTTGGTTGCAATGGACCACCACTTCGTCGCCGACTTTCCAGCGTTTGACCTTGGAGCCCACCGCCCACACGATGCCCGCCGCGTCCGACCCGGCGATGTGGTAGGGCTGTTTGTGGACATCGAACACCGAAATCGGCTTGCCCAGCGCAGCCCACACGCCGTTGTAATTGACGCCTGCGGCCATCACCATGACCAAAACTTCATGGCTGTCGATGGCTGGGGTGTCGACCACTTCGGTGAGCATTGCGGTGTCGGGGTCGCCGTGGCGCTCGCGGCGGATCGCCCAAGCGTACATTTGTTTTGGGATATGACCCAGCGGGGGGATTTCACCCAGCTCGTATAAATCTTTTGTCGGTTGTTTTGCGAGCACCTCGGCCAAGCCGCCAGTGCTTTCGTCTATTTTTGCCTCAGCCATATTGGCCTCCATTTTTGCCCTGCTCATATGGCCCATCCCGATCTTGATCCCAGCGTCATTCGGTCTTTTGCGACCGTGCGGGTTTGAGCCTAAACGTTGTTGTGGCGACAAGTATGGACGCAACTGAAAAAATATTGCAATGCACAATTTATTCCGCACTTGCGAAATCTTGAGGGTTGGTGGACAATCTCTCAGGGAAACCGCCAAAGAAAAAGGTGGGCCCACACTACAGGGAGAGCACCATGTCAGATCATATTGCAGATGCGAAAGCTAAATCGGGCGCCCCAGAGTCGATTAAAAAAGACCGCCCGTGGCTGTTTCGCACCTATTCCGGCCATTCATCGGCAGCCGCGTCGAACGCGTTGTTTCGCACCAATTTAAGTCGTGGCCAAAGCGGTTTGTCGGTGGCGTTCGATCTGCCGACGCAAACCGCATTGGATGCCGACGATGTGCTGGCGCGCGGCGAAGTGGGCAAAGTCGGCGTGCCGATCTCTCACTTGGGCGACATGAAACAACTGTTCGACGGCATTCCGCTCGATCAAATGAACACCTCGATGACCATCAACGCCGCCGCCCCGTGGCAGTTGGCGCTGTACATCGCGGCTGCGGAGGCCCAAGGCGTGGACCGTCGCGATCTTGCCGGCACGACCCAAAACGACATCATCAAAGAGTACCTGTCACGCGGCACCTACATCTTTCCGCCGGCGCCGTCGATGCGTTTGGAAACGGATGTGATTTCTTTTACGGCGCGCGAAATGCCGAAATGGAATCCGATGAACGTGTGCTCGTACCATTTGCAAGAAGCGGGCGCCGAACCGGCTGAAGAACTCGCTTTCGCCATGGCCAACGCCATCACGGTGCTCGACATGGTCAAAGAACGCGGCGACATCGCCGAGGAAGATTTTCCCCAGGTGGTGGGGCGGATCAGCTTTTTCTTGAACGCGGGCATCCGCTTTGTCACGGAGTTGTGCAAAGCCCGCGCCTTTACCGAGCTGTGGGACGAAATCGCCTTGCAGCGCTATGGCGTCCAAGACCCTAAGCTGCGTCGCTTTCGCTATGGCGTGCAGGTGAATTCGTTGGGTCTCACCGAAGCTCAACCGGAAAACAACGTTTATCGGATCATGATCGAAATGTTGTCGGTGGTGCTGTCGAAAAACGCCCGCGCCCGCGCGGTTCAGCTTCCCGCGTGGAACGAGGCCTTGGGCCTGCCGCGCCCTTGGGATCAGCAGTGGTCGTTGCGCTTGCAGCAGATCATGGCGTTTGAAACCGATCTGTTGGAATACGGCGATATCTTTGACGGCTCGGCGGAAATCACCGCTAAGGTCGAACAGCTCAAAGCGCAGGCGCGCGATGAGCTGGCCGAGTTGGAAAAAATGGGTGGTGTGATCCGCGCCGTTGAGCAGGGCTATATGAAGCAGCGCTTGGTCGAATCGAACGCCAAACGCTTGTCGGCCATCCAATCGGGTGAGCAGGTGGTGGTCGGCGTCAATAAATTTAAGGAAGGCGAAGCCTCGCCGTTGGTGTCGGGGACGGAAACGTTCCTCACCCCGGATGCTGAGGCTGAAAGCAGCCAGATTGAAAACCTCAAAGCTTGGCGCGCTTCACGCGACAATGTCGCGGTCGAGGCGGCGTTAAACGATCTGGAAGCTGCGGCGAAAGACGGCCTCAACATCATGGACAGCTCAATCGCGTGCGCCAAGGCCGGCGTCACCACCGGCGAATGGGGTGACAAGTTACGCAGTGTATTTGGCGAATACCGCGCCCCCACCGGCATTGCGGGCGCGGCGCGCGCACCGATGGCCAACGCTGACGACGTGCGTGAAGCGGTCGACAAGCTCGCCAAAGATCTCGGCGGTCGTCCGCGTTTGTTGGTCGCCAAACCGGGCTTGGACGGTCATTCAAACGGCGCTGAGCAGGTGGCTCTCGCGGCGCGCGACGCGGGCTTTGAAGTGATCTACGAAGGCATTCGTCAGACCCCTGCGGAAATCGTCGCGGCGGCGGTGCAAGAAGGCGTCAACGCAGTGGGGCTGTCGGTGTTGTCCGGCTCCCACTTGAGCTTGGTCGCCGATGTGATGGATGGCTTGAAAGCGCGGGGCGGCCAAGACATTCCGGTGATCGTCGGCGGGATCATTCCTGAACGCGATATGGATGCGCTCAAGGACATGGGCGTGGCGCGCGTGTTCACGCCCAAAGATTTTGATTTGAGCGCGATGCTGGCCGAGGTTGCAAAAGTGATGGCCGAGCATTAGGGACCGGGGTTGGTTAGGTCGCTGATTTGCGCTTCGCTACCGGGGCGATGACCGGAACCGGGGTGGTTTTGTCGGTGAAGTCGGCGATGTTTTCGACTTGGGTTTTGAAGGTCTCTTGCAGGTATTTCACCACGCCGGGACGGTATTGTTCCTTCACCAACGCCCAGGCGACGAATAGGCCGCCATTTTTCTCATAGTAGGTGATGTCGGAGTTATTGCCCGCATGATGTAGGGCGGCGGCCAAGTCTTTGCTGTGTCCGGCGTAGACCCATTCGGGGCGCACGCCGGCGTGCCAGATCAGATACACCCCGCCGACTTTGTTGAGGCCCATTTCTTCGGGGTCCATGGACAACAGCTGTGGGAACGCGCCAGATCGCGTATGCACCCAATTGGGGTCCACGGGTTCGGATATCCGTTCCGGCTCTTCCTTGCCACCAAAACCAAACAGCGACATTGTTTTCAGTCCTAGCGTATTGCTACGTCAAATTGTTTTGCTCGCCCGTTGGCGATCAATCGTGCATGGCGCGTTTCGCGCATGCACGCAGGATTATATGTACATTCAGGCTAACTTCAAAATCGTTAATAATTAAACCAAAGGTGCGGTGGCCGACGCAAGCCAGTTGCGTGTGTCTTCATCCAGCAAAGGCGATAATTCGGCGAAAACCTGGGCGTGATAGGCGTCGACCCAGGCCCGCTCCGATTCGCTCAAAAGATCGATTTCGATCAAGGCGCGGTCGATCGGCGCTAGGGTGAGCGGCTCAAACCCCATCATTTCGCGTTCGGCTCCGCGCGGGGCGGGGACATCGATTACGGTGATGAGGTTTTCGATGCGAATGCCGAACGCGCCTTCTTTGTAGTAACCGGGCTCGTTCGACACCACCATACCCGCCGCCAGTTCCGATCCTTGGCCGCGTTTGGAAATGCCCTGCGGGCCTTCATGCACGCCCAGATAGGTGCCGACGCCATGACCGGTGCCGTGATCGTAATCGATGCCCACTTCCCACAGTGCTCTGCGCGCCAAAACGTCGAGTTCCTGGCCACGGGTGCCGCGCGGGAAGCGTTGGCTTGAAATGGCGATGTGACCTTTAAGCACGCGGGTGAAACGATCACGCATCTCAGCAGTCGGTTTGTCGCCGGCGCCGCCAATATATACGGTGCGCGTCACATCGGTGGTGCCGTCCAGATACTGCGCCCCCGAATCGACCAGATAAAGCTCGCCGGGGCGCAGCGCGCGGTCGGATTGTTCACTGACCCGGTAATGAACGATCGCGCCGTTGGGCCCGGAACCGGAAATGGTCGGGAAGCTGAGGCCGCGAAAATGATCGTTCTCAGATCGCAAACCATCCAGCTTCGCAGCGGCGGACAGTTCCGTGATGTCGCCGGTCGAGCCTACGGCGTCGAGCCACGCCAAAAACCGCACCAGCGCGGCGCCGTCGCGTTTGTGGGCGCGTTTGACGCCTTGGATTTCGGCGGGGGTCTTTGTGGCTTTGGGCAGTTGGCACGGGTCGTCGCCGGGCAGCACGCGCGCGCCTGCTTTGGTGAGGCGTTCGACAATCCACGCCGGCGTCGCACGGGTGGCGATGCGTACGGATTTTTTAGCTTTGCCAAGCGCATCCAACGCATCCGCCAACAGGTTGGGCTCAATGATTTCGACTTCGGGGCCTAAATGCGCGCGCGCCGCGGCGTCAACGCGTGCGGCGTCGATGAACAGCTTGGCTGAACCATCTGCGTTCAACAGGGCGTAGGCCAAAACCAGCGGCGTGAAGGGGACGTCATTGGCGCGGATGTTGAACATCCAGGCAATGGAATCGCCCGCTGTGATCACGGCGGCGGCGGCGCCAGCCTTTTTTATATCTGCGCCCAGGCGTTCGCGTTTCGCTTTGGACGTGAGCGGCGCGAACGGCGGTTCGAGTGTCTCAAGCGGACTGGACGGCGGGGCGGGGCGATCCGGCCAGAGAGCGTCAATGGGGTTTTCGCTCACCGCCACCAAGTGCGAATCGGTGTCGGCGCAGACCTGTTCATAGGCTTCCAGTTGTCCGGGGGTATGCAGCCACGGATCATATGCCAGACGGTCGCCCGGTTTGAGGCGGGTGCGCAGCCACGCTTCGGGTTTGATGGTGGCGATGGGTTGCGGCGCGAACACCTTTGTATCGACCTCGCCCTGCACTTGCAGGGTGTAACGCCCATCGACAAAGATCGCCGCTTCATCTTGAAGCACGATGGCGAGTCCGGCTGAGCCGTTAAAACCGGTTAAACGCGCCAGACGCTCGGCGCTCGGCGGCAGGTATTCGCTTTGATTGGCGTCGGCATGAGGCGCCAAGAAGCCGACCAGGTCGTCGGCTTCCAGGCGTGCGCGCAGTTTTGCGCATAGGCCCGGGTCGTAAGCGATGAGTGTGTCCTGGGGATCGGCTGACATTGTGGGCCTTTTGAGTGAAGAAGATGTGTTCCTCAAAGCTAGGGGGCCCGATGAACAATGACAAGGGTGCGGCTCAAATCTTATGATATGCAAAAATTGCATACCTGATGCGGTAAAATGGCAGTTTTAACGGGGGGTAAAATGCGCATAATGCATAACGTCTCCCCTGACGAACGGATCAGCCCCAAGGCTGGCCAAAACTGGAGTGAATAAGCATGACCTATAGCATCGACGCACACGAGCTGCGCGCTCAAGCCTTTTCGAAAGCGATCAAAGAGTTCTCCGCTTGGATCAAGCAGACGGTGTCTGTGATCAAGAGCCAGTTGCAGGGCGCAGGTCTGAGCCACACAGCCTAAGTGTTGAGGTTGCATGCCCAGGTGTAACCGTGGGCGTAACCGAGAAGGCTCAAATGGGCCTTTCCAGTTCCGCCACCACCGGCGCATGGTAGGATTCCGGCGCACCCGTTACGGCGGCAGGGCTGCCGACTTCATCGTGGAGCGCTTCGTTATGGCATTCCACATGCCCCAGCCAGCCCAGCAATTGGGGCGATAGTAAAATGTGATCAGCCATATGCGGGCGACCGCGGTGGATCACGGAAAAACGTTGGCTTTCGGGCAGGCCGCGTTCAGACGCAATCAGCATACGTGACGCCAATGCGCCGTCGCCGGTGTCTTCTTCATCACCTTTGATGATGCGCACCGGGGCTTCGGTGTCGTCGGAATTGAAATCCCCCATCACGGCAACCAACGCTTCCGGTTCGAAATCGAACAGGCGGTCGAGGAAGGTTCGCACTTCCAACGCCTGACCGGCGGCCTTGATGGTGGCGAGAAAAAAGCCTTCCGCCCAACCGGGCATGGTTTTCCAGCTGTATTGGTCTTGCTTTTGCCCCGCGACAAAGGCGGCGCGCGGCGCACGCAGATGCACGTTGACCACCACCAGCTTGCGACCATCGCCCAAATCCACATCCACATACAAAAACGGACGGTCCCATTCGACCGGCATGGGCGCCTCTTGCGGGGGATCGGATGTGGTGCAGCGAAACAGCGGCGCATCGACCAAGTGGTTCCACACTTCGTCCGCGCCCAAAATCGGGAATCTTGACAAGGTTACCAGATTGTGGCGATCGCGCACGCCGCGTCCCGAAGGGCTTTGGGTGACGGCGCGGTGGTAGTGTTCGTACATGGTGCCTTGCAACACCGCATCCAGCGCACTGAGGCTGCGATGCGACCCGTCTTCGTTCAACTGTCCGTTCACTTCTTGCAGGCACAAAATATCGGCGCGCAGGCGGACCAATTGCGGGCGCAGCGCGTGGATGCGATCCGTTAAGGAGCCGCGCGCGCGCGGCGGCCCGTCCAGGCTTTCCATGTTGAATGTGGCGAGACGGATGGGGCGAGCAAGGGCCGCGGGGCTTTGAGACGTGTCAGAGGTGGGGGCGTTGCTCATGCGCAGACCTCCTCGCTTCAGCGGACCAAACGGTCGGCTGGGAAGCGCACGGATACGGTGGTGCCCTGCTTGGGCGTGGATTCGATCAGCAGATTTCCGCTGTGCAATTCGACGAAGCTTCTGGTCAACGGCAAGCCCAACCCGGTGCCATCAAATTTGCGCGCCAGCTTGCTGTCCACTTGGCCGAAAGGCGTCAGGGCGGTGGCGATGTCAGCTTTGCTCATGCCGATGCCGGTATCGGAAATGGCGATGACCAGCTCGTTTGTTTTCGTCAGCGACGCCTTAATCACAACCTTGCCGCCCTCAGGGGTGAATTTCACTGCATTGGACAAAATATTGAGCAGAACTTGCTTGATGCGCTGGCTGTCGACCATCAGATCGGGCAAGTTTTTGGCCACGCGCCGCGTCAATATCAGGCCAGCTTCGGTCGCGCGGTCGCGGATCAAACGGCTGGCGGCTTCAATCAGTTCGGCGACGGATATGCGCTCTGGACGCAAGTCCATACGACCGGCTTCGATCCGCGAGACGTCCAAGATATCGTTGATCACCGCCAGCAGGTGAGAGCCGGAATCGCGAATGTTTTCGATGTATTCTTGGTAACGCGGCTCAACCCCGCCAAACAAACCCGACAGCATCACGTCGGAAAATCCGATGATGGCGTTCAATGGCGTGCGCAATTCGTGCGACATGTTGGCGAGGAATTCGGTTTTGACGCGGCTGGCGATTTCGGCGCGTTCCTTGGCCTCGATCAGTTGGTGCTGAAATTCGATGCGCTGGGTGATGTCGCCGACCGAACCCGCCATACGGTAAACCCACCCGGCCTTGTCGCGCAGCGCCATGCCGGAAATTCTAATCCATCTTGATCCGCCGTCCTTATGACGCAGGCGGCATTCGGCAAAGAATGATGGTGTTTCGCCCTTGAGGTGGCGGGTCAGACGGTATTGATAATTGTCACGGTCGTCGGGGTGAATCAGGCGCAGCCACGATTTGGCCTTGATGAACTTGGTTTTATAGCCGGTTAAATCGCGGATTTTGGCGGAGATGTAGAGCTGGTCGGAATGCATATCCCAGTCCCAGATGCCTTCCCCCGCGCCGCTGATGGCGAGCTCATAACGTTCGCGACTTTCTTGAAGAGCTTGTTCGTTGTTCTTGCGTTCGGTGATGTCGCGCACCACGCCGATAAACAACGATTTCCCATCGCGTTTAAGTTCACCGACGGAAAGATCCAGAGGGAACATCCCGCCATTTTTACGGAGGCCGACGACTTCGCGGCCCATGCCGATGATGGTTGGTTTTCGGGTGGTGCGGTAGTTATTCAGATATCCGTCGTGGGCGTCGGCAAAGGTTTTGGGCATCAGCATTTTGACGTTGTTGCCGATGACTTCGGCGGCGCGGTAGCCGAAGGTTTTTTCCGCCGCCGGATTGAACGATTGCACAATGCCCAGCTCATCAATGGTGATGATGCCATCGGCGACGGTTTCCATGATGCCTTGCAGCTGTACGTCACGGTGAATAAGCGCTTCCGCCGCGCGTTTGCGGTCAGATGTATCGCGCGCCACCAACATCACGGTTTTTAGGCCGCGTTCGGAAAATGGCAAGGCCGACAGTTCCGCATCGATGACCACGCCGTCAACGCGCACGAAGCGCATCGGCATCCACTTTTCGAGGAACAAATGCTCGATCTCTTCGCGCAAGATTGCCCGAAAATCGGGATGAACGTAGGCGTCGAACGATTGGCCGATGAACGAGCTTGGGCTGTCGGCCCTCAACATCTCCGCCCCGGCGGTATTCATCAGCGTGATGATGCCGTCGGTGACCACACAGGTCAGGTCCGGCGCCATTTCGACCAGCTTGCGGTAGCGGGTTTCCGCATCCAAAAGCGAGGCTTCCATGTCCTTGATGTGGGTGATGTCGGTGTGCAGGCTCAGCACTTGACCTTCGCGGGTGCGCTGTTCGTGGATGCGCCACCATCGTCCGCCACGGTAAATCTCTTGATGTGAAGGCTGTGGGTGTAGGCGTTCGGCGAGTTTTTCTTCCACCCACTTGCCCATCCGGCCTTGGGCTTCTTTGATGTTCAGGCGTTGGGCGGCTTCGGTTAAAATGTCTTTGAGGGTTGCGCCGGGAATGATGACGTCATCGAGCGCCGGGTAGAGTTTAGCGTAGCCTTCGCTGGCCGCCATCAGGTTGCCGTCATGATCGTAAATCACAAACGCTTCGTCGTTTGCGTTGGCGCTCGCTGCGTGTTGCAGGGCGTCCACGCGGCTGACTTCGGCGATCTCGTGTTGGATCACGTTCTTTTTGGCGTTGTGGTATTTACGCTGGCTTTCAAGTTGCGGCGTGATGTTGTGCGCCGCCCCGCGGTAACCGCGGAACATGTTGTTGTCGCTGTAAAACGGGATGCCGGAAAGCGTAAAGTGCAAGATGTCGCCGTCTGCGGCGATCAGTGAACAGGCGATGTCTTTGAACGGTTCGCGGTGTTCCAAGGTGAATACGACCGGGCTATCGATGAGTCCTTGTTTGTCGATGCGATCATCGGCCAGCACGACTTGCTGCAAGGTTCGGCCCTTGAGCGATTCCGGCGGCAATCCGGTCGTTTCCATGAAGCGATCGGAAATGAACGTGAGCTCGAGGATTTCATTGGTTTCCCAAATCCAGTCGCCCACGGTTGAGACAATATCGTGCAAACGCTGCTCATGGCTATCAGGGCGCGGGGGCATTTTGATTCGCCGAGGCTGTGGTTCATGGCCAGCGGCGATAAAGGGTGGTTTATTAGCGGTCATTAAAGTCCTTGCTTAAGCGGCACCCTAAGCGAGCAGTTCAGATGGCCCTTGTGTTTGCGCCACTCTGCTTTCGTTGTATCAGGGAAGCTTCCCCTCAATCAACCAGTCTGGATCAGAGCCTGGAAATAGAATATGGCCGCGCTCACAGCCTATGGTTTCTGCGGTCCGAGCGTTTGAGCCAAATAGTTGACGGTTTCGGGGGCGTCCCATTCCAAAACGCCCAGAACCCGGCCGACAAGCTGGCCCTCAGCGTTGATCAAAACCGTGGTGGGCAGCCCTTCGACGCCGACTTTGCGCGACAGCTTGCCCTTGACGTCGTAAAAAACGCCAAGATGTTTGATGGCGTTGGCGGCGAAAAAAGGCGGCACCTTTTTGAGCGCCTTGCGATCTTCGGATACGGCGATGACATCGACGCCTGATTCTTTTAGTTTTGCGGCCAACCGATCCAGCGCGGGCATTTCACGCACGCACGGCGCGCACCATGTAGCCCAGAAGTTCAAAACCACGCCGCGTCCTTTGAGCGAAGCAATGGTGATTTCTTCTTTTGTCGCGTTGAAAAAGGGCGTATCAAGCGCACCTTCGCCGGTGACGGCCGGGCGCAATTTATTGGCCAATTCCAGGGGAATTTCGACCTGATCGGCCTGGGCACTTGCAACGTGGCCGGATATCACCAAAATGGCGGCAAAGCTTAGCGCGGCTGTCCGAAGCACCATACCAAGCCGGGAACGGGAATGGGTGTGGATGTTCTTAACTTTAGACTGAAGCATTTTTCGGTTCTTCTTGGGTCCAGATACCATGAGCAACAACGACGATAACAGCACCACCAGCACCATTTGGGGCGGACGTTTCGAAGCGGGACCGTCGGCCGTGATGGAAGAGATCAATGCCTCCATCGGCTTTGATAAACGGCTATTCGCCCAAGACATTCGCGGATCGCGCGCGCATGCCCAGATGCTGGTTGCTCAGGGCATCATAACCGAACAAGACGGCAAATCCATCCTTGAAGGTTTGGACGCGGTGGAAGCGGAAATTGTTGAGGGATCGTTTCAGTTTTCGCGCGCCCTTGAAGACATTCACATGAACGTCGAAAGCCGCCTGCGCGAAAAAATCGGCGATGCGGCGGGGCGTTTGCACACCGCACGTTCGCGCAACGATCAAGTCGCCACCGATCTGAAATTGTGGGTGCGCGATGCGCTCGACGGTCTCGACGGCGCGTTGAAGGACTTGCAAGAAGCCCTGATCGACCGGGCCGAAGAACACGCCGCCACGGTGATGCCGGGCTTTACCCACCTGCAAGCCGCTCAGCCGGTGACCCTGGGCCATCATTTGTTGGCCTATACCGAGATGTTGGGTCGGGATCGCTCCCGCGTGCAAGATTGTCGCGCGCGCATGAACGAATGCCCGTTGGGTTCCGCAGCGTTGGCGGGGACATCGTTCCCCATTGACCGCGAAGCCACGGCGGCGACGCTGGGCTTCGATCGGCCGACGCAGAATTCTCTGGATTCGGTTTCGGACCGCGATTTCGCGTTGGAATATTTGGGTGTGCTGTCGATTCTCAGCGTGCACCTGTCGCGCATGGCCGAGGAAATGGTTATTTGGGCGTCTCAACAGTTCGGCTTCATCCGCGTGTCCGACGACTTTTCGTCCGGCAGCTCGATCATGCCGCAAAAGCGCAACCCCGACGCATCTGAACTGGTGCGCGGCAAAGCGGGCCGGGTGTTCGGCGCGCTGATGGGCTTGCTCACGGTGATGAAGGGCCTGCCGCTGACCTACGGCAAAGACATGCAAGAAGACAAAGAGCCGGTGTTCGACGCATCTGACACCGCTGAGCTGTGCGTCACCGCCATGACCGGGATGTTCAAATCCGCGACGTTCAATGTCGAGCGCATGAAAGCCGACGCCGGCAAAGGTTTTACCACCGCGACCGATCTGGCCGATTGGCTGGTGCGGGTGCTGGGTATGCCGTTTCGCGACGCCCACCACGTCACCGGCGCGCTGGTGAAAATGGCCGAAGATAAAGGCTGCGGCCTGGAAGATCTGGCGCTGGCCGACATGCAAACCGTGGACGCGGGATTGACGGACGAGATCTTTACGGTGCTGGGCGTCGACAATTCGGTGTCCAGCCGCACCAGCTTGGGCGGCACGTCGCCCGCCAACGTCTTGGCGCAAGTCGCCCATGCACGCGAAAGGTTTTTGACATGAGCCGTTTCTTAATGATCGCGATGGCGATGCTGATGGTCGCAGGAACTTTGAGCGCATGTGGTCGCAAGGGCGATCCCGAAGCCCCGCCGGGCTCTACGTACCCACGCACCTACCCCAATCAATAAGGCCGTTTCGATGGATCACTTCAATTATAAAAATGGCCACATGTACGCCGAAGACGTGGCCCTTGCCGATATCGCGGAACAGATTGGCACGCCGTTTTACGCCTATTCGACCGCCACGCTGACGCGTCACTTCAATGTGTTCGCCGACGCTTTGCGCGGTTTGAACGCGTTGGTGTGTTATGCGGTTAAGGCCAATTCCAACCAAGCCGTGATCCGCACCCTGGCGGGCTTGGGCGCGGGCGCGGACGTGGTGTCGGGCGGTGAATTGACGCGCGCGTTGAAGGCGGGCGTCAAGGCGCGCAACATCGTGTTTTCCGGTGTCGGAAAAACGGATGCGGAAATCCGCATGGCGCTGAGCGCGGGCATCAAGCAGATCAACGTCGAATCGGAGCCGGAGCTGGAACGCATCAGCGCCGTGGCCACGGATATGGGCGTTGAGGCCCCGGTGGCGCTGCGCGTCAATCCCGACGTGGATGCGCACACCCATGAAAAAATCAGCACCGGCAAGCTGGAAAACAAATTCGGCATCGAATGGACCCGGGTACACGAAGTCTACGCCAAAGCCGCGGCGCTGCCAGGCATCAAGGTGCGCGGACTGGCGATGCACATTGGTTCGCAATTGCTCGACCTGCAGCCGTTTCGCGACGCTTACGTGCGTGCGGGTGATTTGGTGGCGATGCTGCGCGCCGACGGGCTGAGCGTCGAGGTCTTGGACATCGGCGGCGGTCTCGGCATTCCATACGGCGGCGAAGGCGAAGCCGACGCGCCTAACCCGGAAGAATACGCCCAAGTGGTGCGCGAAACCCTGGGCGGCTTGGATGTGGAATTGGTGCTGGAACCGGGGCGCATGATCACCGGCAATTCCGGGATTTTGGTCACCAGCGTGATTTATGTGAAAGAAGGCGCGACGCGCACGTTCTTGATCGTCGATGCGGGCATGAACGATTTGATCCGCCCGACCCTTTACGGCGCATTTCACAACATCGTGCCGGAAATCGAACCCGCCAAGGGGGCTGACTTGATCGACGTCGACATCGTCGGCCCGATCTGCGAAACCGGCGATACCTTCGCCAAAGCACGCCGTCTGCCCGCCGTGAAAGCAGGCGACTTGCTGGTCATACGCACCGCAGGCGCCTATGGCGCGGTGCAGTCATCGACCTACAACACCCGCCCGCTAGTCGCTGAAGTGATGGTTAACGGGGCGGACTATGCGGTGGTGCGCGAACGCCTCAGCGTCGAGGATATCATTGCGATGGACCGTCTGCCAGCTTGGCTGGAAGATTAATAGGTATCAAGACTAAGGAGCTGGGGATAACGCCGATGCTGTTTTAAGGCGTCGGGCGGCTTTTCTTTGCGCCTGTGTTCGCGCCCGCCATAAGGCTCGGCTTAATGTTCGGGGGCTCATTCGCCAGCGGCTGCGGCGTCTTCGGCATTGACGAAGCTCAGCGCCATCGAACGCGCCGTGGCGGGCGGGTTTTCGAACTCAACCTTGAACGGGATTGTTTCGCCCGGTTCCAGCAGTGTTTTCGACAGCTCTTGCGTTTGAACGACGACTTCTTCGCCCTTGAGGTTGGTCAGCGCGACTTTGAGCAGCGGCACATGGACCGGTTCCTCGACCACATTGGCGACCACGCCTTCGACGATCAGGTAGTCGATGGCGTTGCGCACATCGCGACGTCCGACGACATTTTGATGGGCGAGGCCTTCGCCGGGCTCAACTTTATGGATACCCGCCATGACGTAGTAGTCTTTGGTCATCGGCATGGCTTTGATGATCGCGTCCTTGGCGAGGAACGCCGTCAACGCGGCGCCGATGAACAGCACGGCGAACACGACGCCAGCGATCAAGGCGACCGGTTTTTTCTTTTCCGCCGGCGGCTTTTTAAAGCGCGGACGCCCGACGGGAATCTCGTCGTCGTCTTGATGCGGCATGGGCTCGGACAAGCCATCCGGGATCGGATCTATTTCGTCGTCTTCGACCTCGATGGTTTCGGCCTCGTCATCGTCGAGGTTGGTGTCGATCATCGATTCGATAGCCGGAATCTCGGCTTCGTCTTCACCGAATAGGTTATCGAGCTCGTCTTGGGAGAGCGGCTCAGATTCTTGTTCCGGCTCTGCTGCCGCTTCCGCCTCAGGCTCGGGCTCTGGTTCCGGCTCGGGTTCTGGTTCCGGCTCGGGCATCGGTTCCGGCTCTGGAGTGGGTTCCGGTTCGGGCTCTGGTTCAGGAATTGGCGCGGGTGGCGGCGGTGGCGGCGGTGGGGCTGCGACCGCCGGCGCCGGCGCTGCGGCAACCGCAACGGGGATGGTCATCTGCTGTTCGCGGACTTCGACCGAATGGATCACCGACTGCTGCCAAGCATAGCCGCAACGCGCGCAACGCATCATGGACCCGGTCGGCTTGATGGCCTCAGGCTTGATATCGTAGTGAGTTGCACAGTTCGGACAGGTGATAATCATTGCGACACAGTATGTGTTAAGCTCTTGCCTTTATAGGTGTTTGTGAGATTCAACGCAAGCAAGGCGGTCAGTCTTATTGTGGACTTCTCTGGCCCGCCCGTGCCATCGTATGCGCCGTTACCACCAAAACCGCCCCTTATCGGCGCGCCACGCATCAAAATGCGGGTTGAAAATAAGGGAAATGAAACATGCAGTTAAGGACTTAAGCTTTCGTGGATATCGATCCCGCCACTTCCATCGCCCGATTCGAAAATGTCGGCCTGCGCTACGGTCTTGGACCAGAGGTGCTGCAAGACGTCACTTTTGAGCTCAAACCCGGCTCTTACCATTTTTTGGTGGGGCCCTCAGGCGCAGGTAAGTCGTCGCTTTTGAAGCTGATGTATCTTGCCCACCGTCCGTCACGGGGCTTGGTGCATCTGTTTGGCCATGACATCGCCACCGCGTCCCGCGACGCGCTGCCGGCGCTGCGCCGGTCCATCGGCGTGGTGTTTCAGGAATATCGACTGCTTGAACATCTTTCGACCTTTGACAATGTGGCGTTGCCGTTGCGCGTTGCGGGGATGCGCGAGGCGGACATTAAACGCCATGTGGAAGAGTTGTTGGTGTGGGTTGGCCTCAAAGACCACATGAACGCCCGTCCGCCGACCTTGTCGGGCGGGCAAAAACAGCGCGCCTCGATCGCGCGCGCGGTGATCGCGCGGCCCAGTCTGTTGATGGCGGATGAACCGACCGGCAACGTTGACGACCGTATGGGCTATCGTTTGATGCATTTGTTCGAAGAACTCAACAAGCTGGGCACCACCATTGTCGTCGCCACCCATAACGAAGCCATGGTGCGCGAATTGGGCCATCCGGTGATGCGCTTGGATGGCGGGCATATGCACATCACGCCCGGAACCAAACACGCCATTAATTCAACCGTGGCCAGCGCCAGTCGGGGAGGCGGCTTATGATCTTTTCGCGCCGCACCGATCTGCCGCTCGACCGCGATGCGCTCAGTCGATTTTTGCCGTGGCTGATCGCCTTCATGGTTTACATGGCGGCGCTGGCTCAGGCGGGGCTGTTCGGCTTGGATGAGCTGGCCCGACGCTGGGACACCGGTATGGCGGCGACGCTGACGGTGCAACTTCCCGCCAATCCGGACGCCAGCGAGGCCGCCAATGCGCGGGTGCTGCAGAGCGCGCTGAATATGTTGTCCGAAACCACCGGCGTGGTGCGCACCAGCGTGGTCAGTGAGCAAAAAGTTCTGCAATTGCTGAGCCCCTGGCTGGGCGTGGTGCAGGCTGTCGATGTGCCGCTGCCGCGTCTGATCGATGTGGAAACCAACCCCGACATCAAACTCGACGTGCGGATTTTGCAGCAAAAACTCGCGCGCACGATTGAGGGCGCGCAGGTCGATGACCACGGTGTGTGGTTGGCGCGTCTGATCGAAATGGTGCGCACTTTGGAAGCCTTGGCGGCGGGCGTTTTGGCCTTAATTGTCTCAGCGGCGATGGGCACGGTGATCTTCACCACCCGCACCGGCTTGACGGTACATGCCGAAGCGATCGAGGTTTTGCATCTGACCGGCGCGCAAGACAGCTATATCGCCAAGCAGTTCGCGGGCCGTGCCTGGGCGATGGGGTTTAAGGGTGGGTTGATCGGCCTTGTTTTAGCCGCCTTGACGCTGTTTATATTAAGTTATGTCGCTGACCGTTTGCAGGCGGGCATGCTACCGGAACTGTCTCTGCCCGTTGCGGGCTGGATGTCTTTGGCGGTGTTGCCATTGGCGGCGGGTCTGGTCGCGGGATTGACGGCGCGTTTTACCGTGATGCGCACCTTGAGAAGGATGATCTGAGATGAGCCGCCCACCGCACCGCCGTCCGGGGCACACCGTCAGTCGTTTCGGCGGCGCTTTGATTTTGCTGGCGGGCGTTTGGGGCGCTGGCCTGTTTCAGTTCGCGGATGCCATTCCGGTGGAGGTGGCGGACCGTGACACCCACACCGATGCCATCGTGGTTTTGACCGGCGGCAGCGGGCGTCTTGACGAGGGACTGATGCTTTTGGAGCGGGGTTCTGCAAAAAAGCTTTATATATCGGGTGTTTACCAAGGCATCGATATGCAAAACCTGTTGGAGGCCTATCGCCGCAATCCGCAAGATTTGAACTGTTGCGTGAGCATTGGGCATGCGGTGGACACCATCTCAAACGCCACGGAAACGCGTGACTGGGTGCGCAAGAATGAGGTTGCCAGCGTGCGTTTGGTGACGTCAGGCTATCACATGCCGCGCTCGGTTCTGGAATTTGAAAATGCGCTGCCGGATGTGACGCTGATTCCGCATCCTGTGTTTCCCCCCCATGTCAAACAGCAACAGTGGTGGGCCTGGCCGGGCACCACAGGCTTGATTGTGGGGGAATACAATAAATTCTTGCTGGCGTGGGCGCGCCACAAATTGATGGCTTTGCTGAAATAAGCGCATTCTCAATCAGGGGTACATATGACCGCGATCCGATCCTTTTTGTTGAATATCATATTTTTTGTCGGCGGTGCGATGCTGGCCTTGATGCTGTTTCCATGCCTGCTTTTGTCGCGCCGTGCGATGCAGGCAGGCCTGAAGCTTTGGGCGACGTCGGTGATGTGGTTCTTACGCGTGATCGCAGGGCTTAGCTGGGAGGTGCGCGGACTGGAAAAACTGCCTAACCGGCCCTGCATCTTCGCCTGTAAGCACCAAAGTGCGTGGGAAACCGGAATCTTCTATCTGCTGGTGAACGATCCGTCATATATCCTCAAAAAAGAATTGCTCTCCATTCCGTTCTTCGGTTGGTACCTGGCGAAGAGCGGGGCCATCGCCATCGACCGCAAAGCCGGCGTATCGGCTCTGAAGTTGATGATCAAAGGTGCGCAGCATCGCTTGGCGCGCGGTCAGAACGTGGTGATCTTCCCCGAAGGCACACGTTCCGCCCCCGGCAAGCCCGGGACCTATCACCCTGGCGTGGCGGCGTTGTACAAGGGCGTGGATGCCCCCGTGGTGCCGGTGGCGTTGAATTCGGGCTTGTTCTGGCAGCGACGCAGTTTTCTCAAACGCCCCGGTCGCATCACCATCGAATTTTTGCCCGCCATGGCCCCCGGCCAGGACCGTAAGGCGTTTATGCACGAGCTGAAAACACAGATTGAAGACGGTTCCAACCGTCTCATCGATGAGGCGCGGGCGGCGTATCCTCAAGCCCTGCCAGAGATCTTGGAAGAGCCCTCGAACGATACGGCCTGAAGCTCTCAGACGCCCTTAACACCCTACGCCAAGCTCTTGAAACTGGATCTGTTTTCCCCTGTGGATAAAATCGTGGACTGTTTTGTGACGACCTATTTTAGGTTTTCCACAGATGCCTCGGGATATGTGCATAAGACAATGCGTGCCATCTAGGCGCGGTTGTGTAGGATGCGGGGCTTAAGTGGTCGGGTCCAACCCGCAAAAGAAACGTAACGTGAACATTGCGTTGACCATAAATCGACCCGAGCGTACACTAGAGGGGTTGATGTTGTTGAATATTGTTTAATATCAACAACTTAATGAGATTGATTTTAAAATTAAAATATCGGCGCAAACGTGCCGGTAGGTTGTGTGTGCTTTCGCAACATAACCCTGTAGGCAGGAGCAATGGAAACTATGGTGCCGATGACCCCAATTTCCCAACACATTTGGGATATGAAGTACCGTCTCAAGGGGGCGGACGGGCGGCCTGTGGACAAGAACATTGAAGACACCTGGCGGCGCGTGGCCAAAACGTTGGCGGCGCCAGAAAAAGAACAGCAGCAATGGGAACAGCGTTTTTTCGAAATGATGAACGCTTTTCAGTTTTTACCAGCGGGCCGCATCATCGCTGGTGCGGGCGCCGAGCGCAAAGTGACGCTTTTTAACTGCTTCGTCATGGGCGACATCCCCGACTCCATGGGCGGCATCTTCGACAGCCTTAAAGAAGCGGCGCTGACCATGCAGCAAGGCGGCGGCATCGGCTACGATTTTTCGACCTTGCGCCCGCGTGGCGCGGTGGTGACGAAAATTGGCGCAGACGCGTCTGGTCCGTTGAGTTTTATGGACGTGTGGGATTCCATGTGCCGCACCATCATGAGCGCCGGGTCCCGGCGCGGGGCGATGATGGGCGTGATCCGTTGCGACCACCCCGATATCGAAGCGTTCATCGAAGCCAAGCAAGAACCCGGTCGCCTGCGGATGTTCAATCTGTCGGTGCTGGTCACCGATCCGTTCATGGACGCGGTTAAGGCCGGCGACAGCTGGGACTTGAAATTTGATGGCGAGGTCTACAAAACGCTGCCGGCGCGCGAACTGTGGGACAAAATCACCCGTGCGACCTATGCCTATGCGGAACCGGGCGTGATCTTCATTGATCGCATCAACCGCATGAACAACTTGAATTACTGTGAAACCATTCACGCCACCAACCCTTGCGGCGAACAACCGCTGCCGCCTTATGGGGCGTGCTTGTTGGGCTCGATCAATCTGGCGCGGATGGTGTCCGATCCGTTTGCTGAGAACGCCAACATCGATATCGACATGCTCAGCGATAAGGTTAAGACGGCGGTGCGTTTGATGGACAACGTCATCGACGTGTCGCAATTTCCGTTGGTCGAACAAGAAAACGAAGCCAAAGCCAAACGCCGCATCGGCCTTGGCGTCACCGGTTTGGCCGATGCGCTGATCTTGTGCGGCGCGCGGTATGGCGGCGACGCTGCGGTGCGCCTGACGGAAACGTGGATGAAAGCGATTGAGCGCGCGGCCTATCTGGCGTCGACCGAATTGGCGGCGGAAAAGGGCGCATTCCCGCTTTACGACGCGGAACACTATCTCAAAGGCGAAATGATCCAGCGTTTGGATGTGGACGTTCAAGACGCCATCCGCGCCCACGGCATCCGCAACGCGCTGATCACCTCGATCGCGCCGACGGGCACCATTTCGCTGTTCGCCGACAACGTGTCCAGCGGGTTGGAGCCGGTGTTCAGCTTCACCTACACCCGCCATGTATTGCAACCCGACGGGGCCCGCAAGGAAGAAGAAGTTTCCGACTACGCGTATCGACTGTACCGCAAGATGCGTGGCGAAGACGCGCCGCTCACCGACGCGTTCGTCGACGCCCAGCAGCTCAGCCCGCGCGATCATCTGGTGATGCAGGCGGCGGTGCAGAAATACGTCGACAGCTCCATATCCAAAACCATCAATTGTCCCGAAGAAATCAGCTTCGACGCCTTCAAGGACATTTATATGGAAGCCTATGATCTGGGCTTGAAGGGCTGCACCACGTATCGTCCCAATGACGTCACCGGCGCGGTGTTGGAAGTCAAAAGTGCGAAGAAAAGCAAGCTCGCCAAGGGACCGGAACAGGCGTCGTTGCCGTTCGACAAGCCCGGCGCCGCGGCTAAGCCCAAGGATCAAGGCGACAGCGGCGCCATCCATCGCATGTTCGAGCCGTTGGAACGCCCCGAATTCCTCAAAGGCCACACCTACAAACTCAACTGGCCGGAAAGCGAGCATGCACTCTACGTCACCATCAACGATTTCTTGGATGATGGCCGTGAACGCCCGTTTGAGGTGTTCATCAACTCCAAAAATATGGACCACTACGCTTGGACGGTGGCGCTGTGTCGGATGATTTCGGCGGTGTTTAGGCGCGGCGGCGATGTGTCGTTCGTGGTTGAAGAGCTCAAAAACGTGTTCGATCCGCGCGGCGGCCACTGGGTCGGCGGCAAGTACGTGCCGTCGTTGTTGGCGGCGCTGGGCGAAGTCATCGAACGACACATGATCGCCATCGGTTTCTTAAAAGGCGGCGAACCGCGCCATACGCACGATTTTGAGCCCAAAGTCGTCAACCTAGAGCCGGCCCCAGGTCACAGCTTCGACGAACATGCTGAGTTGGACCATAAACACGGTCGTGACCATGGGCATGATCAGGGGGATGACCGGGGGCATAAGCACGATGCCCGCATGCGCTTTTGCCCCAAATGCAATCAACCCGCCCTGATCAAGCAAGAAGGCTGCGACACCTGCCTGGAATGCAGTTACTCGAAGTGCGGCTGATCCGTTAGGCCGTTTGGGCTGCTGATTGCAGACCGCGCGCCATCTCCAGCACCTCATGCAACTGCGTGTCGGGAATGCCCAGGTCATCGATGTGTTCCACGGAGTTGGCGAGGTAGTCGATGGCCGGGCCTTTTGCACCGACGCCTTGAGCGACCAATTGGGCTTGTTCTTCCAAGCTCAGCGATCCGGCGAATTGTTCGTGTTCACGGCGCACCACGAAGGTATACGCCGCCACCGTGCGGCCATCGCTCAGTTGCGTTTCCAAAAAATGCGGGCAGTAGACCTTGGTCACCTGTTCGCGCTCATCCAGATAAGAGACGGTGGCCTGGACGTTCGCTGGCGCGATGCGGAACGCCCGCCCACAGCACGACCCGCCACGATCCAAACCCATCACCAAGCCCGGATGCTCGGGCGTGCCGCGATAAATGGTTGAGAGGATGCACAGGCTGCGGTGATAGCCGTGGATCAAGCCCGGTTGCGCTTCTTCATAGACGAAGCCCGGGTCCCACATCAGCGAGCCATAAGCGTAAACCCAGAATTCCTCTGGCCAAGGTTGTGGCGGCAGGGTTCGGATGGTCTTGGGCGGGTTCATCATAACCGGCATGCTAACTTTTACGTCGAGCGCTCACAATGGTGCATTTTTGAGGCGCATGTGACAGCGGCGCATTTGCTTGTCAGCATCCTTTCTGTACGACGCACCTTCAGTGCGCTATAGAGTAGCGCACTCGTGCATGTTTCGGAGAAACCGGATGGCCAAACGACCAGATGATTATTGGGATCGATATAATCATCCCGCGCTGCATTATAAAAAGCCCAAAGAGCTGAAACGATTTCAAACCGCGGTGGCGATCATCGCCAGTGCGGCGTTGGCGTTCGGCCTGTGGTCGTTCGTGTGGTACGCCGCGTCCGCGTGGGTCAAGGCTGAGGTCACCGGCTGGGTCGACAATCAGCGCGCATTGGGCGCCGTGGTCGAGTATGGCGAGATGCACACGACAGGCTTTCCGTTGCGCATCACCCTGAATTTGACCGCACCCCACTATGCCGGCCCCGCTTTTGGCGATGTGATCGAGTGGAAAAGCGACGCCTTGCATGTCAGCGCGCGGCCCTGGATGCCGTGGAATCTGCATGTGGTGGCGTCGGGCAAACATGATTTGATGGTTGCGGATGGCGCTTTGCGGTTCACCGGCGGCGTCGAAAAATTGGTCGCGGATGTTGTGCTGGGCGATGTGTGGCCGGAAAGTTTGAAATTGCAGATGTCCGGACTGTCCATGAACGGCAGTGGTCCGCTTTCGATTGAACGTTTGCGCGTTCAGATGACCCACGACCCTTCGACCCAAGCGGGCGGAACAGGACTGAAGCTTAATGTCGATGGCGGCAATCTTGTGCTGCCAGGCGTGCTGCCCCAGTCGTTGGGTGATCGCGTGCAAAGCATCGATATGATTGCGCGTGTGACCGGGGCCGTCGTGCCCGGCCCGGCCAAGGTGCGGATTCCGGCGTGGCGCGACAGCGGCGGCGCGATTGAGTTTGAACGCCTAAAATTTCGCAGCGGACCTTTTGCTTTGGCGGCGGGCGGTACGCTGGCGTTTGACAAAAACCTTCAGCCTCAAGGTGCGTTCACCGCTAAAATCGAAGGGTTGTTTCAAGTTCTAGAGATTTTGCGCGCGCGCGGCGTGATGAGCGGTGGCGACGCAGTGGCGGCGACCATGGCGTTGTCGGCGCTGAGCAAAAGGCCGCAAGGGGGCGGTGCGCCGTTTATCAACGTTTCCGCGACAGTGCAAGATGGGGTGCTGAGCCTTGGCCCGCTCAAAGTTCTGAAAATGCCGGTTTTGGACTGGGGCTTTCCGGGGCAAGTCGCCCCGACGGCCCCTGTCGCCCCGGTCGAGCCCCCGCCGCCCCCGCCGCGCAATTACAAAGACATTAAGCCCGTAATTTAGGCCCGTAATTTAGGATTTGTCGCCGTTCGGTTTGACATCGGGGATGTGCTGCTTGGCGTCGATGATGGAACGGCGAACCGCACGTGCGCGGGCAAACGTTTCTTCCAACATGTCACCGTCGCCTTTACGAATGGCGCGCTGCAATGCGGTCAAGTCTTCGGTGAACCGGCCGAGAATCTCCAGCACCGCATCGCGGTTGGCGAGAAACACATCGCGCCACATCACCGGGTCGCCAGCGGCGATGCGGGTGAAGTCACGAAAGCCGGACGCGGAAAATTTAATCACTTCTTCCTTGGTTTCGTCTTCCATTTGATCGGCGGTATCGACAATGGTGTACGCGATCAGGTGGGGCAGGTGTGAGGTGATGGCCAGCACTCGATCATGATGTTCGGGCGTCATCATTTCAACGTTGGCGCCGCAGCCTTCCCATAAGCGGCGGACTTTGTCGGTCGCTTCGCCATCTGTGTCGGGTGAGGGCGTCAAAATGGTCCAGCGTCCGGGAAATAGAGCGGCGAATCCTGCTTCGGGTCCCGAATGCTCGGTCCCGGCGATGGGATGTCCCGGCACCAAATGCACGTCGTCGGGCAGATGCGGGGCGATGTCGCGTATCGTGGTCGTCTTGACAGAACCAACGTCGGTGACGATGGCGCCGGGTTTGAGGCTGTCGCGGATCGATTTGGCGACCGCGGCCTGGGCGCCCATGGGCGTGCAGATGACCACCAAGTCGGCGTCCTGCGCAGCCTCGGCGGCATCCAGGGTGTAGCTGTCGCCAAGCCCCAGTTTTTTGGCTTTGGCCAGTGTTTCGGCGCTGCGCGTCGATACGCAAATGTGTCCAGCCAGACCGTGCAGCCGCATGGCCAGCGCCAGACTCGATCCGATCAGGCCGATGCCGATTAGGGCGACGCGTTCAAAAAGCGGGGCGGCGTTGGTCATGTCTCAGCCCCCCACAAAGTCGCGCATGGCTTGGAGAAAGGCTTCCATCTCATCCGCCGTGCCGATGGTGATGCGCAGGCAATCGGGCAGATCGTAACTGGCCACCCGGCGCACGATGATGCCGCGTTCACGCAAAAAACCGTCGGCTTTTTCGGCGGTGCTGGTTTCGCCAAACCGCGCCAGCACAAAATTGCCGACGCTGGCGGTGGTGTCGATGCCCAGTGCGTGCAGCGCCTCCTCGGTCTTGGCGATCCATGTCAGATTGTGCTCGAAGCACATTTCTTGAAAGGCCAAGTCTTCCAACGACGCAATTGCAGCGGCTTGTGCGGCGGCGGACACGTTGAACGGTCCGCGCACGCGGTTCAAAACATCGGCGATTTCGCTGGGAAAATAGCCCCAGCCCACGCGCATGCCGCCCAGACCGAACATCTTGGAAAACGTCCGCGTCATCACGGTGTTTTGGCCGGACGCCTCTGCGGCGTCGACCAGTTCGATCCCGGGGGTGTAGTCGTTGCGCCCGACGAATTCAGCGTAAGCCGCATCGATCACCAGCAAGACGTCGTTGGGTAGACCCGCGCGCAGCATGTTCAGTTCTGCGTGGCTGAGATACGTGCCGGTGGGGTTGTTGGGGTTGGCGATGAACACGATGCGGGTATTGTCCGTCACCGCATCCAACAGCGCCTCAATATCCGTGCGCAAATTCTTTTCCGGGGCTTTGACCGGGGTTGCGCCGGCGGCCTTAGCGGCGATGGGGTAGATCAAAAAGCCGTGTTCGGTATACAAGACCTCATCGCCGGGTCCAGCGTAGCTGTAGGTCAAAAGGCTCAGCAGCTCATCCGATCCCGCGCCGCAGACGATGCGATCCGCATCCAGGCCGAACCGCTTGGCGATGGCTTGGCGCAGCTCAAAGGCGCTGCCGTCGGGATAGCGATGCATGGTCTTGGCCGCATCTTGCATCGCCGCCATGGCTTTGGGCGAGGGCCCGAACGCGCCTTCATTGGATGACAGCTTAATGATGTTTTGGGCGCCGGATACTTTTGAATCGCCTGGGACGTAAGCGCTGATGTCCATAATGCCGGGACGCGGCGGGATGGCCGGGGTCATGTCAGTGTCCTTATTTGGCCAGCTCGGCGTCGGTGACGGGTATGGCGTATCCACCAATGGTGATGGCGAATTGAATAGCGCCGTCGAAAGCGGTGGTGAATTGTTCAATGCGGGGATCGCCCGGAGCGAGGAAATCGTCCAGCTCGATCAGAATTTGCCACACACTGGGGCGGTGGTCATCGTGACTTTCGGTGGAAAACACCATGCTCAGCCCGACATTGGTCAACGCCGCATTGATTTGGCTGGGGGCCAGTTGTTCGGCGCTTTCGATGACCAGATAGGTGCGGTCGCGTCCGGTGGCTTCTTGAGGGACGGGCGAAATCACCAATGCCTCTTGGTCGCGTGGGCGGGCGTTGGAACCGCTGACGAACGGCAGGCGGGCGATCACGCGCGGTACGTCGTCACCTTCGAACGCCATACGTCGCCACCAAGGATCTTGTTCGGCGCGCGCGGGCATTGGCACGATGCCAACGGTCACTTCTTGCTTTTGCACCGCCTCGATGATGCGCCGGGTCGATGGAAATGGGGTCATTGGGGTGTAACTGCCGAACTGATCGCGCGCCACGTCCCAAAAGCTGTTGCCCTCATCGTCCATGAACACGCCAGCGGAAAATGGTCCTTCCATGCTCAGCGTCGCAACGATCAATTCGCGCCAAATGCGAAACAGTTCGCGCTTGGGAAACTTGCCGTCATGTTGGGCGAATAAACGGTAAATGATTTCGGCTTCGCGCGCGGGGCGGATTTTGACCCGTTCGTCTTTTTTATACAGGCGCACCTCCTCAACGATCTTGGTCCGCTGTTTCAGCAGATCATGAATTTGGTCGTCGATGGCGTCGATTTCACGCCGGAGTTCTGATAAATCACGCGCCATGAGAGGGTCCTAGAATGATATGATCCACTTGTGATCCTGTGGGGCGGAAATTAAAGAGTAATCCTAGAGAAATCAAAGAAAACATTGACAGTGAACAGAGGCAACCATAGCAATGAGGCAGATGCAATCCAAGAAGGACCCTCATCAGGTATGAGCGCCGACCAAGCCAACGCAAACGCGGAGTGGACTTTGCCCGGACATCGCGTGTGTCTGGCCCAAGATGAACCCTTGCGTCTGGACAGCGGGGTCGAGCTGCCGAACGTCCATGTCGCCTATGAAACATGGGGACAACTGAACGCGGACAAATCCAACGTCATCTTAGTCTGTCACGCGCTGACCGGCGACCAGTATGTGGTCGAAAAACACCCCATCACCGGAAAGTCGGGCTGGTGGCAACAGGTTGTCGGGCCCGGTCGGGTGATCGACACGGATCGATATTTTGTTATTTGCGCCAATATCTTAGGCGGTTGCATGGGCAGCACGGGGCCGCAAGACATCAACCCCGCCACGGGCAAAGAATGGGGGCTGGACTTTCCGGTCATCACCATCGGCGATATGGTGCGCGCACAAAAGCTGCTGATCGATCATTTGGGCATTGAAACTTTGTTTGCCGTGGTTGGCGGTTCGATGGGCGGCATGCAGGTTCTGGAGTGGGCGTGTCAGTACCCTGACAACGTCTTCGCGGCGGTGCCCATCGCCACCGCCGCGCGCCATTCAGCGCAAAACATCGCTTTTAACGAAGTCGGCCGCCAAGCGATCATGTCCGACCCGGACTGGTGCGGCGGCGATTATCACGCTTATGACAAGCACCCCCATCGGGGCTTGGCGGTGGCGCGCATGGCTGCGCACATCACCTATTTGTCGGAAACCGCGCTGACGCGCAAGTTCGGCCGCAATCTGCAAGACCGCGACGCGGTGACTTATGGTTTTGACGCCGATTTTCAGGTGGAAAGCTATCTGCGCCACCAAGGCAGCACCTTTGTCGATCGCTTCGACGCCAATGCGTATCTGTACATCACCCGCGCGATGGATTATTTCGACATCGCCCAGCGACACGGTGGGCAGTTGGCGAGCGCGTTTAAGGACACCCCGGTGCGCTTTTTGGTGATGTCGTTTACCTCCGATTGGCTGTATCCGACCCGTGAAAACCGCGAAATCGTCCATGCGCTCAATGCCGGCGCGGCCAACGTCAGCTTTGTCGAGGTTGAATCCGATAAAGGCCACGATGCGTTCTTGCTGGAAGAGCCGGAATTTCACAAAGTTTTCGAAGGATTCCTCGAAGGCTGTGCCGAACATCGTGGTTTGAAGAGGAAAAAACCCTGATGATGACGCCTGAGAACCCCAAAGGCATCCGCGTTGATCTTCAGTTGATCGCCGACATGATCGAACCGAACACCCGCGTTTTGGATGCTGGCTGCGGCAACGGCATGCTGTTGGATTACCTGTGGAGGTTCAAACAAGTGGACGCGCGCGGCATCGAAATCAGCACCCAGGGCGTGCAAGCGTGCGTGTCGTCGGGATTGTCGGTGGTTCAAGGCAACGTCGAAACCGATCTCAAGGATTACCCTGACGGCGCGTTCGACTACGTGATCCTCAGCCAAACCTTGCAGGCGATGCACGAGCCGCGTGAAGTGCTGGAACAGATGATGCGCATCGGCAAACGCGCCATCGTGTCGCTGCCCAATTTCGGCTATTGGCGGCTGCGCTTGTTCATGATGTTCAAGGGCCGCATGCCGGTGAGCGAAAACCTGCCCTATGAATGGTACAACACCCCCAACATCCACTTTTGCACCATTCGCGATTTTGTCGCACTGACCAAAGACATGAACCTGACCATCGAACGCAGTTTGTTTTTGGATGAAGAAGGCTCGTCCAAAACCATCGGCAAGTCGGTTGCCGTCGCCAACTGGTTCGGCGAGCAGGGCGTGTTTTTGCTCAGCAAATAAGCAGGGCGAATCATCAGGTTCTTTGGGAGGCCTCTATGACGTCGCCAAACAGGCGCACGAAGTTGGCGCCGATGACCTTGGCGACATCTGTTTCATCCAGGCCGCGCTGAAACAATTCATCAATGAACAGCGTCATCGCGCCATAGCCTTTGAAGGGGCTTTTTGCGCCGTCCATGTCGGTGCCAAGCGCCACATGGTCGATGCCGACGTGTTCGATCAAATGGAGCATTTCATCGGCGAATTCACCCAGGTTTTTGTGTCCGTCCAAATAGCCTAACGGGCGCAGGCCGACCAGCCCGCCGGTGGCCTTGACCGCCAAGGCGGTCTGTTCGTGAACGCCGCGGCCATGCATGAAGTGGGCGTCAAAGCCGGTGTGCGACAACATGATCGGAGCGCGACTGACGGCGGCCACCGCTTCGACGCCTGTGCGGGTCATGTGGGTGACATCGACGATCATGCCGAGGCGGTTCTGCTCAATCACCACATCGCGGCCAAAGGCGGTGAGCGCGGGACCATCCGGGGCCTGAGTGCGCACCGCGCCCAGCGCGTTGGGCGTGAAATGGACCAATTGGATCGAATGAACGCCCAAGTCATGGACCTGCGCCACGCGTTCCAGCCGACCTTCCAGAAAGTCACCGCCTTCCAGGGCGATCAGCGCGCCGGGACGCCCAACTTGTTTGGCGCCCAAGACATCGTCGGCGGTTTGTAAAACCGAAATGTCGGCTTGCTGTAAGACTTGTAGCAGCTTGGTGAGATGGTCGAGGGTGAAGTCGTATAGTTCACCCGGTTGAGGTTCGCGCACCGGCTGAGGCAGCCCGCCGCGCTTGCCCAGCGTCGGGGTGTCGGTGGGGATGGAAAAGCCGAACGCGGTGATGTGGGCCTTGGCCAAATCGCGCAAACGCGGCAAAGCGTTTCCGCCACTGTACAGCTTGCCCGGATGAGCGTGCAGGTCGACCACCACGTGGCGCGACACCACATCCAGGGCGCGCTCAAGATTTGGCGCGGGGCGCGCCCATGCGGTCCATGGGGCTGTCGCAGCAGCGGCGGCGCCAAGGCAAAAGGCGCGGCGGGTGAGGGTGCTGTGTGCGCTCATGCCTAAAGATTAACGCCCAGCACATGAACCGGGGGTGAACGCTTATCCCCTGTTGGCGCCCCTGTTGGTGCCGCCCGGTGGGGCCAGGGCAAAGGCGCGCCGGGTTTCGCGTTTTGCGGTCAGTTGCCCGGCGTAGATTTCCTTGGCCGCTTCGACCATCACCACCCCGCCAAAAGCCGGAAACAGGCGTCGTCCGATTTGTTCCCACGCCGGCGCCGCGCTGAGCATCAGGCGCGCTTGGCTGGGCGGCATATACAGCCCGACTTGGGATTGGATCGGGGTGAACATGTTGTCGCGCAACAACCGCGACAATTGCGGCGGTGAATAAGGTTGACCGTGGGCGAAGGGGCTGCGTTCCAAGCGCGCCCAAATGCCGCGCCGATTGGGCGCCACCACGATCAGCCGTCCGCTGTCCGACAGCACGCGCCACACTTCGCGCAACATATGGCGCAGCTGTTCGGATGATTCCACCGCATGGACCATCAAAATCCGGTCCATGGACAAGTCCGCAAACGGCAATTCGCTTTCGTTGACCAGCGCGGTGAGGCCCGGTTCGTTCGGCGGCCAGTGCAAAACCCCCTGGCGGGCGGGCATGGCGGCGACGGTGCGCATGGCTTGGGGGCGAAACAGGCCCAGATAGGGCGTGGTGTAGCCCACGCCCAACACGTCCAATCCCGTCACGTCGGGCCACATTTGGCGCAGATTTTGGCGTATAACGCTGCGCGCCACCCGACCGGTGGTCGTAGCGTAAAATTCTCGAAGCTCAACGGCGTCCATCCACATGGATCGCAGTCTACGGCGTAACTGGGCGGGCAAAAAGTGAAATCGCGGATGCGGATGCAGACAAGCGGTGATAACCTCACGGCAAAGAAAACTGCAACACTCATCGGCAAGAGGCGAACCATCCCATGAGCGGTCTCGATATTCGGCAGGTGCCGGTCCTCAATGACAACTACATTTATTTGATCCACGATGTCGCCAGCGGCAAAACGGCGTGTGTCGACCCCGCTGTGGCGGCCCCGGTGATCGAGGTCGCCAAGGGTCTGGGGTGGATCATTTCGCACATTTTGGTCACTCATCCCCACTACGACCACACCGATGGGATCGCTGAAATCGTCGAGGCATATGGATCGGAAGTCTACGGCAGCCGCCAAGACTACGGCACTATCCCCAAGTGCGATCACGGCGTGTCGGAAGGCGACTTGATCGAATTGGGCGGGGCCACGGCGCGGGTGTTAGAGGTGCCGGGCCACACCAAGAATCACGTGGCCTATAGCTTCGAATCCGACAAAGCGGTGTTCGTCGGCGATACGTTGTTTTCGCTCGGTTGTGGGCGGTTGCTCGGCGGGTCCGCTGCGCAAATGTGGGACAGCCTGATAAAGCTGCGCGCGTTACCCGCTAGCACGCGCATTTACTGTGCTCACGAATACACCAACGCCAACGCCGATTTTGCGTTGAGCATCGATCCCGACAATGCTGATTTGCAAGCCCGCGCCGATGACGTGATCCGTCTGCGCGAACAAGGTCAGCCGACCGTACCGTCAACGTTGGAGCAAGAATCCCTCGCCAATCCATTTTTGCGCTGCGACCTGCCCGCGTTCAAGGCCATGCTGGGCATGGCCGACAGCGAGCCCGTCGAGGTGTTCGCTGAAATTCGCCGCCGAAAGGACCATTTTTGATGAAGCTGTATACGTCACTGACCTCACCCTTTGGCCGCAAGTGCCGCATGGTCGCCCACGTCGCGGGCATTGCGGACCGGGTCGAGGTTACGGAAATCGATTACAAGGGCGAGGCTTATCGCAAGCTCAATCCGCTCGGCAAGGTCCCGGCTTTGGCGCGCGACGACGAAACGATCTTGATCGATTCACCTCTGATCTCGGCGTACATCGCCAGCTTGGGCGATGAGCGCGCGGTGTATCCCGAAAACCCCGAAGCCCGCTGGCAGGCGTTGTGCCTGGAATCCCTGGCTGACGGCGTTACCGACGCGGGCATCTTAATCTTTATGGAAAACAAGCGCCGCGAAGAGCATCGCTCTCAGGGCTGGATCGAGGCGCAGGCGATCAAGATCAACGCCGGCCTTGACGCCATCGACGCGGTCGCGGGTGAATTTGGCGACAGCACCCAAATTGGCATCCTCGCCGTGGCGGCGGCGGTGAGTTGGTTGGAACTACGCAGCATCGTTGATGGCGTCCGCACCGACCGCCCTCATCTGTCGGCGTGGCTGGAGCGCATCGCGGGCCAAGATTATATGATCGCCACAGCGCCGCCGCCGGGAGCATAACGATGGGGGAATCGTTTCACGGTTTGACGGCGGACGAGGTGATTGAGATGCTTGATCTGGCGCCACATCCCGAAGGCGGTCATTTCAAGGAAATCCATCGTCACGTCGCGCCAAATGGGGAACGCGGCGCGGTGACGAGCATCTATTTTCTGCTCAAAGCCGATGAGCGTTCGCATTGGCACCGCGTCACCGACGCGGAAGAAATCTGGTGCTGGCATGCGGGCGCAGCGCTTGAATTGTTGATCCACCCCGATGGCGGCGCGCGCGAAACGCATATCCTTGGCATGGACTTAAACGCCGGTCAGCGACCACAGGCGGTGGCGCCCGTCAACGGCTGGCAGGCCGCTCGCTCGCTGGGCGATTGGACCTTGGTCGGGTGCCAAGTCGCGCCCGCATTCGACTTCGCCAGTTTCGTTTTGGCCGAACCAGGATTCGAGCCGGGCTGACCGGGTCAAGCAAAGCCTAAAATACAACGATCAAAATTGACCTGGGTTAGGGCGATGACACTCAAGCTATATTAGCATAGCATGATGCTGCCAATATTTCGGCAGGGGTTCAATACGGGACGGGGGCTTTATGAACGACGGCAACACCCAAGATGCGCGCACTGCGGCCATTGCGGAAATCAACAGCGTACCGGAACGGGTTCTGATTTCCCTGGTGCGCTCGCAGACCATCGATTTGTTCGCGGGCGGTCTATCCGATGAGTTGCGCGCGACGCTGGAAAATTTGCGTCAGCGCGCCCCCGACGCGGTCAAGGTCGCGGTGGATGCCGTGCGCCGGACAGCGGACGACGATGGTTATGAAGTGATTATGGATGCGGCGCGGGGCGAACGTCTGGTGATTATGGATGCGGACGCGGGACCGTTCAAGCGCACTTTGGGCGGCGGCCTGTGTAACTTGTCCAAGGATTTGGAAATCATCCTCGACGTGCTTGGTGACGTGGGGGGCGACGTGGGCGAAAACATGGGCGAAGACGGCGCCGCGTCCAAGCGTCCGGCAATCGACTATCTGACGTGGGCGGACGCTGCGGACTCGTTTCCCGGTCGGACGGTCGAAGGCACGTCGCGCACCTCGTTGATCTTTCGTGGCGACGGTTTCGACAAATTGATTTTGACCGAACGCGGCCCCAGTTTTGATTCCGATGCGATCGATCTGTGGCAAACGGAAAAGGATTTTCTCGGCGCGGGCGACGACTTCATTTTTGTCGGCCAAGAGCCTGCGGATTCCGAAAAATTCGATCTTATTTGGAAACGCAAACTCAAGAACAAAGGCCTTAAAGTGTTTTGGCTGGTCGGCGGCAACCAGCTGAAAAAGCTCTACACCGAATACCGTCACTTTTTATCCATCGCCGATGTGGTGAGCCTCAATCTCGCCGAAGCGGCACAGTTCTTCGGCTTCGAGCCGCTGCGCCGCAAGCACAAAGACGCGGCAGAGCTGCGCGTTATGTATGCGCGTGAAATCAGCCGCCGGGTTTTGGAAGACGGCGCCAACCACGTCATCATCACCGACGGCGCCAAAGGCGCGGCTTTGGCGCGCAAGGCGCGCGGCGGGCGGGTCGAATTTGTGTATTCACCGTTGATCCAAGAAAACTCCATCGAGGTCGATCGCACCGTCCAAGAAGACACCGGTTGCGGCGATAGCTTTGCGGCGTCGATTGCGGCGTATTATCTGATGGCGGGCTCAGGCCTGAAATTGAACCAAGCAGCGAACTTCGCCCACTATATCGCAGGCATCATTTTTCAGCGCGCGCGGCCCAACTTGATGGACAAGGATCGCGGCTTTGTCGAATACGCGTTTCACAAGGCTGAAAGCTCGGGCGCGTTCGTCGGTAAGCATGAAACCTTTGATCGCGACGAATGCCAAATCCGCCCGGCGCCTATTCCGTCACGCGGGCCGAGCCGAAACGTGTTGGTGTTGGTGATCGGCGGCAATCCCGGCGATCCAGAACATCCGCGCATCACCGGCGCGGGCGCGGCGTTGGCCAACTTGGCGCAAAAGTGCCAAGACGGCAGCTACAGCCTCAGCCCGCTGATCCGAGTGGTGGAACGCCAGATCACCCACCCCGCCGCCAAGGGCCGCCCGGATATGCAGGCGGTCAGCGCCAGTGAGATGACCCGTTTGGTGGACACCGGAAAATTTTGTAAGGAAATCGGCGACCTGGAAAGCGATTCAACGGTTCGCCATGGTGTGCTCAAATCAGATTTGACCGGCTTCGAAGGGGTCTGTGTGCTACGCGCCACATTGTTGGAGACGCTGGAAATTCTTTCGTCCGAAGATTTTGCCGAGCTGTTCGGCGACATTAAATTCTGGCACTTCCCCACCGAAGACGTCGATGAGCGCCTGGTGTGGAACACCAAAACCTGGGGCGTATCGCGCGAACAAAGCCTGGAAATCATCCGCCAGTCGCTGCGCGATTACGTGGTCCAAGCGCAACGCCCGCAGTTCCGCTTCGGCCGCGTGCGCGCCACCACCCGCGAAGACTTCGAAGACGAAATGACCGATCAACTGATCTTGCGCCTCGACGCGCTGCTGGCGGGGGTGTTTCGCGGTCGGGCTTAGTCGGGTTTGGCCACATAGCCCAAGCGTGGGAAGTGCACGGCGACGCGTCCGACTTGTGGATCGTCGCGCAACAGGGCGAGGCGATCTGCGGTTAGGCTGTGCAGGGCGCCGATGACTTCAGGACCTCCGCTTGCGGGGGCGACGCTGATGCGTTCGCCGATACTGAGGCCCAGCGGATCGTTTGGATCTGCGTACTCTGGCGTTTGCGGCTCGGCGTGCTTCGCGATGTCGAGGGCGTCGAGATCGCTGAACTCTTCCGGTGTCCCGTGGCCGATGGCTTTGATGCGCTGTTCCCAGCGGAGCAGGTTTTCAAATTGGCTCATGAACGCCTCGCCCTCGGCCATGCGGTCGCGCAGGAACCACACCAGATAATAGGCCAGCGCATCGGCCAAGCCGGGTTGCCCGCCCATCATGAAATCTTGGGCTTTGACGCAGTCGTCGATCCAGCCGAATTGGGTGCGTACGTTGGCGAGCGCGTTTGCGTATTTGGCCTTGATGTCGGCCAGCGAAAAGTCCGCACCGAAATACAGCGGGCCGCGGTCGGCGAGAAATTCCGGCGGCATGTTGGGGCTCATCTCGACCAGCGCGACGGTGACCACGTCGGTGAACAGCGGCCCATCGGTCCACCCCGCCAACGCCCAGGACAAACCCGGGCGGCTATCTGGGAACAGTGTCGGCGCAGGCGAGCGGCGTTCGATCTCGTCGATGATGCATTTGGTGTCGCAGTAAATGTCTGCGCCGATCTGCATCACCGGGGTCAGGCGGTAGCCCCCGGTCAACGCCGTCAAGTTCGGCTTGGGCGGCAGACGCGGGATCAACACCGACTTCCAGCTCAAGCCCTTCATGCCCAGCACCACGCGGACCTTTTCGGTCACCGGCGATTGCGGATAGTGATGGAGGATAATTTGTGCGTTGCTCACCGGGGAGGTCCTTTCAAAATTAGAGCCGCCCCGGTTCGAACCGGGACGGCTTCAGTGTGTCAGAACGGCGCGCCCGATCAAGTGGTGATGTATTGGCCACCGTTCACCGTGATGGTCGATCCGGTGATGAAGCCGGCTTCTTCGGACGCTAGGAACGTCACGCAGCGCGCAATCTCCGCCGGTTCGCCCAAACGGCCGACCGGGATGTAGGGCAGAATTTGCGTGGTCAGCACGTCTTCGGGGATGGCTTTGACCATTTCTGTGGCGACGTAGCCAGGCGCCACGCAGTTGACGGTGATGCCTTTGCGCGCGCCTTCTTGGGCCAGGGCTTTGGTGAAACCGATCACGCCGGCTTTGGCGGCGGAATAGTTGGTCTGACCCATTTGGCCTTTTTGGCCGTTGATCGAACTGATGTTGATGATGCGCCCAAAATTACGCTCACGCATACTTTCAATCACGTTCTTGGTGGTGTTGAACAAGGAATTGAGGTTGGTGTTGATGACCTCGTTCCATTGCTCGAAGCTCATCTTGTGCAACATACCGTCACGGGTGATCCCGGCGTTGTTGACCAGAACGTCGATGGGGCCGAGATGGCCTTCGATTTCCAAGATGGCCGTGTGGCAGCTGTCGAAGTCCGAAACGTCGAACTTATGCACGCGGATGCCGGTCAATTCTTTGAACGTCGCGGCGGCTTCGTCATTGCCGGCATAAGACGCGCAGACTTCAAAGCCTGCTTCTTTGAGGGCGATGGAAACGGCTGCGCCGATGCCGCGGGTGCCGCCGGTGACGAGTGCTGTACGGGTCATATCAATTCTCCTAATTCCGGGGGCTGATTAAGCGCGTTCAACGCACATGGCGATGCCCATGCCGCCGCCGATGCACAGCGTGGTGAGGCCTTTTTTCGCGTCGGTGCGCTTCATTTCATGCAGCAGCGTCACCAAAACGCGCGCGCCGCTGGCGCCGATGGGATGGCCCAATGCAATCGCGCCGCCGTTGACGTTGACCTTGGCCGGGTCCCACGCCATGGCTTGGTTAACGGCGCAGGCTTGGGCGGCGAACGCTTCGTTGGCTTCGATCAGGTCGAGATCGCCTGCGGCCCATCCGGCTTTTTCAAGCGCGGCGGTGGAGGCTGGGATCGGTCCGGTGCCCATGATTTTAGGGTCGACGCCTGCGGTGGCCCAGGACTTGATGGTTGCTAGTGGGGTGATGCCGCGCTTTTCAGCTTCTTCCGCCGTCATCAAAACCAAGGCCGCTGCGCCATCGTTGATGCCCGATGCGTTGCCCGCCGTGACGGTGCCATCCTTAGCGAACGCCGGGCGCAAACTTGCCAGAGATTCTTCGGTGGTGCCGTGGCGGGGGAATTCGTCGGTATCGACGATGGTGTCGCCCTTACGGCCCTTGACGGTGACGGGCACGATTTCATCGTTGAACTTGCCGGCTTTTTGCGCGGCTTCGGCTTTTTGTTGAGAACCGGCGGCGAATGCATCTTGGGCGGCGCGGGTCAGGTCAAACTTGGTCGCGACGTTTTCCGCCGTGGTGCCCATGTGATAGCCGTTGAAGGCATCCCACAAGCCGTCCTTGATCATGGTATCGACCAACTCAGAGGGTCCCATCTTGGTGCCGGAACGCAAATAGGTGCAGTGGTTGGACAGGCTCATGTTTTCCATGCCGCCGGCAACCACGATGGTGCTGTCGCCAAGTTTGATGTCTTGGTGACCCAACGCCACGGCGCGCAGGCCCGACCCACACACCTGGTTGATGGTGTAGGCGGTGCGCTCAACCGGGATGCCCGCAGCGACGGCGGCCTGACGAGCGGTGTTTTGACCGGCGCCCGCGGTGAGCACATGGCCCATGATGACTTCGGAAACATCTTCGGCGGCGACGCCCGCGCGGCTCAAGGCCTCAGAAATGGCGATTTGGCCGAGTTCCTGCGCCGGTACGGTGGAAAGACCACCCGAAAAGGCCCCGATGGGGGTGCGTACGGCGCTGGCGATGACGATGTCGGTCATGGTTGGTTCTCCCAAATGTGGGCCGAGTTGGTTTGTTCCGGCCCTTAGCTTAACCCGATAGAGCGTTAGCTTAGAGGGACTCGCGCCGGGCGTGCAATACAAAATGTTGCACTGCACAAATAAATCTACGGCGAGTGCAGCATTTTTTCATTGCAATGCAGCAAACTCAGGCACAAAGTGAGGGATAGGTGCGAAGGACTACGCCAACGAAATAAAGGGGCGGTTATGGCAGATGCCAACCGGGCTGATGAGCCCATTACAATTAAAAAGTACGCCAATCGGCGGCTCTACAACACCGCGACCAGTAGCTACGTTACTTTAGACCACTTGGCGCAAATGGTGCGCGACAACGTTGATTTTGTTGTACACGACGCAAAGTCCGGCGAAGACATCACCCGTCAGGTTCTCACCCACATCATCGTGGAAGAAGAATCCAAGGGCGACAGCATGCTGCCGTTGAGTTTTCTGCGTCAGTTGATTTCGCTTTACGGCGATAGCCTGCAATCGATGGTGCCGAGCTATCTGGAACAGACCATGAAATCCTTTTCTGGAAATCAGGACCAGATGCGCGATCTGATGGATCAGGCGTTCGGCGGCAATGTGGCTCTCAAACCGTTCGAAGACATGGCGCGCCAAAATATGGCGATGTTTGAAAACGCGATGAAGATGTTCAATCCCATGGCTGCGGCTGGCGGCGAAGGGTCGGCCTTTGGCGGCCCAGCAAAATCCGCGCCCCCGACTCAAGACGAAGGCGACATGGATGAAATGCGCGCCCAGCTCGACCAGCTGCAAAAGCAACTCAACGAACTGAGCAAGCGCGGCTAAGCTCAATCAGCCGCCACTTGAATCAAAAAGGGCTCCCAACCGGGAGCCCTTTTTTATGCATTTGTGTTATAATATTGAGCTGGATAGAAGGAGGGATTGGTCATGCTCACTTCTTTAAAAACCCGACATTTAGCCACACTGCTCATGGGCGTTCTGCTCATGATGTTTTCGTACAATCCCGCTGGGGCTGAGGATCTGACGGAAAGGGTCGTGAAGTTGTCTCATTGTCAGGGCGGGCTGACGGCGATATCCGAATACCATCCCAGTGAAAGGGTTCGGGCCAGTTTTAAAGATCATGCCGCCAGCTTGGAATTCGTAGGACCGCTCTATTCCGAGTTGGGAGAGCTGGATGAGCAAATTTACAAGGATGCGACCGCCGCCGGGTATCGTGACGTTGCAGATGTCATCAACGCCGGAGACGAGGATGCCTTCAAGCGTTTTTTGGACCCCTGTATCGCCGTGCTTCAAAACCTCTCGTTCTATGAACTTGAGACGATATCGGTTTCGCACATGTTGGCCTTAATCGGGGTCGGCGAACCGGCAGAGCCCCGACAGTTTCTTCTCGACAATCCCGACAGCGTGTTTGCGCCAATCTTGCGCAAGAAACTTGAAGAGCTGAAGTGATTTTCACTTCAGCTCTTGGTGTTTACGCCTGATGAATGTGCACATCGCGTTGCGGATAAGGGAACGAGATGCCTTCTTTGTCGAAGGTCTGCTTGATGGCCTTGGTCATGGCGAATTTGACGCCCCAATAGTCACCGTTGTCGGCCCACACCCGCACCACCAGTTCGACCGCGTTGTCGCCCAGGTTTGCAACTTCGACGAAGGGTTCGGGGTCCTTGTGGATACGTTCGTCGGCGGCCGCGATGCGTTTGATGACGTCCATGGCCTTGTCGATGTCGTCGCCGTAGCCGATGCCGATGGTCAAATCGACGCGGCGCTTTGGATGATGGCTGAAATTGCGGATCGCCGTGCCCCACAGTTGCGAATTGGGCACCACGATGTGGATGTTGTCGCCGGTGGCCATCTTGGTGGTGAACAGGCCAGCATCTTTGATGGTGCCCGAGAGCCCGCCGCCTTCGATAAAGTCGCCGACCTTGAAGGGGCGAAACAGCAGCAGCATCACGCCTGCAGCCACATTGGACAGCGTGCCTTGCAGCGCCAAGCCGATGGCCAAACCCGCGGCGCCGATAACGGCGACGAAGCTGGTGGTTTCAACCCCAAAGCGGTTGAGCACCGCAACGACGGTAAAGGCGATGATGATGTACTTGACCAATGAGGAGAAGAAGCTGGTGAGCATCTCGTCCACGGCTTTGATGCGGCCGAGCGCCCTGCGCGTAGCGCCTTTGGCCCAGCCTGCCATCATCCAACCAAAAATTAGGATCGCGACGGCGCCCAGGGCGTTGAGGCCATACGTTGTCGAGATGGTGATCACTTGATCGATGATGTCTTGGAGCTGTTGGGGGATTTGTTCGGTACTATCCATTTATGGATTCCTTCATTTTTACGGCAATTCTCGCAGCACACGAAAGCCGATGCCATAGCTTTTGACTCGACCATCATTTTTAAAGCGCCACGGCGAGCGGATGTTTTTTGAAAAATAATACCAGGACCCGCTGCGCATCACCCGCTGGCGGCAATCGCCTTCAAGGCGCGCCGACGCGTCCGATGGCGCACCCTCATGGGTCGGGTTCCAGCAATCTTCGACCCATTCCCAGACGTTGCCGTGAACGTTGTACAGACCCCACGGATTGGGTTTGAAGCTGTCCACGGGCAGAGACTGGTGGCTGATGGTCGGGCCGCAATTTCGGCAGTTGGCTTTTTCCTGGCCAACGTCGTCGCCCCACCAGAATTCAGATTGAGTACCTGCGCGCGCGGCGTATTCCCATTCGCTTTCACTGGGCAGGCGATAGGTCTTGCCAGTCTTGTCGCTCAACCATTTCAGATACGCTTTGGACTCGAACCAGGTGACGTTGATGATCGGGCGGTTACCGCGGCCCCAATTGTGATCGCTGGGCATTTCCGCGCCGCACGCGCCGTCGTCGAAGCATGCTTGCCATTCGTCGAAGCTGACTTCGAACAGGCCGATGGCGAACGGCTTGTCGATGGTGACTTTGTGGGCGGGGCGTTCGTTTTTGTGTCGCCCATCATTTCCCATGATGTAGCTGCCGGGCGGGATGATCGCCAGTTCGGGACACGCGTCACAATCTTTGATGCCGGCATAGCGTTTTGTCGAGATGCTGTCGGCGCATGCCGACCCGGCCAAGGTGACGGCCAGCAGCAGGGCGATGATAGGAATCTGTGTGAATTTTAATTTCATGGCCGAAGTGTATGAAAACTTGGCCGCCCTGTCATGGGTTTAAAGTCGTTTCAAAGCCCAGTGCGCGGTTTCGCGCACACTTTCGTTTTGATCTTCGCTCAGCGCTTCGGCGACTTCTTTCAATTGGGCGTTGTCCGAATTGCCGATGGCGATCAATACGTTGCGCACCATCGGGTTGCGGCGCGTGCGTTTGATGGGGCTTCCGGCGAACACTTGGCGAAACTCGGAATCGTCCAGCGCCGCCAGATCGCCAAGCCGGGGTGCGGTCAATTCGACGCGGGGCAAGAAGCTCGGCTCGGTGTGCAGCTGGGTGAACTTGGTCCACGGGCACGCCGCCAAGCAATCGTCGCAGCCGTAGACGTGATTGCCCATCTGGCCCATCACGTCCGCGTCCAGCATGCCCTTGTGTTCAATGGTCAGATAGGAAATACATTTGCGCGCGTCCATCTGATAGGGCGTGATCGCGCCAGTCGGGCACGCGTCCAGGCATGCGGTGCAAGTGCCGCAATGATCGATTTCGGGCGGGTCGGGTTCCAGTTCCAGCGTCGTGAACACTTCGCCCAAAAACAGCCACGATCCAAACTCACGGCTGACCACGTTGGTGTGCTTGCCTTGCCAGCCGATCCCGGCTATTTGCGCCAGCGGCTTTTCCATCACCGGGGCGGTATCGACGAACACTTTGATTTCGCAGGTCAGTTCTTCAACCATCCACCGACCCAACGCCTTGAGGCGCTTTTTCACCACGTCGTGATAGTCCTTACCTTGGGCGTAGACGCTGATGGCGGCGCGGTCTTTGAGCTCATGAATGGCGGTGGGATCGGTGCGTGGGCCGTAGTTGGCGCCCAATACGATCACCGTGCGCGCATCCGGCCACAGCGCGTCGGGGCTGATGCGCTGCTCCGCGCGGCCTTCCATCCATGCCATGGTTCCGTGACGGCCGTCGTCGAGATAGGCTTGCAGGCGTTCGCCGTGCGCGGGATCAAGCGTCGCGGGCGCAAAGCCGACGGCGTCGAAGCCAAGCTCCAACGCCTTGGCGCGGATGCGGTCTTTTGGTGATGAGACGTCAGGCATAAGGGGACGGTCTTGCCTCTCAGTTCAAACAGGTCTAAATCCTGGGGCAAAGGCGGACCGAGAGCAAGCGGAGAGACGTGCAATGGCGACAAAACCCAAAAAAGCCGTGGTGTTGTTGAGTGGCGGGTTGGATTCCACCACCGTGATCGCCATCGCCCAGGACGCGGGCTATGAGGTTTTTGCGCTGAGCTTTCGTTACGGCCAACGCCACAGCTTTGAGCTCGACTGCGCCGCCCGCATCGCCAAAAACGCGGGCGTCACTCGCCATGTGATCTTGGATTTGGATTTGTCGCAATTCGGCGGCTCGGCGTTGACCTCCGACATCGACGTGCCGAAAGACCGCGATCCCAGCGAGATGGAAGCGGACATTCCCGTCACCTACGTGCCCGCGCGCAACACGGTGTTTTTATCCTGCGCGCTGGGCTGGGCGGAGACCTTGGGCACCGGCGACATCTTCATCGGCGTCAATGCGCTGGATTATTCCGGTTATCCCGATTGCCGCCCCGCCTACATTGCCGCGTTCGAAACCATGGCCAATCTGGCGACCAAAGGCGGCGTCGAAGGCGCGCTTCCGGTGAGCATCCACACGCCGCTGATCGACCTGAGCAAGGCGCAAATTATCCAACGCGGACGAGAGCTTGGCGTGGATTATGGGCAAACCATCAGCTGTTACGATCCGGACGAAAACGGCGCCGCGTGCGGGCGCTGCGATGCGTGTCAATTGCGCCTGAAGGGTTTTCGCGAGGCCGGGTTGGAAGACCCTGCCGCCTATCAGAAGGTCTAAAACCCTTGAATTCGGTAGCGCAAGCGGCTAAATCGGAGCCAACGCAGAAGATCAAATCATAAGGTCCCGCTCATGACTTACCGTTTTACCGCGCTGTACATCGCGCTCATCGTCGCCGTGAACTACGGCTTTAGCGTCGTGCCCCTGGTCGAATTGCCGGGCGGCGTCATGTGGCCGCCGATGTCGTTGCTGGTGGGCTTCGTGTTCATCGTGCGCGATTTCGCCCAGCGTGAAATCGGCCATCGCGTCTTGCTCGCCATGGCCGTTGGCGTGGGTTTGTCCTACATCATGGCCGATCCGTACGTCGCCATGTGGTCGGCGATTGCGTTCTTGGTCAGTGAGCTGGCGGATTGGGCGGTGTACACCTTCACCAAGCGCCCGATGTCGGAACGCGTCATTTATTCATCCATCCTCAGCGCACCGCTTGATAGCGCGGTGTTTTTGATCGGGCTCGGCATCGCCACCCCGGTCGGCATCGCCGCCATGTCGGCGTCTAAGCTGCTCGGCGCGATTGCGGTGTGGTGGATGATGAAGCGGCGCGAACAGCAAGGCGCACTCAGCGCTTAATCTTTCGACACGCCTTCAATGGTATCGACTTCGTCTTCAGCGATGGTCCAGGTTTCCGCGCGTCCTGCGTCGGACCATTCGATCATTTCCGGCAGCGCTTGCACCGCGTTCATGTATGCTTGGCTGGTGGGATTGACCTCCACCGCGTAGCTGGTGAAGCGGCTGACCACCGGGGCGAACATGGCGTCGGCGTTGCAGAACGCGCCGAACAGAAAATCGCCGCCCGCGCCATAGGTCTGCCGGCACTCGGTCCAGATTTGTTCGATGCGGCGCACGTCGCGCTCCACCGCGGCGCGTTCTTTCGCGTCACGGCCGCGGCCGCGACCGGGGTCGATGCTGCGAATGTTCATCGGCATATTGCCCCGCACGGCGGTGAAGCCCGCATGCATCTCGCTGCTCACCGTGCGCGCCATGGCGCGTGCGGCTTTGTCGATGGGCCACAGGTTGGCGTCCGGCCACGTTTCGGCGACGTATTCCAAAATCGCCAAAGTTTCCCAAATCACCAGCCCGTCGTGTTCCAACACCGGAACCGTACCGCTCGGCAATTCCGCCTTGCGCGCGGCCCAGTCGCTTTCAAACAACGGCACCAATTTTTCATCGAACTCAACGCCCGCCACCTTCAGCGCCAACCACGGGCGCAAAGACCAGCTCGAATAATTTTTGTTGCCAATGATCAAAAGCGGCTTGGACATGGAAAGCTCCCGGCTGAGTTGCGATGAACAGAATTTTTAGGCCATCCCGCCCCCAGGTAAAGCAAAATAATGTCCGGGGACAATTACCCCCGCCCGCGATACGGTGCGACGCCTTGATCCGGAATCCACACGCCTTCGGGCGGGGTTCCGGTTTGGTAGAAGACGTCGATGGGGATGCCGCCGCGGGGATACCAGTAGCCGCCGATGCGCAGCCATTTGGGTTTTGCCGCGGCGATGAATTTTTTGGCGATGGCAATGGTGCAGTCTTCGTGGAACGCGCCGTGGTTGCGAAAACTGGTGAGGTAGAGTTTGAGCGATTTGCTTTCCACCAACAGTTCGTCCGGGATGTAATCGATCACGATGTGCGCGAAGTCCGGCTGGCCAGTCACGGGACACACCGAAGTGAACTCAGGTGCTGCAAAGCGCGTCACGTAATCGGCGCCCGCTTGCGGATTGGGTACGGTTTCCAGAACCGCGTCTTCCGGCGAGGTGGGCGCTTCGACCTGCTGGCCCAATTGGCCGAGGGTTTGTGTTTTGATGTCGCTCATATTTTCAGTCCTCAGATCGGTTCGATATCGCCCAGTTCGCGGGTGGCGGCGAATTGGGCTTGAAAGTCGCTGATGCGGCCTTCAGAGATCGCGGCGCGGATGTCGCGCATCAGGTCTTGATAATAGTGCAGGTTATGCCACGTCAAAAGCATCGCGCCGAGAATTTCGTCGGCTTTGCTGAGATGATGCAGATATGCGCGTGAATGATTTTGGCACGCCGGGCAGGTGCAGTTTTCATCCAGCGGGCGCGGGTCGTCTTTGTGACGGGCGTTGCGGATGTTGATCGATCCACGCGGCGTCCACGCTTGGCCGGTGCGGCCCGAGCGGGTCGGCAGCACGCAATCGAACATGTCGATGCCGCGCGCCACCGCGCCGATGATGTCTTCGGGCTTGCCCACGCCCATCAAGTAGCGCGGCTTGTCGGTGGGTAAATGCGGTGTGGTGACGTCGAGCGCGGCGAACATCTTTTCGCGGCCCTCACCAACGGCTAGCCCGCCCACGGCGTAGCCGTCAAAACCGATGTCGATCAGCGCGTTGGCCGATTGTTCGCGCAGGTCTTCGTGGATGCCGCCTTGGCAAATGCCGAACAAGCCATAGCCAGGGCGGTCGATAAAGGCATCGCGTGAGCGCTGCGCCCAACGCATGCTGAGTTCCGTGGCGCGGGCGACTTCGTCTTTTTCGCACGGGAATGGCGGGCATTCGTCGAAGCACATGGTGATGTCGGCGTCGAGCAGGTGTTGAACCTCGATCGAGCGTTCGGGGGTGAGCTTGTGATAGCTGCCGTCGATGTGGCTGCGAAAGGTCACGCCCTCTTCGTCGAGTTTGCGCAGGTCGGTGAGACTCATCACCTGATAACCGCCGCTGTCGGTTAAGATCGGCAGATCCCAGTTCATAAATTCGTGCAACCCGCCCAAGCCCGCGATACGTTCGGCGCCGGGACGCAGCATCAAATGATAGGTGTTGCCGAGCAAGATTTCCGCGCCCGTCGCAGCGACGCTTTGGGGCATCATCGCCTTGACCGTCGCCGCCGTGCCGACCGGCATGAAGGCAGGCGTGTGCACCGGGCCGTGGGCGGTGTCGATGCGCCCGGTGCGCGCGTCGCCGTCTGTTGCAAAAAGCTCGAAACCAAAAGCGGTCATCAGTGGTCGTCCCCCGTGTCGGTGAGCGTACGGGTGAGCAGGCACGCGTCGCCGTAAGAATAAAAGCGATAGCCGTTCTCAATCGCGTATTGGTACGCGGCCTTCATGCGGTCCAGTCCAGCAAAAGCGCTGACCAGCATAAACAAGGTCGATTTCGGCAAATGAAAATTGGTCATCAACACATCGACGATTTTAAAGCGATAGCCGGGCGTGATGAAAATTGAGGTGTCGTCCATGAACGGCTGGAGCGCCCCATCATCAGCGGCGGCGCTTTCCAAGAGACGCAACGAGGTGGTGCCGATGGCGACCACGCGGCCGCCATTGGCGCGCGCTTCGTTGATGGCTTGAGCGGTGGCCGCTGAGACCTCGCCCCATTCCGCATGCATTTTGTGATCACGGGTGTCGTCGACCTTGACCGGCAAGAAGGTGCCCGCGCCGACGTGCAGGGTGACGCGCGCGGTTTTAACCCCCTTCGCTTCAAGGCTGGCCATCATCCGTTCGGTGAAATGCAGCCCTGCCGTGGGCGCGGCGACCGCGCCGGGATGGGTGGCGAACAGGGTTTGGTAATCGTCCAGATCGTCGGCGTCGCCGCCTTTGGCGCGTTTGATGTAAGGCGGCAAGGGCATCGCGCCGATGTCTTCAAGCGCCGCCATCAACTTATCGCCCGCGCGGTTGAAGGCGATCAACACCTCGCCGCCATCGTGTTTGTCGAGCACTTCGGCCTGCAAGCCGCTTTCGAAATGGATGGTGTGACCGACCTTGAGCTTTTTGGCCGGGCGGGCGAAGGCCAACCACGTGTTGGGGGTTTCGCGTTTGTGTAGGGTCAGTTCAACTCCGGCCTCGACATCGCCTTCGATGCGGCGTCCCGAAAGGCGCGCCGGGATCACCTTGGTGTCGTTGAAGACCACAATGTCGCCGGGATTTAGGTGCGCAGACAGGTCCAAAACGGTTTTGTTTTCAAGGGCGTGTTCGCCCACGACCAGCAGGCGCGCGCTGTCTTTCGGGCTCGCCGGGTGTTGGGCGATGCACGCTTGCGGCAGATCGAAATCGAACAGGTCGACGTGCACTTTGGCGATGTCCTTATCAGATGGTTATGGCGGTCCGCTCGGCTTGAACGGGCTTGAGTTTGTGGCAAGCGGGGCGGAGGTTAGGCAAATGGGCGCGCTTTGGCAAACCCCGATAATCTAAAGATATTTAGCCATTACGCCGCTGCCTGACGATTTATATATGCAACCCCTTGGGATTTCGATCTTTTCAGCGTAAATTGATGCCAACGACAGAAACCGCACGGCGGGAATAACCCGTCGGTATTGATGTGCTCTAGACCGTGGGTCCTCTGCATGGCGCAGAAAGAAGAAGTAACATATGAGCTTTTGGTCTACTCCGGCACGCGGTGGGAGGCTCAGGGCGTCTATGCGGCGAACGAGCAACGCACCGCCGTTGCGGATGCGAAGTCGTTGGCCAAAGTGTCCACCGTCAAGGGCGTCAAGGTGGTCAAAGAGTTCTATGACAGCAAGGCCAGCGCCAGCCGCTCGCTGACGGTCTATGAGCACAAGCCGCAACAAGCGACACCTGTCAAAAAGCCGTCCACGGGCAAAAAACCATCCAAAGCATCTCAGACCGGCGACGTTCGGGAAGGCAAATCGGATCAGGGCGAAGCCCCCAAAAAAGGCAGTTCTCTGTTAAGCGTGTTCGTCAAGATCATGGTCTCGATCCTGTTTTCATTGGCCGCAGCCATGGTGGTGACGCAGTTGGCGTCTATTGCCTTGCAAAGGGTGCGTTCGGTCGGCTTGTTCGACAAGGGCGATTTCCTCAACCTGATCTTTCTCGTGGTTTTTGTGATCATGGCGTTGGCGTTGATCACGCGCATTTTGGTGACGCTTAAAAAGATCGCGCCGATTTTGAAAGCGCGTCCCGCCGCGCCCGCCAAACCGCACAAACGCACCCGCAGCCAGCGCCTGACGCCGTCTGTCGATAGCTTTAAAGAAGAGCGCGACAGGGCCGCCGAACAAGCCGCCATGAGCGAAGAAGAAGAACAAAAAAGGGCTGAGGAAGAGGCCCGCTTGGCTGAAGAAGAAGCGCGGCGTAAAGCCCTCGCCGATGCGGCGGTAAAATCCGAAGCCGACGCAATGTCCGAACAAATCACCATGAACGCGTTTGCAGAGGACGCTTTCGATGTTTTGCAAGGTGACAAATCGAAGCAAGATGCGCATACCGTGTTTGGTTTGGTGCTGTTTTTGGTCGGTGCGGTGCAGGCCTTGCGCCATCAACACAAGCTGACGGAAGATGTGGCGAACACGGTGATGTCCCAGACCTTGAGCCGCTTGGGTCTGGGCAAAGAGCGCGCCGAACATTTTTCCGAACATATTGACGAATATCTGATTTCCAATCCGCGCTATTCGGAAATGTTTCAAAACGGGCGCGCCGCCATGGGCGAGTATCTGAAAAGTGAAACGGGACCGCGTGGCGCGCTGTCGGATGCGCTGTTGGCTTGGGATAAGCCCAAATCCAAATCGGAAGGCAACACCCAACCGGTCACGGTTTTGTTCACCGACATTGCAGGGTCTACCGCGATGACCCAAAAGCTCGGCGACGAGGGCGCGCAAGTGGTGGTGCGCAGTCACAACCGCATTGTGCGCGAGGCGATCCAGGGCTTTTCCGGCAAAGAAATCAAGCACACCGGCGACGGCATCATGGCGTCGTTTCCATCCGCAGCGGCCGGGGTCGAAGCGGCGATGGAAATGCAAAAGCGCACCAAATCGCACAATGAAACTGATCCTGGCCACCCCTTAGGCCTGAAGATCGGCCTCAATGCGGGCGAACCGATTTCCGAAGACGACGATCTGTTCGGTTCCACCGTGCAGTTGGCGGCGCGCCTCGTTGACAAGGCTGGCACAGGTCAAATTTTGGCGTCGGGTTCCGTGCATGGCTTGAGCCAGGGTAAAAGCTTGAAGTTCGAGCGCTTTGCCGACTTGGACATGAAGGGCTTTGATGAGCCCGTAACGGTCTATAGCGTTGTGTGGGAGCCGAAAGAACCGGATCAAGCGGATCAAGAACCTAAGCCAAACGTTAAGCCAGAACCTCTTGAAACGGACGCCCAGAAAACGCCGGAGGCCCCTGAGGCAGCGCAAAGCGCCAGCGATGTTGCGCAAAGCGACGCGACCCTTCAAAAAACCACCGACACGTTAAAAGATGAGGGCTAGGGCTAGCCGCGGGCGGCTGGGTCGATTAAAATTAAAGCCTTTCAACAAGGGTGGGTGAGCCGAAAGAAGCCCCTTTGCTTTGCGAAGCCCCTTGCTGGACACGGCAAAATACATAATATAGTCGTAAAAATGACCCCGGAGCTCAAGCAAATGTCTCAAAAACGCATGGTTGCCGTCGATGGCAACGAGGCCGTCGCCTCGGTTGCCCACCGTATGAACGAAGTCATCGCGATCTATCCGATCACCCCGTCCTCGGCGATGGGCGAGCACGCGGATGCTTGGTCGGCCGGGGGGCGCGCAAACATCTGGGGCAACATCCCCCAAGTGGTCGAGATGCAGTCCGAAGCCGGGGCTGCGGGCGCCGTTCATGGCAGTCTGCAAGCCGGCGCGTTGACCACCACGTTTACGTCATCCCAGGGTTTGTTGTTGATGATCCCCAATCTGTACAAGATTGCGGGTGAGTTGCTGCCGTTTTGCATGCACGTCGCGGCGCGCACCATCGCTACCCATGCGCTGTCCATTTTCGGCGATCATTCCGATGTGATGGCGTGTCGCCAGACCGGCATGGCGATGCTGTCGAGCGCCACGGTGCAAGAGGCTCAGGATTTTGCGTGCATTGCTCAAGCCGCGAGCTTCGCCTCACGGGTGCCGTTCATGCATTTTTTCGACGGCTTTCGCACCTCACACGAAGTGTCCAAAATCGAATACCTGGAAGACGACGTGCTCAAGGCGATGCTGCCGGACGGTCTGATCCAGGCGCACCGTGATCGCGGTCTCAGCCCCGACAAGCCGGTGGTGCGCGGCACCAGCCAAAACCCCGATACGTTCTTTCAGATGCAAGAAGCCCGCAACATCTATCACGATGCGGTGGCGGGATTTGTGGAGGAGGCGTTCGCTCAATTTGAAACCCTCACCGGGCGCAAATACGCCCTGTATGAATACCATGGCGCGCCGGATGCGGAACGTGTGGTCATCATCATGGGTTCGTCCGGTGAAACCGTGCGCGAAACCGTTGACGTGCTCAACAGCGCCGATGAAAAAGTCGGCGTGCTGCAAGTGCGTCTGTACCGCCCGTTCGATTTGCAACGCTTTGTCGCGGCGTTGCCCACAACGGTCAAGTCGATCGCCGTGTTGGACCGCACCAAGGAAAGCGGCGCGCTGGGTGAGCCGTTGTATATGGACGTGGTCGCCGCGCTCAACCGCGCAGGCCGTTCGATCAAAGTGATCGGCGGTCGCTACGGTTTGTCGAGCAAGGACTTCACCGCGTCGATGGTCAAAGCCGTGTATGACGAGCTGAGCAAAGACGCGCCGAAGATGACCTTTACCATCGGAATTTATGACGATGTGTCGGGCTTGTCGTTGGATTGGGATGAGTGCGGAAATTGTTATGAACCGGGCGCCATGCACCGGGCGATGTTCTTTGGCCTGGGTTCTGACGGAACGGTGGGCGCGAACAAGAACGCCATCAAGATCATCGCCGACAACACCGACAACTATGTGCAAGGCTACTTCGTCTATGATTCCAAAAAAGCCGGTGCGGTGACGATTTCGCATCTGCGCTTTGCGTCCGAACCGATCCGCTCAAGTTATCTGATCCATGAAGCCGAATTTCTCGCCTGTCACCAATTTCATTTTCTTGAAAGCCTGGATGTTCTGAGCCACGCCACCAAAGGCGGGACCTTCTTGCTCAACGCGCCTTACGGCAAGGACCAAGTGTGGGACAAGTTGCCGCGTTCGGTGCAGAAAGGGATTGTCGAAAAAGAGCTCAAATTCTACGTCATCGACGCGCGCAAAATCGCCGCGGACGCAGGCATGGGCAAGCGCATCAACACCGTGATGATGGTGTGCTTTTTCGCCCTTTCGGATTTCTTGGATCACGATGCGTCGATCCAATATATCAAAAATGCGATCGAAAAGAGCTATGGCTCCAAAGGCCGCAAGGTGGTGGAAATGAACTTCGCCGTGGTCGATTCGACCCTTGCGCACCTTGAACAAGTCGATGTGCCGACCGCCGTCAGTTCCGATTTCGATGTGCCTGCGATCGTATCGGCTAGCGCGCCCGACTTTGTGCAAAACGTCACCGCCAAGATGTTGGCGGGCCATGGCGACTTGTTGCCGGTCAGCGCGTTCCCTGTCGATGGCACCTGGCCGACCGACACCGCGCAGTGGGAAAAGCGCAACTTGGCGTCGGAAATCCCCACCTGGATCGAAGACCTCTGTATTCAATGCAACAAGTGCGCCTTGGTCTGCCCACACGCCGCCATTCGTGTGAAGGCTTATGACGGCGCCGCGCTGGACGGCGCGCCCACGACGTTCAAGTCGATGGATTACAAAGGCCGCGAATTTGGCGACGACGCCAAGTACACGGTTCAAGTTGCGTCGGAAGACTGCACCGGCTGCAAGCTGTGCGTGATGGTGTGCCCCGGTAAAGACAAGAAGAACCCCGAACGCCTGTCGTTGGTGATGCAGCCGCAAACGCCGCTGCGCGCGCAGGAGAAGGAAAATTTCCAGTTCTTCCTCGACCTGCCGGAAGCGGATCGCACGGTGCTGCGTACCAACGTTAAGATGAGCCAGTTCGCCGAACCGCTGTTTGAGTTTTCCGGCGCCTGTTCAGGGTGTGGCGAAACGCCTTACATCAAATTGCTGACCCAGCTGTTCGGCGACCGCGCGGTGATCGCCAACGCCACCGGCTGTTCGTCGATCTACGGCGGCAATCTGCCGACCACGCCGTATGCCTGCGACCGCAATGGTCGAGGCCCGGCGTGGGCGAATTCGTTGTTTGAAGACAATGCCGAGTTTGGTCTGGGGCTGCGTTTGGGTCTCAATAAACACCACGAAATCGCCATGGAGCTGCTCGAACGACTGCGCGCCGATGTGGGCGACGATGAATTGGTCGATGCACTGTTGTCTTCCGACCAATCGGACGAAACCGGAATTCTCGCCCAGCGCGCCCGTGTGTTGACGTTGAAAGACAAGCTTGGCGGGATCGGTGGGGAGCTGGCCAAGCGACTGAGCACCATTTCAGATCACTTGGTGAAAAAGACCTTGTGGATTTTGGGCGGCGACGGCTGGGCTTATGACATCGGTTTCGGCGGCGTCGATCACGTGATCGCGTCGGGCGCCAACGTCAACATCTTGGTCCTGGACACCGAAGTCTATTCCAACACCGGCGGTCAGCAATCGAAAGCGACGCCGTTGGCGGCGGCGGCGAAGTTCGCCAGCGCCGGCAAGGCGTTACCGAAAAAAGACCTTGGCCTGATCGCGATGAGCTACGGTCACGTCTACGTGGCTTCGGTGGCGCTGGGCGCCAAAGATGCGCAAACCGTCAAGGCCTTCCAAGAAGCCGAACAGTTCGACGGCCCATCGCTGATCATCGCTAACTCGCCGTGTGGCGAACACGGCTACGAGCTGGAGCACAGCCTGGAACACCAAACCATCGCCGTGGAAAGCGGCTATTGGCCACTGTACCGGTTCGATCCGCGTTTGATCGAACAGGGTAAAGCGGCGTTGCAACTCGACAGTAAAGTGGCGAGCCGCCCAGTGTCCGATTTCTTGGAACTGGAAAATCGTTTCCGTCAGGTGCAGCGCAAAGACCCCGAACGCTTCGCCATGCTGGTGGGCAAACTGGAAGACGAGCTGCGCCACCGCCGTCAGGTTTATGAAGCCTTGGCCACCGTTAAGGTCGAGCCTAAAGCCGAACCGGACACTGAAGCCGACGCCGACGCTGCCGAATGATCAAAAAAAGCCCCCGCTTGCGGGGGCTTTTTTATACGGATTTCACGGATGCGTTCATGCGGTTTTGGCGCGTTCCACTAGGGAATTGCACAGCATGCGGAAAAACGGTTCTTGCAACGCCAGCTTGGTCTGGGTGTCGGGGCTGGTCATGAGTATTTCCAAGATCCGCTGGTTGCGTCGGGCTTTTTCGACATCAACATCGATGCCCTCGGTCTTGTCGCGGATGTAGTCGACCAGGAATTCGATGATGGTGCGCATTTCCAGATCGACGCTGTCCATCATGCGCCGCATGGCCAGACGCGACAGCGCAACGCACACGGTTTCTTCGGTGGCGGTCGCGGTGGCGATGCGTTCCATATCCGAAATCACCGCCATTTCGCCAATGATTTGGCCGGGACCAATGTCGCCCAGTTCGCGCTTCGGCGATTGGGCGATGCTGACTTTACCCGATTTGATCACGTAAGCTTCGGAACCCCGCTCGCCTTCGCGAAAAATCACCTCACCAGCTTCGAACAGGCGAAACCGCGCCAGATGGTCCGGTTGCGTCGGGTCTTCTCTGGATTTGGCTTTGTTTTGTGGCAGGGCGTTGTCGATGCCGACTTCAAAACCATCGTTTTCCATGGGCGCAACCTTTTTTCTCAGTCCGATACACAGATGCGCGCAAGCGCCAGGGCAGTGTAAAGGCGAGTGAGCTCTAGAAGAAGGCGAAAATGAACAAACCACTTAACAGAAGGGGGGGAGGGGGTTGTAAACCCGCGGATTGCAGCATTCGTATATATAGGTATTCATGGAACTCGTCTTTTACATTCAAATGGTGTAGGTTTCGTTTGGGAAGTATTTTCGACCGTCTTTGGGCGGTCTGAAAGGCTGTGGGCATGGGAACCGCGAATATGGGGCAAATGACGAAGGACGCAGGCGATTTTGAGCTGCGCACGGGCATTACACGCGAAGACATCCGCCGTTTAGGGCAGGTGCATTTGTTTTCTGGATTGGCTCCAGATGATTTGCGTAAGCTGCTGGCGACCAGCTCAATCCGTCGCTATCCCGATCACACCACGCTGTTCATGGAAGGCGATCCCGCGGATCGTTTTTTTGTCGTTATGGACGGCTGGGTTAAATTGTTTCGGTTGAGCGAAAACGGTCAAGAAGTGGTGATCTCCGTGAGCTCACCCGGTGAGAGCTTCGCCGAAGCGGCCATATTCGATAGCAACACATTTCCCGTTAGCGCCGTGGCGATCACCGATGTCCGCTTGCTGGTGATCAGCGCGGAAAGCTTGATGCGCCAATTGAGCGAAAATATGAACTTCACCTTCAACATGCTGGCGTCGATGTCGCGCCAAATGCGGCGCAATGTCACCAAGCTGCACCAAATGTGCTCAATGTCGTCGACGGAGCGTCTGGCTGATTTTCTTGTCGGTCTGTCCAATTCTCACAATGGAACAGCGCGCATTACCTTGCCGCTGGACAAATCTTTGATCGCGGCGCGTTTGGGTATGCAGCCCGAGACGTTTTCGCGCGCGCTGGCCAAACTCAAAACCGTCGGCGTGCAAAGCGTTGGCCATGATGTAGAGATCAAGGATTTGAATGCCCTGCGTGCGATGGTTAGCAATGGCCCGCTGAGCTGCTAGCTTCTCTTTGCTCTTAGTCGTTTAAGCCGGGGTCGTTTAAGCCGGGCAAAGAAATGCCGCGTCTGGCGGCCATGTTTTTGGCCATGGCGCGTTGGTCGTCGGGGCTCAACCTGAGGCGCGCCAACTCGAGAACCACCGTATTTTCCCAGTTAAGATGAGAAAGATGAATTTCCGACAGCATTTCAGCTGCGGATCGAAATCCGTGCGGGTCTTGAAGCGGTTTGCCTTGTGCGAGCTGCTTAAGCCCGACGATGACTTGATTCGCCAGTTCGCGGTCACGCGTGTGCTCAGAGCCGAGTAGGCGCAAGGTGTCTTCGAACCTGTCTTCGGCTTTGGCGCGCTTGGACAACAGCGGAAATAAATCTTGCTCTTCGTCTTCGATGTGGTGCGCAAGATCGCGCTGTAGACATTCTAAGATCGTTTCGGCCGCTTCGACGGCGATGTCAGACGATATGCTGAGCTTGGCTAGCGTCTTGAGCGCGCTGCACATGTCGCGTTGACGGCAGTGATCGGCAAAGATGTATTCGATCGGTTCCAACAATAAATTGTCGGGGATGCGTTCGATCTGCACACCGAAGAGATCTGACGGTGGTGGATCGGCTTTGGCCTGCATACGGTGTCCCCTTATCCGTAACGCCTGTTGCGGCATTTTCCATGCGCGCAAGACGATTGCCGTGATAGTGCGCGTTGACGCCGTAAGTTGCATTGACGGACGTCAATCACTTGCATTTGACCTTGGTCAATGCACGGGATGCGGTTCTCTGGCGCAATTGCCTGTGAATTTGGGGAGTCCACTGTGGGTCGGTCATCAGCCACACCTGAATTCTGTCCATGGTGATCGATGATTGGGAGGAAGTTGTATGTCAGAGCACGACAGCGCCAACGCAGGCGGCGATGGGCCGATGCCGTTTATGCAGAAGTTATTGGACTCACCGTTCATTCTTCTGTTTATCGGGGTCGCTATGCCGACTGTTATTTATATCATTTGGGGTGTGATGGAGATCGTTTCCATCCCCGTAGCACCGTAAGGGGGGGCGTGCATAATGGCTATTTTCCCTCCTGAAAAACGGATTTGGTGGAACGAACCGGTTGAGAAAACCGAAGTTCTATGGATTTTTATCGCGCTGCTTTGGGCGCTGGTTATGTTTTTCATGATGCCGTACTGGCACGTGAACGGGAACCAGAATCTGTCCAACGAAGCCTATCGGATTCGTCCCGAAGTTTACGCTCAGCGCACCGAAGAAATGGCGGCCAAGTATACGGTCCGCGAAGAAGGCGATACCGGCGTGCCGGTGGTTCGTCCGCCTGCAGGCAGCGATGTCTACATGCTGGCGCGCTTGTGGGAATGGTGGCCTGTCCTGGAATTGGAAAAAGGACAGTCCTATCGTTTGCATCTGTCTTCAGCCGATTGGCTGCACGGGTTCTCACTTCAACCTGAAAATATCAACATTCAGGTCCATCCTGGATACGACATGGTGCTGACGGTAACACCGACCAGCTCTGGCGAATTCAGTGTTGTCTGTAACGAATTTTGCGGCATTGGCCATCACACGATGGTCGGCAAAATTCACGTAGTCGATAAGTGAGGAGCGTGTCATGGCTGAATTTAGGACTTGCCCGGACACCGGGTTCGCAATCGATCTGGCGGCAGACAAGCTGATCAAGTGGAATGCGGTTACGGCCGTTGTGTTCCTGTTGGTCGGTGGTTTGTTCGGTATCTTGGTCGCGCTGACGCGTTGGCCCGCCGTTCACCTGCTGGATCCGGATTTATTCTACCTTGCGCTCACTGCGCACGGTCTTGATGTTCTGCTGGTGTGGATCATCTTTTTTGAAATGGCGTTGCTGTATTTCTGCTCCGCCATTTTGCTCAAGTCACGGCTTGCCGTGCCCTGGGTTGGTTGGGTGCAGTACAGCTTGATGCTGGTCGGCGCGTTGATCACCAACGTAGCTGTTCTTCAGGGCGAAAGCAGCGTGATGTTCACGTCTTACGTCCCGATGATGGCGGCGCCGCACTTTTACCTTGGCATCATCTTGTTCGCCGTTGGCGCCCTGATGGGCTGTGTGGTGTTCTTTGGGACGCTATACATCGCTAAGCGCGACAAGACCTATGAGGGCTCGATCCCGCTGGTTACGTTCGGCGCCATGACGGCGGCGATCATTGCGGTGTTCACCATTTTGGCGGGCGCGGTGATTTTGGTTCCGACCTTCTTTTGGTCGCTGGGCTTTATCGCCAACATCGATACTTTGATGTATCGCGTTATTTGGTGGGGACTTGGTCACTCATCTCAGCAAATCAATGTGGCGGCGCAAATTTCGTGCTGGTACGCGATTGCTGCGATCTTGTTCAACGCCAAGCCGCTTTCGGAAAAGGTCAGCCGCACGGCGTTCTTGTTCTACATTCTGTTCCTGCAACTGGCTTCGGCTCACCACATCTTGGTCGATCCGGGGATGAGCTCGGAATGGAAGATCTTCAACACGTCCTATGCTCTGTACCTCGCTGTTTTGGGTTCCATGTTGCATGGCCTGACGGTGCCGGGCGCGGTCGAAGCGGCTCAACGCAAAAGAGGCTACAACCGCGGTATGTTCGAGTGGCTGCGCAAAGCGCCGTGGGGTAATCCGGTGTTCTCCGGATTTGCGCTCTCGGTGGTGTTGTTCGGCTTCCTGGGCGGCATCACGGGCGTGATGATGGGCACAGAACAGCTCAACATCATCATCCACAACACGATGTATGTTCCGGGTCACTTCCACGGAACCGTGGTGGTCGGTACGACCTTGGCCTTCATGGCGATGGCGTATTGGTTGGTGCCGGTGTTATGGCAGAAAGAACTGGTGTTCCCAGGTCTCGCCAAGTGGCAGCCGTACCTGTTTGGTCTCGGCATGGGCTTGGCGTCGATCTTCATGATGGGTGCGGGCACGCTCGGTGTGCCGCGTCGTCACTGGGACATCTCGTTCGCGGACGCCTTGATGGTCCACCAGTTTCCAGAATCAGCTTATTTGATGATGGGGCTAGCGGGCATTTCGGGTGTGATCGGCGGCGTTGGCGGCGGCATCTTCGTCCTCAACATGGTCGGCACGTTGTTGTGGGGCAAAGCCAAAGTTCCGGCACCTGCAGCAGCCGAAGACACGGCGGAAGCACCGCCCATCGGTGGGGCTGCGACCGAATACGGCAGCGCCAGCACGTTGGAGGTTCCCGGAACCTTTGTCCTGGCGTTGGTGTTCCTTACAGCTTTCGTTCTCTACTACTTCGTCAACTGGAAATACTTGGCGAGCGTTTGGGGACTGAGCTAACAGAACGCGCCCTTTCGGGGGTGCTCAGGGGGGGCGGATGCTACGATGCCCACAGAATGGCATCCGCCCCTTTTCTACCGACCTTTTGTCCTGTGGGAAGGCTTTTGTGGGTACAGCCTGATGATCAAAACAAACATGACATACCGTAAGGTTTTCACGATGTTCGCCACGACGCTTTTTATAGTGGTCGTGGCGGTGTCGTTTCATGCGAGCGCCCAGCCGACGCTGTCAAACGCAGAAGACGGCGCATTGGATGAGCAAAAAGCCTTAGCCATTTCGCAAGCCGCAATTGGGCGCGAGGTTGGCGATTACAGTTTTCGCGACACCAAAGGTCATCGGGTCAAGTTGTCGGATTTTCGCGGCAAGCCGTTGGTGATTTCGCTGATTTATTCAAGCTGCGCGGATGTCTGTCCGGTGATCACCAGCACGCTGGAAAACGTTGATGAAACGGCGCGCGATGCTTTGGGCGATGACAGCTATAACATTGTCACCATCGGTTTCGACATTGCTGAAGACAACCCGGTGCGGATGAAGAGTTTTGCGCAAAAATACGGTGTGCCGTTGAACGATCACTGGCGTTTCCTGAGCGGCGACCTGCTGGCCGTCACCGGGCTCAGTGAAGACTTGGGCTTTCAGTTTTTCGAATCGCCAAAAGGTTTCGATCACCTGACCCAGACCACGATCTTGGACAAGAACGGCGTGGTTTACAGGCAGATTTATGGCGATAGTTTTGAAACGCCGCATTTTGTCGAACCGTTGAAAAATTTGACCTTTGGCACCGACACGCCGTTCGCAAGCCTGGCTGATCTGATCAACAAGGTGCGGTTGTTTTGCACCATCTACGATCCCAGTGGCGATCAATATCGCTTTGAGTATTCGATTTTCTTTCGGCTGATGGTCGGCGGTTCCGTCATCCTCGGCATGATGACGTTTCTGGTGAACTGGATGTGGCAGGATCGTAAACGTAAGCGTCGGCTATTGAAGCAAGGACGTCCACACATTCGCCCCAGCATATAAAGAACTCGCATCACCATAAAAAGAAGAAGACCCTGACCGTGAACGCTCTCACATCAATTCGTATCTTGATTCAAAATGTTTTCCTGCGCGCGGAAAAAGGGTTCGACCAAGCCTTTGGCCCGGACTGGAACCCCATGCGCCAGCTTGGCACGGTGGCGTTTTATCAGTTCTTCGTCGCCGCCATCACCGGGATCATTTTGTACGTGTTTTTCGAAACATCGGTGAACGGTGCTTACGAATCAGTTGAACATCTGACCAATGAACAGTGGTGGTTCGGCGGGGTGATGCGCAGCCTGCATCGCTATTCCTCCGACGGCATGGTGCTGGCGATGGTGCTGCATTTGTTGCGTGAATGGTCGTTCGATCGCTATCGCGGCGTGCGTTGGTACGCGTGGTTCACGGGCGTGCCTGTGATCTGGCTTTTGTACGTGTCGGGGCTGTCGGGCTATTGGCTGGTGTGGGATGAACTGGCCCAGTATGTCGCCATCGGGTCGATGGAATGGATTGATTGGTTAGGCATTTTTGGAAAGCCGGTGGCCAGCAACTTCTTGGCCGAAGGTTCGCTCACCGACCGCTTCTTCACGTTGTTGGTGTTTATGCACATTTTCGCGCCGCTGTTTTTATTGTTCATGATGTGGATCCATGTGATCCGCGTGACCCAACCGAAAATCAATCCCCCGCGCGGTCTGGCTGTCGGCATCACCTTGGCGTTGACGGCATTGTCGTTTGTGAAGCCCGCCATCAGTCATGCGAAGGCCAACTTGGATGTGATTCCGACCGACTTGGCGTTGGATTGGTTCTATATGGGCTTTTATCCGCTGTTCGACGCCTGGGGAGCGGCGGTGCTGTGGGCCTTGGCGGTGGGTGGATCGTTGTTCATCGCCATCATGCCGTGGCTGCCGCCGATGAAGCAAACCGCACCCGCCGCCGTCACGCTGGACAAATGCAATGGCTGCAAGCGTTGTTACGAAGACTGCCCTTATGGCGCCATCACTATGGTCCCGCGCAGCGACGGGTTGCCGTATGAACAAGAAGCCGTCGTCGATGCGTCGATGTGTACGCGTTGTGGCATTTGCGTCGGCGCATGCCCAACCTCGACTCCGTTCCGCGCCGAAGACGACTTGATCACGGGTATCGATCTGGTGGACTTTCCGCTCAAAAAAATGCGGAGAATGGTCGATGACGCATTGCAAACCGCCAGCGAAGGAATCGTTCTTGTCGGTTGCGATCACGGTCAAAAGGTCGATGGCATCGAAGGCACTGCGGCGGTGAAGTTGCCGTGCGTGTCACACATGCCGCCATCGTTTATCGATTACATGATCAGCCAAGGCGCCAAGGGCGTGTTGGTCGCGGGCTGTCCCGATTGCGGCTGTCGTTTCCGCTATGGCGTGCGCTGGATGCAGGATCGCTTGGAAGGGCGACGCGATCCGTATTTACGCAAGCGCGTGCCGCGTGAACGCGTTCGCACATTGTGGGCGTCGCCGTTGGATGTCGATCTGCTGCACGAAACCGTTGCTGAATTCAAAACGGATATACAAGCGTTGCCGGGCAAGGAGAACGGGGATGTTTGATTTTTTCAAAGGCGACAATGCGGTCTGGTTCTATGCGGTTCCGTTCGCGGTTTTCGCGCCGATCTATTTCTCGTTCGTGTGGCATATTGGCCTCAAAAACTTGTTCCATGTCGATGTGGAAAAGCGCGAACGCAAACGCTTGAACAGCGAACATCAAGAGCGCATCAACAAACGTCGTGAAGCCAAAGCCGGGACCCGCCAACGTCAAGCGCACATCGCAACCACGCCATCCAAGTATTGGATCGCTCAAGCGGCGGCGTATGCCTTGTTTATGGCTGTGGTGGGGGTGTTTTCGGCATATCCCACCTATAGTTTTCTGGGTGCGGGTGAGGCGCAGATTAAACTCAATCTCAGCCACCCTGGTCAACGCGTGGAAGCCTGCGTCAAGCGCACCAAAGCAGAGCTCGCGGCCCTGCCGCCCAACATGCGCGCAAAAATGAAATGCTCTCGCGAACGCTCAAACATCGTATTGGAATTGGAAGTCGACGGTGAGATGTTGTTTAAGGGCGAAGCCGTAGCCACCGGCTTGCGTCGTGACGGCTCATCGAGCTTTTACGAAAAGTTTTTCATCGCGGCGGGCAAGCACCATATGACCGTGCGCATGAACGATGGCGATCCAAGCAAGCCGTACACCCACATGCTGAGCAAAGACGTAGACCTGAAGCCGACGCAAAATTTGATCGTCGGGTTCCACGAAAACGAGCACGGCTTCTATTTTAAATAAGCTCAGCTTTCCAAAAAGGAATGAAAGCTGCGGTCCAGGGTGCGAAAGTGTTCTGAGAACCAGGTGTCGAGGCGCGCGCCCAGCGTGCTCGCCGTATCTTTGGTGTCGGCTGTGGCGGCGTCATCCATGATGTCGCGGATGTCTTCCAGCAAACGGTCATGGTCTTCTTTGTGGGCGTGGTAACCGTTATAGCCTTTGTCGAGCATGATTTTTTCTTCCAGCGCGAAGTGAGCTTCGATCTGCGCATGGACTTTGCCCAGCAACGCCGCAATTTCAGTACGGTGGATCATGTCGCCACCGATCACATCGCCGATGGCGTTGATCTCATTGATCAGGGTTTCGTGTTCGTGATCAACCGAAGGTATGCCGACCTTCATGCTGTCATCCCATGTGATTAAAGCCACGCTTTGGGGTCTCCTTGGACGGATCATTGATGAGGCTGTAAAAAAGAGTTTATCGCTTTGCTGCAATTTGCGGATTGATTTTGATCAAGGACGAAAGGGACCTCATCATTCACATTGGCACCGTGAAGTTTCCCACTTGTTTCACCTTGTTGACAAGTTGTGGAATCAAGTGCTGCCGTAGAAACGGACGGCTGGCACGGCTTCGGATGATGAGGGAACGGCTCATCATCCATGTGGTCACGGTGAATTTGCCGCCCATGACGATGAGCTGCAAGCTCCTGCGCCATTGGGACGGAGGGTGCGATTATAGATCTCTCCCCTCCCTCCGTCCCTTTTACGCATTTCCACATCGCAAAACAAAACCCGCGCAGATGGCATGGCGCGGGTTTTCTCTGACGTTGATCGTCGATAAAAGCGTTTATGGCGTAACGTTGATTACGCCTTTCATGCCGTTCTGCTCCCAGTGCGGTCCGCACAAATAAGGGTAGCTGCCGGGCTCCAAAAAAGTTTCTTCCCAAAACTCCACGGGAAATAGTCGGGCGCTTTCCGCCTTGCCGGCTTCTTTGAACCACACGCTGTGACTGGTGCGTTTTTCGACGTTGACGAAGCGCACTGTGGCGCCTTTCGCGACGGTCAATTGCGGCGGGCAGAACGTGTATTGCAGCATCAGCACATGTACGGTATCTGGCGCTGCGGGGGGCAGAGCTTCATCCGCGGGCAAGTCCTTGAATGCTTCAAAACGCGATTGCGCCTCTGCGCAGATGGCGGCCTGTTCCGTTTGATCAGCAGCGAAAGCCGTTCCCGCAAATGCGGGAACGGCCAAGCTGAAGCATAAGAATAATCGGTGGATCACGCTGACCTCGTTATTCTTGCGGAAGAGTCTTGGTGTAGCTCCACACATCGACCGCTACGTCCAGCGGCAACGCGGCTAAAGCGGGCATGCTGTCGCCGGGCTTGGAGAAGCGAATGCGATGCAGTGAGCGATCTGGCAATTTATTCACCACCGCGCCGACCGGCGGCATGTCGGTGATCTTCTTGCCGTCTAAGCCGTGACACGCCGCGCAAATGGTTTCGAAGTAGCCTTGGCCTTTTGCGGCGTCGCCGCTCAGTTTGGAAATATCCGTCACGCCTTTGGCGACGAACGTGGCCAACGACTTGAAATCGGTCTCGGTGAACATATCGTCGGTGTAGTTGTGCTTGGCGTCCTTGAGGATGGCGATGATCTCGTCCGCCGACTTTCCGGTTGCGCCGGTGATGCCGGGAAGGCCTAAATCGCCTGCGTAGTTGAAGCCGTGACACTGTGAACAGCGCCAGGTTTTCTTACCGGTTTTACCGGCATCGGCGGGCATTGAAACGTGAGTGCTCTTTTGTACGTCGCCTTCGGTGATTTGATAGTACCAGTCGTAAAGCTGACCGCCGCGCGTCAGCATGCCTTCCGGCGTTAGCGCCTGGGCCGAAGACGAAAACGCCATCAGACCTGCCATGGCGGCAAGCCCGGTGAGAGCGCCTTTCACAAAAGTTGCGTTGTTAATCATGACGTGTCCCTTTTCTGTCGAATTGAATGTCTTCATTTGCAAGGTGCGCCCTGTTCGATCCAGCGCATCAACAAAAGGATGTTGGGATGATTGGGCGGCGCACCGGGATCGATGCCGGGCGGCATGCGGTTCATAACCAGGCGTTGGTATAACGGACTAGCGTCGGCGTTGGATGGCACGACGATGGGCAAGCCTTTCAGACCTTGTTTCTTGCGGGTTTTGGAAAACGCGCCCATCATGATCGCTTCATGACTGGTCAGATTGACCTCGTTGAAGCTGGGCGGATCGCGGAATGATTTGTGGCAATCGATGCACGCGGTGTCGGAACCAAACGCCAACGGGTCGCTAAACAGCGGCAGCACTTTTGTGGTGAACATTTCATCGTCCAGCGCGCCTGCGTTGATCCAGGTTTTGACGGTGGTGATGCTGTCTGAATCAACCGGGGCGAAAAACGGCACGCCCAAAGGCATGCGATTGTCACGAATGCGTTTGGCCAGCGGGCTTTGATGGGGGTCGCCGGGCTTGACGATGATGCGGGCGGGCGCCTCGGTCGCGCCGCGCAAAATGCCTTCACAGCTGGACAAGTCTAAACCGCGATAGCTTTTGCTTATTTCGTTGGAGCTGTGACACACCACGCACGCGGGGCCTTCGCCAAACGCGTTGGGTGTGCGCATCAAGGTGGCGATGTAATCATAAGGAATGGGTATGTCGCGTTGCAGCACCAGCGCTTCGACCACGGCGTTGTCGCCATGAATGTTGAGCTTGCCCAGTTTCATGTCCAGATACATTTGGTGCGTGACGCTGGCGGGGTCCTGGGCGTATGTCGGTGCGGCGGAGAGGGATGCAAACGCACCAAGGGCTACGGCGATTAGGGACGCAGCGGCCCGCCGCGCCTTGAAGCCAGTGGCGTGGTTATGTTGTCGATGGCTCAGTTGCAATAGGCGCATGGGGCGATCCCTCCTCATGTTTCAAACTTCTCGCCTCATTATAGCGTTATTCTTCTTCGAGGAACTTATCCATTGACTTGGTTGTTTTTGGTGCGGCTTCGACCTGTGCCGGACGCGGCGTATCTTCGTCATCTTCGTTCATCATGGCTTCGGCCGGTAGGTTATGAGCGATGCCTTTGTGGCATTCGATACAGGTCTTCTTTTCTTTGACGGCAATCTGCATCTTTTCCGATGAGCGGCGGCGTTGCTTTTCCCAATGCATCGCGCCGTAGGAATGGCAGTTGCGGCATTCGTGTGAATCGTTGGCTTCCATCGTGGCCCAGACATTTTTCGCCAGCTCGAAGCGCTTGGCTTCGAATTTTTCAGGCGTGTCAATGGTGCCCAACGCTTTGTGCAGCAGTTCGTTGGAGGCCTTGATTTTGCGGATCACCTTAGGGAACCATTCTTTGGGCACGTGGCAGTCGGAACAGATGGCGCGCACACCCGATGGGTTGCTGTAATGCACGCTCTTTTTGTATTCCTGATAAACTTTTTGTTCCATCTCATGGCATGAGACGCAGAACTCTAGGGTGTTGGTGTATTCCATGAAGGTGTTGAATCCCCCCCAGAATATGATCCCCGCAAACCCACCGGCAATCAGGATGGTCCCCAAACTATACCGAGATGTCGGTGACCAAAAAACTTTCCATAAGCCGTGCATAACCATCTAAGCCCCATATGGTGAAGAAACTTAACGTGTTGTTGAGTGTGACGTGTGATTTGTGTGATGTGTGAGTTAAGGGGGAAGAAAGCGGCTCGCCAGCTTCCCCCTTACCCAGATGGCCTTAGGTGTTGTGGTGTACGCGGTTGTACACGTTGAACTTACCAGTTGGCGTTTCGAGACCTTCGACGACAGCCTTTTTCTCAAGGGTTGTTGAATCGTAGATCACGATGTGGCCTTTAGCCCAGTTTTTCTTACCGCCGCGAACCCAGACGGAAATCCACACTTCGGAACCGTCTTGGTTGAATTCGCTATGCACGGCCAAGGCTTTGTCCATTTCCGTCACGCGCAATGTCTTGACGACCTTGCCGGTTTTCTTAGAGATAACCTTGACGGACTGTTGGACATCCGGATCAGGATGCTTGGTCTGATCGGCAAAGACATATGGCGAATTCGGGTGCGTGCGGATAAACAAGCCTGCACCGTCAGTTGCCGTTTTGTAGCAGATCTTCCAAGCGTTATCAGGATGACCTTTGGGATCGTTGCCCCAAACGGTGATCTTGCCTTCGCCCAAGTGGGTTGTGCCAGCCACGGGACCGCATTTTGGATCGACCCAGTTTGCGCCCGGACCCGGGTGCGGTTTGTTGCCGGTTTCGATCGAAGCCACGAACTTACGTGTTTCTGAGTCCATGATTTCCATGCGGTTTGACGCATTTGCAGCGATTTGGAAATACCGCTGGGTCGGGTCGAAGAAGCCATCGTGCAGGAACTTGTGAGAGTTGATCTGCTCGATACGCAGGTTGTCGAGATCGGAATAATCGACCTGCCAAAGCTGGCCGAGTTCCTTCACCGCGACGATCCACGTCGGTGCGTTTGGCGTATTGTAAATCGCCGCGACGCGGGCTTCGTTGACGTATTCGCCATCCACGTTGACGCCACGGGTGGAAACCACTTTCAGCGGCTCCATCGTTTCGGCGTCGAGGATCACGAAGTGCGGTGGCCAATAACCGCCACCGATGACGTACTTGTCTTTCCATTTCCCGTAGTGGGAAACAGCGACATCACGCGCATCGGATGCGACTTGTGTTTCGGCAACCACCTGAGGCGGATCCATCCACAAATCAATCTTGGTCATCTTGCCATCGCGGCCCTGGGTGAACCAGAAGCGGCCGTCGGAAGATTCCTTAGCCACGTGCACCGCATAGCCGGTGTTGACCTTGGCGACGACTTCTTTGGTATCGCCATCGATGATGCCCATCATGCCCGCATCGCGCAGGATCACGACGAAGAAATTCTCCCAATTGCGCCCATGCATGGGTTTGGTGGGATAATCTTCGGGTTTGATGAACACTTTCCAGCGTTCTTTCATTTCCGCCAAAGTCATTTCGGCGGGCGGCGGTACGTCCATCTGGACGAACGTGGCCAGCTTCGCGATTTCTTCTTTGCTGAAGATATCGTCGAAGTTGTTCATTCCGCCTTCGGTACCCAGCGTAATGATCTTTTCCAGGCGTTTCTGGCCAAGTTTTTGCGTATCTTTCGGTAAGAGGCTTTTGCCTGTGGCGCCTTTACGCAGCGCGCCATGACAACCAGCACAACGCTGGAAATACAGAACCTTAGCTTCCTCGAAATCTGCTTCGGAGAGTGTCGGCTCCGCAGCCAAGGCTCCCCCCGAACCCAACAGGACTGCGCCTGCCGCCATGCTTATGGCTGATAGGGACAATGCCAACTTCATTGATTTACCCCTGTCCAAATTGAGACGGCCCACACAAAAATACGCCTCAACGTGTGTTTCCCCCGAATCGTGGCCTTATTAATCTCGATTAATCTCTGCTCACGACGCGCAACGCGCGGCATATTCCGTGCGCTGGCGTCATTATCGGGTGCTTGTCAGACCGGCCACCTTGACGAGTGTCAAATCCATACGAAAAAAAAGGATAATCTGCTAATATAAGTACTTTCCTATATAAGGGGGCGGGCAAATATATTAATAAGTGTAGTGCCTTATATTCGGCTAAATTCTTTATCCTTAGAGATTATTGACTGGCGTCAATAATTGGCGTGCAAACATGTGTCATATTTTGACAGCGTCGCAGAGGTGGGGCGCATGTGCAGGCTAACAACGCAATATGTTGTCAGGACGGAGCCGAAACCGTGGGCAAAACAAGCAGCTGTGTCTATTTGGTCGGTGCAGGGCCAGGGGACCCCGAATTGTTAACGCGTAAAGCGTACCGGGTTTTACAGAACGCCGATGCGGTGGTGTACGACCGTTTGGTGTCTCAGGACATCGTAGACATCGTTCCGCCGGGCTGTACGCGCATTTTTGTCGGCAAAGCCTCTGGCAATCACACCCTGCCACAAGACGAAATCAATGAATTGCTGGTCAAAATGGCGCGCACCAATCATTCGGTCGTGCGCCTCAAGGGCGGTGATCCCTATATTTTTGGCCGCGGCAGCGAAGAAGCCATGCATCTGTCGCGCCATCAAGTGTGCTTTGAAATCATTCCCGGAATCACCGCAGCGGCGGGGATCAGCGCATCCACGGGCATTCCCTTAACCCACCGTGGCCTCGCCACCGGGGTGCGGTTCGTCACCGGGCACGGTAAAGGCGATGAGGAATTGGATCTCGACTGGCGCTCGTTGGCCGACGGTTCGACCACCTTGGTCATTTATATGGGCCTCGCCAAATTGCCGGAACTGAGCCGTCGATTGATCGAAGCCGGCTTGTCCCCAGACACCCCGGCCGCCGCCGTCGCCAACGGCACCACCGCGCAGCAGCGCCAGTGCGTTTCGACTTTGGAACAGCTGCCGATTGCGTTGCAAGATATTGATTTTACGCCGCCGGTGCTGTGCCTGATCGGGCGCGTTGTATCGCTTGCGCATGAGCTTAACTGGCAGGGATTGACCTATGAAAACCTGGGGCTTGAAACCCTGGACGCCAAGGTCAGCGCTTAAACGCGCGGTCTTCGCCGTTCCGTTTGTGTGTGTGGGCTCGCTAAGCGCAGCGTCGATTGCGGGCGATATCTCAACCGCCCGCCAAACCGAGCTTATGTATGTCTTGGAACAAGATTGCGGCTCGTGCCATGGCTTGACGTTCAAGGGCGGGCTCGGTCCAGCGCTGTTGCCTGAGCGCTTTGCGGATCGGGGCGCGGATGATTTGGCGGAGATCATTTTGGACGGCGTGCCGGGCACGCCGATGCCGCCGTGGCGGCCGTTGCTCAAACCCAATGAAGCCATGTGGTTGGCGCAAATTTTGAAATCGGGAGCACATGTTAAATGAAACTGTGGGCGCATTTAACGGTCTTGATGCTGGCCGTTTTCTCACCAGCATATGCAGCACAGGCAGATGAATTACGCGGCACCGGCGATATGGGCGTGGTCGTTGAACGCGCCAGCGGTTCATTGCTGGTGGTGGAAAACACCACGCGCACCCAGCTGGGGCGCATCGAAGGCTTGGGCGATCTCAGCCATGCTTCGGCGGTGTATTCGCGCGACGCACGATACGCCTTCGTGTTCGGTCGCGATGGCGGGCTCACCAAAGTCGATCTGCTCACCGCCAAAATCGTATCGCGGACCATTCAGGCGGGCAATTCCATCGGCGGCGCAATCTCTCAAAACGGTCGCCTGGTCGCGGTGTCCAATTACGAACCCGGCGGGGTTAAGGTCTTCGATAGCGAAACCCTGGCGTTGGTCGCCGACATTCCCACCGGATCAAAAACCGTCGGCTTGGTCGATGCGCCGGGCAATCGTTTTGTTTTCTCCTTATATGATGCGGGTGAAATTTGGGTCGCAGATATGAGCGATCCTAAAGCGCCCGTAATCACCAAGTTCGCAGACGTCGGTTCCCAGCCCTATGACGCGCTGGTGACGCCGGACGGGCGCTATTACATCGCCGGTCTGTTCGGCGAGGATGGCATGGTTCTTTTGGATTTGTGGAATGTAGATGCGGGGCCAAAGCGTATCCTCGACGGCTATGGCCGCGGTGAAGAAAAGCTGCCGGTTTACAAAATGCCTCACCTTGAAGGCTGGGCGATCGCCGGCGACAAGGCGTTCGTGCCCGCTGTCGGTCACCACGAAGTGTTGGTTGTGGACATGAACACCTGGAAAGAGGTCGGCCACATTCCCGCTCACGGCCAGCCGGTGTTCGTGATGGCGCAACCCGATGGCCGCCAAGTGTGGGTGAATTTCGCCTACCCCTTAAACGACACGGTTCAGATCATCGATACGCAAACGCAAAAGATCACCAAAACTTTGACGCCAGGCAAAGGCGTTCTGCATATGGAATTCACCCCGCGCGGTGAAGAGGTGTGGATGAGCGTGCGCGATAAGGATGTTATCAAGGTGCTCGACACCTCAACCTTTGAGCAAAAAGCCGAACTTCCGGCATCTAAGCCCAGTGGAATCTTTTTCACTTGGCGGGCCGGACGTATTGGTCTCTAGATAAATTAGGACTGAGATACATGAACGACGCGGACAAACGCCTGCTAGATGATTTCCAACGGGACTTCCCGCTGGTGGCGCGTCCGTATGCCGAAATCGGAAAACGTTTGGGCATGAGTGAGGATGACGTCATTCAGGCTTACGAAAATTTGGCGGATCAAAAATACGTCAGCCGCATCGGTGCGGTGATCGCGCCCAACCGCGTCGGCGCCAGCACCCTGGCGGCGATGCGCGTGCCGAAGGATCGTCTCGAAGAGGTCGCGGCGTTCGTTTCAGGATTTGAAGAGGTGAACCACAACTATGAGCGTGAACACGACATCAATTTGTGGTTCGTGGTCGCGGCGGGCGACGTGATGCACGTGGGCGCGGTGCTGGGCCGGATCGAAGCCAAAACCGCCATACCGGTGATGAACTTGCCAATTATCGAAGACTATCATCTCGACCTTGGGTTTAAGTTGGAATGGGCATGATGGACATCAGCAACGAAGACCTGTCCTTGATCGAAGTCATCTGCAGTGGCTTGCCGTTGGCGGCGCGTCCTTATCAGCTTTTGGGCCAACGTATCGGCATGGACGAAGACGAAGTCATCGGGCGCTTGCAAGGCCTCATCGACGGCGGTGTGATCCGGCGCTTTGGGGTCATCGTCCAGCATCGTCGCTTGGGTTACACCGCCAATGGCATGTCGGTGTGGAATGTGCCTGATGAACGGGTGCGCGAAGTCGGCGAGCTTATGGGCCGCATTCCGTATGTGACGTTATGCTACAGCCGCCCGCGCCATCTTCCGGACTGGCCCTACAATTTATTCGCCATGGTGCATGGCGCGGCGCGTGAGAAGGTGTTGGAACAAGTGGAAGAGATTGCCGAACGGCTTGACCTGAAACATGTCCAGCGCGATGTGCTGTTCAGTCGCCGCCAATTCAAACAGTGCGGCGCGCGCTACGGCTGTAAGGGGAAGGTCGATGACGAACCCTGCACGTTTGACTGACCGGGTGACTGACCGGGTGACTGGCCGAGTGACTGGCCGGGCAATCGATCTCGATCATACCGACCGGGCGATCATTAACGCCTTGCAAGGCGGCTTTCCTATTTCTGAGCATCCTTACGCCGACGTGGCCGATGATTTGGGTCTGCAAGAGCCTGAATTGATCGAACGTCTGAAAAGCTTGTTGGATAAGGGCGCCTTGAGCCGCTTTGGCCCCATGTATCACGCCGAACGATTGGGTGGCGGCTTGACCTTGGCGGCGATGAAATTGCCCGACGACGCGTTCGAACGGGTCAACGCCATCGTCAACGCCTTTCCCGAAGTCGCACACAATTACGCCCGCGATCACGAATTCAACATGTGGTTCGTGCTGGCCACCGAAACGCCCGAACGCATTGGCGAAACGCTGGCCGAGATCGAAGCCGCCACCGGCTTTAAGGTCTATGACATGCCGAAGTCGCACGAGTTTTACATCGGTTTGAGGTTGGAGTTATGAGCCCCATTGACGACATCGACCGCGCCATCATACGCGCCACTCAAGACGGCTTACCGCTGGTCAGTTCACCGTATGTTGCGGTGGGAAAAATGGTCGGCGTTGACGCTGACGAGGTTATGGCGCGCATGACGCGCATGGTGGAAAGCGGCGTCATTCGCCGCATCGGCGCGGTGCCCAATCATTATGCATTGGGTTTTCGCGGCAACGGTATGACGGTGTGGGATGTGGATGACGATCACGCCCTGGATTTGGGGCGCATCGTCGGCGAACTTGATTTCGTCAGCCACGCTTACTTGCGTCCGCGCCACCTGCCCGGTTGGCCTTATAACTTGTTCGCCATGGCCCACGGTCATGATCGCGCCGAGGTCGAGGTCAAGGCTGACGCCATTCGCACGCTGCTGGGCGCGCACTGTCGGGGCGGGGAGATTTTGTTTTCCACCCGCATCTTGAAAAAAACCGGCCTCAGGCTGGTGGCATGAGAGCCAAGGACAAGGGATAAGGACATGTTTCGCATCACCAAGTTCTTGCATGAAATTGAAAACCCGACCCCTGCGGGGCCGCGTCGCAATCCGCCCGGCCCGGTGGTGATCTGGAACCTGACGCGGCGTTGCAATCTCACCTGCAAACATTGTTATGCGTTGGCGGTGGATAAAGAATTTCCCGGTGAGTTGAGCACTGAAGAGGCGTTTAAAGTCCTCGACGAACTCAAATCGTTTCGCGTGCCGGCACTGATTTTGTCGGGCGGCGAGCCGCTGTTGCGCAACGATATTCACACCATCGCCGCACGCGCCAAGTCGATGGGCTTTTACACGGCGCTATCGACCAACGGCACATTGATCGGCGATGATGACATCCAAGCGATCGAAGACATCGGTTACGACTACATCGGCATTTCCATCGACGGTATGCGCGAAACTCATGATCGGTTTCGCCGCTTGGAAGGCGCGTTCGATGCATCGATGTATGCGGTGCGTCTATGCGTTGAGCGCGGCCTCAAGGTCGGGTTGCGCTTCACCATGACCCAAGACAATGCCGATGAGCTGGACGACGTGATGGATTTGTTGGAGCGCGAACGGGTCGAGCGGTTTTATTTCTCGCACCTCAATTACGCCGGGCGTGGGAACCACAATCGCCGTGACGACGCCTTTTTCGCTATGACCCGCAGCGCCATGGAAAAGCTGTTTGAACGCAGCTGGGGCTACATTCAGGCGGGCGAAGAAAAAGAATTCGTCACCGGCAACAATGACGCTGACGGGGTGTTCATGCTCAAATGGATTGAACAGAAATTCCCCCAGCATGCGGATCACATACGCGCTAAATTGGTGCAGTGGGGCGGCAACGCATCTGGCGTCAACGTCGCCAACATTGACAACATCGGCGATGTGCACCCCGACACCATGTGGTGGCACCACACCTTGGGTAACGTCAAGGAACGCCTATTTTCCGACATTTGGACAGACCTGTCTGATCCGTTGATGGCGGGGCTGAAGGCGTCGCCACGCGCGGTGACCGGGCGTTGTGCGTTATGCCAGCAGTTCGATATTTGTGGCGGCAACACGCGCGTGCGCGCCGAACAAATCACCGGTGATCCATGGGCAGAAGACCCGGGATGCTATCTGGATGATGATGAACTGGGGATTGACGCAGGTGGCGCTGAACGCGTCGCCATGACGACATTTTCGAAAACCAAAGCGATGGAGCAAGTTTAATGACCAAGAAGAGATGGGCGCTTCTTGCACTGTGCGGGACATTTGTATTGAGTGGCGCCGCTTCCGCCGAAGACGCGGCGTCGCTGTACAAAACACATTGCAGTGAATGTCATGGCGCTGAACGTTTGGGCGGGATCGGTCCTGCTTTGTTGCCGGGCAATCTGAAACGGTTGCGTAAAAAAAGCGCACTCAAGGTCATCGCACAGGGTCGACCCGCGACCCAAATGCAGGGCTTTGGCGAGGTCTTGAACGCAGATCAAATCGCCGCGCTTGGCGCGTATATCTATCAGCTGCCGGCCGTCCCGCCGACTTGGACCATGGCCGATATCACCGCCACACACGTCATTCACACGCCTCTGTCCGATTTGCCGGACAAACCCCTGCACAATGCCGATCCGTTGAACCTGTTCACCGTGGTCGAAGCGGGCGATCACCACGTGACCATTTTGGACGGTGATCATTTCGAGCCCCTGTGGCGGTTCCCGTCGCGCTATGCGTTGCATGGTGGGGCCAAGTATTCGCCAGATGGTCGGTTTATGTATTTGGGCTCGCGCGACGGCTGGATCAGCAAGTACGACCTGCACAGTTTCCAAATCGTCGCGGAAATTCGCGCAGGCATCAACACGCGTAACATTGCGGTGTCGGCGGATGGGCGCTATGTGATGGCGGCGAATTATTTGCCCCATACGTTGACGTTGCTGAATGCATCGGACTTGAGCCCGATCAAAACGTTTGAAGTGGCGTCCAAAGACGGCACATCGTCACGGGTCAGCGCCGTTTACACCGCACCGCCGCGAAACAGTTTCATCGTCGCGCTGAAAGACATTCCAGAAATTTGGGAAATCGAATATTCAGATGACCCGCGCCCGGTGGCGCGTGGCTTCGTGCACAACTGGACCCCGGGTCAAGAAGAAGGCGACATTGATTTTGGCCCGTTCCCGGTGCGCCGCGTTGTGCTCAAAGACTATCTCGACGATTTCTTTTTCGACCAAGGCTACGACCACGTGGTCGGCGCGGCGCGGGACGGAAAATCGGGTCAAGTGGTGAACTTGGATGTGGGACGTAAAATCGCCACCATCGATTTGGCAGGCATGCCGCATTTGGGATCGGGGATCACCTTTGAATATCAAGGCCATCCGGTTCTGGCGACGCCGCATCTCAAGGACGGCATGGTCAGTGTGATTGACATGACAACCTGGAAAACCATCAAAAAAATCAAAACCCTGGGGCCGGGCTTTTTTATGCGCAGCCACGACAACACGCCCTATGCCTGGGTCGATGTGTTTTTTGGCCCCGACAAGGACGCACTTCACATAATCGACAAGCGCACCTTGGAAATCGTCAAAACCATCCGACCAGAGCCGGGGAAAACCGGGGCGCATGTGGAATTCGACCGCGAAGGCAAATATGCGCTGGTCAGCGTGTGGGACATGGACGGCGCGTTGGTGATCTATGACGCGGCGACATTCGAAGAAGTGAAACGCATACCGATGAAAAAACCGGTGGGCAAGTATAACGTCTACAATAAAATCACCTATTCGGCGGGCACCAGCCACTGATTTGCGTCGTCTCGGCTTTTTCGGTTTGAAAGCGTTAACCCCTATGGCTTATGTTGACGCTGACGTTCACCGGGATATCATCGCTCATGGCTTCTATCGTTCCTGTAATCTTGTCCGGCGGGTCTGGCACGCGGCTGTGGCCCATGTCGCGCACGCTGTACCCCAAGCAACTGCAAGCGCTGTATTCCGATCGTTCCATGTTGGTGGAAACGGCGGGGCGCGTGTCCGGCGATGAATTTTCCGCGCCCATCGTGATTTGCAACACGGAGCATCGCTTCGTGATCGCTGAACAACTGTTGGAGGCCGGTCTTGCGCCGCATTCCATCGTGTTGGAACCCGTGGGCCGCAACACCGCTCCGGCTGCCGCGGTGGCGGCGGTTATGTTGGTTCAAGACGATCCCGACGCGCTGATGCTGTTGATGCCGTCCGATCACTTGATCACCAAGCCCGAAGCCTTCATGACGGCGTGCCAGCAAGCACAAACCGCCGCCTTGGCAAGTGCGTTGGTGACGTTCGGCATCATTCCCGGTGCGCCCGAAACCGGATTTGGCTATATCCATAAAGGTCAGCCGTTCTCTGACGTGGACGGATGCTTTCGCGTGGATCGTTTTGTCGAAAAACCGGACAAAGCCACCGCTGAGGGTTATCTGGCTGATGGCGGCTATTTCTGGAACAGCGGTATCTTTCTGTTTAAGGCCAGCGACTTTCTCGCCGAGTTGTCGCGCACCCATCCCGACATGGTCGAAAGCTGTCGCCGTGCGGTCGAAGACGGTCAGCGCGATATGGACTTTTTCCGCCTCAATGAAGAGCGTTTTCGCGACATCAAAGGCGATTCCATCGATTATGCAGTGATGGAAAAAACCGACAATGCCGTGGTCGTGCCCGTGGATATGGGCTGGGATGACGTCGGATCGTGGTCGGCGCTGTGGAACGTCGGCGAAAAGGATGCGCAGGGCAACATCTTGCTCGGCGATGTTATTGCGCACGATGTTAAAGGTTCTTATGTGCGTAGCTCGGGCCAATTGGTGGCGACCATCGGTCTCAGCGACACCATTGTCGTGACCACGGACGATGTGGTGTTGATTGCCGATAAGTCCCGCGCCCAGGATGTTAAAGACGTCGTCGCGGTTCTGGAAAACGAAGGCCGCACCGAACATCAAATCCACAAGCGCGTTTACCGTCCGTGGGGTTGGTATCAATGTATGGATGCGGCCAACCATTTTCAGGTCAAACAACTGATGATCCATCCGGGCGGGGTGCTCAGCCTGCAAAGCCACCAGCATCGTTCAGAACACTGGGTGGTGGTGTCCGGCAGCGCCAGCGTGGTGTGCGGTGATGACGTCATCACCTTAGGCGTCAATGAGTCCACCTATATTCCAGCTGGCGCAAAGCATCGTTTGGAAAACAAGCAGCAAGAACCCTTGTTCATCATCGAAGTGCAAACCGGAAGCTATCTGGGTGAAGACGATATTGAGCGTTTCGAAGATCTCTATGGACGCAGCTGATCGTTAAGCTGTTGGCTCGCGCTAAGCTGATGACGATGAACGTTTTCAGGCTTAGGGCGCATTCTTTTTTATTTTCTCTGGGCACCCGCCAATATCACGCTTGCTCCTGCTATAAATGCGAAGGGACGTGACCAGACCGACCGAATGAAATCAGCCTGACAACTCCTCATAGTGGGGTGTCGTTTGCCTCTTCTTCAAGGTCCGCAATTTCTATTATTTTATCCGAAGTAAGCAGCCATGTTATCCCTCCGGGAATGGCGAACAGAACGGCAATTATTCCAAACATAAAAGATAATACCAGGGCATCTTCAGAAGTGACCCCGACGAGAGCGAACGCCGCGACCATTGCTCCTTCGCGAACCCCCCATCCCGCAATGGAGATGGGGAGAGTTGTGACCAGCATCACCGGCGGCATCAGCACAATGCAATTCACAACCGTTACGTCCAAGTCGATAGACTTGGCAATGAAGTAAACGGAGATAGCGATTGTGATATGACCAAGAATACCCCAGCCGATGGCCTGAAAGGCATGCGGTGGCGATAGAAATACCTTGCGTGTGTCGTCAGCCAAGTTTGATAAAGCGTGGACAATCCGCCACGCACTGAATGTGTGGGGAATACGGTCCAATACCATTAAAATTATTATGCCGACGATGCCGCAGGCCAGCATGAGGATGGAGAATGGTACCATCCAGTTGGTATCGGCGGGCTCACTCTGTCCCTTAAAAAAAGGCGATGCCAATGCAACCAACACCAACAAGCCAAGCACCGTTGCAATCCGTTCCAGCATCACCCCATGGACGGCCGTGCTGATTGAAAACCCTGACCGGAAAACCTTATATATGCGAACCGCATCGCCGCCGACGGATGAGGGCAGGACTTGGTTGAAAAATAGACTGATCAGATAGATGCGGAGAGTTTGCCAAAATGGCAGGCTGGCATCAATCGCCGTTAAAACTGTGCGCCAGCGGACGACACTGATGATGACCTGAACGGCAATAATGACCACTGCGAAAATCAACTCCATGGCGTTCGCCCCGAGCATTCGATTCCACGCTGAATTTAGATTAACGTTTGTCAGCAGAAACCAAATTAAGCCAATGGATATGAGAAATTTGAGTGTCAGGATGAATGATTTTTTACTCATTTTTTATGAACGGCTGTCGGTTCCGGAGTTCGCTTGAATTGCATTCACTACGTTTTCGAGGAACCAAGAATAGCTCTGCACCATTCCGTCTTTGAGGGAAGTTGGTGCACGCCAGCCCAAATTATGAATACGTGTGCTATCCATCAATTTGCGCGGAGTGCCATCAGGCTTGTCGGTGTTGTATGTGTAAGACCCTTGGTAGCCGATGGCTGCTGCGATGGTGTCGGCCAGTTCTCGGATAGTTACTTCATCGCCACTTCCAATGTTGATGTGCTCGTGTTCGGAATAGTTCTGCATTAAAAACACCAAGCCATCGGCGAGGTCATCCACGTACAGGAATTCACGCTTAGGTGTGCCAGTACCCCAAACCTCGATCTGCTGTGCGTTGGCCAATTTGGCTTGATGGACTTTGACCAGTAACGCTGCAGCGACATGACTGGATTGCAGGTCGTAGTTATCTCCCGGTCCATAAAGATTTGTCGGCATCGCAGAGATGAAGTCGCAACCGTGTTGTTTACGATAGGCCTGACACATCTTGATGCCGGCTATTTTGGCAATCGCGTACCACTCGTTGGTAGGTTCCAGAGGGCCGGTCAGAAGGGCGTCTTCCGCCATGGGTTGAGGCGCCATTTTGGGGTAGATGCACGATGAGCCGAGGAACAATAGCTTTTCCACACCTGAAAGATAGGCGCTATGGATGATATTGGTTTCGATCATCATGTTTTCGTAGATGAAGTCTGCGGGTAACGTATCGTTGGCATAGATACCACCGACCTTAGCAGCAGCCAGAAACACGATCTCGGGACGTGTCTTCGCCATCCATGTTTCGACGTCGATCTGGCGCAACAGGTTAACCTCTTCGCGTCCGGCGGTGATAACTTCACAGCCTTCTGTCGCCAAGCGCCGGACGAGGGCCGCACCGACCATGCCGCGGTGTCCGGCGACCCAGACACGTTTTCCTTTTAGGGGATAAAGCAGATCAGTCATGGCGGTTTTGGCGGTTGCTGTCCTGTTTAACGAGTTCCAGATCGTATTCGACCATTTCACGCACCAGATCGGTGAACGGGGTGGTGTGTTTCCAACCCAGCACGGTGTGCGCCTTGGTGGCGTCACCGAGCAAGTATTCAACCTCGGTCGGGCGGAAATAGCGCGGATCGATTTCGACCAGCACGTCGCCGGTGTCGGCATCGACGCCTTGCTGATCAACCCCTTCGCCGCGCCATTCTATGGTGCGGCCGATGTGTGAGAAGCTCAGTTCCACGAATTCGCGCACCGAATGGGTTTCTTCGGTACACAGCACAAAATCGTCAGGCTCGTCATGTTGCACAATGCGCCACATGCCTTCGACGTAATCACGTGCATGGCCCCAGTCACGGCACGCATCCAGGTTACCCAGATAGATGCGGTCTTGCAGGCCGTGCTTGATCGCGGCCACGGCGCGCGAAATTTTGCGCGTCACGAAGGTTTCGCCACGGGTCGGGCCTTCGTGATTGAACAGAATGCCGTTGGACGCATGCATGCCGTAAGCTTCGCGGTAATTGCGCACGATCCAGTAGCCATATAGCTTCGCCGCAGCATAAGGGCTGCGCGGCTGAAACGGCGTTGTTTCGCTTTGCGGCGCTGGGGCGTCGCCGAACAATTCCGAGGTTGAGGCCTGATAAAACCGGGTTTTCTTTTCAAGGCCCAAAATGCGGATTGCTTCCAACAGGCGCAATGTCCCCAAAGCGTCGGAGTTGGCGGTGTATTCCGGCGTTTCGAAACTGACCTGAACGTGGCTTTGCGCGGCTAGGTTATAGACTTCGTCCGGTTGAGATTCTTGAATTAGGCGGATCAGGTTGGTGGCGTCGGTGAGATCGCCATAATGCATGAAAAACCGAACATCTTTTTCGTGCGGGTCATGGTACAGGTGATCCACGCGCCCAGTGTTGAAGGACGACGAGCGACGCTTGACGCCATGAACCGTATAGCCCTTCGACAACAGAAGTTCTGCGAGAAGAGCGCCGTCCTGGCCGGTGATGCCGGTGATGAGTGCGGTTTTACCTGACATAGGGTGGTTCCGTTTTGTTAGAAATTTAAGTTTAAGCGGATGCTTCAGTGTTTTCACGGGCGGAATGCGAGTAGGGCAGTAGCGCCTGAAACAGCTTTGCAAATATCGCGTTGGGCAGCAACCTGTGTAACAGGATCCAGCCGAAATAGAGCCCCAGTGGATAGGTTGACGGTTTTTTGCGCCAAATTCGCCACGTTTTGATCAGTTGCGCATAGTCATACGCTTGCGGATTCTTGTCTTGAATGGAGCACCAAAGACGGCCGTGCTTGCTGCGTGAAATGCTTTTGAGCATGCCGGTTTGGCTGACCCGATAATGAAACAACGGCTCACTCATCGCCACGCCGAAATATCCATGAACGCCTAGGCGAATGTTGAATTCCCAATCTTCGTAGCCCTGACGCATGGTTTCGTCGTATCCACCGACTTCCTGCCAAGCTGATTTGGGCATCAACAGGCAATAGGGCAGTTGATTGAGGAACAGCTGTTCGAAAAAGTTGTAGTTTTTGCGCAAAACGCCGCTGACATCGCCGAACACGTTGAGATGACTGTAGACCACTGTTTTATGTGGGCTGGCTTTGAGCGTTTCAATGGCGCGCTCGAGATAAGTCGGCTCCAACCAGTCGTCGCAATCGAGCGGCAAAACGTACGTGCCGCGCGCGTTGCGAAACGCCGTGTTGCGCGCGGCGGGTAAACCCATATTGACTTGGCGAACCATATGCACGTCGTCGGGCAGGGCGTCCAAATATGCGATGGTGTTGGGATCATCGGAACCGTCATCGACCAGCACGATCTCAAAATTGCGGTATGTTTGCGCGCGCAGACTGTCCAGCGTCTCCTGCAGGTGGAGGTGGCTGTTGTAACAGGGCAAAATGACCGAGATTTCCGGTGCGCGGCTGTTGTGTGAGTGGGGTGTGGATTCGGGCATAAAGCGGTCGGTTGCAGTCCATAAGCTGAAAGGTAGCGGATTATAGTCGCTCTGGCCGGGGATGGGGAAAAAGATTTGCCTCCCAAATGGGCCTTTTTAGCGCCATTTGGCGCGCACAAGAGACGAATTCCCCTGACGCCAAAGATATGGCATGTATAGGGCTATGTTGCATGATCCTTTCATCAAAAAAATCCTCCGCCTGGGCTGGTCCACCGCCTTGGCGGCGCATGCCTTTTTGAGCGCGCCGTTTTTTAGTCGTTCCGGGGGGGTGCGGGTATTTTATGGCGGCGCCAGGCCGGGCGACGTCGGCGGACCGTTGGTTAAGGTCAAACGGCTGCGGGCGCTGTTTCCCGAATGCTTGTGGCGTTACAATGTCGTCTACGTGCTGTCCAACACGCCCTATTTGCCCGATTTCGCCTTGGCGCTGCTCAAGCTGCGCGGCGTGCCCATCGTGCACAATCAAAACGGGGTGTTTTACCCGGGTTGGTACGCAGGCGACTGGCAAGCGCAAAACCGTCGTATGGCGCGCACCTTTCACAAGGCCGATTATGTTTTTTTTCAAAGCGAGTTTTGCAAGCGCTCGGCTGAACGCTATTTGGGCTTGCGCGACGGTCCGGGGGAAGTGCTTTACAACGCCGTGGACACCAACTTTTACCGCCCTGGTGATGCGCCGACGCCGCTCGAAGGCCGCGCTTATCGCTTTTTGCTCACCGGCAAAATCGACGACCACCTGTTTTACCGCATCGAAAGCTCGTTGCGTGGATTGGCGTTGGCGGTCGAGTCTGGATTGGATGCGGTGCTGGATATCGCGGGCTGGGTCGCGCCGGATGCGCACACCGGGACCCTGAACTTGGCGGGTGAGCTTGGCGTTGCCGAGCGTGTGCGCCTCACCGGGGCTTACACCCAAGAGCAAGCACCGAAAATTTACCAAAGCGCCGACGCCTACGTCATGACCAAGCACAACGATCCGTGCCCCAACACCGTGTTGGAGGCGCTGGCGTCCGGTTTGCCGGTTTTGTATTCCGATACCGGCGGGGTTGGCGAATTGGTCGGCGATGCGGGCATCGGGCTGGACTGCGTGCAGAGCTGGGATGAGCCGCACGCGCCAAAGCCGCAAGCTATTGCCCAAGGGATGGTGGACATCGCAAACCAGCACGATACATTGAGCCGTCTCGCGCGCACGCGGGCTGTGGAACGGTTTGATTTGAGCCATTGGGAGCGACGCCACGTCGAGATATTCGCCCGTCTAATTGAAGAAAGAAACTAAACCTATGAGAACCTTGCTGCTTGCCCTGATCCGCGTGTTGTCGTGGCCGTTGCATCTGACCCCCGCGAGGGCGCGTTTGGGGTTGATCAAAGGGTTGATGGTTTTGGATTCGCGGGTTGGTAAGCCGGAAGACGCCTTGCGTCGCCAGTTCCAAATTCTGGACATGGCCGAAAAGGTGATTTCGGAACGCGCCATGGCGTTGGGCGGCGGCGTGCACCCGAAGCACCGCTTAACCCGCTATCACGACTTTTTCGTCGACAACATCGCCCCCAACAGCGCGGTGGTGGACATCGGCTGCGGGTATGGGGCGTTGGCGCGTTCCATCGCCACACGGGTGGACGGGGCCAAAGTGACAGGCATCGACAGCGATGCGCCGCGCCTCACCCAAGCCCAGCAATCGGACAATCCTGACAATCTAACTTTCGTCTTGGGCGATGCCTTGCAAGACTTACCAGCGGGCCGGTGGGACGTGATGGTGCTGTCCAATGTGTGGGAGCACATCGAAAGCCGGGTCGAATTTATGCGGGGGTTGTTGGCTAAGGTCCAGCCCAAGCACGTGCTGATCCGCGTGCCGGTGTTTGAGCGGTCTTGGCATTTGCCGATGCGCAAAGAACTCGGCATCGGTTATTTTTCCGACACCACTCACTACATCGAACACACCTTGGCCGAGTTTGCTGACGAGACCGCGCGAGCGGGCCTTAAGGTGGAACAACAAGATATCCGCTGGGGTGAAATTTGGGCCGTGTGTAAGCCAGTCTAGGCTTAAGACGCACGCCATGCCTGGAACATCAACACCGTCCACAGCGCGTGTTGGGCGTTGCACTTTCCCGACAGATGGTCGGCCCACAAAGACCGCACCGTCTGGGCGTTAAGATAGCCGTCGTCATTCAGGCGTTGTTCCGACAATAGATCTTCGGCCCAATCGCGCAGATCACCGCGCAGCCAATCGCCCAAGGGCACGCCGAAGCCCATCTTGGGCCGTTCGATCAGTTCGCGCGGCACGTGGCGGTACAACACATCGCGCAAAATTGCCTTGCCCTGGCCGTTTCGCACCATGAAGTTACGCGGCAAGCTCCAGGCAAATTCGACCACCCGGTGATCGAGCAACGGCACCCGCGCTTCCAACGACGACGCCATGGAGGCCCTGTCGACTTTGGTCAAAATGTCGTCGGGCAGATAGGTCAGCATGTCGAGCATCTGCATGCGACCGATGGCGTCGGGGCGATCTTGGGCGGTGCTCTGATCCCACAAAATTCCTTTGTGCTCATCGCCGCTGAGCAGGGCGCGCGCCGGATCCGGCCATTGGCTGACCAAACGGCGGTAGACATCGTCGATGCCATCAGCGCCCAGAACGTTGGCGACTTTGTGCAGCTTGTCGCCGAACTGCGGCGGGATGTGGCCCGGGAGCATCTTGGCGAGCCCGTCCCATGCGTTAGGCGACACAGCTTTGATCGCGCCCGCAGCCATGGATCGGGCACATCCGGGCACGCGTTCGGCTTTGTGCCAGATGCGTGTGGCCCAAAAATGGCGGTTGTAGCCCGCGAACACCTCATCCCCACCATCGCCCGACAGCGCCACGGTGACGTGCTGGCGGGTCAGGCGCGACAGCAACAGGGTGGGGATTTGCGAACTGTCGGCAAACGGCTCGTCATACCAGCGCGGCAGTTCCGCCACCACGTCCAGCGCATCTTGGGGGGTGACGAACAGCTCGGTATGATCGGTGCCCAGGTGATCGGCGACGGCCTTGGCGTGGGCGGATTCGTCAAAGGCCTTTTCATGAAAGCCGATGGAAAAGCTTTTCACCGGGCGGTCGCTGACGGCTTGCATCAAGGCGACTACGGCGGAAGAATCGACCCCGCCCGACAAAAACGCCCCCAGCGGCACATCGGCGACCATGCGTTTTTCGACGGCATCTGAAAGGTGACGTTCCAGTTCCGCCAAGGCCTGATCATAGCTGCCGGCAAACGGCGCCTGAAACCCTGAGCGGGCGATGGCGCGCAGGTTCCAGTATGGACGCAACTCGGGCTCGCCGCCGTCTTGGATGGTGAGCATGTGACCGGGTGGCAGCTTGAAGACGTTTTTGAAAATGCTCTGCGGGGCGGGCACATAGGCGTGGCGCAGGTAGCTTGCCAAGGCATCGCGGTCGATGTCTTCGTCGATCAGACCCGTTGCACGCAGCGCCTTCAGCTCGGACGCAAACAGGTATGTGCCGTCCATATGCGACCAATACACGGGCTTGATGCCAAGGCGATCGCGCGCCAACGTGAGCGTGCGGGCTTCGCGGTCCCACAGGGCGAAGGCGAACATGCCGACGCATTTGTCTAAGGTCTTTTCCACGCCCCACGCGGCGCAGGCTTCCAACAACACGGCGGTGTCCGAACCGCCTTTGACGGTGTGCCCGGCACCGTGCAGCTCTTTGGCGATGTCTTGGTAATTGTAAATTTCGCCGTTGTACGAAATCACATAGCGGCCACTGTTGCAGATCATCGGCTGATGCCCGGCGGGGCTGCAATCGATGATCGACAGGCGTCGATGGCTGAGCGCGATGCCCGCGTCTTGGTCACACCACACGCCCTGATCGTCGGGGCCGCGATGATCCATGGTGGCGCTCATGCGGGTGGCGAGCGCTTCAAGGTCCATCGCGTTTTGTGTCAACAGGCCAGCAATGCCGCACATGTTAGGAACGCTCCGCGGTTGCTTTTTTGCAAATCACATACGCCGCCGGGGCGATGGGCGCAAAGCGGTCCAATCGCAGGCAGGCGCGGTGCAACGCCATATAAGGGCGGCGCAATTTCTGGCGCACCGGCACGCGCAGCAGTATTTCCAGAACCGTGATGAAGCTAAAGTGCAGCATGAAACTGAACAGCCCGCCCAATGCGTAAACCTTCAGATCAGCCCCACCAAAGCGCTGCTCGATATCGGCGAGGCTGTATTGACGAAAGCCGTGCCACAGATACAAAGGCAAGCCCCACGCCGCCGGAACGATGTGCAGGTGTGCGCCTTCGTCGGACAATACCGTGTTCAAATGCGCGATCAGTTTTTGATCGTCGGGGATATGCTCCAGCGCGGAAAACGAAATGATCAGATCATAGGGTTTGTCGGCATGAAACGTGTGGGCATCGGCGTTGATGAAGGTGCGCACGAACGCGTCGGGGTGAGCAACGTTTGTGCGAAAGCGGTCACCAATGTCGATGCCGGTGTAGACGCCTTGGTAGCCGAGCACAGCCAGAGTATCGCTCATGAAGCCACTGCCGCAACCGATGTCGAGCACCCGCACATTCATATGTGGCTGCACGTCGGAAAGTTTTGCTTCAAGAAATGACAGCGTCAAGGCGCGGCTGGGCGAGGCCACGGCCCAGGCATCGGTGATCGCGTCTGGATGGTAAGCCTTGGCGCGAACGGTGCGTCGGCGCGGGCGTATGTTGCGTAGCGCGTTGCGCCATAGATACCGAACCCGGTCTGCTGTGGACATCTTGCCGTCGCCGCTGATTTCGGGCACGGCGGCGGTGGGAGCTGAGGTGTCTGTCTTCATCATTCAGTCATCAAGGGCAAGTAAACTTCTTCATAGTGGCGCTTACCGACCACAGACCAGTCGCACACCATCACCGCGTCGCGCGCACGTTTTGTTAACGCCGCACGGTCAACGGATGGATCGAGGATTTTACGTGCTTTGGCGGCCAAGCCTTCGGGCGTGATGGAAATATCCAGCCCGCCTGTGACGCCGTCTTCGATCAAGTCCGGGGCCATGCCGACGTTGGTCGAAACCACCGGCACATGGGTGGACATGCTTTCCATCAAACCCATGGGGCCGCCTTCTTCCCGTGAACTGACCGTGTACAGATCCAGCGCATGATAACACTGCACCAAGTCGGCATGTGGGCCGGGGTAAGCGTGAGCATAAGGAATGCCGGCTTCTTCCAGTCGTGATTTGACATAGCCGCGCGCGGGCCCGGTCAACATGGCGAACACCGGCAGGTCCTTGGCCAGGTCTTTCAAGGTATCGACGTAGATGTCGGGGCCTTTGATGAGCTTGGGCTCCATCCCGTCGCCCCAACCGACGCCGTCTTTTTGGAACGATCCGATGACGATGGCGTCTGTGGGGATATCGAACTTGTCGCGAGCCGCTTGGCGTTGTTCGGTGCTGGGTGGGGTGAAGACCTTGGTGTTTACGCCAATGGGGATGCGCACGATTTTGTCGGCTTCCACGCCCCACGACAGCAGGCGGTCATGCACCAAGCTGTTGGATGCGACGATGCGCGACAGCTTTGGCGCCGTGGACAAGAACGCATCGATGTGACGCGACACATCGGGGCCGTCTTCATGTTTGCCATGAAAAAAGGACACCACGTATTTGTTTGAGGGGCCCGCAGCCCCACCCCAGTTGAGCCACATGTACTGCGAACCAAAATGCACCACGCGATCGATGGCGCCCACCGGGGTGACGGCGACCTCGCAGGTTGCGGCATGCAGCTTATTGATTTCGTCGCGGATGTTTTCGCCTACCCAACGGATCGCCCAGTTGGCGTCCTCAATGATGAATTTCACCGGAGCCCCGGTGGGGTTGTTGAGGCCGACGCGCGACAGCACGCGCGTGGGCAGGCACTTGGCGGTATTGCGCAGCATGCGTAGGCTATCGGTGACGCCACTCATAAACTTTCGTCCTCACCATTTTGGCGGGCCATTTCGGCGTCGGCCATGGCGGCGACCACGTCGGGCATGTTTTTTCTGGGTCGCCAATCCAAATGCTTGGCGGCTTTAGATGCATCGCCTAGCCCGTGCATCAGTTCGGTGGGACGCAACAACTGTTCGTTGGCGACGATGTGGTCGTGATAATCCAGGTCGAAATGTGCGTAGGCGAACTTGACAAAGTCTTCCAATGGATAGCTTTGCCCCGTGGCGATGACAAAGTCGTCGGGTTCGTCTTGTTGCAGCATCCGCCACATGGCGTCCACGTATTCAGGCGCCCAGCCCCAATCGCGGCGGATGGACAAATCGCCTAAGTGTAACTTGTCGGTCTGCCCACGGGCTGCCTTGACTGCGCCTTGGATGATCTTCTGCGTGACGAAGCGCGCCGGGCGCAGGGGGGATTCGTGATTGAACAAGATGCCGGAACACGCATACAACCCGTAAGCGGCGCGGTAGTTGGCGACTTCCCAATACGCTGCGGCTTTGGCGATGGCGTAGGGACTGCACGGATTGAATGCGGTTTTTTCATTGGCTGGCACGCCGTCGGTATCGCCGAAGCATTCGCCGGAACTGGCGTTATAAAAACGGATGTTGGGGTTGGTGGCGCGCACCGCATCCAAGATGTTGAGGGTGCCCAGTGCGATGGAGTTGAGCGTTTCGGCGGGTTGTTCGAACGACAACCCGACGGAGCTTTGGCCGCTAAGGTTATAAATTTCATCCGGTTCGGATTGTGAAATGGCCTTGGTGGCGCTGTGATAATCGGATGGCACCGATGAAATCAGGTTCACGCGATCACGCACGCCCAAGCGCATCAAGTTGGCGGCGGTGGTCATTTCCGCATCGCGCGATGTGCCGCAGACCGTGTAGCCCTTTTCCAGCAGTATACGCGCTAAATAGGCTCCATCTTGACCAGAGATTCCAAAAATGAGTGCGCGTTTTGTTTTTGTCGTCATAACCATTTCCGAACGTGTAAGCAGAGCTTACGTCTCATTTGGTTTTTGCGCTACTGCAAGGATCATGTGCGCCATCAAGCCGCCGGGCAGGACGGGGGCTAGGGCCAGGCTGGCGCCTCGGGTGAAAAACCAGCTGTAGTTTAGTTTGAATTCGTGGTGCAGGCTGCGCAGCACGCCTTGGCGCTTGTGAATGGTCGCGACTTTGTCGACGTCAAATCCCCCGGCGCTGAGCTCATCACGCAATTCGCCCTTGGTTAAGCGCCACTGGTAAAAACGACGGTCATGACGATGGGCGGCTTTGCATTCTGACCAATCGCTCGCAGCGCGCAAAGCGTGGCGCAGATTGTCATATGGTACTGATATAAACAGCTTCCCGCCGGGTTTTAAAACCCGGTAGGCCTCGTCAATGCACGGGCGCATGCCGTTTTCGAAGTGTTCAAATACGCCCCAGGAAAAGTACGCGTCGAATGAGTTGTCTTCGAATTCGGTGTGGCGAATGTCGCCTGCCTTGAATGTCACGTCGGGAAAGATGGTGTGCAGCTTGGCGACGGTTTCACGCGATAGGTCCAGGCCGACGCAGTCATAACCTTGCTGGGTGAAAAACGCGGTCCAATCGCCCAGACCGCAGCCGCCATCGAGGATGCGCGCGCCCTTGGGCAGTTGGTCCATAAATGGCTTGATGACTTTGTATTCATCTTTGGTGGGGATTTTGGCGATCTCGCCCTTTGGCCCGCCTTGACGGTTCCAGACTTCGGTCCAGTAATTTTCGATGAAGGTGGTTTCATCGCCGCCGTGGCTGTCTACGGCTTTCATAAAGTCTTTGCGCATCGTCAGGCCTGCCGTTCAGAACGGAAATTGGTTGAGAAGGAACGCGATCGGGTTTCGCCAAATCTTACGCCGTTGTAGCAAGTTTTCGCGGTCTTGGTGAAGGGTTTGTATCAGCTCAAGGTAGTTCTGAACCGTGCGTTCGGTGGTGCAAGGGTATGCGGCTACCCGCGTGCGCCATGTTTGATACTCATCGATCATGCGCTTGAGCGCTGTTTCGAAATCATTAGGACCATCGAATATCACCCCAAAGCCATCGCAGTATTCAGGCATACAGCCAGAATTGCGGTACAACAGCGGCAGTCCGCATAGCGCGCCTTCGTTTTGGTGATTGCCGCCGGGCTCATTGATGGACCCCGTCACATAGACATGATGTGCGCGCAGCTCACCCGCCAGATGCTCAGCATCCATCGGCGCGAGCAATCGGGCATTTTCAAAGACGAAGTCTTTGGGCACGTTGCCAATGTACGTGAATTCGAGTTTGCCTTTCCACGCGGGCTCGCCCATCATCTGGTCGAGCTTTTGATAGATATCGAATCCCTTCATCCAATTGCCGCCCCAATGGTGGGTGACCAGTTTCAGAGGCTCCGTCCCGTTCCACGGTTTGTAGCCGTTGGCGTTGAACACCGCCGGGTCCGCGCCGTTGAGGATTACGCTGCTGCCATGACTGTCGCCTTTGCGCCATACGCCCAAGTCTTTCAGCCATGAGCCGACGAACACGGTGTGATCGGCTGCGTAGTTGGCGAGCCTCAAACGAAAATTCACCGAGCGGGTATTCTTGCGTTCATCGCATTCGTTGATGCGGTGGATGACCACGGCGCGTGGGTTGCGAAACGCCAGATAGCGCAAGATATCGCCCGCACCGAACGGGATGTTGGGGATGCTGTTGCGCGGATCGATGATCAGGATCACGTCGATGTCGGCGTCATTTAAGTCGGTGACGACCGTGTGCCCGGCAGCGTTCAGCGCCGCGCTCAGCGCGCCGACAAAGCGGTTGCCGCCGCCCCATGGGCCTTCGATCACCTTATAGCCAATGGCGACTTTCATCCGTTTGTTCCAAAGCAGTTCTTAAGCGTGATGTCGGTGAGCATTTGTGCGCCCTCAGCGTTGAGGTGGTCAGGGTCGGAAAACATGTTGTCTTCGAACGCGGATGAGAAATCAAAATACGCGGCACCGCTGTCTTGCGCCAGTATCTTGTAATACAGCAAAGCGTGAGCGTAGGCCGGTTCAGCCTGAGAAATCTCGCGATAGGCAGCGCTGACGGGAAACGTCACCAGACAAATCTGGATTCCAGCCTGACGCAAACCCGCGATGGCGTTTTGGTAGGCGTGGGCGAACGCGCTGTTTTCGATGGTTTTGAGCGGCGTTTGCTGGCCTGCGCGGATCGACGCCGCTTTGGTCCTTTCAGCGAGCGATACATCGCTGAACCGGCGGATGGCGTGCGGCGTGCCTTCCATGGGGGTGGGCGATAGGCTGCGTTCAATGAGCGTTTGCCAATATTCCAACAGGTATTGGCGATAGACCGGGCGCAAAAATTGCAGCCATGCGTCCTCAAGGCTAAACAGGTCATCGCGCAACAGAGTTTGGTCGCGGTTTAAACGGTAGCTGGCGAAGTGATGCGGGTCGGCTTGAACGATGACGCCCTTGGCGGTACTCAATTTCGCGAAGAATTTGGCCTTCTCGACAATGGTGACGAGGTTGTCACCGGCCATGGAAAAGTTCTCAAACCCCGAACGCGGACGCAGGCCGTTGGCGCCGTGTGAATCTGCGAACGCGCCGTATGCGGCTTCGCTGGTGTGCAGGCGGCTGCGCAGGGCGTCGAATTCGCTTTTGGGCGCGACGATGGTGCGCACGATCATCTCACTGCCGATCACGAACGCGACGACGCCAAACAGGAACGTCGCCAGAAAGCCTATGAAGAACCGCTTAGAACTGGAAGTAGATGAATTCACCCGACTGCCCTTGCAAAAGTTCGATCACCAAAAATAAACATACTCCACCGCTCAATACACCCAGTGCGGCAGAGGGCTGCCATTTTGGAACGGCGATGCCGAAAACCCGCGCAGGGCGTTTATTATCGTAGTTTAGGGCGGGTTCATATTTGCTCATGATTTCTTGGGTGCTGGGAAAGAACCATACAATCATCAGGACGGCGATGATCCACACGATTTGCATGCCGCCACCATACAATGGCAACGCGCCGAAAGTTACGCCAAGGTCGCTTGCGGTGCCTGCTAGGCTTCCCAAGGTTGATTGGTAGTGAGACGGCAAAACGATGCCGTTGAACGCGAACAGTCCTTTATAGATGCTAACGGCGTCGCCCAAGGTCTGCGCGCGAAACAGGACCCATGCCAAGGCAACGGCGAAAAATGTTAATGTAACGCCCAAACCGCGACGTACGAAACTGACCTGTCGCCCCTCATGCTCATCACCATGCCCGATGATCGCCCACCAAAAGTGATTGAGTGACAGGTAAACCCCGTGTAGCAAGCCCCAGATGACGAAAGGCCAGCCGGCACCATGCCATAGTCCGCCCAAGCCCATGACGATCATCAAGTTGAGGTAGCGATGTACGCGGCCCTTGCGATTGCCGCCCAGCGGAAAGTAGATGTAGTCGCGCAAAAACCGCGACAGCGTAATGTGCCAGCGCCGCCAGAAAACGACGATGTTGGCGGCTTTGTAGGGCGATGCGAAATTCAACGGTAAGCGAATACCGAACAAGCGCGCCAAACCGATGGCCATGTCGGAGTAACCCGAAAAATCGAAATAGATTTGCAAGGTGAAACAAATCACCCCGACCCAGGCATCGACAAAGGAAACCTCGCCGCCCATTTGCACGGTGTTGAAAACGCGGTCCGACCAAAAGGCCATCTTTTCCGCCAGCACCACTTTTTTGAACAAGCCCAGCGCAATAATCGCTAAGCCGACGGCCAAGTTGTCCCAGATTTGTGCGCTATGGGCCTTGATCTTTTTGAACTGCCCCATCATTTCGCCGTGGTGAACGATGGGGCCAGCAATCAGTTGGGGGAAAAAGCTCACGAACAAACAGTAGGTCAGGAAGTCGGTTTCATCAGCTTTGTTGCGATAGACATCGACCAAAAAGGCGATCTGCTGAAACGTGTAGAACGAAATCGCCAGCGGCAAAATAATGGTGGGGCTATTAAGCGATGCGCCGCTGAAGCTGGTGACGGTGTCGATGAAAAAGTTGGCGTACTTGAAAAACCCCAGAGCGCCCAGGTTGACGGTTATGCCGATGATCAGCAGCGGTTTCGCGATGCGGCTGGGGTGGGGACGTGCTGATATAGCGCGGGCTATTCCAAAGTTGAATACAATCGACGCTATGATTAGCACCAGGTAAACCGGTTCCCACCAGCCATAGAAAAACAGCGACGCCAGAACCAAGAACCCGGTGCCAATGCGCGCATTGACCGAACGGTTCAGTAGATAAAACCCCGCCAATACGATAGGCAGGAACAAAAGCAAAAATTCTGGAGAATTAAAAAGCAAAGGGTGCGGCTCTTACAGCTTGTCGGCTTGTTGACGGATCATTGCTTCCAAGGCGTTGTTCATGCGCGCGATGGCGAAATGTTTTTCCACCGTTTTACGCGCTGCTTGCCCAAGACGTTCACGCAACGCTTGATCTTGCTCCAGCGCGCGGATGGCTTCGCTCAGCGCCTGAGGATCACCGGGTGGGACCAGCAGGCAGTTTTCGCCCGACTTCATCAGGTCCCGATCCCAAAGACCTTTGATATTTGACACCACAACCGGTTTACCACACGCCATGGCCTGCAAGGACACACTGCAACCCGTCGGTTGCCACACGTCTTTGAGCGGAACGACGATCACTTTGGCGCGTTGATACAACTCGCGCAGCATCACGTCTGTGATGGCGGAACCGAACAAACTGCCGCGCACGATTTCGACGTTGGGGCGCGACGGCGGGGCAACGACGTTGAGCCGCGTGATGATGCGGACCGGGCTGTTGATGTCGGCTTGGATCAACGTCTCGAAATCGCGGCTGGGATCGCTGCCGATTGAGAGCACGCCGGCGTGTTGGGTCGGATCGGATTCGGGACGCCAAAAACCCGCATCGACGCCGAAGGGATAATAAGAGGTCTTGTCGCGGGGTATGCCATACATCTCGATTGCCACTTCGCGATCAACATCGCCGGAAAAAAACAAATGGTCCAGGCCGTCGATGGCGCATGAGATGCGCGACTTTGCATAGCCGCGTAGCATTGGCGAAACCCGGTCCACCAAATCGGAAAGACCGTGAAAACCACCGAGCAGGCGCGTCTTGCCCTTGATGTGATGGCGATAAAGCCCCATCGACAGACTGAAGAAATCGTTGAAGCTAAGCGCTATATCAAAGGCCGAAATCTCATCGGCCAAGGCAATCACCCGCGACGAGGCAAGGCCGAAGTTGATGGTGCGGTTGCGTAAGCGCTCATAAGCCAGCAGCGTCTGGCCAGCGATCCCGCCGGGGTCCTTGCGGCTGTTGCCTATATCGACCTTGAAGCCCGCATCACGGATGTGCGGATAGCCATAAAAGAAATCTTTGGGTGCCTGACCCGTTTCAATGTCCTTCAACCGCACGGAGCGCGCTTGGCCGGGATAGATGAAGAGAACGGATGTAAGTGGTGCCATCACGAAGCGCTATCTGATTGATTGTGGATGGACTCTACAAAGTCAACGAGGCGCTGCCCGTAGGGTTCGCTGTGAGGCTCTACAAAAAATGAGCATGCTGTCTGGAGGCGTTGCGTGAATTCAACGTCGCCGCAGTGCAATATCAGCTCTTTTAATTTTGGCAGAAGTTGCGCTTGTCCTACGGCGACCAGAATTTCGTCCATTGCATACATGTCTTCGAAATGGATCAACGGCGCGGCTTGCTGAAAATGGCTGGCGCCGCTTTCTTCTTCGGGCAAAAAGCAAAGAACCGGCTTTTGATGTAGCGCGCCTTCAACGATGATTGTGGATAGAGGCGAGACCAAGGCATCAATATTGGAGAGAACGTCATGGGTATGGCGATAATCCGGCAGGCTTATGGTCGCGGTTCCATCACGAACGAGCTCAAGATAGGCACGCATGCTTTCTTCGATTCTTACGTTCGTCCAGTCATGGTCTAAGAAGCGCGCTCCATCCCGTCCGCCGCCACCCCAAGGGTGCGGGCGGTAGACGATGACCGTTTTGTCGAGTGCCCCGTCATCTATGGCACGGTCGATATTGACCAGATGCTGAAACTCATCCGTTTCTTTGCTGGAACCAGCATACAAAACAATCTTGGCATCGGTCTCAATGTCGTGGCGGTTGCAAAATTCGGCCCGTGTCATCAATGATGGCGATCTGTAGATGTCAAATTGTGCGGCACCAAACTTGATGACACTGTCTTCGGGCGTGTTCATGAATTTGATGGCGTGACGCTTGGTCTGTTCGCCCCACACCAGCAAATGATCGGGTTGGCCGACCATGGCTTTTTTGGTGCTGGGATTGTCCCAGGAATTCATGATGACGACGAGTGGTATGTCGTGTTTCTCGCAGAGGTCGGTCAGGTCGCTGATAAATACCCCATGAAGGATGGAGGGGTGAAGTATGAGGTCGGGCTGTTCTTGATCCAGCAGATTTTCCATATCTGTGTGGGGCGTTTTTGCGATTTGGCGCATGACCCAGTGGCGCAGAATCTGGAACACGCCAGGCAAGCTCAGAACGGAATATATCAGCGTGGCTTTCGGGCCAATTGCCTTACGGAAAACATGTCTTAAGGCGCGAAATTGTTTTCCGGGTCTAAAGTACAGACGGTCCGCAAGGTATAGTCTTTTCCACAATTCTTGGCGTCGCAGATTGCTCTGAAGATGCTTGTAGGGAGCGTCGAGGTTTAATGCCTCAATGTCGCTCTGTACCCGCTTGTGACCCTTTTCGGGAAAAATGAATTTGACGTCATGCTTTTGCGTTAGAACAGAAAAAACGCCACTGTGAATGAAGTGGCGAATGATGATGTCATGTTCAATAAAAATAAGAATTTTCATAGTGCTCTCGTACACCCAAACGTATCAGGGGTGGGCGCGTGTTGCGATGGCAATGACGGAATCCGTGTTACCGACCGTTTCAAGGGAGGCGCGGTAAGAGTCGGACGTGTCGGCAAAGATGCGGCGGTATTGTTCATTGCCTCCGGGTTTGCCTTGGGTCAACCAAGCGAGATGATTTTCCAGCCCATATCGCTGATGCGCTATCATCGCTTCGACTGCGTACCCATTGTGTTCGAGTAAACGTTGCAGTGAAGCCGGTGAGTAATAATAAGGGTGCTGCTTTTGGAAGTAGAAATCTTCGTATTGCGGGATAGCGTAGAGCGACAAAAGGGGGTCCGTCAGGGATGGAACCTCAATGATGACTTTGCCGCCCGGCTTGATGAGGTTGGCGCACACACTCAAAAAGTCGCTTGGCTCTTCAATGTGTTCAAGCACGTGAAAGCACGAAACGATGTCATAGGTGTGTGCTTGAAGCACATCCGTTGAGAGGGCTTGGTGCAACCAACTGTGCCGGTCCCGGTGTGCTTTGGTGTTGTCGTCCGGTTCGACGCAGGATAAGTCCACATCGGGTTTGCGATCATGAATGTATGCAAGAAAGTCGGCATCGCCTGCGCCAATTTCGAGCATCGACATGCCCGGCTGTAGATAATCCGCGATTTTCTCATAACGCAGATCGTAAATTCCCGTCGAAGCGCGATAGGACTTCAGTGACAGGCTTTGGGCACGGGGCTTGTAGTTCTCATAGTCCATTGTCGGCAAAGGCGACAGGCAGGCAAAATCACCTGTTTCCGTCATGTACACGTCAATGTTGGGATCATCGAATATACCCTCTCTGAGTTTTAGAAAGGACGTTTCCAAAAAAGGCGATGGCACGTCTGAAAGGGTGTATTTTTTCATTTTGTCGTCTCATGTATGCCAATGCAGGCGTTTAGATGAAGGGCCTTATTTTAGGCCGTTCTTTTCCATCACGAATTCAACCAGGGCAATATCCCATTCCGTGTCGATGCTCACCTGCGGCGTATTGATGACAAGTGCGCCGGTGCGCTCTCCTTTGATGTTCGTTTGAGAGAGAAGGCATTCGCGGGTTATGGCGTAAGCGACACCATTGCGGTGATAAACCGGCGTCAGTTGCTGGCGGGCGATGATGTTCGCACCATCGGGATCGTAGTAATCCAAGCTTCCTGTTTGCGATACCGTGAGCTGTTTTAAAGGGTGGCCCTTGCTGTCGGTTTCCGACACGGTCCAAACCGCATCCCAATCGCCGCTCGCCAACATGGCGATGGCTTTGGACACGTCTTCGGGGCGACGCATGGGGGATGTGGGTTGCAGCATGACGACGATGTCATAGCGCACGCCGTCAAGACGCTCCATTTCCAATAGGGCGTGTTTGAGAACATGCCAATCGCCGATGCGATCACCGGAAAGATCCAGTGGGCGACGAAACGGCGCAGCCAACCCGGCATCTTCGCCAATGGTGGCAATTTCGTCGTGGTCCGTCGAGGTCACGGCGCGATCAATTTCGGGGACTTTCGTCGCCACGTGACCAGCGCGTGCGATCAACGGCACGCCCAATACAGGGCGGAGGTTTTTCAGGGGGATGCCTTTGCTGCCACCACGTGCAGGGACAATCGCGAGGACGCGTTTACCATCAATCATTTGCTGTTACGTTCCGTGTAGGGTCAAAATCTGGGTCCGACTCCAAGGCCATGAACAGGCAATCGCTGACACCTGCATTTTCCGTCCAGCCTTTCCACAACTGATCGGCCATCTGATCGAGGGGGAATTCAGGGACGTTTCCGGTGGGCTTTTTGTCGCGCAGCCAGCGCATGGCGTTGGCCATGTTGTAGCGGTGGACAAAATGCGTATTGGTGATATTGAATCCAGCACGGCGTGCGCACTGGGCGAGGCTGTCGGCATTGAAATACCAGCGGTGTACGACGCGATAAAAGAACTCACGATAGTCATCGCCGAGAAGGCTCATTAGAATATCGCGGAGATTGGGGGTGCTGATATACAAAACACCATCGGGCTTGAGCAGCGGTCGGATACTTTGCAAAAACGCCTTGGGATCCGCGGTGTGTTCGATCACCTGATAGCTGAAGGCAAAATCCAAGGTTCCGTGGACGTCAGAGGAAACGTGTTCGGGCAAGGGGAAAACACCGTAGTCGCGGTTCTTGAGGCCTTGATGGAATTCCTGACACGGTTCGATGGCGTAGACTTTGTTCACGATGCCATGAACATGATCCAAAAAACTGCCGCCCGCGCAACCGATATCGGCAATGGTTTTACCGCGCAATTTTTCCAACGGGATGGTTTGAAGCGCGAATTTTTGCAACCAATCGTGCTTTTCAAAGTAGGCGTTGGTGTTCAATTCCTGCTTAAGGTGGGTGCGATACTCGCCGGTTTCATAGTAACTGTCCGGGATGCACCATTCTTCGCCTAAGCGCTGAACACCACAAGTGCCACATTCGGCGACGACAGCATCTTTGCGGATCGCACCAAATGCTCCATCGCGAATGTCACCACGATAGGCCTCGACCCAATCGGTTGATCCGCAAATCTCACAGGTTTTGAAGTTTGATAGGCTCATGATGTGTTTCCGCTGATATGTGTTCGATCATCGCATCCAAATCGTCCAGGTGTTGGATCGCGTACTGCGGCGTAAAATTGAAGTCGCTGTCGGGTCGGATCAATCCAATGAACGGACATTTGATTGCCTCTGCACCCTGAAGATCGTTTTTGCGATCTCCGACCATGATCATTTGTTGGGGGAGAATAGCCAAAGATTGTGACAGGTCACGGAGGTTATCCGCCTTGCTGGCGGGGGCACCGTAAACATAACTAAACTTATTTCGCCATCCCCGCTTCTCGATGGTTTTCGTTAAGGAAGGAGCCGGCGTGGCCGAAACTACAGCCAGTGTATATCCTTTTACATGCAACCGCTCCAACATGGCTTCTGCACCTGAAATTTCAGGGCTGGCCGCCACCCGTCTTTCCGTTACGACGCTATAGTCTTGAACGTATTGCGTTGCCAAGGCGGCTGCTTTATCCGCTTCATTGGGCAACAGGTGATTCGCAACCTTGGCAAAGACGGTGTGCCGGGTCTCCGTGTAACTATGCTTGAGAAGATCTTCGAGGAACGGAAATGCATGCGGGACATCGCCGAGCACCTCAAAGAACGCATCGTATTTGATTGAATTTGAATCGACCAAAGTTCCGTCGAAATCAAACGCAATACAGACAATGTCAGCGAGTTGCTCTGTTTTAGGTGTCATCACCCAACTGCCAGCGACCCCAGTGATCGACCACCGTTTTGCGTTCATGGCGTTCCATTTTGTTGATCTTTTTGTCTTTGTAAAAGGAATCGTCATTGTAGTGGGTGGTTGAGACCTCTTCGAAAACGCAGCCGCCATCGGTGCGGAAGCTGTGCCATACGCCAGGCTGCACGAGCACCGTCTCGCCTGGGTGTAACTCGCGTTCATGGCCTTCGATGGTCGCGTGCAAGGTGCCGTGGAGGATCTGGAACGTTTCTTCCTTGCGACGGTGGAAGTGAGACGGATGGTTTTGGCCGGAGAGCTGGACGATGATTTTCTTACAGTATTCCCGGTTGATGCAGTTGATGATCACTGCTCCCGTGTTGCGGAACTCCTTGATGCCGTAATGGTGAGAGTATTCCACCTCGAATTCGCTGTTGAGGACGACGGAGGCTTCATTGAGCAACGCCTTGACGTCGTGAATGGCGTCCTTGATCACCTTGTATTCAGGCGTCGAGGGGATGGTGACCTGATTGGACATAACGGGCTCATCCGGTTTGTAAGCTGCTTCAGCGACAATGCCGTGTTTCCAGTCGCCACTTTGCATTTGCCCTTCGGTGTAGGGCATCGCAAAATAAATCTGATCAAGGCTGAGCGGCGTACCCTGCTTGATGGGTTTGCGGGCGAAAACGCCACGGCGCAAGGTGTCGATTGAATCCGTTTCAACCGTCGCCGGTTGCGGGCGGCTGGTGGATCCGCAAAGCATCACGCCACGTTTTTGTGCCGCAATCCAGTTGTCAACTTGGTCTGGGGTTGAAGAATAGGCGTTCAGTTTGATCTCGTTCGTTTCCACTCCAACATGGCGTTCGAACATTGCAGCGCCTTTTGCAACGGCCATTTGCACAGCAGCCATTTCATCGGGGTCTTCATGTGTCGACCAACCAATGACCCGATTGGCATAGCGATTGCGCAAAAGATCGATTTGGTTGAGCTGGAAGTGTTCGTCGGGAATGGGATAAATCGAAACGCAGTGCATGATCGCGAAATCAACGCC